>OBLU010005573.1_pt1 | contig 11264 bp, 9 predicted proteins | sample 1518681 | NCBI WGS metagenome assembly OBLU01 (sample SAMEA3539304, study PRJEB22396) | soil metagenome | biome: tundra; feature: field; material: soil | place: USA | collected 2010-05 | depth 0.15 m
AACGTCACGCTGGAAGCGCCATAAGGAATGGTGGGGCTGGTCAAACCCGAGAAAACGGGCGTGACAATGTTCGTGGCCGCCGGCACGAACGCAAAGACGTTGACGGAGTAGGGCGCGAGGGTGTAGTTGAAGTTCGTGCTGACTCCGGAAAAATTGGTTTGCGCGATGTCGCACGAGCCGAGGCCGGTTTGGGCCGCGTTGTCCTGCGGCATCCCGTAGGAGTAAAGCGTGGCTATCCCGAAGGGAACGTAATTTGTCAGCACTATGTTCACCGGGTAGTTGGTTATGGAATTCTTGTTGATGGCCATCAGGGTCAGGGAGCCGTTGGTCCGCAGCGCCGCGTAAGCGGAAACCAGCGGGTTACCGCTCGAGGCGTTCAGCACCGTGTCGCCGGCGCGGATAAAGTGGGAGGTCAGCTCGGCGGTGAAATATTGCGGAAAACGGTTGGTCAACTGGATCCCCAGGTTTTCCCACCACATCACGCCGAAAGTGCCGTACAGCCGCCATCCGTAGAAGTTCGTGCCTACGTTTCCGTCGGTCTCCGGGGGCCCGCCGTCGCGCAGTTGCCACCAGACCAACGCATTGAGCTCCGTCTTCATCAATTGGCCCAGGCTGTCGGCGTAATACAGGCCGTTGACCAGGCTGACGGATTGCTTGCCTTGGGGTAAGGTGGCATTGGCGTTGTTTTCGGTTTCGAGCAACTCGATATTCGAGCCGCCCGAACCGAAATACTGGGTGATCTGCTGGCGCAATCCCGTCGCGTAACCGGCCCAGTTGGTTCCGAATTGCAGGAGATACTGATCATTTTCTGGTATCGACGGCGGGTATTCAGCATACCGATGGAGGATGCCGAAGTCGGGCGTCAACCCCAGTTGTCTCAAGGTGCTCAACACAACGGGGGTCCAGCCGTAAAGCACCGCGCCGGTGTAGATATTGGTGGCCGGGTGGTCGGTGTAGCCGTTGGAGTCGGCGGTTGGGTCCAAGTCGAGAACGACGCCGATCTTGATGGTGGGATCGGCGGCTCTCATTTGTTGCGCGTAAGCCGCAAAGTTCGTGGCGTAGGTGTAGGGATCGTGCGGGCTGGCGTGGTTGTCGGTTTCATACGAGCCATAGCATTCGTTGCCTACCTCCCAATACTTGAAGTCGTAATGATTGGTCACGTTCTAGCATTTGACCCACGCCGCCGCCTCGGCGGCCGTGCCGGTGCCGTAATTGACGGTAATGATGGCCGTGGCTCCCATGTTGGTGACGACTTGGGCGAAACCGGAAAAGGAGTTGTTCCCTTGATAGGAGTTGTGGTTGGCATATAGGTTGAGATACCAATGATAATTATCGGCATCTGAACCGCCGGGAAAACGCAGCGCCTGCCAACCGGCTTTGTTGAGTTCGGGAACGGTATCCTGAATGTTGAAATCGGTGTCCCAATCGCCCGAGTTGATGCCGAACCAACGCACGTCGGCGGTGCGGACGGCGTTGCTGGCGTTAATGCCGATCTTCGTGATGGCCGGGTTGGTAATCTGGCCGTAACCGGCCCCGGCGCTTGCGGTGAGGATCAAACAGGCCAGACCAGCCCGAAACCACCGCTTTTTTAGAGGTGTTTTTTTTATAAGGCGCCTGCATGTTTTCATAGGCATGAATTTGTGGGACGATTTGATCTGTAAACTGCATTTCTCTACGAGCCAAGTGTGAGTATAGCTAAAACATTCAAACTTGTCACCAAAACATTACACCAAAACATTAAGGTTGGTTTGTTATACTCCCCTGGCGCAGGAGTTTTTACCCGAATGCGTGGTGAGTCACCGCTCCTTCGAGTGCTTCGCCACCGGTTCAACGCCTTTTTTGTTTTGGGACTCAAAAGCCATTTACGGACGAGTTGATCAATTAAGATTTAACCGCCGAAGCCTGCGCTGACCGAAAGCAAGCGCGCCTGACCGTAACAGGATTTTGAAGGCTCACCGGCGGTAATTTTTTGAAGATGAGAAGAAGACAAGGGGTTCTTGACGCCGTAACGAACCGCCAAGAAAACAAAACGGCGGACGAAATTTGCTTTTGCACCGTTCATTTCGTCCGCCGACAGGCACAGAGAGGCTGACTGTCAGGTCTGACAGGAGAAAAATCCCGCTCTATGAAATCTTTCTCCTTAACTAACCAGTTTTCTTCGATAACAGGTTGTCAACCCAAGGGCTACAGCTCCAAAGGCGAATAAGACCCAAGACGATGGTTCTGGAACGGTGGTGAACTCGATGTTGGCAAATTCAAGTTGCATACTCGTGGCGCTTAAGTAATTGCCGTCATACACATTTAAAAGGATCCGCCTGACATCAGTCAAGGGGGCGGCGAAGAAGGCCATTGGAATGTCGATGTGCTGCCACCCGTTGTTGGCGCTGACAGTGACAAGTTGTGGTTGGTAAGCCGATGTGTCCCAACTCATGCTGGGGCCTATCCCGAGAGTCGGTTGGACAGATTGGATTTGGCCCCATCGGTCGAAACTGTTGTTAAGGACTTTGACGTCAAACTGGAAATCGCTGTAGCCGCTGACATCGACGGAAGGGAAAGTAAGTTGGAGTGAAGCGAAGGTAGCACTCGGACTAAAGGTGCCTGTCCACCCCAGGGAACCGGCCGAAATGGACTGGTACGCAGGAGCGTCAGCGTTATAAGATGAAGTGACCGCAACACTCTGACCCCCATTTACCCATGGTGTGGTGTCGGCACTGCTGTTGAAGGTATAAACAATGTCGCCGTAACTGACCCCCGCGCTTGCGGTGAGGATCAAACCTGCCAGCCCAGCCTGGAACCAGCGTTTATTTAGGGATGTTTTCATAGAATTAATTTTGTTTTTATTTGTTATTTGGTTACTGTAGCCGCCTGATTATGGTAGCTTTCTGTGTCTGATTATGGCATAACATTCAAACTTGTCACCAAAACAATAGGATTTGTTTGTTCTACGCCTTTGGTATAGGTGTTTTTAACCCGAATGCGTGGCTGACCGGGCGGCGGGTTTGTGTTGAGACTTGAGATTTGTTCCGCTGATGTTTATCATGGTTCAAACTGAGGGGCGATATTTTTTTGGATAATATACTTGACAAACGCAGAAAGTTCGCCTATGTTTATTGCATAAAAACGATGGCAAACGAGTTTGATGCAGACGATCTGAACCTGATTTCATTCGCCAAAGAGTATTCAGACGAGGACAAAGCCCGCGAGCTTTTGGAGCGATTGCGCTGGCCTAACGGCGCGGTTTGCCCGCATTGCAAGAACAGTGGCAACGCCACCAAAGGCGTTTATCCCCTCACACCAAAGCCTGACAGCAAACGTCCGGTTCGCAAAGGTGTGTATTTCTGCGGCGCGTGCCGCAAGCAATTCACCGTGACCGTCAAAACGGTTTTTGAGGGAAGCCATATTCCAATCAGCAAATGGCTTATGGCGATGTTCGTCATTTCATCCAGCAAAAAAGCCATGTCCGCTCACCAACTTCATCGGATGCTGAAAATCACGTACAAGTCCGCTTGGTTCATGGCACATCGCATCCGCTTTGCAATGGGGGATGATTCGGCCAGTGCGAAAAAATTAAATGGCGTCGTGGAAGTGGACGAAACCTTTGTCGGCGTCAAAGGCGATATTGAAAAGCGTTATCATCGGCAAACGCCGGTTGTGGCTTTGATTGAACGTGGCGGCTCGATGCTGACGAGGGTTGTCAGCAACGTCACGCAAAAAAATCTCGGCCAAATTCTGAATGAGTGCGTCAGCAAAGATGCCATTGTGAACTGACTGAAAAAGAACATGCTCTCATCGTCAACGAATAGCCCCCTGCGGCTTCTCTCCAATTTTTTGCAAGCCCATTGAAAATCGTTTCCAATTGAAGGGCACTCATGGTGTTTTTCTTCTGGTAATAGCGATTCCATGACAAGCTGACGCTTTTATCAAAATACGTCAATCCTCGCTTTAAGATTTTGTTCTTCATAAAAAATGTGGAAATTCGAGGGTTTTTATGGTTTTAATGACTACATGCCCAAAGCAGAGGCCATCACAACGCATGGACTTGGGTTTGAGGACGCGCTGCGGAAGATGCTAAACACGCCGCCGCCGCCCTCGTCAAAGTCCGCCAAGAAAGCCGCCAAGAAGCCGAAGCGGAAAAGTAAAAATTACCGCCGGTTTTCGCCTTCATTTTCCGTTCTTTCCTTGCGTTTGGGAAAGATATAATCTTCTTGTTTTTCCCATTGATGTTTTGGGCGGAATCTGGCAGGATACGGACGTTGAAAACACTGCATTTTAGTCCATGGGAAAGCCGCGTCCCTGCTTTTCTCATGCTGCTGTCCAGCCTCGTTTGTTTCCCTGCCAGCGCGGTGCCCGAACTGCCTCTCCTGACCTCAGTCCGGCAAGTGCGGGAGATGTCACCCGAGCAGGCGGCCCAAGAGCATCCGGTGCGTTTGCGCGGGGTGATTACGTTTTGCAACGCAGAAGATGATGCCGGTCTGTTTCTGCAAGACGCCACAGCGGGCATTTTCGTGAAATGGGGCGAAGGAACCAACGTCAATGCCGGGGATGAGTTGGAAATCGATGGCCTCACTAAGCCGGGTGATTATGTGCCGATGGTTCTTGCGGAGCACGTGCGCGTCCTTGGCCGGGCGGCGCTGCCAACCCCCGACAAGTTCAGCTACGAACAAATGGCCATCGGCAAAGAGGATTGCCAGTGGGCCGAAGTCCAAGGAGTTGTTCGCTCCGTCATTCCGGCGACAAAAGACCAGACACGCCTGGATATGATGCTCAATGGCCAGCGGTTGACCGCGATGGTCGGGCATTTGAATATGGCCGATGCCGAGAGACTGATTTGCGCCACGGTTCGCATAGAGGGTGTTTGCCGGGCGCGATTCAATCGGAAACGCCAGCTATGCGCTCCGTATTTGAGCGTGACCAGCCTCTCAAACATCGTGGTCGAAGTCCCCGCTCCGAGCGAGATCGCCGAAGTGCCGCTGGCCAACCTAGTGCAGTTCAATTCCGAAGGTTATTACGGACGGCGGGTCAAAGTCCGGGGCGTCGTCACCGAACAGAATGGAAATTCGCTTTTTATTCAAAACGGGGGCGCTGGCCTTCATGTGAAGAGCGGGCAAACCAATCCGGTGTCGCCGGGCGACGTCGTGCAGGTGATGGGTTTCCCCGTTCTGGGGCAATACGCGCCGGTGCTGGAAGACGCCATTTCCCGCGTCATTGGGCATCAATCCGAGCCTGCGCCAGTGCGTGTCAGGATCGACCAATTGCCCTCCGAAGATTATGACACCGTGCTGGTGCGGCTCCGTGGGCGGCTGATGAACCGGATCGAACGGGCGGACGAACAAATCCTGATTTTGGAGGCGAATAATCTCATTCTCAATGCGCGCCTGGATTCTACCAAGGCCGACAGCCGCTTCACGGCGTTGCAAAAAGGCAGCGAACTGGAATTGACCGGCGTTTGCCTGGCGCAGCCGATGGAAGAAAATTGGGATCCATCACTGAAAAGCCACCCGGAAGCATTTCAATTGCTGCTGCGGTCTTCCGATGACGTGGCGGTCATCCGTAATCCGCCCTGGTGGACCCTCTCACGTTTGTTCTGGATGCTGGGGATCATGAGCGTGGTTTTTCTGGCGTGTTTCGCGTGGGTTTTTGCGCTGAATCGCAAGGTCCAACAGCAAACGGTCATGATTCAACAGAAGCTCCAGCGGGAGGCCATGTTGGAGGAGCGCACCCGACTCGCCCGCGAATTTCACGACACTCTCGAACAGGAGCTGGTGGCCATCACCATTCAACTGGAGACGGTGGCCTCTCAGTTCGACGCCGCGCCGCGCGCCGCCCGTCAGATGCTCGAACTGGCGTGCAACATGACCCGGCGCAGCCTGTTTGAAGCGCGTCGTTCGGTTTGGGATTTGCGCTCGCATCTGCTGGAAAACAGCAATCTCGTCACCGCCATTTCCGAAGTGGCCAAGTTGACGGCGACCGGCACCCATGTCGCCATCTCCGTCGAAACTTCCGGCGCGCCGGGCAAACTGCCGTTGCAGATCGAGAACAACCTGCTGCGCATCGCCCAGGAGGCGCTGACCAACGCGCTCAAACACGCCCTCGCCACGCAAATTGTCGTCCGCCTCCATTATGCCCCCGGCAAGGTATCCCTCCGGGTCATGGACGACGGGGCGGGCTTCGACACCAATAACAGCCGTTCCGTCATTTACAGCGGCCATTTCGGCCTGCGGGACATGAGCGAACGCGTCATGAAAATGGGCGGGCGCTTCGACGTGATCAGCGCCCCCGGCCAAGGGACCGAAATCCTCGTCGAGGTCGCCGGGAAGGCGGGCTCCGCCCTTGCCGCAGGCGCGGAATCCCAGTGTCCGGAAGAAATGTCCGCCCTTAGTGCCCCCAAATCATGACAACCAACGTAAAGAAGAAGATTCGAGTGTTGGTGGTGGATGACCACTTTGTCGTCCGCATGGGATTGAGCAGTTCGATCAATATCGAGGCGGACATGATGGTCGAAAGCGAGGCTTGCACCGGCGAGCAGGCCGTCGACTTATATCGCCGGCATCAGCCCGACATCGTCTTGATGGATTTAAAACTTCCCGGCATCAGCGGCGTCGAAGCCACCAAGTCGATCTGCACGGAATTTCCCTCGGCCGCAGTCGTCATGCTCTCGACGCATGACGGCGAGGAGGATATCTATCGTTCGCTCCAGGCCGGCGCGCGCACCTACCTGCTCAAAACCGCCGCCCGCAATGAACTGATCGAGACCATTCGGGCCGTCCACGCGGGCGAGCGCCCCATTTCGCCAACGGTTGGCGCCCGCCTGGCGAAACGGATAACGCGTCCCAATCTGACCTCCCGCGAGATGGACGTTTTGGGGTTGATCGTCAAGGGGCGGAGCAACAAGGACATCGCCACCGAGTTGGCGATTGCGACGGTGACGGTCAAGCTACACGTGAGTCATCTCCTGGCCAAGCTCGGAGTGAACGATCGCACCCAGGCGGGCACGACGGCGTTGCAGAGGGGCATAATTCATTTTGACTGAAATTATTTTATCGGACAACCGTCGCTCTTGGAAGAATATGAAAGCAAGCCTTCCTTTCTTTCTTTGGCCAGCGCGCGATGCCGCAGACCGATGCGAACGGATCAAGAGACGCCGATTTTCTTGAGCCGAAGGGATGGATGGCGTGGATCCGACTCCAATTCTTGAACGCTCATGGGAGGAATGTAATGGAGCACGCCTCCGCAGGTAAGATCAAAGGCCGGACAGATCAAGGGCCGGACGAAAAACTGGCTGCGGTTGACACGAGGATGATATCAGCGCGCGCCCATGTTGTCCGATGGTTGGATTCAGGATTTGTGATGCAATCAGGGCAAACGCATCTAAAATTGACCTGCTGAATCTTTGCGCCCGCGTCCTTTGGAAGATGATCCAAACCCGCAAGCCCTACGACGCCGATCTGCACGCCCGCCACCAGAAGCAGCGTGGTTTCCGGGTGTTGGCCTTGATGAAACCCGACGTCAAAGCCGGTGAATAATTCCTATGAAAAAATCATTTGCAAACCAGAGAACCGCATTTTCATGGGATTGTGTCCACTGTGACAGGGAACGTAACACGACCCTGCGGATTGTATCAAGTTATTTCCGCACGACTGCTAAGGGGTGGGTTTGAGGTTCTTGGTGACGAACGAGGTGAACGCCGGGGGAAGATCGCTCTGAAAAAAGTAGGCGTTTTCATAGGTCGCGCTATATTCAGTGAGTTGCAAGGTATCTTCCCACTTGACCCAGGACACCGAGCCATCTGCCAAGACTTCATTGGCGCCGTCGGGGCGTCGGGTTCCCGTCTTCTGGTGGGGAACACCGCCCGAATTACCAATACCCCAGGAACCGCTTGCAATGTTCTTGTTCAGACAGTCCGCCGCCAGAACCCACGAAGGCTTGGACTGGCCCAATGTCACCGGGCTGTAAGATGGGGTGTAGGGTCTGCCGGAGAAGACGGTGTTACACCACCACCTAATGCCGCCAAAATACTGATAACCAATCAGCCATTGATCTTGAGACGACTGATATACAGGCAGATCGTTGGCATAGGAGGGGATGGATGGACAGCACCAGACGTTTGCGGCGTTGGTCGCGGTCGGATCCAAAAAAACGGTGGCGGCATTGGCCGCTGGCCCCGGGTTCAAGGCTCTTTGATTAAACGACGTGGATTCATTCGCGGCGCCAGGCCCCCAAGGGGGGGGATCCGACGGACGCGCCGATAGGACATAATCGTCATTGTCTCCGGCATACACCGTCACGCCAATGCCGATTTGCCGCAATTGGTTCATGCAGGAGATTTTTTTTGCCCTCGTTTTGGCCGCCGACAGGGCCGGCAAAAGCAACGCGGCCAAAATGGCGATGATAGCAATGACGACCAAAAGTTCAATTAATGTGAAGCCACATCGGTGGCTCCGATCCTTTTTTATGAAGCTCATATGCATAAATCTATAAGTAATCATTTTCAGTTGTCTTCCGTCGTATATCGTTTGCCTTTCATTCGTCTGGTCCTTTCTTGCGTCCCAGACTAACACATCAGCCGGCCCGAAAAAGTGAAGTCACGTCAGCCCGCTGCCTATTTTCATAGGTATTAATTTTGTTGGATGATCTAAATTTTGTAAACTGATTTTACCACAAAGTCAATGTAAATATGGCTAAAACATTCAGACTTGTCACCAAAACATTAAGATTGGATTGTTCTACGCCTTTGGTATAGGTGTTTTTAAACCGGATTGCGCGGTTGACCGGGCGGCGAATTTGTTGAGACTTCTTGCAGTAAAACCTGTCATGGTTCCATATCCATGGAAGATGCTTGAAAGAAACGCCCGTTGAGACTCTCCAACGAACTGTGGACGCCCCGGCCTTGAGCCGCGCTATTTCCAATGACAGAGCCAGCCCCGCGCGTCCACGCTCAATCGCTGCCCCTTGAGCACCACTTCAACGGGCGCATCGTTGAAATTCTCCACCACCCATCCTCCCTGAGTGAATAAATACAGCGCCACCCGGTTCGGTGCTTGAAAGGTCGCACCGAGTGCGCCGAGCAACGGCGCGCGAAGGTCGTCCAGCCGCGCCTGCGGCAGCGTGAGCAGAGAACCCGGCTGCCCTCTCACGACCAGCACATGCACGTTGGTCGCCAAGAGGTTGACCCGGCCCGCGATCCGCCGCGCCAGACCATCTGTCAATAACAGCGGTCGCCGGGTTTGGATGAAATCGCCCAGTTCCGCCACCAGGTTGGTGTCAGCCAGGGCGTCAACAGAAAGGAACGCGGCCGGAGCATTGGTCGGAAATTCATGGCAAGGCACCAGCGGCAAGCCCATCATGCCGACAAAATCGAAGACGCACCGCTCCTCCTGTGGACTGCTGTTGGGCGGTTTGTAAGCGGCCATGCCCACCGGCTCGCGGCGCCGGACTTCACGCGCGACAGCGAGCAATTCTGGAATGTTGGTTCGCAGCGCTGCGATATCCGCTGGTCCGGTATCGTTATGAAGCCCTCTGTAGCAGAACAGCATGGATTCGCGCGCGCCCCCCAACACGGTCTGCCGGGCTTGTTCCACATAAGTGTGCTCCGTTGTGCCAAGCCAGTCGTACCAGCCGCCGCCGCACTTTTCGCCTCCAATCCCACCCAACCACCGCATCAGAAAATACCCTTCATACTGCGGGATCCCGCCCCAGTGCGGGTCGGTGTAGTCGCGGGTTTCGGTGCCCACCCAGATGCGATCGAACGCGGCGGTTTCCCGCACCACGTCGTAGCCTCGTTCCTGGTATTCGTCATACCAATTGGGATATTTGATGATCAGCCGCACCTTGGGGTTGATTCGCTTGGCAGCGGCCAGCAACCGGTCCTGGGACACCCGCAGCATCAGCTCGCAGCGATAATCCGCCCAGGTGTCGCCGGTGACAGGATAGGTTTTTGAGCCGATGGTGACGACCCGCTTCTGGCGCGCCGCGTCGCATTCCGAACAAGTGCAAGCGGTGCACAAGAAGTCGTCGATCATGATCTCATCGAACAGGCTGGCCGCGAACTCGAAGGCGGCCTGGACTTGGTTTTGCGTGCCGGCATCCGTGAAACAGGAAAGGCTCTTCCAAGAACCACCCTCCGAGGGCTTTCCAATGCCGGTCGTCGTCACGCAACCCGAGACCAGGAATCCCGCCGCCCGGAAACGGTCCCGCGCCCGCATCAATGTTTGGCGTTCCGCCTGTTGACCATCACGGTATTCCTCCAAATAAACTTTGGTCACACCCGACGCTTTGCACCATCGGATGGCTTCGGCCATATCGGTCTCCGACGACAAATAACTATGAACGCACTGCACAGTGAAGAGCGTGGAGAAGCGGTGGATGTCCGCAGACTGTTGGGCTGAAGTCCACAATTCCGGCGCCAACTCGGGCGCGGGGGCCGCCTGCAACCGGGCCAGTCCGACCAGGAAGGCAATGACCAACCATCGCATCATGTTAGTAATCCGGCCGTAGCCGGCCCTGGCGCTTGCGGTGAAAATCAAACATGCCAGACCAGCCCGAAACCATCGCTTTTTTAGAGGTTTTTTTAGAAGGTGACCGCATATTTTCATAGGCATGAGTGTCATGGGACGATTTGAATTGTAAACTGCATTTTCCTACGAGCCAAATATGACTATAGCTAAAACATTCAAACTTGTCACCAAAACACCAGGTTTGGATTGTTCTACGCCCTTGGTATGGGTGCTTTTAATCGGATTGTGCGGTTGACCGGGCGGCGGGTTTGTCGAGACTTCTTGCCGTAATGCCTGTCATGGTTCCAAACGCCGCCGCGCCCGCATCGAGGGCTTGACCGGAGGGTTGGAAAAAGAAAAGATGCATATCAAGCTTTTGTAGTCGTCCCGCCTCACGGCAGCCACGTCGCGCGCCAGAATTGCCCGCCCGTTCCCGATGCCATCGTGTTGGTGATGCTGAGCACATTGCCTGTCAGAATGTCGGTGGCGACAGATGTCCAGTTGCAAAGGTTGCTGGAGTTTTGCGGCACGCAGGGAACGCCGGGTTGACCGGCCTGTTGAAGGACGAATCGCCCGGCGCCGAACGGCAACAAGCGAGGCCAGCTAAAAATGTCCAAACTCCAGCGCGGTCAGGACAGCGCAATCGTTCCGCCTTCGGCCCCGAGGGCGAAACTCGCGCACCCGCGTTCCACACCCACGACGCTTCGCGCCAGGCCGGGCGGGCGGTTCAGGGCGTTATGGACAGCCTGAAGAACATCTGCATTGAGGAGC
>OBLU010005574.1_pt1 | contig 11264 bp, 12 predicted proteins | sample 1518681 | NCBI WGS metagenome assembly OBLU01 (sample SAMEA3539304, study PRJEB22396) | soil metagenome | biome: tundra; feature: field; material: soil | place: USA | collected 2010-05 | depth 0.15 m
GCTCGGCGACAGCACGCAAACGCTGGTGGCCGTCGACCACCTCGTTCGTCTCGGCGTCGTAAGTCACCGGGATCAGGACACCGCTCTCGGCGATCGAGGCCTTCAACGCGGCGAACTCCTCGGCACCGAGATCCGGCAGCAGTTGCCAGCGCTCCGCGCTCACAACGCGCCCTTCGCGGCCGGCAGTTCGATCAGCTCCCGAGCTGTAGTCATCGGTCTTCCCCGATGTCAGGCAGATCGAGAGCCTCGAACTGGTCCCGCGTCCATGCCGACAGGATCCAGCGGTCCGGGGCCACCCCGACAAGGTCGAGCACCCTATGAGCGGTGAGGTCCTCGATGTGACGCCGCGTGGTGGTGTCAGGCAGCCGCACGTGGCCGGCGATCGACGAGAGGGCGTGCTCGCGATCTACATTCCGGAAGGCATCGAGCACGGAGCGCCGGCCTCGGGTCATGCCGTCGAGTGCGATCTGAGCGACGAGCCGGCGGGTCTCGGCTCTGTCGACCCCGATCACGGTCAGCGCCGAGTACAGCTGACCGAGCTGCACGAGGAAACGCGGTGGACGTTCCGGAGACGGCACCAGCTCCAGCTGGTGGTCGTGGCCGCCCCGGACCACCGAGGAACGGCACCTCGCCCCGAGGGCGGCAAGGATCATGAGCCACTCATCGGTCGTGGCGTCGAGTGGAGGCGGGGTCTCGGGCAGGTCCAGGTTGGCGAAGAACCGCTCCACCGCTCGGGCCAACGTCTTTCGGTTCTCGCGTTGGTGCCCCAGATTGGCGAGTGCCTTCTTCGAGGCCAGGTACGTGTCAGGCTCCGCGAGCTCCGGCAGGCGGTAGTAACAGAACCTCTCGCCGAGAAGACCAAGGTCGACCGTGTCGATCACCTCGGTCACCCCGCCGATGAGGCCGGCCCTGCCTTCCCATTTGAAGGGCGTCCCGCCCTTGGTCCCGAGGCTCCGGACGAACTTACCGTCGTACACCTCCCGCAGGCAGGCGAACAGCCGGTTCCGGGTCGAGGCGTGCTCGGAAACGAGGGTGGTGAGATCCTTGAACATAAGGATGCCCTGCTCGCCCAGCTCGACGAGCAGTCCCCCGGTCGGCTTGTCGTCACCCTCTCGCACGGCCGAGCCTGAGAGCAGACCGGCCTCGGTGAAGGTCGAGACGGAGTGCGTGTCGGGCAGGCGACAGAGCGACTCGATGATCTCGGTCTTGCCTGACGCTGGAGGCCCGACATCAAGGAGCCAGAGAGGGTCACCTGTCATCCGGTTGGCAGCTACGGAGGCGAGATTGACCTCGACGATCCCCGGGTCCGGCAAGTGCAGGATCTCCCTGTACGCAGCCAGCAGCTCGTCGAGGCTGATCGGCTCGTGAAGCGGGGCCACGCTCATGTCGCCACCACCTCGAAGTCGTGTCCGCAATCACAATGCCCGTCCTTGCCGGCAGCCCCGGCGAAGATGCAGCCGCAGTGCGGGCAGGAGCGGAGTCCGGCCAATGCACCAGGATCGACGTCGCTAGCGGTTGGTAGGCGGTGCCTCTGTCGCCGGGAAGGCCTCAGCCGATCCTCGTTGGTCCTGCGGCCTGGGATGCCACGGCCACGGCGCCGCACGACCTCTTTACAGGATGGGCCGCACCACCGGCGATGGCGCTTGTCGAGCACGGCGCCGAGCCCGTCGATGGCATGGCGGCACTCGTTGCCGGCGGCGCAGCGGACGTTCTGCCGTGCCTGCGCCTCGGTGACGAAAGCAACGAGGACGGGCAGGCTGCGCTCGCCCGGAAGCAGAAGCTCCTTGTCACGCTGACCCCAGCCGTGCAGCTCCTGAACGGCGCGACGAACGACAGCCCGAGTGACACGTTCGGCGGTCGAGGACCTCGGGCGGGACCGCTCATGGGCAAGCTCTCGCAGCTGGCTTGTGGAGACGCGTGCTTCGGTGGCGATCTCCGCTTGTGGCAGGAAACCGAAGGCTTGCACGACGAGACCCCAGGAGTCAGACACCTGCCCGTAGCGATGGACCATCCGGGCATCGCTCGTCTCGATCTCGCCCGCCAAGGCGGCGGCGTACTTGCCGGCCTCCTTGCCGATGATGGTGGTGGCGGCCGGAGCGCTTACGGTCGGGACCGGCACGAGGATGCCCCGAGGGAAGCGGGGACTGCCTACGAGTGGGACGTAGCGGGGATCGGGCTTGCCACGCCCGTAGTCCGCCACCAGCTCGGAGACCGACATGGCGATGACGGCACCAGACCCGCCGCCGGATTCGAGATCGGCCCATCGCCCGAGCGACAGCCGCCGGCCCGACTTCGGGTCCTGCCAGCGAGCTTCGTCCCAGGACTCCGGACAATCATCGAACGGCGCCACGACCGAAGGCGTCCCGAGCAGATTGCGGGTGACCGGCACGATCCAACGGGTCCACGGCTGCACTTGCTCGAAGCCGCCGAAGCGCTTGGAGACCTCGGCGTTCGAAACGACGAGGTCACAGACCGCACGTCGGTCGCCCCAGGCGGGAAGCGGGTGGTGCTCGGGATCGATGAGGTAGCGCCAGATGTCCTCGATCCACGCCCGGGCGCCGGTCGGGCCGCGAGCCTCACCGTTACCACTCGGGTCGAGGACGCTGCCGCCGATGATGTGCTCGGAGCACTTCAGCAGCTCGACCTCGCCGGTCGGGCCGCGCCGATACAAGGCGTACCGCTTCGACTGGACATAGTGGCCGAACACCTGCTCGCCGAGGCCGTCGTGCTCGACCTTGAACAAGGACCGCTCACCTGGCGGAGCGGCCCAGGCGAAGGCGTTGACGATCTCTTGCACCTCGGCGAAAGAGAGCGCCCATGCCGGCATGTCGCCGAGGTCGACCAGGCCGCCCTCTTGCGTGGCGAGCAGGTGGACGCCGTCGGTGTCCGCGGCCACGAGCACCCCGGCCATGCTCTCGACGCAGTGGCGCTCGCGCAGGATCGTCTCGGCCTGGTGCTCGACCATGCAAAGCAGCAGCCGGGCACCAGCGGTCTCGGTCGCTGCGAGGGGCCAGCAGGTGTGCGGACCGAGCGATTCAATCGGCGCTTCCGTCCGAAGCGGGTCCTCCCGCCCATGCCACACGTCGACGAAATGACGACCAGGATGCTGATCCAGCCTCGCCGTGAGGCCATAGGCAAGGCTGTTGTTCAGGCGCTTCAGCGAGCCGGCGGCCGCCTGGTCCCCGGCCGCCTCGTGTGTACGACGGAGCCGCATGAGCGTGAGGTAAGGGTTGGGAGCACCCTCCCGGAAGTCGAGGAAGCCGGCGCCTCCCGGCAGCGGGACTGCCGTCGTCGCTTGGCAGCCCTCGGGACGGAAGCGGATGATCCGGCGGACCTTCGGGACCGGCCCGGTGGCGAGCTTGTCCGCCGCCGCATCGCACCATGGCCACCAGAGCGTCCCGTCGTAGGTGAGCGGCGCCGTCGTCGTCATCGGCACGGCCGATCCGTCCCGGAGGAACCCTCGGTGAATCACCACGTCGTCCTCGGCCTCGATCTCGACGAAGGTGAGACCCCGGCGATCCCACTGATCCGAGTCGCAGAGGCGCTCGAAGAGTCCGGGCGAGGACAGGAACTCGGCGAACTCCTCGGGGTCACCCTCTTCGGCAACGAGGCGTTCGGCTGCCTGGTAACGGACAAGCCCGAGCTTCTCCGCCACGTTCGGGTACATCTGGGCGCCGTCGATGGACACGACCGGCGTCTCGCAATGGACGACCCGGGCCTCGAGGCGGCCGGCGTAGAAGGCGCTTGCAGCGACGCCGGACCAGTACGGCTCGACCTCGGGTGCACGCCCGATCCCGGCCGCCTTCAAGTAGGCGGTGGCAAGCCCGGCTGGCGACATGAGCCACGACGGCTCGATCTCCCCGAGGCCCTTGTGCTGGTGCAGCTTGACAAGGAGAGCGGAGTGCAGCCGGTCGATGGTGACGACACGGGCGAGCGCGTCGGCCGCCTCGGCGACGATGCCGACCTCTCCCACGGTCGGCTCGGGAACGAGGACACCTGCGGCACGGCAGGTGTCGCCAAGATCAAGAGCTTCGCCGGTCACGACGTAGGTCAACGTGGCGCAGTCGTCGAAACGCCCTTTCCACTGCGAGCCGTCCACGTCGTAGGCGGCCTTCGCCGGAGCGGTGCTCGTGAACACGATCCGATGGCCGACCTCGCCGCGGTCCTCGATAGAGACAGGAGGCCTGCCTGCATAGGACCGCCAACGCTTCCGTCTGCTCGGGAGCGTGCGGGTGCGGCCGAGCATCCCGAGCAGGACGGCGCCAGAGGAGCCGCCGGTGCCGGCCTCAACATGGGCGGCGAGCGGAGAGAGCGTCGGTGGGATGTCGAAACCGATAACCCGGCCGAGCCGGGCATATCCGATCCGGTAAAAGCGGTCGTCAAGGAAGCGGTGCTGATTGAGCACGACGAGACCAGAGGCTCGGCGTCGCCTCCCGATGCCAGGGGTGGGCGCTGCCGTGCGAGCGGCCCACGCCCTTACCGCCTCGACCTCACCGCCTGGGAGCCTGTCGGGCAGGACGACGCCCACCTCGACGGAGACACCGTTGCGCTTTCGAAGCCAGGCGTGCATCCGCCCCGAACGGGCAAGCACCAGCTCGTCGCTTCCCTTGCGACGAGCGGGCTTAGTCGTGACCGATGCCGTGTCCCGGCTGGCCGGCGGCGTCTCAGCGGTGACCTGCACCGGGTGGCCCCGGATCGCCAGCTCGGCGAAGCGAGCCTCGGGCTTCTCGGCGAAGCGAGCCTCGGACATCGTCATGGCATCACCTGCTGGGCACAGACGAGGTCGTCCGCCCACGAGTCGAGCGCGATGCCGAGACCGCCGAGGAAGGCCCGGACTGCAGCCGGATCCATGTCGTGGCGGAGGCAGCCGGAAACGCAGAGGTCGTCCGGCGGGAGCGCGAGCCAGGTGAGGTCGGCCGCCGTCCTCCGCAGCCGCAGCTCGACGAGATCGAGGCGGTCAAGCGGCCCGGCGCGATCGACCGCCCGATCGAGATCGACAGTTGCCCGCACCTGGTGGGTCCCGATGTGGCATGGCGACCCGAGGGAGAGCACCAAGGCTGAGTCGAGGTGCTGGCCCAGGTACTTCGCCGTCACGTGATGCCCTTCGAGGCGGGGGATGGTCACGCCGCCGCCTTCGGAGCCACGACGCCTGAGTCGCTGCCGAAAGTGAGGTCATCGAGGGCTCCGGTGCTTGCGAGAGCCAGGATGACGTCTGCATCGTGCTCCAGCACGATGCCGCCGACTCTGACCCCCTCGAAGTCCTGCAGCCGCCGAAGCGCCGCGTGATACTGAGCGGTCGTCTCCGCATCGGTCAGCTGGCCGACGGTGTGCCAGTAGTGGCTGAGCACGCTGCCCTGCCCGCTGCCCCGGATTTCGAGCGCCGGGTAGACGATGCCGCCTCGCTCAATCGCCGGCCACGTCCGCAGCATCCGGTCGGCCGAGGTTGGCTGCAGGCCGTGGTCGGTCCGCCGGAGGGCAGGGCCAGCCCAGGTCCGCAGCTCGCCCTGAGTGACGTGACTTGCCCGAGCGGCCTCGCCGACCGTCAGCGGCTCCAGACCCCAAGAGGCCCGTTCACGGTTCGTCCTTCGCCAGTCGGCGAGGGCAGCGAGGCTCCGACGCCGGCTGTCGCGAGCGCCTGCAGGCAGGGCATCGTGCTTCTGCCGGCTCGACGCTGCTCCTTGGCCGGCCCCGACGGCGCCTCCCGCCTTGCGCTCCTGGGCATAGCTCCGGAAGCCCCGCTGGCGAGCCAGTTCATTACGACGAGCCTGGTAGGACGGCCGGTGGCGGGAAGCCGCCATCGATGCCACGGTGGTGACAGCGGCGATCGCCATTGCGAAGATCACTGGATCGTGGAACGCGGGCAGATGTGCCAGAGCCGTCTGCGTCGAGCGACGATGATGCTCGGGGGAAGAGACGGGCTTAGTCGCCGCCACGGTGATCGCTCCGGGCGATGGGTCGCTGCGGTAGAATCACCAGCAGCGATGAGGCTGAGATCGATTCGCAGGTGGCCCCCGGCTCCGGCCGGGGGTTTGCCGCGTTCGGGGGGGCGGTCATAAGGCCGCCTCTTCAGGCGGCAGCCCGCGGACGAGCCGTTCGACGACAAGGGCTGGGACGAGCCACCTTCGGCCAATCCTGCAGGCGGGCACCTCGCCCCGTTGGATGGCGGCCCGCAACGTCTCACGATGGACTCCGAGACGCTGGGCGGCAACGCCTATCGTGAGCGGAGCAGGCGTCGAAGGCGCGAACAAGCGCGTGGTCATGTTGACTCCACGACGCGCCTGCTGGGGCAACGCCTACGCCCAGTAGTTCGGCGAGACCGGGACCGCTCGCTGCTGGTCGACTTCAACCAGCGCATATAGTTTAGAGATGTGGGATCTCGCTGTCAACCGACAACGGCCGCAGATTACGCTCGGGCGGCCCTAGCCGAACTCGTCGCCGACGAGCCGGACAGGAGCCCGGCGCACTTACTGGCCGGCGACCTTGTGATCGGCGACAGTTGGGTGAAGCGGGTCGAGGCGGCGCGCGACCCCGTCAACGCCCCGGCGATGCGGCCGCACGTCATCGCGCCGTGCGAGCACCTCGCCTCCCACCCGGCGCTGGCGCTCCGTTGCTACTGCGAGCGGCCCCTCAGCTTCCTGGCGCTCGGGACCTTCGCCCTAGGTGTGCTCGTGGTGAGCAGTCCTCGCCGCCTACCGCCGAAGCTGCGCCAGGGTGGCGCACGGGACCTAGCACCCATCAATGACGATGAAGAGGTGTGGACCTTCGACTCGTGGGCGCAGGCGATGCGGTTCGAGGCAGTACAACGGGACCTAGCGTCCATCAATCACGATGAAGAGGTGTGGACCTTCGACTCGTGGGCGCGGGCGAGGCGGTGCGAGGCAGGACAGGTGGCGACAAGCTGGCCGCAGCCTGCGGAGCATCCGGTGCTCGGTCCCGGGGCAGGCGTCGTCGGCGATGAGACTAAGCGCCTGACCTTTCGCTGCAACAAGTGCGTCACCCCGCACACGTTCTACGACGTCACATTGCTGCGCTACAACACGTACACGTTCCATAACGCCACACTGCTGCGTTACGTGCTTCAAGCGATCGCCAATGGCGAGCGAGACGTAAGGCTCTCCCAGCTCGTTCCTGCCGCCACCTGACCTGGCTACGTGCCATCGCCGCCGCGATCGTCGAAGCTAAGGGATTCATCGTGCCCTCACTGCATTCGCAGCCGATGGCCGCAGACTCCTTTTGCTCATGCTGCACCACGCGCCCGGCACGATGCCTTGCACCACGACCGCCACCTGCGGTGCGTCGAACGTGGGAATGGCAGCCGACTGGGACCCGCTGAGTGTATTGCTCTTGCACCACTGCGCGCACCACCCTGGCTGGAGTAATGAGACCAGCTAACGTCGGGGAAGAAGGCAGCTTTGACCTATGACCCACGGTACGCGCTCGGGCTACAATGGTGGTTGCCGCTGCGCCTTATGCACTGAGGCAAACACGGCCGCATCTCGGGCGCGGCGTGAGCGCCTGGTGAGTCACGCTCCGAGCAGACCTGAAGGGCCGCCCTCCCCACGCTGGCAACGTGGTCCCGACACAGCTCAGCTCGCGACCTCCGAGACAAGCGATGTCACGTCGAGCCGCTCGGTTCGCGGTGGCGGTAGCGGCGACCTGTTCGGGATCCTCAGCGGACTGGCCGAGACATTCCTCGCGAACCACCCCGCCATGGTGGCCGCTCGGACCGCGGCCAGCGGCCACGCTCCCGCAATCACGCCGGTGGCAACGACGCCGGTGGCAGTATCCCCAAGGTATGGTCCGCAGGCGGTGCGTGGCCGGGGAGCAGCGAGGTGTTCGTGTGGGTTGCTCTCGCGCTGCACACTGCCGAGCTGCCCGCTCCCGGTGGATGCGCCCCCATGAGCTGCTAACGACGGCCGGCCACACGGTGCACACCCGGGCGGCTGGTGCACTGCACCTTGTAGCGGTGGTGGTAGTACTGGTGGTCGTGGCAACCGTGGTCGGTGTGGAGGTACTTGAGATGACCGCATCATCGATCGATAGTCCTCCCGTGGAGGCTGGGCCAGCGATGAGAGGGTCGACGACCTCGGCACGCCAGCGCCGCCGACGAGCGGCCACGGGAATGCTCGTCCTGATCGGGACAGGCTGGATGCTGTCCGGCTGTGGGGCACAGTCTTCTGTGGCGAAATCCAGCCCCGCCACCACGACGACCATCCAGCCTGCGATGAGCACCACGACGAGTACGTCGACCACGACCTCGGTGCCAGGTCAACTCTCCGACAGCTCCGGCGATGTGCTCAACGTGACCCTTACCGTCCCCCTAATACGAACTCCTAGCCCAGTCTCAGTTGGCGCGGCCGCTCCTTCTGGTCCATGGTTCGCAGCAGGATGTACCGATACATATGAGTATGACCAGACCCTTGAAGTTCTGAGACTTGATTTAGTTAACGTCGGCTCAACCGTGCTTCAAGCGAGCGACCTCGCCGACGGTCTGACAGTCGTGAGTCCATCGGGCGCACCTTTGTCTGCCGGCAGTTGCGGCTCGGATAAATACGCCACGACCACCGATGCAGTGCTCGGTTGCGCAAACAGCACCTCTGTCGTTGACTTGGCCCCGGGAGACAGCGCCGTCTGGTGTCCAATCATTGAAGTTCTGGCAGGCGACACGCTCGGAGAAGTCCAGTTTGCGCCTGGCAGCGCTTTCAGGGGAAGTGCCTTCGCTACCGAGGAAATCTGGCATGAGCCCATCATCACTCCGCCTGCTGTTTCGAGCACAACGACCCCTATGACACCCGCGCTGACAGGTGTGGAGTCCTGCGTGGTCGCATCAGCTGCCCCAGAGATCCGTCCCACAACCATCGTCTTCGGATGCGCGACCGCCAGCGACGGGGTGAAAGCGATTTCTTGGGCGTCATGGACCCTGACGAGGGCAACAGGAACCGGCACACTCTACGTGGACACCTGTCGGCCCTTCTGCGCAGCGGGGAAGACCGATACCTACGACCACGCCTCTGTACGGCTCACAGACCCTGTCATTTCCGGCGGACATCTCGTGTATCGAGACGTCACCGTCACGACAGGAATGCTGGGCCTACCCTGCCCGTTCATCGCCAAGTGCCGAGATGGAAGCATGGTCGTATCCGACAGTTCTCCTGGCGGCGGCTGGGGCTATGACTGACAAAGCCTCTCGACGCCAGACCATCTCGCCTCGAGGTCCGGCTTTCCACAGCAACCGGCACGGTTTTCCCGTCCCCCAACCGCCACGAGGGATATCACCAGCCCGCAATCGATGACACGCTTCGACTCTGAGCAGGCCACCTGACCGGGCAGTTCGACCTCCGGCTTCCTCCGAGCGCTCTTCCTGACCACGCACCCAGCGCCCCGTAGCCCCTGACCGCCGCCTGACCTACCACCCGCCGGCTCCAGCCCCACGTGGGCGAACGTGGGCGCCTGTGTGCCGGCTGCTGTGGCGGAGGGCGGCGCCCGTCTCCTGTCCGCCATCCACACCCCAGGCGCCGGCCTGATGCGCCACCCCGGCAGGACAGGCCGCCGGACAGCCATCAGAGGACACCCGTCAGAGGACTGCCACTATCTCATTAACCCGATCGGCGTTTCCGGGCCACCCGACCACCGAGCACCCACGAACACCCCATGAACACTGGCGAACCCCGCTTTCGGACCTCTCGGAGCCTCCCCTGAGGGCACCCCCGAACCGCTGTCATCAGCGCTGCCACTACCGGATTTTTAGAGCACCGACCCGCTACCTATGCACATCGGTGCAGCCTCGGCCCCGTTCGTCTATGTGATCGAGCGAAACCACCAGTCACTAGCTTCAGACCAGCACTTAGAGCCCTGCCATAGGATCCAGCCTCCCCGGTACCAAACACTCGGATATGTCTATAAGACCCTGGCACCCACCGCACCCATGCACACACCCGCCATCTCGGGCGTGCCGTCACCGCCGGTTCGCACCCCGCCGTGCCCTCTCTCCCACGAGGATGTTGTGGAGGTGAGCGGACTCGAACCGCCGACTTCCACGTTGCGAACGTGTTTGAGGCGGATTCCGGCGGATTCCGGTGAATCATCAGGGCAGGTCAGCGAGTTATCCACACGTCTGCGGACCGAGGTGAACGGCAGCGTCCGCGGGATGGTCGCGGGATGAGACTTGCGCCTATGCCCTCTGATCGGAGCGCCGATCTGGTCCAGCGAGCGTAACATACCTGCTACGCTCGTCAACGTCAATGGAGGACACGGTGACCGCCACACCTAGTCAGTTCTGGGATGATCTTGCTAAGGACCTGGACGACCCCGAGTTCCTTCGGGAGTACGTGCGCGAGTCGGTCCGCATTGCCACGATCGACGACCTGGTCAACGAGCTTGACGAGGCTCGGGAGGCTGCCGGCCTGTCGAAGGCCGAGCTGGCTCGCGCCATCAGTGCCGAGCCCGCCGTCGTCCGCCGACTCTTTTCCGCCGGGCACGTGAACCCGACGGTCGAGACTATTGCGGCGGTCGCAGCAGCGTTGGGCATGCGTTTGACTCTCGAACCGATACCCGAGCCCGAGCGCGATCAGATCACTCGACCGTTGAGGGAAGGACGAGTTGCCGATTCCCGAGCGCTCGCCAAGCACGCGTCCGAAATGCGCGAGCGAAAGCGGGCCGCACTGGCCTCCTAGCGGCTGCTGCTCACGCGATGGAACGGGGGTTCCGCGAGAGGTACTCGTCCCCGAGCTGGCGTACGCCGGCGTAGTCGGAGTCCGACAGCTCCGTCCTGAACGGCTTGTCGAGCCCGGTTATCACCACCAGCAGGGGTTTCGTGGCGTCTTCGGCTTCATAGTCCAAGCGGCAGAAGAGGCGGTAGTGGTGGCGTTTCGGCCCATCGACACGCACCTCGAACCACCCGGTCATGTCGCCCTTCATCGCCTCCTAGTAGCCGCCGCCGGAGTATCGCTTCGGCGGCGCAGCGGCGACCACGACGAGGACGGCCCGCATGGTTGCCCTCACTTTCGTCGGACAGCCGGCGACGAACTCTTGACCGGGAACCGCCTCGCTTGAGTCGTCGGTGTGATGGCGCTTGAAGTAGACGACATGGTGAGCGTCGTCCGAAGATGGCCGCGTCCGCACCACCTGCTGAGACCGCCCCGGGTTCGTCGGTCGCTTACGAGATTTCTGGTCGGGACTCACGGCTCGCCACCATACGGCTCGCAAACATACCTAGCAGCTGACGGGCACTTGACGCCTCTGGAAAGTGTGAGCGCTCGTATTGG
>OBLU010005575.1_pt1 | contig 11263 bp, 15 predicted proteins | sample 1518681 | NCBI WGS metagenome assembly OBLU01 (sample SAMEA3539304, study PRJEB22396) | soil metagenome | biome: tundra; feature: field; material: soil | place: USA | collected 2010-05 | depth 0.15 m
GCCGCGCTTTTGAGCATCATTGAGCACGATCCAGCGCTGGCGGTGAAGGCCATTCTTTGGCGATCAAGCTCTGGACAACGGAGGGATCGAGCGGTTGCCGCAGCGGTTCGCAAAGGGTCCCCTGTGCAACTCCACGATCCAGACCCGTACTGATAGCTGCTAGCTAGCTAGTGCCTGTTCAGCCGGGAGTTGAACCGAATGGCCGGATTCCTTGTTTTCCCTCGCCAGGTCGATAGTCAGTCATGTCCCGGCCAGCTTGTCTGGTGGCCTCCGTGGTGACTCTACGGGATATTTATCTATGAAGACGCACAGATCGTATGCAAGGTCTATGGCCATGTCTAGTTGCGGCATTTGTCTACTTAAGAGCAGTGCGTACGGCTCAAAGACCTTTCTCACTTTAGGGTGCGTCTCGATAACTGAAGTGATCTCGTACGTGCAGGAGCTAGCGACGAAGGCATCAACCCAAATGAGGTACTCGGCCTCTTCTTCAGCAGATTCAACGATTTCACCACCGGCATGTGCTATTCGCGTTCGGATTATTTGCAGCGCGTCCTCCCAGCCCGGTCGATCTGGGTACCCCATGAAATGGATTTTTTTCTTCCGCAACTTCGATAGCCAACTTTCGGCGTTGTCACGAGGGACTGGGCCGGGATTCTGGCTCACCCCAAGCGGGCCTCGCTCAGCCGTCTCTGCCAGTTTACGTTCCATATCCGAGAAGCCGTAAAGAAACTTCCCAACTAGGTATATACCAGCAGGAAGTATCAACCAGACGAACAGACCACTGAGTGGCCGCTCGATGAAGAGTGATACGGCGAGGCAAGGCAGAACAAAGACCACCAGTGTTCCAACCGCATAAGCCAGCGAGCGGCGGCGTGTGAGAAGCGAGGCGAGGCGAAGTCCCGTTACACTAAACCAGAAAGCCAAGAGCACTGATTCCATTTTCATATCGTACGTCCGTCCGGCTGTCCCGTAGATTATCACGAACCGACTCGGCCGTGGCCGCACATTGAGGAACGAGTGAGCAGAATGCCCACGTCTGTTCAGAATCCACGGCCTCGCGGGACGCCCCACGGGTCGCGCCGTCCTGATTTTCCATCCTGGGCGGGCCGAAACTCAGGAAAACTCCGGATTTCGCTCGTCATGTTTAAGAAAGGGCACGTCTCGGGACGAGAACCGGCACCGACGCAAAAACCGGGGTTGCGCCGTCCGGTTTTGTTGTCCGGTCAACTTAGAGCGCCGGCAGGAGTCTCGGCGCGGCACTCAAGGGTGAGTGTGCAGGCTGATCTCAGCGGCGGAAGCCGGTTTCCACCTTAAACGCTTCCAGGGCATTGTAGACGATCGGGCAATAGCAGGCGCGGTCGATGAACTGCCACATGCGGCTGGCGATGGAGCCGTTGCCGCGCACCACGTGTGGAAAGCGCTGGCAGATGTCGGGACGCGCATCGTAGACCGTGCATGCCGTGCCGTCCAGAAATACGCAGCCGGCCTCTTCGGTGCGACGAAGGATGGCGCCTTCGTCATCGCTTTCGGTGGTGTACCCGGCGAGGAACGCCGCGGGCGCGATGCGCAGATAGCGCGCGAGGCGCTCGACATCGCGCTCGGACACCTTTACGGTGGCCACGCGGCAGCAGTTCGCGCACAGCGTGCAATCGATCTGTTCCTCGATGCCCTCGGCGATGCGGCGCAGGATGCGATCGGAATGGTCGTGCGTTTTCATGTGCCGCCGGAAGCGCTCGTTTTCGTTCCGCTTCTTTTCGCCGAGCAAGCGGATCTGCACCAGGTCGGTGATCATGCCGGTTATCATTGCCAGCGGATCTCGCGCGCAGCGAGTTCCCGCTCCAGTTGCGCGCATGATTCAAACTGCACCGCGTCGATGCCCTCTCGGCGGGCGCCCTCCACATACGCGGGGATATCGTCGGTGTAGAAGCACTCTTCCGGCAGGCACTGCGCGCGCGCGATGGCCTCCCGGTAAATGGCCGGCGAGGGCTTCATGGCTTTCACTTCGTACGAAAGCACCAGGTCGTGGAAGTGGCGGAGGATGGGATAACGCTGGCGCACCATGGCGAAGTGGATGGCGTTGGTGTTGGAGAGCACCAGCAGGCGGTAGCGCTCGCCGATGCCCGCCAGCAGGCTTTCCGGCACCAACGTGTCCGGCAGAAAGATGCTGCTCCAGATCTCGCAGAACTGCTCGTAGGTGACGCGCAGGTCGAGCATGCGGCTGAGCTGTTCCACGAAATCGCGCGGCTCTACCAAGCCGGTTTCGAAGCGGTGCACCAGGCCGGTGGCGGCGATGCGTTTGGGAATCTCCGCGGCGGGATAATCGCAGAATTTTTCCATGGCGCGGTAGCCGCGGGAGAAATCGAAGGGGATCAGAACCTTGCCCAGATCGAAGATGACGGTCTTGATCACGTGGTCAGCGTCGCTCAGCGGGAGGCGCCCGCCGGAGCGGAAGCGGTCTTCTTCGTGGCGCTGGCGGGATGCTTCAACTCGGCGTCCAGGATCGGTTTCAGGGTCTCCAGTTTGATCGCGCCGTTGTAGTGCTGGCCATCGATGAAGATGGTCGGCGTGCTCATGACCCCGACGTTCTGGCCGTCTTCCAGGTCGTGCGCCACGGTCTTGCGGATTTCCGGCGAGTCGAGGTCGGCTTCGAAGCGCTTCATATCCAGGCCGATGGCCGAGGCCAGAGCCAGGATCGTGGGGCGGCGAAGGTCGGCGTGGCTGGCAAACAGGGCGTCATGCATGGGCCAGAACTTGCCCTGCTTTTGGGCGGCGACCGCGGCGGCGGCGGCCAGCGCGGCCTGCGAATGTATGTCCAGCGGGAATTGCTTGAAGAACAGCTTCACTTGCGTTGGATAAGTCCTCAACACCGCCTGCAATTGGGGTGTGGCCAAGGTGCAGTAGGGGCATTGGAAGTCGGAGAATTCGACCAGCGTGATGGGGGCGTCAATGGGTCCGATCTCCGGCGCTCCGGCCGTGGGGATCGCGATGGGATCTTCCAGGAGCTTGTGCTCGGGCGGATGCGCGAAACGGGAGGCTTCCGCGTCGGCCAGCGCTTCCTTCTCGTTCTTGCCGGCCTTGAGGGACGCCACGATTATCGACGCCAGACCTTTGCTGTAATAGCAGTTCGGATCCTTCACGCGGCATTCCGCCACTTTCATGCCGCAACCGCAGGTGCAGTCGCGGGCGCGCAGCAGTTTGAGGGCGGTAGCCTTTTGCGCCGGGGAGAGGCTGCTCAGGTCGACGGCGGGCAAGGATTCGAGAGTATTCCAATCCTGAGCGCAAACCAGCGCAGCTCCCAAAACGCATAGTGCCGCGATGGCCAGAGCGCGCAGACAGCGGGTGGTCATTTCTCTATTGTAAACGGTGCGGGGCGAGCTGCGCTCGCCGTGGCTGGTGGTTGGTGGCTGGTGGATGGATGCGATACACTGGCTCGAACCGATCAGCATGACTAACATACGCAGCACCATACCCGATTTCCCGCTGACCATTCGCGGCATCTTCGAGCACGGCGAACGCATCCACGCGGCGAGCGAGGTGGCGACCTACGCCGGCGACCATATGCGGCGCGCCAGCTACGCGCAGGTAGGCGAACGCGTGCGCCGTTTGGCCGCCGCGCTGGGAAAGCTGGGCATCGGCCCGGGAGACCGCGTCGGCACCTTCGCCTGGAACAACCAGGAACACCTGGAGGCCTACTTTGCCGTGCCTTCGATGGGCGCGGTCCTGCATTGCATCAACATAAGGTTGTTCCCCGAGCAACTGATCTACATCGTCAACCATGCCGCGGACCGCCTCCTAATTGTGGATGCCTCGCTGACGCCGCTGCTGGCGAAGATCGCCGGGCAGCTCACCACCGTGGAGCGGTATATCGTGATCGGCGAGGGGTGCGGCCTGCCGCGCGAAACGTTGCGCTACGAAGATGTCATCGCTTCCTCGGAGCCCGTGAGCGCGTGGCCGGATGTGGCGGAGAACGCGGCGGCCGCCATGTGCTACACCAGCGGCACCACGGGCAACCCGAAGGGGGTGGTCTACAGCCACCGCTCCACTTGGTTGCACGCGGCGGCTTCGTCCATGGCGAACTCCATTGGCATGACGGAAGACGACAAGATCCTGCCCATCGTGCCTATGTTCCATGCCAACGCCTGGGGGCTGCCGTATTCCGGCTGGATGTGCGGCGCCGATTTTCTGATGCCGGACCGCTATCTGCAAGCCGAGCGGATCGCCCGGATGATCGCGAGCGAGCGGCCTACGATTTCGGGCGCCGTGCCGACCATCTGGAACGACGTGCTGCGCTATGTGGACGCCAACGGCGTTGACATATCGTCGTTGCGGTGCGTGGTGTGCGGGGGCGCGGCGGTGCCTCGCAGCATGCAGGAGGGGTTCCTCAACCGGCACGGGGTACGCGTCATTCAAGGATGGGGCATGACGGAAACCAGCCCGCTGGCCGCGGTCTCGCGCCCGCCCCGAGGCACGCCGAAGGACCAGGAGATCGACTGGCTGAACAAGAGCGGCCGGGTGGTGGCGGGCGTCGAGCTGCGGTTGATGAGCGGCGAGCAGGAGCTTGCGTGGGACGGCGAGTCGGTGGGCGAGATCGAAGTGCGCGGTCCGTGGGTCACGGCGTCCTACTATCTGGAGGACTGTCCGGAGAAGTTCCACGACGGGTGGCTGCGCACCGGCGACGTCGGGGTGGTGGACGCGAAAGGGTTCATCCAGATCACGGACCGCGCCAAGGATGTGATCAAGTCCGGCGGCGAGTGGATCTCTTCGATGGAGCTGGAGAATCACTTGATCGCGCATCCGGATGTGCTGGAAGCGGTGGTGATCGGCGTGCCGGACGAGCGCTGGGACGAGCGTCCGCTGGCGTGCGTGGTGATGAAGCCGGGGGCGTCGGCGACGCTCGAACAGCTTCGCGATTTCCTGGCCGGCCGGGTGGCTCGGTGGTGGCTTCCGGAGCGCTGGGCATTCATCGCGGAGGTGCCCAAGACCAGCGTGGGGAAGCTGGATAAGAAGGTGCTGCGGGCGCGGTATGCCAAGGGGGAGATCGGCGAGGTTAAGGTGGAGAAGCCGGGGTAACCAGGGGAACCGGGGGTGAACGTGAGCAGTTCGCGTAGCAGAGCGCCGCGGTTCAGCCGGGCGCGGCTGGATGAGCTGGTTGAGGAAGCCACCACCGATGCCTACGGCGATTCCGAACAGGCGGTTGGGTTTTACACGATGATGGAGAACGACCTGGCGACGCCCTTCGCGACGCAGGTTCTGGGCGTGGAGGTCACGGTCGAACGGGTAGATATGACCGATGCGGACGAGATTGTCGCGGTATGCAAAAGGGGCACCAAACGCCAGAAGATCCCGATTCTGGATCTGCCGCTGCCGTCGCCTCCGCCGAAGGGAGCCGAGTGGATCGCGGCGTATCGGCATTGGCGGAGAGGATTCTCTTGATCGTCGCGGAATTCCGCGAAGGCGGATCGACGATGTGGGTCTACCAGCAGCTAGGCTGGACCGGTTCATTCACCAGGCCGCACCGCTCCGCCTGCCTGGGCAGGCTGGGCAGGCGATCCACCTTGACGGCCTTTATCAGAACCGCTATGCTTGCCTCAGAGGTCCGACTTTCCGGCTTTTGACCATTGGATTCTTTCTAGTGTTTATGACGGCTCTCGTAAAAATCCACCGTAAAGGCCAGATGACCCTGCCCACCAAGCTGCGATCGCTGGCCGGTATCTCCGAAGGCGATTTGGTGGAAGCCGCCTTCCAGCGCGGCAAGATCGTGATCACTCCCAAGCTGGTGATCGACCGTTCCAAATTCCCGAACGCCGATGACGAGTATACTCCGGCCCAGCGCCGCGCCGTCAACCGCGGCATTGCCCAGAGCGAAAAGGAATACAAGCAGGGCCGTTCCTTTGGCCCCTTTAACACACACGAGGAGTTCATCGCCTCACTGCATAAACAAACCCCAAAGCTGCGCGGGAAGAAAATCAAACGCGCCGCCCGATGAAGCTCGATTACACCCCGCACTTCAAGCGCAGCTACCACAAAGCGCCGCCCCGTATCCAGCGCGCGTTTGACAAACAGTCGGCCCTGCTCCTACAGGAACTCCGTCACCCTTCGCTGCACGCGAAGAAATACGACGAGGGCCAAGACCTCTGGCAAGCCCGCGTCACCGGCGACTGGCGCTTTTACTTCAAGATCGTGGGCGACACCTACCGTCTGGAGGGAATTAGAGCGCACCCCAAATAGCACCTATGGGCTGAGGTCAAATCGATTTCTGTCCGCATTCCCACCTTCCTTTACTGGGACAGATAGTCGGGGATCGCTGCAACTGAGATTGTTGGTGTTTCGCCAAGGGTTGGTACGATGGTCGGCGCTACTTTGTGCAGACTTCCTTGCAAAAGTTCTGCTTTCGGGTTTCGGAATGATATTGTTGATTGCCGCCGCTTTGCGATTGTTGGCGGGTCAACCTATCTTATCCGACCGAGGCGACACTTCTGAATGGCATTTCCATCTCCTTAACCTTCTTAGAAATCCTCTGCCAACACTACTGCTCTTTCCAGCGTTCTTCACATCCATCTGGCTCTGGCTTTACGCCGGGGCCGGGTTCCTACTCAAAGCCGCCCGACGACTTGACATCGGCTTCGACTGGTTCAGCCGGAGGTTCGACATTGAGGAGAAGCCCTTGCAATCCATCGGGCTGGTCTCGGGAATCCTGGTGGCAGTGCTCTATTGGACGGCGGTGATTGTGAGCAGGGTGGTTGGGTGGAGGACGAGAACTTGCCTTGACCGACCGACCAAAGAGATCGCCAACGAAGTCCAGCGGATCGGCGGCTTCGTGCCGAAGACCTGTTGGATCGCCCATGTGAAATCGGAATTTGGGCTGAGTGGCACCGAACCGAATCGACGCAAAGAGCGGGAAGTACCCGTGCCCACCGGAAAAGCGCCCGGTCATCGTGGAAGCCATACGCCGGTTGGGAATGATCTGACGAGTGCTGGCCGGTTACGAAGCAGTTGAAGTTCGTTCGTGTACTGCTGCCTCACGTTCTGTCGCTCACGAACGGCGTTTTCCTCACCCGTTCTGTTTGGCGACTGCGATTCCCCGATTCATGAGCCTTTCCATTTCTTCAGCGCCAACGAGCGCCTTAAAAAACATGCAAAATTGAATCGGGCGAAATCTGAGAAGCTGCATCACCTTGGCAAAATCTTCTGGTTGGAGGGTCTTCCGGTCCACTGCGACATTCCAATTTTCGAAGTCTGCGAATCCCATTTTCAGCGCAGAGGCCACCCGCCAGACGTACCGTTTCTCCAAGGGCAGTTCGGCAATTTCTCGCAAGGAAGGGCCAACGTCTCCCCCGAGCATCGCCGCTTCAATGTAGTGCAGATAGGGCTGCATTTCCGGTGCGCTCATCAGCTCTTCTGCCCCGTCTTCCATCTTGAGGTCTTCGAGTTCAACTACTTTGAAGTTCTGGTCGCTCATGGTTTACCGCCTTGCGTGTTGCCAACGGCCGAATTGAACGCAAGCGGATCGAGGATACCGGTCTACTCGGGCTTTTTCGGGACCAACACTCTCTCCGCCATCGCATAGCGCAGGTCATCGAGACCTTGTCCCGTAACGCTTGAGATTTCAAAGAACGCCAGGCCGCGCTCCGCCGCGATCTGGCGCAGCGACTTCACGCGGGCGGGGTCCTGCGCGGCGTCCATTTTGGTGGCCACCACGATCATGGGCTTGGCGGCCAGGTCTTCGCTGAAGCTGGCCAATTCCGCCATCACCGTCTCGAAGTCGTGCGCAGGTTCGCGGCCGCTCGCGTCCGAGACATCCACCAGGTGCGCGAGCAGGCGCGTGCGCTCGATGTGCCGCAGGAACTGGGTGCCCAGCCCGTGCCCCAGGTGCGCGCCTTCGATCAGCCCCGGAATATCGGCCACCACGAAGCTGCGGTAATCGTCCAGGGAGACGACGCCCAATTGCGGCTCCAGCGTAGTGAATGGATAGGCGGCGATCTTGGGGCGCGCCGCGGAAATGCGCGAGATCAGCGTGGACTTACCGGCGTTGGGGAATCCCACCAGGCCCACGTCGGCCAACAGCTTCAGTTCCAGCCGCAGGCGGAGCTCCTGGCCGGGCTTGCCGGGCTCGTGTTCGGTGGGCGCCTGGTGCGTGGAGGTGGCAAACCGCGCGTTGCCCTTGCCGCCGCGCCCGCCGCGCGCGACCAGGAAACGCTCATCGGGCGCCGTGAAATCGTGCAGCCGCTCGCCGGTCGATTCGTCGTAGACCACCGTGCCGACGGGCACCTGGAGGTCGATCGAGTAGCCTTCGGCGCCCGTGCAATCGCTGCCCTCGCCATGCCGGCCGCGTTGCGCCTTGTGCTCGGGGTTAAAACGGAATTGGATGAGCGTGTTTCGATGCTGGGTGGAAACCATGAAGATGTCGCCGCCGCGGCCGCCATCGCCGCCGCTGGGGCCTCCGCGCGGAACATATTTCTCGCGGCGAAAGGCTAGGCAGCCGTTGCCGCCATCCCCGGCCTTCACCAGGATGCGAACTTCATCTATGAACATGGGGAACCGCTCCCTGACGGTCGCGGCTCAGTACGGGAGTCGGGAGTCGCGAGGTGGTGGGCGTTACGCCACTGCCTTGATGCTGACGAATTTGCCCTGGCGGCCGCGGTCGCGGTACTCGACTACGCCGGTCACCTTGGCGAAAAGCGTGTCGTCCTTGCCCCAGCCGACGTTCTCGCCGGGCTTGATCGGGGTGCCCCGCTGGCGGACGATGATCGACCCGCCCGGCACCAATTGCCCGCCGAAGACCTTCACGCCCAGCCGTTGCGCGTTGGAATCGCGCCCGTTCTTGGAACTGCCTAATCCTTTTTTATGCGCCATACTTCACCTAAACCAGAATGTCGCCCACCTTCACTTCCGTGAAGTTCTGGCGATGCCCTATCGTGCGTTTGTACTGCTTCTTGCGCTTGAACTTGAAGACCAGGACTTTCTTTCCCCGGCCGTTGCCGACGATGGTGCCCTTAATGGTAGCTTCCCCCAGGTCGGCGCCGGCGACCAGTTGGCCTTCTTCCTTGAACACCGCCCGCAGGGGTAGTGCGATTTCGGAGCCGATTTCGCCTTCCAACGTCTCCACCCGGATTACATCGCCAGGGGCAACCCGGTATTGTTTTCCGCCGGTCTCAATGATTGCATGCATGGATAACCTCTGAATTTCGCGCCAGGACACACTGAATGCGTCGGAGCTTGTGGACTAAGATATCAGTGTACAACACCCGGAGGACCATCTCCAAATGCGCGCGGCGTTCCTATTCGACCTCGACGGCACCTTGATCGACAGCGTTTACCAGCACGTGCTGGCCTGGCGCGAGGCGCTGGAACAAGGCGGTATCCACCTCTCCGTCTGGCGGATTCACCGGCGCATTGGCATGAGCGGCGGCCTGTTCGTGAATGCGCTGCTGCGCGAGACGGGGCGCAACATTACCGGCGAGGAGGCGGAGCGTCTTCAAGGATTGCACGCTGCGGCATACGCCCGGATGGCGTCACAGGTGCGGCCGCTTCCCGGCGCCGAACAACTGCTGGCACATCTGTCGCAGACGCAAGTCCCCTACGCGATCGCCACCAGCGGGCGGCCGGAGAGCGCCAGCCTCGCGCTGAAAGCCCTGAACGTCCCGCCGGAGGTCCCGATGGTCACGCGCGACCAAGTGCGGCATGCGAAGCCCGATCCGGATCTGTTCCTGGCCGCGGCCGAGCGGCTGGGGGTGTCCATTCACGACTCGATCGTGGTCGGGGACAGCGTTTGGGACCTGCTGGCCGCGCAGCGCGCCCGAGCGCTCGGTGTCGGACTGCTTTCCGGCGGTTATGGCCAGGAGGAGTTGGAGAGGGCCGGAGCCTATCGCGTTTATCAGGACCCTCTCGACCTGCTGACGCACTTGGACGAACTCGGCATCCGCCGGGCGGATTGATCATGCGCGACGCTGCTTCTGGCGGAACGTCTTCACTTTCGCCCGGTTACCGCAATCCTGCATATCGCACCATTGGCGGCGATGGTTGCGGCTGGTATCCAGGAACAGCCATCCGCATTCGTCGCCGCCGCATTGCCCCAGCCTGGACAGCTCGCCGGAAGTGAACAGTTCGGCTGCCGATAGCGGCACGGGCCACAGGATGCTGTCCAGCGCAGTCAGCCGTTCCGGAAAGGTCCAGAGGAAGCGGCCGCCGTGGGCGCTCAGCCGCTGGTGCGCTCTGGCGATGGAGAGTTCGTCGCGCAATACGTCCGCATCGGCTGCCCGGGGCCGCCAGCCTTCGATCGCGCACTTGAAGATACGGTAAAGCGCTTCACGCAGTTGGATGGCCCGCGCCAGAACGTTGGCCGCCTCCCGAGCCTCACGCGCAGCCAGACGGGCAAGGACGCCCGCGCGCCTGCGGTCCACGCTTCCGGCCAGCACGGTCCACGCCAACAAGTCTTCGTAGGTGGCGATCTTGTCGCGAATTACGGCGCCGGCATGGTCCCGTCCGCCCACCGTGTTCACGAAATCCAGGCAGAGCCGCCCGCCGATAAATTTTACAGGTAACCGCTTTATGGCCTTTGACAGGTTACCAGGGCCGTGATATTCTGTAACCACTATGCTCAGATTAGCAGGTTACACAAGGGTTGCCGCGGTGGCTATCCTGGCTGCGGGCATTTGGGCCCAACAGCCGAAAACGCCGGCCGAGGAAGTCGCCGGAGCTTTCGCATACATCAATCGCCAGGTGCTGGATATGGCCAAGGACTTCCCGGCCGACAAATACGATTACAAGCTGCGCCCGGAGATGCGGTCTTTCGGGGCGGTGATCGTGCACATCGCCTCCGGCAATGTCTACGCCGCCAAGGCCGGCCGCGGCGAAAAGGTCAAGTGGGACGAACTCGATGCCGCGAATTACAAGACTAAGGAACAGGCGGTCGCGCTGCTGGAAAAATCCATCGCGGATGCGACGGCTACGTTGAAGTCCCGGCCGGCGGAGAGTTTTCACAAGTCCGTGGAGCCGTGGATCTCGGTGATCGAGCACGCCGGCGAGCATTACGGCCTGTTGGTGGCCTATTACCGGGCAAACGGGATGGTGCCGCCGGCGTCGCGCAAGAAGTAGGTTGTGCCTGCGGCGCGTCGTTGATTCGGCCCAGCCGCGCGGTATCATTGCTATTGTGATTCGCCGCCTTTACGTCAATAATTTCCGTTGCCTCGTGAACTTCGAGTTGCGAGTCGTTGATTGGCAAAGACTCTCGAAGCATTGTCGTCCAATTCGACAACCGGGGTAG
>OBLU010005577.1_pt1 | contig 11260 bp, 10 predicted proteins | sample 1518681 | NCBI WGS metagenome assembly OBLU01 (sample SAMEA3539304, study PRJEB22396) | soil metagenome | biome: tundra; feature: field; material: soil | place: USA | collected 2010-05 | depth 0.15 m
CGATTAACGGTTACTCGGGTGTTGGTGGAATAATGAGGCCGTATAAGGACATTCACCCAACCCCGCTGAAGCGCAGAACACCGGCCAATTGAACAGATGCCGATTGAACCGATGGGGCAACATGCGGTCGAAAACAGTGACAAGGGTCCAGGCACGGGGATAGCCGTTATCTTAGGATTCACTCAAAATGGTGACGTCATGAAAAGTCGAACCTCGGTCCATCAGTTCTCGATCCTGTTGGGCGGTTGTCTTGCCGCGCTCGCGTTGAGCGGTGGCGCGCTGGCGCAATCACATGGCGGCGGCGGTCATTCTTCTGCAACGGCCGGCGGCGGCGGGCATGGAGGCTTCTCCGGAGGCTCCGGCTCCCATGGCGGAACCGCAGGCTACGGCTACCGAGGCGGAACCGCAGGCTACGGCTACCGAGGCGGCTATTACGGTGGGTACCCCGGCTACCGCGGCGGCTACTACGGTGGGTACCGGGGCGGCTATTATGGCTGGGGCGGCGGCTGGGGCTGGGGTTGGGGCGGCGTGGGCCTTGGCATGTACTTCGCGACGCTGCCTCTTTATTACTCAACCTATTATTGGGGCGGCGTTCCCTACTATTACGCCAACGATGTCTATTACAACTGGGACCCGAACGTGAATCAGTACATCACCGTGGCTCCGCCGGCCGGATTGCAACCGCAGGATGGGCAAGCGCCGGCTGGGCAGGCGCCGGCGGCCGGATCGCCGGCCTCCAGCAGCGAACTCATGGCCTACCCGAAGAACGGACAGACCGCCGAACAACAGGCGAAGGACAAGTTCGAGTGTCACCAATGGGCCGTGGGCCAGACCGGTTTCGACCCCACGACCGGTGCCGCTACGGCCGGCGCGGCGAATAAGGGCAACGATTACATGCGCGCCCAAGCGGCCTGCCTGGAGGGCCGCGGCTACAGCGTGCAATAGCCGGCAACGCCGGCGCCCGAGCGGCTAGTCGGTGAGCAGCAATTCCAGGGTGCGGCGGTAGAGGCCATGCAGTGCATCGATGTCGGCGACGCGCACGCACTCGTTCGCCTTGTGAATGCTCGCGTTGATCACGCCGAGTTCGATCACTTGGGCGCCCATCGGCGCAATGAACCGACCGTCGGAAGTCCCGCCCCCGGTCGATAGCTTGGGGCTGATCCCGAGTTGTTCTTGCACGGCGCGAGAAACCGTCTCCGACAGTGTCCCGGGGTTGGTTAGAAACGGGTAGCCGGACACGAACCAGTCCAGCGAATGGTTCACCCGATGCTCCCGCAAGATGCGCTCAACGGTCGCCTTGAGGGTGTCGACCGTCTGCTCGGTCGAGAACCGCAGATTGAAGCGCGCTCTCAATTCGCCCGGAATCACGTTCGGCGCTCCGGTTCCGGCCGAGATATTCGAGACCTGAAATGTGGTGGGCTGGAAGTGACGGTTGCCCTGATCCCAGGTTCGCGACGCCAATTCGGCAAGTGCCGGCGCCAAGGCGTGAATGGGATTGTCGGCGAATTGCGGATAGGCGATGTGCCCCTGCACGCCGTGCACCGTGAGCCGCCCGCTCAAGCTGCCGCGCCGGCCGATCTTGATGGTGTCTCCGAGGGCGCTCTCACTCGAGGGCTCTCCCACCAGGCACCAATCAATGGTCTCCTGACGCTCGCGCAGCACCTCGACCACCCGCCGCGTGCCGTCGACCGATGGGCCTTCCTCGTCGCTGGTGATCAGGAAGGCGATGCTGCCGCGGTGCCTGGGATGGCGAGCCACGAATTCCTCGCAGGCGGTCACCATCGCGGCGAGGCCGCTTTTCATGTCCGCGGCACCGCGACCGTACAACACGCCGTCGCGGATGTCGGGCGAGAACGGGGCGCTGTGCCACTCCTCGCTCGGTCCGGGCGGCACCACATCGGTATGGCCGGCGAAGCAGAACACCGGGCCCTCCCGTCCGCGTCTGGCCCACAGGTTGTCGACCGGCCCGAATCGCAGGTGCTCCACGCTGAAGCCGATCGCCGCCAGCCGTTCGGCCATCAACGCCTGGCAACCACCGTCGACGGGGCTCACGGACGCACGCGACATCAAGTCGCAGGTCAGCTCCAGGGTTTTCGACATCAGAAGCGCAGAACCGGCCGCTGGCGCCGCAGATTGGCCCACAGCCCCCACGCTCCTAAGCAAAGTGCGGCGATGAGCACCCACGCCGGCATCGCCAGGCCCAGAAACCGCCAGTCCACCTTGGCGCATTCACCCGAGCCGGTGAGCACTTTGACGAGCACATCGGTGAGCGGAAACACCTTGAGCATGAACTCGAGCGATGCCCCACAGGCTGGGACGCTGCCCGGCGGCAGGCTCTGAATGTACAGTTGCCGCACCGCGACCCCGATGGTTGCGGACGCCGCGAGCGCGAGCAGCCCGGCGTACAGCCGGCGCGACCAGCCGGCGGGATCGTGCACCGCCGCGATCGCGAACGTGAGCCCGATCGCCAGCACGCCGATGCGCTGAAAGATGCACAAGGGACAGGGCTCCAAGTGCATGACGAACTGCGCGTAATAGGCATACGCCAACAGGCCCCCGCAGGCCAATGCCCCCAGAAGATTCGCGCTGCGCACGCTCATCAGCTGCGCGCAGCTGCCTGCGCCGCGCCGATCTGCTTGGCCACATCCTCGAGCGAGGTGTGGCGAATGTCCTTGCCGTGCACCATGTAGATCACGTATTCGCAAATGTTCTTGGCATGATCGCCGATGCGCTCCAGGGCGCGAACGATCCACATGATTTCAAGTGCCCGTCGAATGGTGCGCGGGTCTTCCATCATGAACGTGATGCACTGGCGCTGAATCGACTCGTATTCCTCGTCCACCATCTTGTCTTCCTGCGCGGTCTTCAAGGCCGCTTGCGAATCCATGCGCGCGAAGGCGTCGAGCGCATCACGCACCATCTGCGCCACCTGCCGGCCCAAATGCTTCACTTCGCGGTACTTGTCCGCCGGCCGCTCCATGGTCGCGAGCCGCGACGCGATATAGCCGATCTTCTCCCCTTCGTCGCCGATTCGTTCCAGGTCGGTGATGGTCTTGATGATGGCGACGATGACTCGCAAGTCGCCCGCCGCGGGGGCGCGAAGCGCGAGGATCCGGCTGCACTCCTCGTCGATCGACACCTCCATGCCGTTGACTTTGTAATCCTCGGTCGCAACGGACTCTCCCAAGCGGCTGTCGCCCTCGACCAAGGCGAGGATCGCCTTGTGCAGCTGCTGTTCCACGAAGCCGCCCATTTGCAGCACCTGGTTGCGCACCTTTTCCAGATCTTCGTTGAAGCGCCGGGAAATGTGGTGGGTAAGATCGGCCGTTTCCATGATGGTTACCTTGAAGTCAGCAATGAATCGACACCTGCAAACACAAGCGTGCGTTTACATCCGATCACGCCGTACGTCAACAGCTTGGGGAATAATTGTGACGTTACGCGGTCCGTGAGCTTACGGATTAGACAGGTTCACGCGCTTGCCGCAGCCCGCACGCTCAGATGCCAGATCCGCTGCGACGGGAAATGGCAGGTAAATGTGCTGCCCTTGCCTTCGATGCTCTGCACCTCGAGCTCGCCTCCGTGGCGCTGCAGAGCATGTTTCACGATGGCGAGACCGAGGCCCGAACCGCCTTGGTCGCGGGACCGCCCCGCATCCACCCGATAAAAGCGCTCGGTGAGGCGCGGAATGTGCTCCGGCGGAATGCCGATGCCGTTGTCGATCACCGAGAAATGCGCGCCCTCCTGGTCGGTCCACCAACGCATGCGCACGGTGCCGTCCGCCCGAGTGTATTTCAAGCCATTCACCAGCAAATTCGTGAATGCGGACTCGATTTCGTGGGCTGCGCCGAACAGGCCGTCGGCGCTCTCCACATCGAGCGACAAGTGCCGCGGCCGATCGGCTTTTGCCAGCGCATCGCGATGCAGACGCTCCAGCATCCGCGGTACGTCGACCGGGTCGCGCGGCGCTTCGCCGTCGGCCGACTCCAGGCGCGACAACTCGAGCAGGTCCGCGATGATGACGTTCATGCGCTGCGCCTGGGCACGCATGTCCCTGATCGGCCCGGCCCATGCGGCATCGACGGACGGGTCATCGGCCAGGGTGTCGAGGTAACCCGCAATCACCGTCAACGGGGTGCGCAATTCATGCGAGGCATTCGCGACGAAATCCTTGCGCATGGCTTCGAGGCGCATTTGGCGGGTGACATCGCGCACCAGCAGCAGTGATTGCCCGGATCCATAGGGAACCACCTGCAACGCCAAATGCAGATCCACTTGCACCGGCGGACGGATGATCAAGGGCATCTGAAAGTCATCGCCGTGCAGATAGTGCGCGAATTCCGGCGCGCGAATCAGATTGTCGATGCGCAGACCGATATCCACCGGGCGCTTCAGGCCCAGCAAGCGCGCGGCCTGGCGGTTGAACCAGACGATTTCCTTTTGGCTGCTCAGAATGATGACGCCGTCCGGCAGCGCCGCGGTCGAGCGCCGCAACTCGCGAAACAGCTGCACCAGCCGTTGTTTGTGAAATTGTTTGCGGCGATGCAGGCGCACCACCTGCCCGATGACATCGCCCCAGACTCCGCCGATGCTGGGCGGATCGAGTTGCGAGCGCAGCCGCAACCAGCGATCCAGGCGATACAAATTGAGTAGCTGCCAGGCCAGGTAGAGGCAGGCCGCGGACAGAACCCAAGGCCAGATAGGCTGGAAAAACAGGCCTACGCCCAAGCCCAGTAGCAAAATGCCCGCGAGCCGCGCGAGCGCGAAAGTCCACATCGCTGCCATGATCTGGGGGTCGTCTCGCCTTGTTGAGTCTCGCCCTATGCGTCCCGTGTAGAGAACCGATAGCCCGCGCCGCGCACGGTCTGCACGAAACGCTCCAGCAAGAATGGCTCGAGCGCCTTGCGCAGCCGCCTTATGTGCACGTCTACTGTACGCTCTTCCACGTAAGTATTGCCGCCCCAGACCCGGTCGAGCAATTGGCCGCGGCTGAACACCCGCTCCGGATGGGTCATGAAAAAATGCAGCAGTCGGTACTCCGTGGGTCCCAAGGCGATTTCGCGCTCGCCGGCGCTGACCCGGTGGCTGGAGTCGTCGAGTTTCAGACCCTGCACCTCCATGACGTCGGCGGCACCCGCGGGCGCGGCGCGGCGCAGCACCGCCTGGATGCGCGCGAGCAGCTCGCGCGGCGAAAATGGTTTGGTGATGTAGTCGTCCGCCCCCCCTTCGAGGCCGCCGACCTTGTCCTGCTCTTCGGCTTTGGCGGTGAGCATGATGACCGGGATCTCCTTGGTATCCTTGGCGCGCTTCAGCGAGCGCGTGAGTTCCAGGCCGCTCATGTCCGGCAGCATCCAATCGACCAGCATCAAATCCGGCCGGCTGTCGACGATGCGCGCACGGGCCTCGCGGCAATCCTCCGCCTCCCCGACTTCGTATCCGGCGCGCCGCAAGCCGAAGGCGATCATGTCACGGATGGCCTTTTCGTCCTCGACCACGAGGATGCGTTTGGCGGTCATGTGATTCTGCTAGTCCCCTGATTCTTAAAGCCCGCTATTACAGACGCGGCGTGTGACAGTTGCGTGACTCGCATTCTTGGCCCGCGTGGGCACCTCCAAGCGGCGCTCAGCGCGCGGCGCGGTGGAGGGCGGCCCGCTCCTCGCCGGTCAGCGCCACTTTGTCGCGCAAATACTGAGGCCTCAAGTCGGCCGGGTCCATTCCCGCTCCGGCCAATAGCCGAACGGTGCCGATCCGCGCCATCTCGCGCGCATCGGGCAAGGCCTGCGCCTGCACCTCCTCGATCCCCGGGAGCGCCGCGAGTTCGGGGTAGGCGGCAAAGCCGCGGCCGATGCCGCGCGCGCCCGCATGGGCCAATTTCACCTCGGCGGGGGGCCCCACTCGAGGCGCACCGCAGGCGACGACAATGCGCGCCGCATCGCCCTCGAAGCAGCCCCAGTACACCTCGCCCATGCGCGCATCCAGGCACGCAAGCACGTGGCCCGCCCCGCCATGCATCGCTTGCAGGGCCAAGGCCTCGAGCGTGGTCACGGGCACCACCGGCAGATTCGCACCGAAGCACAGGCCCTGGGCCACGGCCACGCTGATCCTGACTCCGGTGAACGCGCCCGGCCCGACGCTCGCGGCAACGCCGTCGAGCATGGCCAGCGATATGCCGGCCTCGGCCAGCACCGCATCGACCATGCCGAGAATCTGTTCCGCGTGCCCTCTTGCCACTTCGGCGCACCGTGCGAGCAAACCGTCGTCGGTGAGCAACGCCACCGAGCAAGCTTCGGTCGCCGTGTCCAACGCGAGTACGCGCATGCTAGGAGCCTGCCCGGGTATTGCGCGAGGCGGCCTGCGCCGCGCCCATGCGACTCAACCGCTCGGTGAGAAACTGCGCCGCCACGGCGCCATCCGCAATCACCGGACTCGGCGGCAGAGCCTCCATGAACACCCGGCCGTAGGCTTTGGTCCTGAGCCGCGGATCGCCGAGTACGATCACCCCGAAATCATCGAAATCACGAATCAAGCGCCCTACCCCCTGTTTCAAGGCCAGCACCGCCTGCGGCAATTGATACTCGAAAAATGGATTGCCGCCGCGGCGCCGAATTCCCTCGAGGCGCGCTTTGAGCAGCGGATCATCCGGAGAGGCAAACGGCAGCTTATCGATGGCGACGATCGACAGGGCCTCACCCTTGACGTCCACGCCTTCCCAAAAGCTGCCGGTGGCGAGCAGCACCGCATTGCCGTATTCGCGAAATCGATTCAGCAGCGCTTCGCGCGGCGCTTGCCCCTGCACCAGCACCGGAAACGGCGGTGAGGGAAATCGCGCCGTGAAGGCGCGCACACCCTCCGCCAGACCGCGATAGCTGGTGTAGAGCAGGAACGCGCGACCGCCGGTCGCCTCGATCAGCGGCGCGCAGGCGTCGATGAATTTCTCGGCGAAACCCGGCTGCTGCGGCTCGGACATGGCGCGCGGCAGATAGATGCGCGCCTGAAACGGATAGTCAAACGGGCTATCGATCTTGAGCGTGCGCGCATCGGTGAGCCCGATACGCGCGGCGAAGTGCAAAAAGTCGTCGCCGACCGCCAAAGTCGCCGAGGTGAATACCCACGCGCACGCTCGCCCCTGCACATAGTCGCGCAATCGATCGGCGATTTCGAAGGGCGTGAATTCCAGCGACAACCCAGCGGCGTCGGCCTCGACCCAGCGCAGGCCCAACTCCTCGGACGCTGCGTTCAACGCCGCAAGACGTTGCGCGAGCGCGGCAGCGCGGCGCGCGCACTGGGCGGTTCCGGCACCGGCGCCCAGACCCTCGAGCTGCACCGCGATGTCGCCGATAGCCGCTTCGAGCCTCGGCAAGGCGTCCAAAAACGAATCCGGCAGATTCCGCCACTCATGGCGGCCGGGGCCCGCCGGCAAGCTCGCGCGCAATTCCGCGAGCAGGGATTCCACCGCGGCCATAGCGCCGAGAATGGCCGGGGCGCGCACGCCTGCGGCGCTCATCTCGGAGGCCGCATCGCGCGACCAGATCTGTACCTGGCGCATCGACCAGGTTTGTCCGAAGAACTGGGCCGCGATATCCGGCACCTGATGCGCTTCGTCCAAGATGACCGCCTCCGCCCCGGGCAGCAAATCGCCGAAACCCTCGTCCTTCAGCGCAAGGTCGGCCAGCAGCAAGTGATGATTCACCACCACGATCTCGGCGGCTTGAGCCGCGCGCCGCGCCTCGAACACATGACAACGCGAGAACTGGGGGCACTCCTGACCAAGACAGTTCTCCCGCGTCGAGGTAATCATCGGCCAAACCGGGGACTGCTCCGGCAAATCGGTGAGCTCGGCGAGGTCGCCGGATTTTGTCGCCGCCGCCCATCTCGCCACTCGCGCCAGCACTCGTGCCGATCCGCGCTCGGCGGGGAAAAGCGCTCGCTGTTTGTCGGCCAGATCCAGGCGATGCCGGCACAGGTAGTTGCCGCGTCCCTTGAGTAGGGCCACGCTCACCGGCAATCCCAACGCCTTGGCGAGCAACGGCAGATCGCGCCGGAACAATTGGTCCTGCAGCGTGCGCGTACCAGTTGAAATGATCACGCTGCGACCCGACAAAAGTGCCGGGACCAGGTAGGCGAAAGTCTTGCCGGTGCCGGTGCCCGCCTCGACGATCAAGGGCTCGCTGCGCGCGAGCGCGAGGCCCACCGCCTTGGCCATCGCGGATTGCTCCGGTCGATAGGCGTAGCCCGGCAGTGCACGGGCGAGCGGCCCGTCGGCTCCGAAGACGTCTTTATAGTCGGTGTCGATGGGCTCGCTCGCTGGCGGCGCAATTAAGGCGCTGGGGCCCCTAGCCTACGACGTTTTTGCCGCCGCTATTTCACTACTGCGCGAAACCGCGCAAACGCGACCGAATTGACGTTGAGACGCTGCTTCAATTGCCACCGGATGTGGGTGTAGTCAGCCGCGGTGGCCGGTCGCAGCCGTCCCGCCGGCCCCGCGACCTGAAGATTCTCCGGTAAATCGAAAGTGCGGCCGCCGTCGACCGAAAAGCTCACCTCGGCGCCGGGACCCGCCGCGGAATCGGCGATGTAGCGCATGTGATGGGGAATCGCAAAGCGCACGCTGGGCGCAAGCACCGGTGCGGTGCCGGTATTGCGGATTTCCAGGGTATAGATGACTTCATCGCCCGGCACCACGCGATCGGCGGGCATGAGTTTGATCGTATCGCGGCCGTTCAACGAGACCTTGGTTTCAACCTCGGCGCTTGCTTTGACTGCCAGGGTATCGCCTTTGGCATCGGCGGCCGCAAGCGCGGCCCGGCTCGGTCCGCTCGCAGCCACCGCAAGGCCTAGAACCATGAGAGCGGTGCCGGTGAGATTAAATCCAAGCCTTTTAACCATAAGATTTAGTTTAGCACCACAAGATCATAATCAATGGGTTACCAGCTATTTCGATATTCCACCCGAACTCCCGGGCCAGCGTGCGCATGCTCACCGGCGCCCACCTCAGAGGAGTTGGCGGGTACACGGTCATCTGTCATCCTGCACCCTTTCCTTAAGCTCATCGACGAGGACCTTTATGGTCACTGCAGCCTTGCATGTCACGTCTCTCGCCTCGTTGAACCGTGATGTCGCGGCCTGGGTCGATGAGGTCGAACGGCTCACCCGGCCGCAGAGGGTGTACTGGTGCGACGGCAGCGATGCCGAGTATCAATCGCTCGAACGCGAGCTGGTGGCGAAGAAGGAATTGCTGGGGCTCAATCAGCAAAGCTTTCCCGGATGCTATTTGTACCGATCGCACCCGTCGGATGTGGCGCGCGTCGAGCATTTGACGTACGTGTGCACCAAGAGCCGCGACGATGCCGGCCCGAACAATCCGTGGCTGCCTCCCGATCAGGCGCACGCCAAGATGGATGCCTTGTTTGCCGGCTGCATGCGGGGGCGCACTCTGTACGTGGTGCCGTACTGCATGGGACCGATCGATTCGCCGTTCTCGCGTTGCGGGGTTGAAGTCACCGACAGCGCCTATGTGGTGCTCAACATGAAGCTCATGACGCGCATGGGGCGGGCGGCACTCGAGCGCATCACGCGGGACGGCAATTTCGTGAAAGGTCTGCATTCGACCGGGGACTTGAATCCCGACCGCCGTTTCATCATGCATTTCCCCGAAGAGCTGTCGATCAAGAGCTTCGGGTCGGGCTACGGCGGCAATGCCCTGTTGGGTAAGAAATGCCACGCGCTGCGCATCGCGAGCTGGCAGGCACGCGCCGAAGGCTGGCTCGCGGAGCACATGCTGATCGTCGGCATCGAAAATCCGCAGGGCGAAATCCATTATCTGGCGTGCGCGTTTCCCTCCGCCTGCGGCAAGACCAACCTCGCGATGCTGATCCCGCCGGCAAGCTACAGCGGTTGGAAAGTGTGGACGATCGGCGAGGACATCGCCTGGCTGCACCCGGGCGCGGACGGCAGGCTGTACGCGATCAATCCCGAATCCGGCTACTTCGGCGTGGTGCCGGGCACCAATGCGAAGACCAATCGCAACGCGTACGAGACCATTCGCCACGACACCTTGTTCACCAATGTGGCGCTCACCGCTGACGACAAGCCTTGGTGGGAGGGCCTGACCGAGGGCAAACCGGCGTTCGATTGGCAGGGGCGTCCGTACGATCCGGCGAACGGGCCCGCCGCACATCCGAACTCGCGCTTTACGGTGGCCGCGCAGCAAAATCCCGCCTATTCTAAGCTCGCCGATGCCCCCGGCGGCGTGCCGATTTCCGCCATCGTGTTCGGCGGCCGCCGCCGCTCGCTCGCACCGCTGGTGTATCAGGCTCGAAACTGGCTGCACGGGGTGCTGGTGGGCGCCGGACTCGCTTCGGAAACGACCGCCGCGGCCACCGGCGCCGTCGGCGTCGTGCGCCGTGACCCGATGGCGATGAAGCCCTTCACCGGCTACAACTTCGGCGATTATTGGGCGCATTGGATCGACGTCGGCGCCAAACTCAAATCGCCGCCAAAGATCTTCCACGTGAATTGGTTCCGCCAGGATACCAGCGGCAAGTTTCTGTGGCCGGGCTACGGCGAGAATTTGCGCGTATTGAGCTGGATCATCGACCGCTGCAAAGGGGTGGCGCCCGCTCATGACGCGGCCATCGGACAGCTGCCCTACCCGGCCGACTTGGATACCCAAGGGCTGGAGGTGGCCCCTGCAACGCTCGAGGAATTGCTCGCCGTCTCACCGTCCTCGTGGCGCACGGAACTTGAAGCAGTCGGCGCTTATCTCGCGGAGTTCGGCGACCGCGTGCCGCAGGCTCTCAAGAGCGAACTCGAGCATGCGCTCGCCCAAGTGAACGCGGGCACCGCAAGCGGGGCCGCGTAGCCTCGTCGATCAACAAGAAGGGGCCGCCAGGCGGCCGCGCTCACTCTTCGCAGACGTAGCGAATGACCTGCGAGGAATTGCTGTCCGGCGCCTTGCCGAGACCGATCAAGCCCTCGCCGCGAATTTGCATGGAATCGCGCCGCACGAAGGCCTCCTCGCCGTCCTTACCGATGACGAAGGTGCCGTTGGTGCTCTGGTCGATGAGCGTGAACTTGTTGCGGTTGAATTCCACGCGGGCGTGCAGGCGCGAAATCAAATTTCCTTTGACGACCAGATCATTCTCCTCGGCGCGGCCCATGGTGATGTTCGCGCGCCCGTCTTGCACCAGCACCTCTTGTCCTTGATAGCGCAAACGCAGGCACTGCGGCGTGTTCGACTTGTCGCGTGAGGTGGCGATCG
>OBLU010005580.1_pt1 | contig 11258 bp, 10 predicted proteins | sample 1518681 | NCBI WGS metagenome assembly OBLU01 (sample SAMEA3539304, study PRJEB22396) | soil metagenome | biome: tundra; feature: field; material: soil | place: USA | collected 2010-05 | depth 0.15 m
GCGCGCCACGGCCTCACCTGGTACGAGTTCGACATCAACTACTACGGCATCTGGCTCCTGGAAAAACTAGGCCTCGCCAAAAAAGTCCAGATCGCCAAGTTCGACCCCAAGAACCCCAAACCCGCCGGCGTCCTGTAGCCAATTCCGTCGCACACATCAAAAGGGCCGTCCCAATCCGGGGCGGCCTTTTACTTTGCAAGTCACTTCTACTTGTTTGTCATTCCGCAGCGCTCTTTGTTTGTCATTCCACAGCGCTCTTTGTTTGTCATTCCACAGCGCTCTTTGTTTGTCATTCCGCAGCGCTCTTTGTTTGTCATTCCGCAGCGAAGCGGAGGAATCTGCTTTCCTTCCAACCACCCCAAACCCGTCATCCTGAGCGAAGTGAATCGCCCCCGCGATTCACGCAGTCGAAGAGCCTGCCCCGAGCTAGCCGAGGGGACCCCGAGTCCTCCCGCACCACCACATCCGCTCGAACCATTGCCCCTGCAGAAGCCTTCGGCAGATTCATCACCCGCTTCAGCTCCCCAGGCCCCTTCGTGGTTTGTCATTCCGCAGCGCAGCGGAGGAATCTGCTTCTGTAGCTTCTGCCTTTGCTCTTCTAACCACTAACCACTTACCACTGACCACTGACCACTCGCCTCAACCCTCCGGCAGCCCCATCGCCCGTTCCACCAAATCCCCCGCCGTCACCAAATCCACCTCTCTTACCTCCAGGCTAAAGGCGTTCTCGTCCTCCACCGTCCCCTCCGCGTTCACCACGATCCGGTGCCAGATCCTCCCATCTTCCAGCGCCTTCGCCACCGCCTCTGCGTCCCCTCTCCTCCCGAAAAATCCCAGCGCAGTCACGGTCCCATCATCCACCAGTTCGTCCGCCTCCTCCACCTCCTGCAGCGGAAACAGCCCCATCTTCTCCCGCAGAATCGCCACCGACCGCTCCCGGTCCTTGCCCGGCACAATCACCTCCAGCGCCAGCGGAGGCCCCCCATAAAACGACCCTCCAGCCGTACTCTTCTCCGAAACATCCCGCACGTCCACCTCGACCCCCTCGGCCTCCAGAAAATCGCACGCGCTGCGGACCGCCATCGCGTCATGGAACGTGATCAGCACCACCGACCCGTCCGGCAGCTTCTTCCCAAACTCCGGCTTCGGCAGAGGGTCGCGCATCGCTCCAGAGTACGGATCGTCCCGCGGAACCATCCCGTCCAGTTTGATCCCCCGATGGGTCATCTCGCCGCGCAACACTTCCAGCGCAACGTCGGTCAGGTCCGCAGGCTTCGCCGCCAGATCGAGCAGTTCCACGTCGGACATCTCGCCATAGTTCTCCTGCAGCCTGCGCAACATCTCGGAATCCGGTTCAAACGCCATGCCGCCGAGAATATCACTCCGCGCCTCCACCGCTCCGCTTTAGGCTCGTAGCCGAGGAATCCACTCCCCCCGCCGCCGCGTTACTCTGAATTCGGCCCATCGACGCCGCGTCATCCCGATTCAGTCCCTTCACCGACCGCATCATGCGAACTCGGCAATCGCGATCAAGTTAGCCCCTGCGACCGCATCATGCGCGCTGAAGGCGCGCGCTAGCGTAGCCTGGGGCGCAGCCCCAGGATGCGCGGCGATATATTAGCGGGCTTGAAGGCCCGCGTTAGGGTACTCGCCACCACGACTCGGCCCAGTTCAGGGAATGCCGGGGCTAACTTGAGAATCACCTCTCCGCATTTCCGTCCCTTTTTCCACACCGGAAACCTGTCAAGTTAAATCCCGTATCCACCTCAATCCAAAGCCCCCAATTCGACCCTGAGTTATCGTTCACCCGATATACTGTTAACAGTGGAATTCGGAGGCAGCGCTGCCACCTGCATGGCCCTCCGAATAGCTCCTTGAAAATTGAACAGGCACCCGCTAAGCCCTTTCGAATGGCGATCTTGCGGACAACCCATTTGGAATCTTGATTTTGCAGCAACACCACACCCGCAAATCAAAGATTCCAAACGATTTATCCCCAACATAGTACCCGGGGGGGAGGGGGGTACCCTCAACCCTACCGCCGCCAGTAGTCGGGCGGATAGTATCCGGCAGGGTAATAAACGCGATAGGGCGGATCGGAGAGCAGCGCCCACAGCATCATCAAGATCCAGCCAATAACCGTCCAGCCCAGAAAGAAGTTGAGCAGCAGGATTCCAGCGACGTTGTGGCCGCGATTGGACGCGACGATGGTGGGCAGGAAGTAGAGGAGAACGAGAATGGCGAGGTGGATCATGGTGGCTTCCTCGGGTACGGCTCGAAACTCGGGATGAGTTTACTACGCAGACCGGCGGCAGAAAGTTCCGCTTGCTGACCATGCCGCAGAGTCTCCCACACCGGCCGCCGAAGCGGTCGCGACCGCCGCCATCTCCTTCAGCAAGTCACGTCGTTTCATCGCCGCGCCGCCAAGCCCACTATACTCATCTTCACGCCATGAACATCACCCGACGACGCGGAGCAATTGCCCTCTCCATCACCCTGGGAGTCCTCATCGTCGGAGGCCTGATCGCGTTTAACATCGCCTGGATCATCCTCAACGAGCGACGCGCCCTCCTGCTCACCCTGGGCATCGTTCTGTTCGGCCTGCTGGTCGCCGGCGTCGTCCTCAACACCATCTTCCTGGTCCGCGAAGTCCGCCGCAACGAGCGCCAGGACTCCTTCCTCAACGCCGTCACCCACGAACTCAAAACCCCCATCACCTCCATCCGCCTTTACCTCGAAACGCTCCAGCGCCGCGAAATCCCCGAAGCGCAGCGCCAGGAGTTCTACAAGATCATGCTGGCCGACTCCGACCGCTTGCTCGGCACCGTCGAGACCGTCCTCAAAGCCGGCGAACTCGGCGCCCGCAGCCGCAAGAGCCGCACCCTCATCGAACTCGCCCCGCTCGTCGCCGACTGCATCGCCATCACCCTCCAGCGCCACCACCTGCCCGCCGAAGCCATCCAACTCACTCCCATCCCGGGCGCCGTCCGCCTCCATGTCCGAGTCATCCCCGAAGACCTCCGCACCGCCGTCCTGAATCTGCTCGACAACGCCGTCAAGTACTCGCCCGACGGCGTCCACGTCATCTGCTCGATCACTCTCGTTCGCTTCACCCAAGTCGCGCTCACCATCACCGACACCGGTCTCGGCCTCGCGCCCGACCACCTCAAACGCATCTTCAAGCGCTTCTATCGCGTCCCCGGCCGCCACGAAGTCAGGATCAAAGGCACCGGCCTCGGCCTCTTCCTCGTCCGCACCATCGCTCGCCAGCACGGCGGAGACATCGCCGCCACCAGCCCCGGTCCCAACCTCGGCACCACCATCACCCTGACCCTGCCGCTGGCCGATCCCGCTGAATCCAAATCGAACGCAAAATCAAAATCATGATGCTTCTTTGGGACTATTTCGTCCTCTCGTTCAGCGCGCTCCTGCCGCTCATCAACCCGCTCGGGTCGGCGCTCATCTTTCTCTCGCTGGTCGGGCCCGCGCCCATCCCGATCTATCACTCGCTGGCGCGCCGCATCGCCATCAACACCGTCCTGTTCCTCGTTGCCGTCGACCTCGTCGGCTCCGCACTGCTCCGCTTTTTCGGAATCTCGCTCCCCATCGTCCAGATCTCCGGAGGCATGGTGATCGCCGCGATCGCCTGGTCGATGCTCAACCAGGAGTCGACCGACCCCAGCCAGGAGAAGATGCAGGCTGCCGCCCAGGTGCACCCCGGCGATGTGGCAGAGAACCTGCGCCAAAAAATCTTCTACCCCTTCACCTTCCCCATCACCGCAGGCCCGGGCTGCATTGTCGTCATGCTCACGCTCGCCGCGCACACCCCGCAGAGGCCGATCAAGGACAACCTACTCGCCCACGCCGGCCTGCTCATCGCGATCCTCATCCTGTGCCTCTCCGTCTACTTCAGCTACGCCTACGCGCCGCGCATTGCGAATCGCATCTCGCCGTCCACCGCCCACGGAATCCTGCGCGTCATCGCGTTCATCCTCCTCTGCATCGGCGTTCAGATCGCGTGGAACGGACTTGTCCCGCTCCTCGCCGGCGTCATCCATCCGAGTTAGGTGAGATAGATAATGATGGATGGAATGAACTCTGAACCCGAATCTCCCCTCATCGCTCTCATCGAAGACGAAGAACACCTCGCCCAGGGCCTGCTCTTCAACCTCGAGGCCGAGGGCTACCGCACTCACCACGAGTCCGACGGCGACGCCGCTCTCGCCTACCTCCTCGCCGCCCCACAGTCCGGCCCCGACAAGCCCGGCGTCATCGTGCTCGACTGCATGCTCCCCGGCACCGACGGCTTCGCCATCACCCGCGCTCTCCGCGAAGCCCAGCGCTACACGCCCATCCTGATGCTCACCGCCCGCACCCGCCCCGAAGACATCCTCGAAGGCCTCGAAGCCGGCGCCGACGACTACCTCCCCAAGCCCTTCGACCTCAACATCCTCATCGTCCGCATCAAGTCCCTGCTCCGCCGCACTGCCTGGCAGGCCGCGCAAGCCACCACTCCCCCAGCCGCCCCAAATGAACCCGCCGCTCCGCCGGACCTCTATACCTTCAACTACCGCACCATCAACTTCGCGTCCCTGGAACTCATCGCGCCCAACCGAATCACTCACCTCACCGTGATGGAGGCCGATCTGCTCCGCTTCCTCACCGAGCGCGAAGGCCAGATCGTCTCGCGCAAGGACATCCTGGAACAGGTATGGCGCGTGCACGAGGACACCGACACGCGCGCCATCGACAACTTCATCGTCCGTCTCCGCCGCTACATTGAGGACGACCCCGCCAATCCGCAGCATCTCACCACCGTCCGCGGCATCGGCTACCGCTTCCTCGCCAACCCGTAACGCGCGGCGTGCTAACCTTTCAGCCGCCAGGGAAAGCTCTCTCCGTCGAACTCCATCTCCAGAGGAACTCCATCTCATGCGTCACTTCACCAAGCCCGCACTCCGCCTGACTCTCGCGTTCCTCACCTGCGCTCCTGCCGTCCTCGCGCAGCCGAACTTTCAGACTCTCCTCGTCGGCATCGACCATCGCACCACCATCAGCCTCGACGGCGACTGGCACTACCTCATCGATCAATCGCCCGCGCGCGCCCTCTACACCGCCGCCGGCGACACCAACGACCGCAGCTACGCCCAGAACACCCACCCCAACATCAGCTCCGGACCGCACAACGAGGAGTACGACTTCAGTACGGCCCCCACCCTCCGCGTCCCTGGCGACTGGAACACCCAGGTCCCGCAACTCTTCAACTACGAGGGCGTGGTCTGGTACCAGCGCGACTTCGACGCGCAGCCCAAAGCCGGAACCCGCACCTTCCTCCACATCGGCGCTGCCAACTATCGCTCGCACGTCTGGGTTAACCGCAAACGCGTGTGCGACCACGAGGGCGGCTTCACCCCCTTCGATTGCGAAGTCACCGCGGTCCTGCACCCCGGCTCCAATTTCGTCGTCATCGCCGTCGACGCCACGCGCATGGTCGATGGCATCCCTTCCGTCGGCATCGACTGGTTTAACTACGGCGGCCTCACTCGCGACGTCTCCCTCGTCATCGTCCCCACCGCCTTCATCGACGACTACGACGTCCACCTCGCGCACGGCCCCGCATTCCAGCCCGGGAACACCGAACTCACCGGCTACGTCCACGTCCTGGACGCGCCCGCCGGGACTTCCGTCAGCGTCGACCTTCCCGAAGCCGGCGTTCACGCCACAGCAACCACGGGCGCCGACGGCCGCGCGCCGTTCGATGTGAAAGCCGCCAGGCTCGATCTCTGGTCACCCGAGTCGCCGAAGCTCTACAAAGTCACGCTCACCGCAGGCGACGACAAACTCACCGACGACATCGGCTTCCGCGACATCCGCGTCGACGGCACTCGCATCCTGCTCAACGGCAAAGCCATCTTCCTGCGCGGCGCGAACATGCACGCCGAAGCGCCCATCCGCGGGGGCCGCGTCGACAACGACCAGGATGTCGCCACCATCTTCGGCTACCTCAAAGACCTCGACGCCAACTTCGTCCGCCTGTGCCACTATCCTCACGACGAGCGCATGGAACGCACCGCCGACCGCGACGGCATCATGGTCTGGTCGGAAATCCCGATCTGGCAGCACATCTCCTTCGAGAAGCCCGAGGTCTACGCCAAGGCCGTCAACATGCTCAACGAGATGATCCGGCGCGATCGCAACAAGGCGTCCGTCATCCTCTGGTCGGTCTCCAACGAGACGCCCAACAATCCTACGCGGACCCAGTTCCTGACCAACCTCGCCAACGAGGCCCGCCGCCTCGACGCCACCCGCCCCATCACTTCCGCCATTCTTGGCCCGCCCACCCACGGCAACGAAATGGTGGAAGCTGACCCGTTCATCCAGGCCCTCGACGTCGTCGGCCAAAACGAGTACATCGGCTGGTACACCGGCACGCCCCAGGATGCCGACACCACCCACTGGACGTTCCCGGACAAACCCGTCATCATGAGCGAATTCGGCGCCGAGGCCAAGGCCGGCAACCACGGCGCCGCCACCGACCGCTGGACCGAGGAGCAGCAGAACTCCGTCTACCAGCACCAGATCGTCATGCTCAACAAAATCCCGCAACTCCGCGGTGTCAGCCCATGGATCCTGATGGACTTTCGCTCGCCCACCCGCAACATTCCCAAACTGCAGGACGGCTACAACCGCAAAGGCCTCATCTCCGAAGACGGCAAGAAGAAGCAAGCCTTCTTCACGTTGAGGCAGGCATACAAAGATCGCACGTTAGGGAAGCCCGAATAGCGTGGTAGACCTCAGGCTGGTTTGACTAGACTGACCCCATGGCCCTCCAGTTCACCACCTCCTATCTCGATGACTCTCTCACGCTCTTCCGCCAGTACAAGAAGCTCGCCGAATCCGCGATGGAGCAGGTCACCGACGAACAACTCTTCGCCACGCTGGATGAAGAAGCGAACTCCATCGCAATCATCGTGAAACACATGGCCGGCAACATGCGATCCCGCTGGACCGACTTCCTGACCACCGATGGCGAAAAGCCCAACCGCGATCGCGACAGCGAATTTGTCGCTCCGCCGGCGACCCGCAAGGCCCTGATGGACGAGTGGGAGGACGGCTGGACGCTGGTCTTCCACGCGCTCGAACCACTTTCGGACGCGGACCTCGCACGCACCATCACGATTCGCGGCGAGGCACATTCGGTGATGCAGGCCGTCAACCGCCAGGTAGCGCATTACGCGCATCACGTTGGGCAGATTGTCCTGCTGGCAAAGCACCTCGCGCGCGATCGCTGGCAATCGCTGAGCGTACCGCGGAACCGGTCGGCGGAGTTCAATCGCAGGGTCGCAGCGGGAGAGGTGAGCCAGCGGTAAAAGAATCACCCCGTTCTTCCCTGATTTCAGGCAACTTGAAAACCGGAGAAACCGTCGCAATTCCCTATGGCGGCCGCATCTCGCGTGCGGTAGACTACGGCTCAAAGAGGCCCGCGCGCCTCGCACCCGCCCCTGCAAGGAGGTAAGCCATGTCGCGATGCACCCTCCGCAACATCTTCACCGTCCTCATTTACGCAGGCGTCGCCATCTTCCTGTACCCCTACATCACCGGCCACTTCTCCAACGCGATCTTCTATCTCGTTGCCGGCATCGGCCTGGCGGTCCTCTGCGGGATTCTCCGTTGCGCCTGCATCGAAGGCGACTGCCCCGACCGCATCCCCTCGGACCCAGCCACCAGCGTTGCCCGGCCTTCGCACCGCCCTCCAACCGGCTGCTGAAGCGCCCTTTCCAGCGCACCCAGATCCGACTGCGAGATGCCCACCAGACGGCCGGTCTGTGCCTCTCCTGCCAACAGCCCGGACCATCCCCGCACATTACAAGTCGGTTATTTTTCGGTGACGCGGACATCCCCTCCGGCGGTTAGCGATGTTCGCGTACTTTTAACTCTCTGCTAACTTTCGCCGCTCCACGCCCGGGCTAACCTCGCTTTGCTCGCCGGTTCGCGCGAGCGTTCGCCAAACTCATTCCATGCGAGGCCCTAATGTCGAAGCAGAACTGTGTCCCCCGCAGCATCGCGTTCCGATGCAGCGCAACCCTTCTTGCCGCATTGCAAGCATTTGCGGTCCCCCTTACCTCTGCGCTCGCGCAACCCGCTGACAATAGCGCATCCACCAAAACCCCCATCAAACACGTCATCGTCATCCTCGGGGAGAACCGCAGCTTCGACCACATCTTCGCCACCTACAAGCCCGTCCATGGCGAAACCATCGACAACCTCCTCAGCAAAGGCATCATCGACGCGGATGGAACTCCCGGCCCCAACTCCTCCCTCGCCCGTCAATTCTCCGCGCACGACACCCACGCCGACCACTACCAGGTCAGCCCCATGGATAAGTCCGTCTATCCCAACCTGCCTGCGCCGCTCGCCGGTGGGCCCACCACTCCTTACATTCCCAACCTCGCCACCGCGGAAGCCGTCGAGACCGGCCTGCCCGACACCCAGTACTACACCTACCTCACCACTGGCGGCACTGGGCTCACGTCCGGCAAGCCTGACACGCGCATCCCCAACGTCACTGACCTTCCCGACGGCCCCTTTCAACTGACGCCGGGCGTCCCGTATGACGCTTACGCTGCCAGCCCCGTCCACCGCTTCTACCAGATGTGGCAGCAACTCGACTGCAACATCAACTACTCGGACGAATGGAATCCCAGCGGCTGCAAGGCCGACCTTTTCCCGTGGGTTGGTATCCACGCCGGCTCCAACACCAACGGCGCGCCGCGCCCCGTTCCCTTCACCGAAGAGACCGAGGGTGAGGGCGGCAACTCCATGGGCTTCTACAACGTCCAGCAGGGCGACGCGCCCTACCTCAAAGCGCTCGCCGACAAGTACGCCATGAGCGACAACTATCACCAGGCCGTCATGGGAGGAACCGGCGCCAACCACATCATGATCGGCACCGGCGACGCCATCTTCTTCTCCGACGCCAACGGCAATCCAGCTACCCCTCCGGAAAACGTCGCCGTCGATCCCGGCACGCCCAACGCCGGCACCGTCAACGAAATCGAGAACCCCAACGCCATGCCCGGAACCAACAACTACTACATCGAAGACGGCTACGGCGCAGGCTCCTCCGGCAAACCCTCCTCAGGCGGCGGCAGCTACAGCAACTGCTCCGACTCCGACGCACCCGGCATCTACGCGGTCCTCAGCTACCTCAACTCGCTCCCGTACGAAGTCAATCCGAAGTGCGCCCCGGGCCACTACTACATCCTCAACAACTACAACCCCGGCTACTTCGCCAACGGCGCCAACGCCTACACCGACACCAACGCGAAGAACACCGTCTTCACCGTCCCGCCCTCCACCGTCCGCAACGTCGGCGACGCGCTGCTGGAGAAGAACGTCTCCTTCAAGTGGTACGGCGATCAGTGGAATCTCTACAAGACCGATCCCTACTACTCCAACCCAGCCGACATCTACTGCAACATCTGCAACTTCTTCCAATACTCCACCTCGATCATGACCAACCCCGCTCTGGTTGCCGCTCACCTCCAGGACACCACCGACCTTTACACCGACATCCAGAACAACACGCTCCCTGCCGTCTCCTTCGTCAAGCCCAGCGGGCTCGTCGACGGTCACCCCGCCTCGTCCAAGCTCGACCTCTTCGAAGGCTTCACCAAGAAGATCGTCGACATGGTGCAAGCGAATCCGAAGGTCTGGGCCGACACCGCAATCCTCGTCACCTTCGACGAGGGCGGCGGCTACTACGACTCCGGATACGTGCAACCCGTCGACTTCTTCGGCGACGGAACTCGCATCCCCATGCTCGCCATCTCGCCGTTCACCAAGCCCGGCCACATCTCGCACCAGTACAACGACCACGTCTCCATCCTGAAATTCATCGAGTACAACTGGAAGCTGCAGCCGCTCACGGACCGCAGCCGCGACAACCTGCCCAACCCAAAACAAAAGGGCGCCAACCCGTACGTTCCCACCAACTCGCCCGCCATCGGCGACCTCACCGACCTCTTCGACTTCGACAAGAAGTAGCCCAACGCTCCCCATTCCGGACCACCACCTGGCCACAACGCCCGGTGGTGGTTCCGCCTTCTCCTTGACCTTAATGCGAGGCAGCAGACGTAAGGCGCGGCTGTATTCCATCCTCCCCTAAACCCGCTATACTCAGCCATGCTCCGCCGAATGCTCGCCATCACGTTGCTGATCGCATTCGGATCCCCGCTCGTCCTGCCCCTCTTCGCCGCAACCGCCGACCCCGAAGCCTCCCTGCCCGCATGCTGCCGCAGTCACGGCGCGCACCACTGCGCCATGATGCACCGGATGCTCGCTGAATCCAGCGGCCCTGCATTCACGGCTCCCCCCTGCGCCGACTACCCCACCGCGACCACGCCGGTTCGAATCGCAGCCGCCTCGCTCACCACCCCACTCCGGCTCACCGTCGAACCGCTCCGCGCAACCGCGCCACCCGCCCCAGGCCCGCACCGCGCCCGCACCTTCGTTCCCTCCGCGAACCTCAACCGCGGCCCTCCACCCCGCCTCGCCTAAGCCTGCCCCGTTCAATCAAACGTCTCAACCTTGCGTGCGTCGTTCAGCCACGACGCGCCCAGCCTGGTCACGCCCCCGTGACTGCGGAGCCTGATGCAATCTCCCGCTCACCCGCGCCTGAAAGCCCTTGGACTCTCCGCGTCCGGAATCGCCCTGCTCCTGTGCCTGCTCCCGGCCGTCGCTGCCCACGCCACCGTATTCTCCCAACTCCAGGGCGTCGTCCACGACCCCCAGCACCGCCCAATCCCTGCGGCCCACATCACGCTCGCCGCCGCCCACTCCGCCTTTACCCAGTCCACGGACAGCAACAACGAAGGCGCATTCGCTCTCCCCAACATTCCGCTCGGCGACTACACCGTCAGCATTTCTCACACCGGATTCCAACCCCTCCAGCAAACTCTCACCGTCCTCTCCGGCACCTCGCCCATCCTCCACTTCGAACTCCAGCTCGGCACGGTCTCGCAATCCGTCACTGTCACCTCGCCCACCCAGGCCGCCAACGTCGACACCATCACCCCCACTACCCTGGTCGATCGCCTCGACATCGCCCTAACCCCCGGCGCCGACCGCACCAACTCCATGGCGATGATCACCGACTACGTCCCCGGCGCCTATATGACCCACGACATGCTGCACATGCGCGGCGGCCACCAGGTCTCATGGCTCATCGACGGCGTCGAAATCCCCAACACCAACAT
>OBLU010005584.1_pt1 | contig 11257 bp, 7 predicted proteins | sample 1518681 | NCBI WGS metagenome assembly OBLU01 (sample SAMEA3539304, study PRJEB22396) | soil metagenome | biome: tundra; feature: field; material: soil | place: USA | collected 2010-05 | depth 0.15 m
CAGAGGGCCTCCCGGCCCTCAGAGCCTTCGCCAGACCCTCAATTGTCAGTAGTCGCGCCGCCTGTGAGAAATGCAGGCTAAATTAAGACACTTGCAAAACACCGCGTTTCTTCGCCCGATTGGCCCTTTTCTGCACATTTCTGTCGAAAACGGCCCCTTGTGCAGCATTTATTTAGCTCCAGGAAACGTTTCTTGTCGCCGTACTGTGTTCCTTTCGCCGCGTGCTCAGGTCAAACATTCCTTCCCTCCCTGGAGGGAGGGATCGAAAATAGCCCGGGATGGAGCGCAGCGCAATCCCGGGACAGCAGCGTGGTCGCGCTTTCGCGCCCCGTATGGCCGCGATGAACCTTGTCCCGGCGCGAAACCGCGTTTATGCGATTGCCCTGTCTATTTAGCCGGGGGGAGTCTCATTGCGCCGAGAGATCGCATCAGCCTCGACGCAGCACTTTCCACCCTTGACTTTGCATTGAATTAGCACCAGTTGGCGCACACTATATCTGTAGGGTTCAAGAATGACCGCTTGCTCCGAACCCGCCCCGTCTCCGCGCCCTCGGAAGCGCCCGTCGCCTCCGAAAACCGGCTCCAAAATAAAATTCCCGCGTTTTTAACATTTTTTCCGGCCGAGATACAAAATAAGCTTAATCTAATGAATGACTTGTAAGTTCTACATAGTAACTAATCGGTCATCATGCCCCCCCGTTTTGGCATCGTTTTAGCCCAAAGAGGCGTACCCGGGGGCGTTCCAGGACAATTTGGCGACGCTGCCTACAAGCATCCAGCAGGAGGCGCCCATCCGCCAGGGGAACGCGAAGGTCAATCGGGAAAGTTCTTGCGCTCCTCAAGCCGCTCCACCCGCTCTTCCCGGTCTCTCCGCTTGGCGCGTCGGCTGGCATACCAGGCAGGACTCACGCCGCCCATCTCTCCGATAATCGCCCAAAGAAAGGCCCAGATCAGCAGCAGCAGCCCGATCGCCGTTAACGCCGCTCCGCCCATCGCGGCCGGTCCGGAGGTGGTAATAGCAATTTGTACGTTTGACACCGCAACCGGGTAGCCCACATTCATGCTTGTGGCGCCGACGCAATATGCAAAGATCATTCCCAATCCGGCGGTCAGGAAAAGTACGGCAGCGATCAGCGAGCGGTTAGCTTTCATGTCTTTCACCTTTCTGATTCTGTGCGCGGTGCATGAAGAATTCGGACCCATCAAACATCCGATAATTCGGCCGCAACACGCTGCTCAATAACGCTCATACGCTACCGAACCGCTTAGCCGGTGATCCAGATCACACAACGCCGCGCGCAAATGCTCAATAATCATGAAGGATGACTGGGATTCACATCGAGCAGTATCCAGAACAGCTATCATCCTTGTAAACAGCCATCCTGACCGTTCGCAGAGATAAGTTGGCCACACCCTTGCTCTCGCTGGCCTCGCGGTCTAATCGGAGACCTGACTCATGTACAAGATCGTGGCAGGACGCAGTGTCGGCCTCAATATCAAGCAATTTACGATTCTGGCGCCGCGCATTGCCGCCAAGCAGCAACCCGGCCAGTTCCTCATTCTCCGCCTGCATGAGAAAGGCGAGCGCATTCCGCTCACCATCAAATCCTCTGACCCCAAAGCCGGCACGGTCACGATTGTAGTGCAGTCGATCGGCAAGACCACTTCCCTTCTCAATTGCCTTGAAGCAGGCGATTTTATTTTGGACATCGTTGGACCTCTCGGTCACCCGTCGGAGATTGAAAACTACGGCACGGCAGTGATCTTGGCCGGCAGCGTGGGCACGGCCATGGCGCTGCCCACGGCCAATGCGCTCAAGCGGGCCGGCAATCACGTGGTCTTTATCGAAGGCGCGCGTAACCGGGAGATGGTGGTATTTGAAGACGAAGTGCGTCAGGCCAGCAACGAGACTCACATCATGACCGACGACGGAAGTTACGGCGAGCAGGGCCTGGTGACGAAGAAACTGAACGAACTGATCTCGGCCGGCCGCAAGATCGATTTTGTACTCGCCGTCGGCCCCGTGCCCATGATGCGCGCCGTCGCGCAGGTTACCGGACCGCTGGGAATCAAGACCATGGTCAGCCTCAATTCCATCATGGTGGATGGCACCGGGATGTGCGGCGGCTGCCGTGTGCTGCTTGGCACAAAGAGCAAGTTTGCCTGCGTGGACGGACCGGAGTTCGACGCATCGCTGGTGAATTTCGAGGTCCTGATGCAGCGCAACGCCATGTATCGCGACAAGGAATGCCAGTCGCTGAAGCACTTCCAGGAACACAAGGACGAGGAACTTGCGCAGCTTCGCGCCGAGCTTGCCGCAGAGGAGACGCACTATGTCTGAGAAAAAGACTCTGCAACTCAACCTCCTTCCGTTGAAGGAACGGATGAAGATTCCACGCACACAGATGCCGGAGCTTGACGCAGAGGTGCGCAGCCGCTGCTTTGAAGAGGTTAACCAGGGCTTGGCCACCACGGATGCACTTACCGAGGCCACGCGCTGCATTGCCTGCGCCAAGCCAAGCTGCGTCATCGATTGCCCTGTCGGCGTAAAAATCAAAGAGGTTATTGCCCTCATTCATGGCGGCGACTACCTCGGTGCTGCGGCCAAAATCCGCGAAGACAACGCGTTGCCCGCAATCACCGGCCGCGTTTGCCCGCAGGAAAACCAGTGCGAGGGCGGCTGCGTTCTCGGCAAGAAAGGCGCGCCCCTGGCCATTGGCAACCTCGAGCGCTTTGTCGCCGACTTTGAGCGCCTGAGCGGCAAGCTGGGATTGCCCCGCAACGCATCTGCCACTGGCAAGAGCGTAGCCATCGTGGGCAGTGGCCCGGCCGGGCTCTCCGCCGCCGGCGATCTGGTTCAGAAGGGCCATCGCGTGCGGGTTTTCGAAGCCTTGCACGAATTGGGCGGCGTGCTCGTCTACGGCATCCCGGAGTTCAGGCTGCCCAAGTCAATCGTGAAGGGCGAAGTCGACAACCTGCGCCGCATGGGCGTTGAATTTGAAACCAATGTCATCGTCGGCAAAAGCGTCACCATCGACGAGCTGATGCACGACGAAGGCTTCGCCGCGGTCTTTGTGGCCACCGGTGCGGGTTTGCCGGTCTTCCTCGGCGTTCCCGGCGAACACCTCAACGGCGTGTATTCGGCCAACGAATTTTTAACCCGCGTCAACCTGATGCGCGCCTACCAGGTCGAGGAATACGACGAGCCGGTATACGACTGCCGCGATCGCAACGTGATTGTGGTGGGCGGCGGCAACACCGCAATGGATGCGGTGCGCACCGCTCGCCGCCTTGGCGCAAGAACAGCCACGCTGGTCTATCGCCGCTCTGAAGCGGAGATGCCGGCGCGCCTTGAAGAAGTGAAGCATGCGCGCCAGGAAGGCATCGGCTTCCGCATGTTGACCGGGCCGATTGAAATGATTGGCGACGAAAAAGGCTGGCTCACAGGGGTGCGCTGCATGCGCATGGAACTGGGCGAGCCGGACACAAGCGGCCGCCGCAGCCCCAAGGAAATCAAGGGGTCGGAGTTCATTTTGCCCGCGAATGTGGCCATTATCGGAGTGGGTACCACCGCAAATCCGCTCATCCAGAGCAGCACGCCCGACTTGAAGACCACCCCCCGCAACTACATCCTCGCCGATCCCGCAACCACGCGCACTTCCAAACGCGGCGTCTTTGCCGGGGGCGACATCGTCACGGGCGGCGCCACCGTAATCCTGGCCATGGGCGCAGGCCGCAAGGCCGCCGCATCAATCCATGATTACCTGACGACTGGCGTTTGGGAAGCTTCGCCTCCGGCGATTTAATGCGAGCAGACCATCTTTTGATCTTCCACCACATGAGGGTCCTCATCCTTGCACTTTCCCTCGCTCAAAGGGGGAACACCACGGACCTCAATCGCGCGTAGTTTTCCTCCATTTTCCTCGCAAGCTGGGTGCCCCACATCTCGATTTTGAGATGTGGGAGACCAGAATCCTCGACCATCCGCAATCGGGTATTCAAGTCTGGACAAAACCTTGATATTCCCTGCTGGATTAGCCTAAACTGTTGATAGTTATACGAGTTTTGGTACTGATGCTGGTTATCATCCAAGTACTGGCTTACTCTCGGCGAATCCGGAATAATTTTGACTTCGCTCCTTCCCCCCTGTAACTTGATAGCTAACTTGTCATATTCCCGACAAAACTTCGCAAGCTCATGACCGCAACTTCCCGATGACTCACCCAATTTGTCGCATAAACTCCGCTGTCGGCAGCAAGGGACTCGTATGCCAACTCGAACAGCGCCCCGCCCAGATCGAAGTTCCAGGAGCGAAACCCTGCTTATGAATCGACTCCCCGCTCGCAAGGATCGCGGAAGCTCTCGTGCAATCACTCTCTTATTCGCGCTGTTTTGCATGGCTTGGCCAGCTCTGTCCGCACATGCGCAAGGCATCATCGACACCCCGCAATATTCCGTTGGGCGAATCCCGTCCTTCTCCGTAGGTTCTGACAGCGTTCCAGTCCCCCCGGTGGCAGAACTTCCCGACGCGCCGGCGCCTGTAACAGAGAAATTGCCTGCGCTACCGGAAGAATCCAGTTCGCTCACAATGAGCGACGACTTCTTTGCGCCATATTCCAGCGCGGAGGGCGCCAGTGTGACGCCCACCGCGCAGGGCCGGGTTCCCTTGGATCAGTGCCCATACGACGCGACTCACGCGAAAGAGTGCCGATTTCACTGGCGCCAGTTGTTCATCAGTGCGTCGGTATTCAACGCCTCTCAGAATTTCGTGAACCTGTATTCAAGCTATTGGTACCGGTACGAAACCACGCATGGCAAGTGGTTTCAGCGATGGTTTAACTCCGACTTGGGGTGGCGTTGGGGCCAGTGGCACGATGGCAACCCATTCATGGACGATTACATTGGTCACGGCATGATGGGGTCGGTTACAAGCTATCTCTGGATCCAGAACGATCCCAAGGGCATGACGGTGGAGTTAGCCAATTCAAAGCAGTATTGGCACAGCCGGCTGCGTGCGCTGGCCTTCTCGGCGGCCTACAGTTTCGAATGGAAGTTCGGGCCGTTTGGCGAAGCGGGTGTAGGTCACAGCGGCGACCACACAACGGATAGGGTGAACGGGGTGCTGCAGAACGATACCGGCGACGTGGAGTTGGTGACTACACCGATGGTCGGGCTGGCATGGACGATTGCCGAGGACTACCTGGACAAGCACGTGGTGCGCAAAGCGGAGCAGGAGCCTCGGAACCCTCTTACCCTTGTGGCGCTCAGTTTCCTCACGCCGTCTCGCGCCACGGCAAACATGTTGCGCTTCCGAGTGCCCTGGTATCGCGACTATCGCCACGTGATGGTCCGCTCGTTTTTCGCCGTGCCGGGGCCGGATGAAGATGAAGAGGTTGCCGACCTCGAATCCGGCAATCGCGCGGTTGCTACGGACGGTAGCGGCGGATTTGTGCGCCCCGTGAACAACGGCGCAGCGCTTCCCGTTTGGCCCCACTATGGAGGCGTGCATGAGTTCGGCGCATGGTGGGGCGTGTCGCTGATGACCGGCCACATCTGGGGCTATGCGAAAGACATCAAGTACATGCCCATGGATTTGCAATATTCCTATCTGCTTCACCCGGGCACGAAGTGGAATTTCCGCTGGGTGCCAGAGGCGACGGCGGCGATGCTGGACGAGCCGACACCCGGAGCAAAGCAAATCACGCAGCACGATCTGCACCTGCGCACCCGAATCTACGGCGGCGGGGTCAGCCCGGTGGGATTCAGGGCATCGTTCTATCCCGAGAGCCGGGTGCAGCCGTTCCTTTCAACTAATGGCGGAGTCGTTTATTTTACTGAGCGCGTATTGTCGCCGGAGGGCTCGCAGTTCATGTACACCATCGATTACGGCTGCGGCTTGACGTTCTTCCGCAAGCAGCGCCAGTCCGTGAGCATCGGTTATCGCTACCAGCACTTGTTCAACGCCAACATCAGCCTGCACAACCCAGGCACCGATACCAACGTTTTCTATGTACAGGCTTCACGCTTCCGGACCAAGGGCTATCGCTAGAGCAAAACCCAAAGCTGTTAAGAATCCTCGGCCAAAAAAAAGGCGGTGAGATTTTACCCTCGCCGCCACCCGTCCCATGGGTTGTCTTGAAATTACTGCAATCGTGCCACTACTACTGCAAGAGCTTGGTTACTTCCTGCTGCACGGTGTTGGCCTGCGCCAAAGCTGCGATGCCGGTCTGGCTCAGAATCTCGTACTTTGACATGTTCGCCGTTGCCGACGCGTAGTCTGTGGCCTGGATCGCGTTCTGTGCCGAGGTCAGGTTCTCCTGCTGTGTGCTCATCACCTGGCTGATGGAGTTGAGCACATTGATTTGCGCGCCAATATAGCCATCCATCGAAGCCACATCGCTGATGGCCTGGTTGAGGCTGCTTAACGCACTTTGCGCAGAACTCTGGCTCAGGAGGCTGGTACCAGCCAGAGATATTCCGGCGTCGCTGGAATAGCTGGTGACGGCCGCCCCGCTTCCGGATTTCTCATTGGAGACGAAAGTCGCGGCGCCTGTGGTCCCATTTTGCCCTGAGGTGGAGTCGAATACCACATTGCCCGAATCGCTGGTGAGTGCAATGTCGTAAGCGCCTGCCGCGGTGTAACTCAGATTGGCGGTTGTCGTGGTGTCGACGATGGATGTAGTGAGGGTGCCAAGCTGCCCGGCTGTGCCTTCCGCGTTCGAAGTCAAGACGACATTTCCAAAGCCGTTGGCTGTGCCAACCCATTTGGCCTTGACGCCGAGGGCTGCTGAATTGCCATTGATCTGGTCAATCATGTCGTTGACGGTCGATCCCGAGGCAACGGTGACGCTCTGTGGACTGCCCACACCCACCGCGAAGCTCATGGTGCCGGAAACCGTATCGGTCTTGCTGGCGAAAGGTCCCAGAAGGGTTGTCGAGTAGGACCCCAGCGTGGCGTCGGTGAGCGAACTGGTGATGACGATGCCGCCGCCGCTTGCGCCGCTAGGCGTGTTCTGCGTGAACGTCAGTCCCGAAGTGCTCGCCAGGGCGGTTAGTCCGAGCCCGGTAGTCCCATTCGTGGACGATATCTTGTTTGCCAGGTCGGCCAGCGTTGCACCTGAGGCTATGTACGTCGTATTGGCTGCGACACCCGTGCCGGTGCTGTTGATGGTGAAGGTCCAGGGAGTGCCGCCGGCGTTAGTAAGCGTGATGCTTCCGTCGGCCAGCACATCGCCGGTGCTGATCGTCCCAACCGCGGAGGGAGCAATGCCAACCGTTTTGGTTGCGGCTATGCCGGTTACAGCCGTTACGCCGGTCAAGCTGCTGTTTGTTGTCTCAGGGACAGTGCTTGCCAAAGTGCTGGCTGTCAAGGTGATTTGGCTGGTCACGCTGGGGGTTCCCTGGAGGTAGATGCCGCCCGAATCACCACCGACGCCTGTACCGGGCAGCGTGGCTGAGAGGCCAAGAGCGGCAGCGCCGTTAATGGCTGTCACGAGGCTGGCGACCGTGTTTGCGCCGGTGTAGATGGCGCCGGCAACGGCACCCGCGCCGGGGTTCGCACCCATGATAAAGACCTGGCTGTTGGAGTTGTAATTGAGCGTGAACGTGCCGGTGAGATTGGCTGACGCATCCACCATGGCGGCACCGTTTGCCAGTTGCATGACAGCGGTGCTTGACGAGGCCGGAGCGCCGAATGCGCCTACTGAACTCTGGGCTGCGTTGACGGTCACGTTTGTTGCCGTAACCGAATCGACCAACGTGGTGCCGGCTGCGACGGTGATGGCCGGAGCGCCCGAGGCGGTCGACGTCAACTTCAGGCCACGATTGGCGACGTCCCATGTGGCGGTGACGCCGAGGTTGCTGCCGTTGATTGCGAGGGCCAATTCGGCATAGGAATCCGAACCGGTGGCTGTGTATGTGAAGTTATCAGCCGGGTTGCCGTTGGAGAGATTGATAGTGCCCGCGATGGTGTCATTCAAGGAGCCGGCGCCGGCGGCCAGTTCGGTCACCGTTTTTGTGCCCTGGGCGCCGACGCCGCCCATTGTGGGGGCATAAAGGCCGAGAATGTTGTTCGCGTTGGTGAGCGTGTTCGGTCCGGAGATCGTGATGTTGTCGCCATTTGCAGAGACCAACGAACTCACCGTGATGCCGGAGGCGCCGGTAGTAGCAGTGACCCCAAGGGCGCTCGCTTGAATGGTGGCAGCCAGGCCGGCCAGCGTGCTGGGCCTGCTGACCCCGTTGGTGGCGTCGGTGTAGTACGTCCCAGCTCCATTTGCGCCGGTGCCGACGATAAATGTCGCCGTAACCGAGCCGCTCGCCAGGGAGTTGATCAAGGTAACGCTTGCACCGTCCGACAACTTATCGCCAGAGGCGTTGGTTCCAGCCACACCAAATGTGTAGGAGCCTTGCCGAGCGGGGACCGTTGTGACGCCTGTTACCGGCGCTCCGATGGTGGTGGCCAAAGGCGGAGCATCCATAGCAACGGGTGTGGGTGGCCCTAAGGCTGGAATCGCGGCGCCCGGGCCCGACGTAGTCGTCACGGTCAGCGCCCCTCCTGTTGGGGTGGCATTGGCCAGCGACAAGCTCTCGGTGCCATCGCCATTGGTCACAACGGAGGCTCTAACCGCGGTCGAATACCCATTCGAGACGTCGTTGATGTACCCAGCCACTTCGTCGAGAGTGTTCAGCGTGGGATCGATGACTATTGGCGAACCTACAACCGACCCGCCCTGTTTGATAGTGATCGTCTGGCCCTGGGTGAGAAGTTGGTCCGCGGGGATTCCATTTGGGTTCAGTGTGCCGGCAGTGCTCGCCGAGCTCGGGTCGACTCCCGCCGATACTAGGCCTCCGAAGATCTGAATGCCCGTTTGCATTCCGCCTCCGGTGACTCCGGCCTTCGCCTGGGTGGTGAAACTGGCGGTCAGTCCGAGTCCGGCGTTGTTGATTGCGCTGATCAATCCGCCGGCGGTATTGGCGTAAGTAGTTCCCGTACCTACCGAGATCTGTGTCGAGGCAGTGGATGAGCCTCCGACGGTGCCTTTCACCAGATAGTTGACATCGATCGTCGTGGCCCCGGATGGGTTCAGAACGTCGGTGATCTGGGCGTTTGCGGTGTTGCTCGACAGGTTGAGGAACACATTGTTCCGGCCATCGCTGTAGGACATGACGCCATTGGTATCGCCCACACTGGCCGCGGAGAGCGTACGAATATTGAGATTGTCGATTGAAGACCCAGTCGTCGAGGAGTCGCCGGTGTAGATCGATATGGTCTGCCCGGAGAAGACACGCTGCTGGTTATAGGTCGTCGTGGAACCAATGTTATTGATCTCCGACATGATTGACTGGTACTCCTGGTTCGCCGCGGATTCCTGCGTCGGATTGAGAGTGCCGTTGGAAGCTTCAGTTGCCAGCGTAATGGCCCGGTTGAGCAGGCTCGTCACCTGTGAGAGAGCCCCGTCGGCTACCTCGAGCAACCCCACGCCTTCCGTGGAGTTGGTCCTGGACTGGGTCAGGGCCGACGAGTTGGCTTGGAGCCCATTGATCAGGGAGAGCCCGGCAGCATCGTCCGCCCCAGAGTTGATCCTGGAGCCCGATGATAACTGCCGCAGCACATTCTGCAGGCTATTGCTGGTGTTGTTCAGGTTGTTCTCTGCGTAGATTGCTGAAAGGTTATTCAAGACTCCGAGCGCCATGGGACACAGCTCCTTCTTGGATGCCTTGTTTCACGCTTCAGCCTGCGATGCATCTATCGTGCCGCCAAGCCGGATGTGCGTTTCTTGCATCCACCCCCTTCATCGGTGCGCCCGGAAATAACTTTAGTCATAAATCTTAAAAAGGCTGCTTACCCAAGTTGTCGCGCTTCGATTCAGTGTGTCTGGTTATGATTCAGTGGGTGTCTCGATACGCTGCATTTGCTGTCTCGAATTGCTCCACACACTTGTCTCGTTTCGATCCACTGCTCTTGGTTACCACGAGGCTGAAAAGCGATTTGAATCAGATATCTGGTCTGCGGCCTTCGTGCGCGGCGCCCGGCTTTTGCGCAGAGAATCGGACACAAAAAATCGGCGGCAAGAGGATCGCCCCTTGCCGCCACCGGTTTTACGTGCAACCGCATTTGCTCTCTGCCTGAAAGTCTGCGAAAAAATATCTCTTTACTGGTCGCCTCCCGCACCGGGAGCCGGTGGAGGAGGAGGAGGTCCGTGCCGCATGCCTTCGCGGCCATGACGCGGACCGCGGTCTTCCCTGTCGCGACCTTCCTGTCCATGGTCCGCGCGGAAAGCCTGCACCTGCTTCCACTGCTCGGGGGTCAGTTTGGCCCGGATGGCAAGCAGGTAGCGCGCGTTCGCCTTTTCCAGCTCTGCCCGCGCCTGCGCCACCTTATCGATCTGGGCCAGAATCTTGCCTTCATTCGGCTGGTCGTCGCGGATCAGCGGCTCCATCGCCAATTCCGCTTTCTCCACATTGCCTCGCAAATCGATGAGAGTCTCCCGATGTTCCAGCAGCGTTGCATCGAACGCCTTCTTCTGCTCGTCGGTCAACTTCAGTTCCTCGGCGATTTTCGGATTGTTCCACCACCGGCCGTGAACGCCCGGGCCGCCAAATGCCCGCTCGAACGGTGGCCGATGCTCACCATTCATATGTTCCGGACCTTGTCCCGGCATATGTCCCGGCCCCTGTGCCAGTACCGATGCCGCTGTAAAAAGTCCTGCCATCGCGACACCCAATCGTATTGCCATACTTACCTTCATTGCTTTCTCCATCTCCCTCTTGCTTCGAGGGTGTTCTCTCTTTTTTGAATTCTCAAACTCGCATGGCACACTCACCCAGCGCTTATTGGGTTTCATCCACGGCCATCAATTGAGCCAGGGGCTCCATGGCGCTCGGCACTTCCCGAGAAACGTCGCTGTCCACTTTGGCCAGCAGATCCTCTTCTTCCCTGGCCTGCTGCTCAGCCTTCAATCTCTGTTGTTCAACCTGTGCCACCGCAATCCTGGCCATCTCCTGCCGGTGATGACGTTCGACTATCCCGCCCGAGACACCCCCGGCCACCAACGCGCAGCCCAAGGCCCACCCCGCCGCCAGGCGCCAGACTTTACGACTTTCAGGAAGAGTTGCTGCCCGCGGTCTGCTGTATGCGGCTTCGCTCCACGCGTGAACGCCGGATCGAAAATTCTTCAGCGTCTCTTCCAACTCGGCATCAACCATCGGATCGGGCGTTTTGTGAAGCATCTCTTCCTTTGCTTTTCCTGCGGCGAGT
>OBLU010005585.1_pt1 | contig 11257 bp, 4 predicted proteins | sample 1518681 | NCBI WGS metagenome assembly OBLU01 (sample SAMEA3539304, study PRJEB22396) | soil metagenome | biome: tundra; feature: field; material: soil | place: USA | collected 2010-05 | depth 0.15 m
TCACGCTGTGAATACGACTCCGTCGGCTCGATGGTGCAAGGCTCAGGAACGACGTGCGGGTGGTGGCTAGTCCAGTAATGCACGCCGAAGTCTGCGGCCCGAATGCCGATATCCTCTGACTTCACCCCAGTTTCCTTCGCCAGTTGTTCCCAACTATAGCGGACCTGCTCGATGCGCGGGCGTCCCTCGGCAAAAGGCGCCGCCAGGCCTTTGATCGCGAGCAGTTTCTTCATCACGTAATTGTTGTTCAGCACGGCGACGCGCGCCACCTCGCGCAATCCTTCCGGACCCAGGCTCCTGACCCAGGCATAAGCGCGAACCACATTCGATGCGCAGCCATAAAAGTGCGCAACTTTCCCGATGCTGTTGGGCCGGTCCCAATCGAGAAAATATTTCGCCCCGTCGAATTCGACCGTGGGAACGGGCAAGAACTTCGCCAGTTCAGCCGTAACGCCGATCGGCCCGGACCCTGGGCCTCCGCAAGCGTGCGGAATCGAAAAGGTCTTATGCAGGTTGAACTGGCAGAGATCGAACCCTGCCTCGCGGGCTCGCGCAATCCCGAGAATTCCGTTCGCGTTTGCCTGGTCGTAGCAGCACAGACCTCCGACCGAGTGGACGAGGCGTGTAAACTCCGCCATATGCGGATTGAATACGCCGGTATCTTCCGGGTTGGTGATTATCATCCCCGCGGTGCGCGCCGATACCGCCGCGCGAACGGACTCGACTTCGGGATACCCGTCTGGCCCGACCGGTAGCGTAACCACTTCGAAGCCCGCCACGCGGGCACAGGCGGCGTCAGAAGGATGCGAGAAAAGGCTCGTCAGGATTTGTTTTCTCTGCCCGCCTTCTCCGCGTGCTTCGTGATAGGCGCGAATGATTGACGAATTGGCATAGATGCCCGCCGATCCCGACCGAGGTTGGAACGAAAAACGATCTAGGCCGGAGACGGCTTTCAACACCTGCTCCATGCCGTAGATGATCGCCAGAATGCCCTGGACCGACTCTCCCGGCTGGAGGGGATGAAGCTCGGAAACACCCGGGTTGCGGGCAAACTGGTCGTTGATCTTAGGGCTGTACTTCATGGTGCAAGTCCCCTGCCCGATGTCCACATTGAAGTCGGCGCCCAGGTTTTCCTGCGAGAGGCGCAAATAATGACGCAGGACCTGGGGTTGGGAGATTTCCGGCAATGCCGGCGGTTCACTCCGCCGCATTTCCGCGGGAATGGCCGACGAGGGATCACCGACGGCGGAACGAATCTCCGTGCCCGCGTCGGGAACATACATGGCACGGTCACCCGGATTGCTAAGTTCGAAAATCACCGGCTCGTCCCAGCGGGCCTGATGAAACACTCTCAGCCGTTGCGTGCCGTCTTGGTTTCGAATCTTTGTAATGTCTTTCACTATTTCACCGCCTCGCGAACTGCGCTGGTCAAACGGTCGATATCGTCCTTGGTGTGAACTTCCGTCGCGCAGAACAAAGCCGACTGACCGAGATCCGGAAAGTTCCCGCTCAGATCCTTCCCACCGAAAATCTGGCGCCCGAGCAGCTTTTGGTTGATTTCCGCCACCGTCTTGCCGGTGGCATCGAAGTTGACTACAAATTCCTTGAAAAATGGCGCTTTGTGGAATGGTGCCTTAACCCCAGGAATGCTGCCGAGCTGGCGGGCCGCGTACTGGGACCGCAGCGGGATGCCTTCACCCAGCTCCTTCATTCCCTCCGGCCCCATCAGTGCCAAATACACGCCGGCGGTGATTCCCCACATGGCGGCTGCCGTGCCCACAAATTCTTTACCTTTTTCCCTTTGGGCAAAGGAAGTACGCTCATAGGCAACGTCGCCGAAGCCGTATTCGCCTGGAACGCAGGTTTCTGTAATGCCGAACAGGCGCGACGGAAACTGCTCCACAAACTTCACCTCATCGCGCGTAGCAATGAATCCCCCGTGCCCTCCGCCAAACTGCATATGAATGCCGAGGCACTGAATGTCACCGCAGACGATGTCCGCTCCATAATCTGCCGGCGGCTTAAGCACACCGAGAGAGCTGGGATCGGCACCCACCACACACAGCGCGCCGTACGCGTGCGCTATTTCTGCGATATCTTGCCCTCTTTCAATCGCTCCCAGGTAGGTAGGGTTGTCGAAATACACCGCGGCGGTGTTCGCGGAAAGCATTTGTTCCAGCGCCCTCCGGTCGATTAAACCCGACTCGCGTTCGTACGGAATCCGGCGAACCTTCAGATCGGAGCGGCAGTAACAGGAGATATGCGATGCCCGGTCCGGGTGTACCGTCTGCGCCACCATCACTTCGTCTCGTCCGGTAATGCGCCCCGCCATGCGCATGGCTGTCGCGGCCGCCTGGCAGCCATCGTAGGTGGGCACGTTCACCACGTCCATGTTGAGCAACTCGCCCATGAGGCTGGTGTACTCCCACAACAACTGAAAGCGCCCGTGATCCTCGTAAGGCTCGCCGGCATATGCCGTCAGCAATTCGCTTCGAGAGTTCACCTCGTCGCAGACCGAGGGCACCTGGTGCTGATAGCAGCCTGCGCCCAGGAAACTCAGGTATTGGCGGCAGTGCTGGTTTTGGCCGAGCAGTTGTTCCATGTGCCGGCGAAGTTCCTCTTCAGAAACCAGCGCCGGAGGGACTTGGAGTTCGCCGCGAAATCGCAGATGTTCGGGAATGTCGCGGTAAAAATCGTCGATCTCGCTCGCCCCGATCTCGACCAACATGCGGGCCTGAACCGCGGGGTTGGAATTGGGGATATATGGATGGCAATTAGAAGGAGAACGCGACAAATGATGCCTCCTCAAACTGAGGGTAAAATCCAAACACTAGGTGATAGCACCTGCGGGGAGAGAAATTTCCTAGCCTGTATCCCGTGCATTGACTTAGCAGGGGATACAGGCCAAGGCTTCAATAGCGAGCCACAAAGAGCGCGGCTAGAAATCCAGCCGCAACGCGATCTGCACGATCCTGGGGTCATAGGTAGATGTGACCTGGCCGAACGTGCCGTGCTTGATGTTCGTGTCCGGATTTTGGAATTCAGCGTGATTGAACACATTGAACGCTTCCAACCGGAGTTGCGCATTTAGGCGTTCAAATATCTTGGTTGATTTTCCCAGGGCTAGGTCAAGGTTGACGCGCCCCGGCCCGCGAAATGCGTTGCGCGGCCCGCCATAGGTACGCAGCGCTGGGTTCGCAGCCGTACAATCCGGGGAGGGAAACATGGGATTCGAGGCTGATAACGGACTCTCCGTCGCGCAGTCGGTGCCTATTGAGTACTGCGCCCTGCTGAAAGCGGCTGGATTGAAATACTGGAAGTTGTTCGCGGCGGTAGGCTTTTTGATGTTTAGCAGGGACGGGAAGAAGATAGCGTCCTCCGACCCCGTATCGCCCGCTCCGGATGTTCCCGGCGAATCTGCAAGCGCCGATAAATGCGCACCCACATTGCCCGTAAAGCCAGAACGGAGGGTAAAGATCGGGTACAGTCCCCAACCCTTCAGCAGCCACTTCGGACCGGACGACCAGGTCTTGTCGAAAGGAAGAGTCCACCCGCCGCCCAAGCTCATGCTGTGTCTCACATCGAAGTCGGACGAGGCATAAAATATGTTGGGTTCATAATACGGAACGCTTGCGCTGCGATTTCCCTTGCCGCTGGTGTTGTCGAGGCTATGCCCGTAGGTGTAGGCAAGCGTGAAGTAGGCCGACCCCAGCTTGCTGTCGCCGGTTTGCTTGGTCAGCGAAGTCTGCAAGCTGTTGTAATTGGCATGGCCCCCGTTTGTATATTGAGGGAAGTTGCCAAACGGACAGGCGCCGTCGCCATGGGGTTCCAGGAAGCCGTTGTTGGCGGCGAAAGTATCGCAATAGGTGATGATGTCGGGATGACTTGTCTGATTCAGATTCAACCTCCGATCCTGCGTCCCCAAGATCATCGGATCGGCCTGCGTCGCAGTTTGTAGCTTCTTGGAACTGCTGCCCACGTAAGATATTTGTCCCGTCATCTTACCCGGCAATTCGTGCTGCACGCTCAAGTTGTACTGGTAAACATACGGTGTCCGTATGTGCGGATTCGTAACAGTAATGGCCCACGGGAGAAATCCAGTCGCTGCCCAACTCGGGTTCGACGAGATAGGGGGCGTGGGGAACGGATCGTACGGCTGGTAGGAGAGAATGGGGTTCGAAAAATTCGCGGGGGGAGGGAGAGCGCCATTCCCGAAAGAGGCATAAGGGCCGATGGGAACATACGAGGCAAACGGCGGCCCACCATTCATGTCTATATTGTCGCGCCCATTCAACACGTCATAGAAGACGCCGAAGCCGCCGCGAACGCTGGTCTTGTGATCGCCGCGCGGATCCCAGGCAAAGCCGAAACGGGGCGCAAAATTGTTCTTGTCCGGAAAGAACACGCCTCTGGGGGCGCCTGGGTCGCCCGGAACAAGGATGCCCACGGGCGCGTTCGGTATCTTAGTGGACTGCTGTCCAAGGAAGATGTTGTCCGTCCTCCCCTTGGTGTCCAGTTTGGGCGTGTTGTACTCATAGCGCAACCCGAAGGTAATGGTGAGGTTGCTCCTCACCCGCCACTCATCTTGCGCAAAAACCGCCGTGGCTTTTGTCCGTACGTTGTTGGGAGCGTTCGGGCCTTGAATGTAGTTCGCCGGGTTCCCAAGCAGAAAATCCGCAAGCGAATTGCCGCTGCTGGTGGAAGCATAAGTTCCAAAGTAGAAATATCCGCTGGTGAGGTAGCCATAGGAGAAGTTGTCGGCAAAGGTCCAAAAGTTGCCGCCAAACCGCATCGTGTGTTTGCCCTTCTGCCAGCTCACCGTATCGGAGTAACTGAAGGTCGTGTCATGGTAAAGCTGGTCGTTTCCGTTAAAGCCCAAATAGAGCCCGGTGTCAAAACCTAAAATAGGCGGCCCATTGTCCAAGTCGGGGTGAGTGTTAAACCCTAAAGCCTGCGGAGAAGGGAGCTTGGTCATGGGAATTTGCTCGTTCAATTCCGACACTTGCGCCGTCATACGCGCCTCATTGAGCAGCGTGGGTGAAATCGTGCGGTTATAACCGATGCTGGAAAAATAGGTATTGGCTGTACTCTGGTCGGGGAAACCCGGGACGTTGCCGCCGCCATAAGGATTAGTCGACTTGTCCTTGTGCGTGGCGAGGGTCAATTCCACCCTGTCCTTGTTGGTAGGCACAAAGTCCGTCTTCAAAGTGTATTCGTTGTAGTTATCGAGGGCGTTTAGAGACGAGTTTATGATCCCAGTGGGCGACGTCGGGATCAGACCCGTGGCGATGTAATTCGTAACCGCGGGATCGAGCTTGGTCATGTCGATCTTCGCCTGCATGGCCAGATTAGAATCCGGCTGGAAATAGGGATTAGCCTCGAGGAAGGCGGCAACGTTTGGATCCGGACTGCCGCTCGCAGCTTGAGAAAAATCTCCTCCCAATTCCGCCGGTGTGAATGACTGGATAAACAGGCTCGACTGGGCCTGTGTCTGGCGCTGCCCCTGATAACTGAAGAAGAAGAAGGCCTTGTCTTTGCCGTTGATAAGATGCGGAATCTCGATCGGGCCGCCGAGAGTCGCGCCAAACTGGTGCCGCTTCAAAATGGAACGGGGAGTGTCCGTAAAGTTATTGAAAAAGGAGTTGGCATTGAAATCGTCGTTGCGAACGTAGTCGTATGCGCTCCCATGCACTTTATTCGTTCCCGACTTGGTCACCACACTGATGATGCCGCCCGCGTTCCGGCCGTATTCCGCGTTGTAATTGCTTGTCAAGACGCGAAATTCTTCGATCGCATCGGGGTTGGGATTCATCACTACATCATTTCTCATCAGGTCGGTGTTCAACCCGCCATCCAAAAGGTACGTGACCGCGGTCGTCCGGTTGCCGGAAATACTGAAGCCATGTCCCCCTGCATCGTCGTTGGCCGGAGTGACCCCGGGCTGCAACAGCGCCAAACCAAGCACATCGCGGCCATTGAGTGGAAGGTCTTTGACCGCTTCGCCGGTCACCGATTCACCGATTGTGGAATTCACGGTCTCGACACCGGAAACCACGGCATCGACGGTAATCGTCTGCTGCTCGGTGCCGAGAACCAGCGTAATGTCGTAGCGATTGGTCTCGTTGATGAAGAGCCGCTTCTCCTGGGTCACCGCCACGCTAAAGCCGGGATGGTTCACGGAAACCTTGTAGATACCGATGGGAACGGCCTGCACGTCAAAATAGCCCTCGCTGTTGGTCACGGTGGGAATGACAACGGCGGTGGCCACGTTGATCACCTTGACATTTGCGCCCGCAACAACGGCGCCTTGCGGGTCCGTAACCGTGCCGACAATGCGGCCGGTCGCGTTCTGCCCCCACGCCGATGATCCCAAAACCAGCAACAAACCTACCGCCACGATGCAGAGCGAATATTTTCTCAGCATAGAACTCTCCCTGGATTTCGTCATTGCCAGTAGCGCGTGCCTTGACTCATCCAACATTCCCGACTCTCAGACCACTGGAACGGCGCGATGTACCCAGTCTTGCCACACCACAGGGTAACATTGTATACAATCGTGTATACTTGTCAAGGATTTTCTTCAACCGCCCGAGGGCTGCCTGCTGCCCCATATCGGTCGCGGGTGGAAATCTCCGCCGGCTGCCGATCTGGCGCGCGCTTTCCATCTCGACTTGTTGTTCGCTGAGTCCACCTTCCCGTGGATCTCGCCAAGTTCAGATTCTCATGGCCTCGGCAAATGCGCCGTCAGTCGAAAGTAGGTGTCGTCCGGCAATGCTATACTCCGGCTAATGTTTGCCCATCGTTGTTTATTTGCAATCGTAGTTTTGCTGGCTACGGCTCGGCCCTCGGCCGGAGCCGAGCACAGCAATGTCATCCTGATTACGCTGGATACGACGCGCGCCGACCGCATGGGGTTCCTCGGATCGAAGCGAAACCTTACGCCCAATCTCGACGCCCTGGCCCGCGACGGGATCGTTTTCACGCGCGCTTACTCGCAGGCCCCCCTCACTACGTCGTCCCATGCCACCATCCTGACCGGCACTTATCCGCAATTCCACAACGTCGATCAGCCCGGCTATCCCTTGTCGGACAGTCTGCCTTACGCGCCTGAGATTCTGCGCGGCGCGGGATATCGCAGTGCTGCCTTTGTCGGATCGATGATCCTACAGGCCCAGGCTGGCGGAGCGCCTGGCTTTGATCGGGGGTTTGACGAATACAACGCTGGCTTTCACCGGATGAAACAGGGGGAAGACCGCTATTCCAGCACAGAGCGACGGGCCGGCGAGGTTGTGGCCCGTGCCGAGAAGTGGATCGAGACGAATGCCAATGGACCATTCTTCTTATGGATTCATCTTTACGATCCGCACGCTCCCTATGATCCGCCGAAACCCATTGCTGCGCGCTTCCGGCTCAACCCTTATGACGGCGAAATTGCGTACGTCGATGCGGTCCTGGGCCGTTTCTTCGACCGCTTACGCGCGGCGAAACTATTCGACGACACGCTGATCGCGGTCATGGCCGACCATGGCGAGTCCCTCGGCGAACACGGTGAGCGCGGCCACGGTCTGTTTTTGTACGACACGACGATCCATGTGCCATTGCTATTCAAATTGCCTCGCCACCAATCGGCGGGAAGGACCGTAAATTCGCGAGCTGAATTGGTCGATGTCCTGCCAACGATCCTTGAGGTTGTTGGTGTTGCTGAGCCAAGCGGTATTCAAGGGCGGTCGCTCGTGCCGCTCATGAATCAAACGGCCGAAAAGGCAAGAGGTCTGGATGATCGACCGGTCTACGCGGAAACCGATTATGCCCGCGAAGCGTTTGCCTGGAGCGGGTTGCGCGCGCTGCGGACGGGAAAGTATTTGTTCGTGCAAGCGCCGCGTCCAGAACTGTATGAGACATCCAAAGACCCGGCGCAGGAACACGATCTCGCACTTGCATCCCGTGCGGTCACTCGCACGCTTGCGGGGCAGCTTACAGCATTTCGTGATAAAACGAGCGGCCCCGACGGCACGCGCCCTGTGAATCTCGACCCCGAACAAGTAGAGAGCATCCACGCTCTCGGCTACATCACCTCCACCAACAGCACGCTCGCGCCCGTCGGGGGTGTCGATCCCAAAGACAAGGTAGCCGTGTTCAATGAGATGACCGAGGCGGGAGTCGATCTGGGGGAAGGACGGCCCAAGGAGGCAATCCGAAAATTGCAATCCGCCATCACCCATGATCCACAACTGCGGCCCGCCTACGACGGTTTGGTCCTAGCGTGGTTGAGCACGGGCGATCTTGACAACGCATTGGCAACTTTGCGGAAAGAAGTGAAGATGTTCCCGGATCAAGGGCTGGGGCACTTCCAACTCGCCATGACGCTCATACGCGTGCACGACCTGCAAGCGGCGCAACCAGAAATGGAGCGAGCCGCTGAAACACTGCCACAATCGGTACAAGTCCACTACGAATTAGCCAGGCTCTATTTCAACCTCGGACGAATGGCCGACGCAAAGAAGACGGCATTAGAGACCCTCCGGCTCCAACCAAAGCATTACGAAGCAAATCTAATGCTGGGCGCGATCAGCCTTGCTGAGGAGGACGCATCCGGTGCCATTCCTTTCCTGCAAACAGCAAGCGCAACAGAACCGGACTCCTCCAAACCGCACGAATACCTCGCCCGCGCCTATGCCAAGCTCGGGAATGCAATATTGGCGGCGCAAGAGCGGACTCTTGCTGAGCGGTTGGCAAAAAATCTGAACCGCTAGCAAAAGCCCATGAAGCATTCGAAACAACGTAATCGATTCCATCAGGCCTTGGCGTTTCCGGCCATGGTTGGTTTCTTGCGAAAACTGGATCCAGCCCCGCACAAACTGTCTGCCAGCTATGTCCGCTATGGAATACTCGGGTTTCCCGATTCGACTTCCTCGTTGGTTAGGCTGTTCTCCTGCGGATTTCGCCACCGGAGAACTTTCCTTTGGGCCACAAAGCCGGTAGGTCGATTCAAGGTCAGTTCCAGGCGGTACGCGGTGCTATTCTGCGTATCCCAATGTCCGCTCAATGTCTGGGTGGGACCAATCTGTTCGAGCGCATGAACTTCACCAGAGACTTTCTTCTGGCTGGCATCGAACACGCGCCACTCTACTGAGTAGTTCACCAGCGGGTAAGACGGGATTTCCTGCTCCGAGCGGCGCGCAATGGTCGCCCGAAATCCAGATGGAACTCCCTTCGCATCGTAGTTCCACTGCACATCAACGTGCGCGGGGGCATTCTCTTGCTGCCACACATAAAAAGAGGGACGCCGCTGGCGGTTCTTGTCCACAAGGCCGTGATCCACATAACTGTCCGGCTGACCGGGCCGCAAATTGTGGTGAGAGTGGTAATCCTGATAGCACCAGAGCAATGCCCCGCCAATCCAGTCCTGCTTCGAAAGCAAGGCCAGATGGTCCCGGATAATCCGCACTCTTTCCTTGTCGGCGGTCCGTGGATCCGTGGCGAATACGCCGGGATAGCCGAACTCCGTTACCAACACCATCTTGCCGGGATACCCTTTGCCGATCTTTTCGATGGCGGCCGGCAACAGACTCTCCGCGGCATCCCAGGAGCCGAAATATTCATTCCACATCACAAAATCGGCGAGGCTGGACGCGTTCGCCGAAGGCTCGACGAAGGCGATCATGTCGTCGGCAAAGCTCACGTAGCGGTGCGGGTCAAGTTCTTTGGAATACGCATACATGGTTTTGAAATACGCGATGCCGCCCGGCGTGTTGGTCGCGCTTTCGTTTTCCATGCTCCAGGCAAAGATGCTGGGATGGTTGTAGTTCTGCTCGATGAGTTCTCGAAGCAGATGCTTGGCCAGAGCGATCACCTTGGGATTCGTCATTTGTTCTTCGCTGAACTGCCACATGGGAATCTCTGGAATCATCAGGATGCCGTTGCGGTCAGCGTAGTCGTAGATGAATGGATGCTGCTGATAATGCACAGGACGGGTGAGGGTCGTTTGGAGGTTCTTCAAGTCGTCATAGTCGTGGAGCATGGTTCCGCTGGTTTCGGCCAGCCCTTCCCAGGGCGAGTCTTCATGCCGCGTCACTCCCGAAAGACGTACTTGTTCCCCGTTCAGGTAGAGATGACGGTCGCGGATTTCCACGGTGCGGACACCGAAGTTGTCCGAGAGCGTGTCAAGAATGCGACCGTCGCCAGCCAGGACGGTGATCTCGCTCCGGTAGAGGTTGGGATTATCGAAACTCCAGAGCTTCACGGGGGCAAACTTGAGAGAAACGTCCACCGCCTGGGTGCCGGGATGCGCCCGAACTGCCGTTTCGGAGGAAGCTACCGGCGCGTTGCCGTCCATGGCAAACAGCGCAACTCGAATCTTCAGCGACTGCTCCTTCGCGGAAACGTTCTCGAGCAGGATACGGTCTGAGACCTCCGCCGCCGTTCCCGACGTTCGCGAGTCAATGTGCTGCCAACGAATGACCGCGCCCTGGTTCACTGTCAACCAGGCATCACGGACAATGCCCCCGTACGGCCACCAGTCGTAGATGGTCCCGTTCGGGCCCGCCTTGAGATCGGCGCCCGGAATGGTATCCACTTGCGGCACGTTGTTGATTTCGACCGCGAGAAAATTGCTGTCTTTCAAGTAGGGGCTGACGTCGAAGTAATATGCGGAATAGCCGCCCTCGTGTTCGCCCACCAGTTTGCCGTTCAGCCAGACTCGCGACTTGTAGAACGTGGCGCCAAAATGCAACTCGACGTGCTGTCCTTTCCACCCTGGGTTCGTGACGAACGTCTTGAAGTACCATGCTGTCCCCATGAAATCGGCGGTTTTCCCCATGTTCCAGGTGTGCGGCAAACTGACGGCCTCGACCTCGGGCGGCAGCTGCGACGACCAGGACTGCGCTTCTCCGGCATTGGACGGATCGGTACGAAAACGCCAGTCCGAATTCAAATCGACACGGGGAGAACACCAGGCTGGACAATACAAGAGAACCAGCAGCAGCGATGTGTAGAGAGTCTTCACCGGACACCTCATCCGTAAATTCTTTGGGCAGAAAACAGTCAGGTCAGGCCAAGCCGCCGCCGTCCACGACGAGATGGGCCCCGGTGATCCACTTCGCTATGTCGCTGGCAAGAAACAGGACAGCGTTCGCGACATCGTCAGTCGTCCCGACCCGATGGAGCGGACGGCTGGCAGCCTCTTTCATGAACCGTTCAGGATTTTCGCCGAGTTGGCGACATTCAGTCGCCAGCATCGGAGTATCGATATCACCCG
>OBLU010005588.1_pt1 | contig 11255 bp, 14 predicted proteins | sample 1518681 | NCBI WGS metagenome assembly OBLU01 (sample SAMEA3539304, study PRJEB22396) | soil metagenome | biome: tundra; feature: field; material: soil | place: USA | collected 2010-05 | depth 0.15 m
CCGGCCACCCGGGCCTGTCCGCGGTCGGCCCGGCTCAGCGTGGCCAGGATGCGCACCGTGGTCGTCTTGCCGGCGCCGTAGGCATAACCCCTTGCGCTCCGGTGACCGGCTCATTATCCGTGGCGTCACCAGATCGGCGGCCGCGCCGGTGCCTTTCCTATGTCAGGCCGGTGGTCGGTGTGCCGCTGATGTTGTCCAGGAGCCGGTGCAGGGCGAGGGCGTCACGCGCGTCGGCGTACATCCTGGCCGGGGCCGGGTTACCGGCCAAGTCGGTGAACGATCTCAGCAGGTAGGCGACGTTGACGGCGGCCGGGCTGAGGTCGTGTGCCCAGGGTGGCACGGCGGGGGCAGGCAACGTGGTGAGCTGGAGATGCTCGCCGGTGGCAAGCTCGGCGTGGATAGGGCCGAGCTGTACCGGCAGGGGGGAGGAAAGGCGCAGCGTGCCGCGCGTTCCCTCGATCTCAATGACGGTCCGGGCATCGGCGGCCTTGCCGGATAGCGCGGTGAGGGTAACAAGTACGCCGGAGTTCGTAGTGGCGGTGATCAGGACGTGGTCCGGCGTCGTCGCGTGGATAGTGTCGCCGCTCGGGGTCAGCCGCAGGCTGGGGTGCTGGGTGGTCAGCAGTCCGGTCGCTGTCGCGATCGGCCCGGCGAGGCCGGTGATGACATCGATGACATGCGCGGCGACGACGGTGCGCATGCTGGCGCCGTTGCCGGGGTCCAGCGTCCAGCGTTGCTCGTCAGGCAGCATGCCGCCGTATCCGTAATGCAGGGCCGTGTAGGCGGTGACCGACGTGAGCCGCCCCAGCTGCCCGGCGGTGATCAGGTCCCGCGCCCGGACGACCTGCGGGGCGAACCGGCCCTGCAGGCCGGCGACCACCCGCCGCCCGGCAGTCTGCGCGAGTGCGGCCATCGCCTCGGCTTCCTGGCTCGTCCGGGCGAACGGCCATTCGCAGTACACGTCCTTGCCGCTCTCCACCGCGGCGGCCAGCAGGTCCGCGTGATGGGGGACCTTGACGGCAACGATCACCAGATCGATGTCCCGGTCGGCGGCCAGCGGCCCCACGTCAAGGCAGCCGCACCTGGGGATGGCGGCGCTCTTTGGCCTGAGCTTCAGGTTCATCCGCAGCCGGTACCGCGAGGGCGAGAACGCGTTCGAGAGCCCGCGCCACCACCACGCGTTCGGGCAACGGCACCAGCAGTGGATGGCCGACGCCCGCCGCGAGTGGCAACGCCTGAACAGCGTTCCCTAATCGGGCTTGCGCGATCACGTCCAGCACCCGCTCTCGCTCGTCCGGCTGCCCGAGCGCCGACACGACCAGGTCCGTCGCACCTGCGTCACGGAATCGCCGTAGCTCCCGCAGCACGGCGGTTTCCGATCCGGCGACGACGGTGTCCGCGGGGCTGGACAGGCCGCCGCGGTCCAGTACCGCGCGGTACGCCGGCAGCTCGCCGACGCTTCCGTAGTTCCTGGCGATCTCCGCACGAACGGCGTCCGGGTCGTCGGTGACCGACACCATCACCATGACCACTACCCGCTTGCCGTCCCCCGCTCTGGGCACCAGGTAATCCGCCACCGTATCCGGCCGCACCCAGACCGCGATCGTGCCGTCGGCCAGCTCCCGGGCTATCTGGAGCATCCTGGGGCCAAGCGCGGCGATCAGGACCGGCGGCGGCTTCGCCTCGACGGCCAGTTGGGTGTCCACAGTGAAGAAGCGCCCGGAGTAACGTACGTGCTCACCGCGCAGCAGGGGCCGCAGCACTTCCAGGTACTCGCGGGTATGGCTAGCCGACGCGGTGTACGGGATGCCGAACTGGCCGGTCATCGCGATCTCGTGGCTTGGCCCGATGCCCAGCGTAAGACGGCCGCCTGTGGCCGCCTGCACGGTCAGCGCCTCAGTGGCCATCACCACCGGATGGCGCAGGTAGGTCGGCACGATCGCGGTGCCGAGCTCGGCTGGCCCCTCGTCACGCAGCGGCCCGAAGACGCCCAGCGGGTCCCAGCCGCCAGGCTGCTGGTTGGTCCATGCGCTGTTCATGCCGCGCGCCGCCACGGCCTTCGACCGCGCCAGCAGGCTATCGACGGTGACCGCGGCGGACGAGGTCAGAAGCTGTCCGATTCGCATGCGTCAAGTGCAGCGCTACTGCCATCTCGGAACAAGCCCCGGTTCCCACGTGCAACGATAAGACGACTTAATCGTCGCAGGCAGGGGAGGCGTGATGGAGCTGCGGGGGACTGCGGTATTTCGTGACGGTCGCCGAGGAACGGCACTTCGGGCGTGCCGCCGAAAGGCTGCACATCGCCCAGCCGACGGTCAGCCAGCAGATCGCTCGCCTGGAACGCGAGCTGGGCACCCGTCTCCTGCACCGCTCGCCGCGCCGGGTCAGCCTTACCGACGCGGGACGCCGAGTGCTCGACGCGGCGCGGGATGCCATCGCGGCGGCCGACCGGGTCGCGGCGGCCGCGCACGCCGCCAGTGACACGGTGCGCATCGGCACGGCCGCGGGCCTGACCGGACGCCTGGAACGCGGCATCGACGCGCTCCGCGTGCTGCATCCGACATTCGAGCTCGTACTGGCCGACCTGCCCCTTGCCGCCCGCCTGGATGCCCTTCGCCGCGGCGACCTGGACCTGGCGCTGGCGCGCGGCACGGTCTCCGCACCGGGGCTGCGCGCACTCCCCGCCTGGTCAGAGCCGCTGCACGCCGTCGTGTCTGCACGGCACCCCGCGGCGCAGCGCGACGTCATCACGCTAGGGGAACTGGCTGGCAGCGTGCTGCGGCTGCCGTCTCGCGGCAGCCATCCGGCGCTGCACGAAGCCGCGACAGCGGCACTGGGCCTGGCAGGAATCCGGCCGCCGCTCGGCCGCCCGGCCGGATCCGTGCAAGACACCGTGGTCGAGGTCGGGTCCGACGCGCGCAGCTGGGCACTGCTGCCCGCCGACCTAGTCGAAGTCACGCGTTCCACTCGCGTGCGGTCGATTCCCCTCGACCCGCCGGTCTGGGTGACCGGCTGCGTCGTCACGACCGACGACGTGCCGCCCGGCTGCGTCCAGAAGGCCGTCGCCGCGTTTCGCGACGCGGTCGCGTAGCTAACTGAGGTTCCGTCACACCACGGAATGCCCGCCGTCGACTCGTATTTCCTGGCGTCCACTGCGGTCCTGGCGGAGCGCACCGGGCGTTCTATGCGGAGGTCAGGTCATTCGCCGACCGTATCGGCATCCCGCTGGCCGTGGATCGTGCGGGAGAGCCGGGTGGTCACCCAGTGGTATACGGCCAAGATTACGGGCTTGACCTAGAGAACACTCTAGGACCTACCGTCCCTCGTATGGCGATGAACTACCGCATCCTGGGCGGCACCGGCATCGAGGTGAGCGCCTACTGCCTGGGAACCATGATGTTCGGCGCCGCCGGCAACCCTGACCATGACATCTGAGTCCAGATCATCCGCACCGCACTCGACCGCGGCATCAACTTCGTGGATACCGCGGACATGTACTCCGATGGGGAGTCCGAGCAGATCACCGGGAAGGCGCTCAAGGGGCGGCGCGATGACATCGTACTGGCCACCAAGGTGCACTTTCCGATGGGCGAGGGCCGCAACCGCGCATTCGGCTGCTCCACCTTCCCGGCCGAGCAGATCATCGACGCCTACTGGGTGGCTGACCGGCGCGGGCTGCTCCGGTTCCGCACCGAGCAGCCGCCTTACTCGCTGCTGGCCCGCGGCATCGAGTCTTCGGTACTCCCTACCTGCCAGCAGCTAGGGATGGGGGTACTGACCTGGTCCCCGCTCGCCTGGGGATTCCTGTCCGGCAGGTACCGCGAAGCCCAGGACATCGACCTGACCGTCGGCCGCCCCGCTCTAGCCCCCCACCGCTTCGACCCGGCCCTTCCCGGCAACGCCGCCAAGTTCCAGGCCATGGAGCGGCTTACCGAACTGGCGGCAGCTGCCGGCTGCTCGCTTCCCCAGCTCGCGGTCGCGTTCCCCGTGGCACACCCGGCCGTCACCTCGGTCATCATCGGCCCGCGGACCATGCAGCAGCTACAGGACCTGCTCGACGGCGCCTCGCTGGCCCTCAATGATGACATCCTCGACCAGATCGATCAGATCGTGCCACCTGGCGCCAACCGCTATAACCCCGACCAGGCCTGGAGCCCCCCGGCGCTGGCCGACCCCGCGCTACGCCGCCGCCCCTTCGCCGAGCGCTCCGCAGCATGACGGCGAGCACGCACTCGCGCCCAGATAAGTGTCAAAATCCTAGGTCCGTCTTCGCGGCGCCGTAGGCATTCTGGCTTTACTGCGTGTCAACTGCGGGTGTCGGCAGCTGAAAAGTTCGGCACTCGGCAAAGCTAACTGACCGGTCTCGGCCTGTGAATCCTCTGAATCGGGAATTGTCCTGGACCGCGTCGTTCCCGCCGGGTGCGGCCACGCGGGCGGCGCGCACCCGGCGGGGCATAGCGGTCACCAGGGCCGGGTGCTGGCCGCTGCCTGGAAGGTGCCGGTGGGGCCGTCTTCTGCGAGGGTAGCCAGGGTGACGATGATCTCTGCGCCCTGCTCGACGGTGCTGTTTCCTGAGTGGTGGTTAAGGTCAGTGGCCACATAGCCGGGGTCGGCGGAGTTGACCTTGATGCCCTCCTCGCGCAGAGCGCTGGCCCACATGACGGTCAGGGCGTTGAGGGCGGTCTTGGAGGAGTTGTAGGCCAGCAGGAAGGCGCCGGGCCATGCGGAAAACGGTCCCTGGGGGTCGGCCGCCATGCTCAGCGAGCCGAGCATGCTGGAGACGTTGACGATCCTGGCGCCCCCGGCGCGGCGCAGGAGGGGGAGCAGCGTGCTGGTGACGGTGACGACCCCGAAGACGTTGGTCTCATAGGTGCGGCGCATCTGGTCGGCGGTCACCTCGGTCATAGGCGCCCGGTTCTCGACGCTGATCCCGGCGTTGTTGACCAGTATGTCAAGGTGGCCGAAGGTCTCCTCGATCCAGGCCGCGGCCCTCTTGACCGAGTCTGCGTCGGTCACGTCCAGCTGCAGGAACCGTACGTCCGCGCCGTCGGCGGCAAGTTCGGCGGCGGCTGCCTGTCCCCGCCCGGCGTCCCGGGCGCCGGCCAGGACGGTCATGCCGGCTGCGGCCAGGCGGCGTGCCGTCTCGCGGCCAAGTCCCTTGCTGGCCCCGGTGACCAGGGCGATCTGCTGCGACGTGGTGGTCATTGTGATGTCCCTTCAAGAGTCTTCCCGTGTGCAATCAGCTAACCGCCAGCGTCACGGGCAAGGGAAAGACCGCTGTTGCCTGGACTTAGACTGCATGTGTCTAAGCCCAGGGCGGAGGCGGTATGAGCGAGATCGAACTGCGCGAGCTGCGGTACTTCGTCGCGGTCGCCCAGGAGCTGAACTTCTCCCGGGCCGCCCAGCGGCTGGGCATGGCCCAGTCCCCTCTGTCCAGGGCGATCTCCCGGCTGGAGTCACGTCTGGGCCTGCGCCTGCTGGAACGAACAACGCGGCAGGTCACGCTCACCGCCGCCGGTGCCGCCCTGCTGAGGGAGGCCCCGCGGGTACTCGCCGCGGCGGAAGCCGCCGTGGCCCGCGCGAAACGGGCGGGCCACGCCGGGCCCCGGCTGGTGGTGGCCTTGAAGCCCGGCGGAGACGGCGGCCTGCTCCGCGACATCCTGGCGGCCTACCAGGCCCCGGACCTCCCGCCGGCCGAGGCCACGATTGTCTCCTGGGGCGGCCCGTCCGCCCTGGTCCGCTCGGGCTCGGCCGACGTCGCGCTGCTGCGCAGCCCTTTCGACCCCGACGGCCTGGAGATCGAGGAACTGCTGACAGAGCCACGGGTCGCGGCCCTGGCCGCCGGTCACCGGCTGGCCAGCCGCTCACGCCTGCGCCGCGCCGACCTGTCCGGTGAACCGCTACCCCGCTGGAGTGATGCCGACGCCGCCATGACCGCCTACTGGAGCGGCCGCGATCCGCAGTCGCTGGCCGCCGCCTGGCCCGACTGCGCGCCACCGCCGCCCGACACCACCGGCCCGCTAGTCAGCGACCTGCCGCAACTCCTGGAGACCATCGCCCTCAACCAGGCCGTGGCCTTCCTCCCCGCTTCCACCGCCGCCCGCTATCCCCGCACCGACCTCGTCTACCGGCCCGTCACCGGCCTCAGCCCCAGCATCGTCGCCGTAGCCTGGCAGCAAGGCTCACGCTCACCGGCCATCGCCGCCTTCGTCCGTGCCGCCGTCGAGATAGCCGAGCGCAACACCGAAGCCTTCACCGCTGCCACCCCCTGACAGCCCCTCACAATGGCTGGAGTCTGGCGACCGGCTCTAGGCTTCCGCCCCCTTCCAGCCGTCCGGCCGGCATTCCGCACAACGCAAAGAAGTGTCGAAATCCGATGTTCGGCTTAGCGGCGCCGTAGGCATTCTTTCGGTGCCGCGGCCGCTGGCGCTGCTGCTTATCGTGAACCCGGCAGCTCATGAACATTAACGAGCCTGGTGAGGGCAGCCTGGCCGACGGCGCGGCGGGGCGGCCGCCTGCGCAGCCAGGCGGTGCATAAGGCAACCCTGACGGGTCAACCTTGGCTGGACGACTCCTGGTGGTTTCAGAATCCGATGGCTTCGCGGAGCAGCAGGACGGTGCCGCGCCCGGGGTGGGGCTCTGCGTTGAGGATGAGAAGGTAGCTGATGGCGCTGGGCCGCCCGTAGGCCGCCTGGGCGCGGGCGCTTTCCAGCGGGAGGGCGTGGTCTTCGACGCGGCGCAGCGCGGTGCTCAGGTCGGGTACCACCTTCTGCGCCCCGACGATCCAGATCGCGCGGGCGGCGCCGCCGACGTAGGCGGGCAGCTGGCTTCCGCTGGCCGAGGCGACCACGAGGGAGCCGGTTTCGGTCAGCGCGGCGACGCTGCCCACGGCGACGTCGGGGCTGGCGAGCAGCCGCCGGATGTCGTCGGCGCCGGTGACGCGGTCCATGGCCCCGGAGCTCGACGTGACCGCGATGCTGCTCGCACTTGCCGCTCGCACTTGCCGCGGTGACGCTGCTGGTCTACCCGCTCACCGAAGGCCGCGCTCTGGGCTGGCCCGCGTGGATCTTCGCGATGCTGGCCGGCACGGCCGCGCTGCTCACAGTGTTCATCGCTTTCGAGCGGCTCCGGATCGCCACCGTGGGCTCCGCGCTGGCCGAGTTCGATGTGTTCCGCTCCCGCCCGTTCTCCGTCGGCATGGGCATGTGGTGGCTGTTCTGGGTCGCAGTGGGCGGGTTCTTCTTCGCATGGACGCTTTTCCTGCATGAAGGTCTCGGCTGGACTCCGCTGCACGCCGGCCTGACTGCCGCGACCTTCGCCGTCGGCGTCGGGATCGGCGCGGGCAGCGCGCCCGGCAAGCTCGTCCCGAAGTTCGGCCGCACCGTCCTGGTAGCCGACGGGCTCATCAACGCGGCGGGCTTCGGGACATTCGCCTGGCTGGCGTGGCATTACGGTCCCGGCCTCAGCTCATAGCAGATCATCCCCGTGCAGGTGCTGTCCGGAAACGGCTTGGGCTGCCCGAGAGGGGCAAGCCCTCCGTTCTCTTCGGCATGTGGCCCCGCTGCTCGCAAGGTATTTCATCGTGCCACCAGGAGCGCGTATCCGGCGGTCCAGGCAGCCAGCACGGCCGCTGCGGCGGCCAGGAGCGCGAGCGCACCCGCCTTGCCGGCCAGGGCGCCGAGGCCCGCGGCCAGGTACGGGGCCGCGAATCCGATGTAGGCGAGCGCGTAGTAGCAGGCGACCACGGCGCCCCGTTCCGCCGGGCCGGCTAGCTGCTCGGCCTGCCGCAAGCCCGAGACCAGGCACAGGCCGTAGGCGAGCCCGAGGAACACCGCGGCGAGGCCGGCCAGGACGCGATCGGGACCCTGTACCGCAGCGAAACCGAGCGCAGTGCCTGCCGTCGCGCAGAGCAGGCCCGCGATGTTCCCGGTGCTGGCTGGCAGTCGCCGGGCGAGCGGTTGCACCCCGGTGCCCGCGGCGAACGCCAGCGCGGTCATCAGGCCGGCGAAACCGGCCGACAGGGTCCGCGCACTCGTGACCTCCTCGGGGAGCACCACGATAGCCAGCGATACGGAGCCGAAGACCAGCGGCGCGGCCGGGGCAACGGCGAGCCAGAACGGCCGGCTGCGGATTGCCGCGGGCGGCCACCGCCGGCGAGTGCGCGCCACGGTGACGGTCGTCCCCGGTGCCCGCAGGATAATGGCAATCGCGACGGTACCGATCACCAGGTGCGGCAGGTACGGCACCTGAAGCGGGTCGCCTGCCCATTGGGCCAGCACTGCGGCCACAACCGGGCCGAGTCCGAATCCGGCGGTCAGGGCGAGCGCGGCGCGGCGAGCGCTCAGCCCGGTGCCGGGCGATAGGTCCTGTACCCAGGCCGTCGCTGACCCGAAGACGACACCCGAGCACAGGCCGGCCAGCGCGCGGCTGGCGGCGAGGATCGCGAGATTCCGCGGGCCAAGAATGAGCAGCATCGTCGCGACCGGCGACAGGAGCACGAACGGCAGCACGACGGGCCGCCGGCCGTACCGGTCGGAGGCCGGTCCGCCGATCAGCAGCCCGGGTACCAGCGTCGCCGCGTAGATGGCGAACAACCCGGCGACCGCCGCCGCGCTCAGGTTCAGCTCGTGCCGGTAGACGATGAGCATCGGCGAGAACTGGTTCGCTCCCCAGCCGACCGCGAACATGGCGAATGCGATCCGGACCCAAGCCCGTGCGCTGGGCTGTGCTGTCTGCCGGCGGGCAATCCCTGCTGTGGCGATCATGATTCTCACGATAATCCGGTAACCGTCAAATGGTGGTTTGACTGTGTGCTAGCTAACATGGGCTGATGGACTCGGACGCTGACCTCGCCTCGGTGGCGGCGCTGATCGCGGACCGGCACCGCGCGCAGATGCTGCTCACGCTCCTCGGCGGCGTGCCGCAGTCCGGTTCGGCGCTGGCCGAGGCGGCAGGCATCTCCCGCTCGCTGGCCAGTGCACATCTCAAGAAGCTGGTCGCCGGGGGGTTCGTCCAGGCGCAGCCGAGCGGGCGCCAGCGGCTGTTCTCGATCGCTTCCGAACCGGTCGCCGACGCGCTGGAGATCCTCATCCTGCTCGCCCCGGCATCGCAGGTCCGCTCCCTCAAGGACGCCGGCCGCGCGAGGAACCTGCGCTGGGCCCGCATGTGCTACGACCACCTGGGCGGTGCCGTCGGGGTGGCGATCACCGAGGCGCTGAACGAGCACGATCTGATCCGCGAGCAAGACGGCGGCTTCCTGCTGGGCTCACGCGGCCCGGCCGGATTCTCCGAGCTCGGCATCGAGGTCGGCCAGCTCGAGCACCGCACCCGGCCACTGCTGCGGCCTTGCATGGACTGGAGCCAGCGCCGGTACCACCTGGCCGGCAGCCTCGGTGCCGCGCTGACCGCAGCGATGCTGGACCGACGCTGGATCGCGACGCGGGAAGCCAGCCGGGTTGTCACCGTGAACCCGTCCGGGGTTTCCGGCCTGCGGGACTGGCTGGAGATCGACCTCGCGGCACTCCGATCTGCGGCGTAGAGCGTGCGGCGGGGAAGAACCGATGCCGTTATGAGAAAAGGAATTTCGCTGCATCACCACGCAGGATCTGCAGGCGTTCGGTTTCGGTGAGGAACTGCCCGGGCCTACCACGGCGCCGGCCGGGCGCTCCCCCAGGTGGCAGGGACAGCCGCTGCCGGTCATGATGTGGCCGGTGCCGACCGTTTCGGCGAGCAGCCGCAGGGCCGGCTCGGTGAAGACGGCGGAGTCGACGCAGAACCGGCCGGAGTAATGCGACGGCGGGTCTTCGGATGTGCCGATCACGTCGCGCCGCTTGTGCCACGCGTTGTCCATCCGGCCAGCCCAGAACGCGAACGAGCCGCTGCCGTGCTCCACGCAGATCCGCAGGCTCTCCGGCACCTGCTTGAAGACCCCGCAGAGAGTCATGGCAACAATCGACAGCCGGGTTTCGGCCGGCATGGCGGGCGCGAGGCCGACCCCTCTGGGCCTCTTGGCCGCCACGCCGGCCGCGCACCGGGGGCAGTGCGCGACCGTCCTGGAGAGCTGTCGTTCCCCGGACCAAGCCCGACTGCGGGCTCTTGCGCACCCAGGCCGAGATGCTCAACCAGCACGGCGACACGGTCCTGCGGCTCATCCCGCTTCGCACCCGCTCGGCAGATTGCTCCCGATACGGTCCGGCCGTCACGCACGCGCCCCTCCATCGACGGGTGGAACGAACCGCTGCCGGTCGTCTGGCCTGGACCAAGACCGCCCGCCGTAGGGTGGCTCTCGGCATGAGCAACGGAGTACGCGGCCAGCAAATGTCATAATCCGATGTTCGCCTTGCCCGCGCCGTAGACATCCTTATCCGCTTCGGTCAGGCTGACCTGCGGCAGCACGGAGGGCGAGAGACCGGGAATTGAGCCGACGGGATATTGTAAGTTCCTGCCATGGGCCAAGCGGCGGTGCGGGTCAGTCGTCCGGTCGCGGTAGCGGCGGCGCCGGTCATAGTCGTGCAGGGACGCCAGGTCCGCCGGGCGACACCGGTCCTGCCGGAAGCGGCCGGCCCGCGCGAGGGTACCGAGGGCGCGGGAGAACACGGCGCGGAACTGGCGCTGCTGGTGCTCGGGGAGTCCACCGCAGCCGGGGTCGGGGCTGGCACGCAGGCCGGCGGACTAGGCCGCCATCGCACTGGCCTCCCGCACTGGCCGTCCGGTCCGGTGGCGGGTCGTCGCCCGCACCGGGACAACCGTGGACCGGGTGCTTGCCAGGCTCGTGCCGCAGCTTGGCAGCGAGAGTTACGACGTCATCGCCGTCGCGCTGGGCGTCAACGACGTGCTGAAGCTAACTTCCCGTGCCCGGTGGGAACGCGGTGTCGCCGCGCTTGCCGGCTCGCTGCGGTCGCGCCTTGGGCTTGGCGGCCGCATCGTGGCCTGCGGGATCCCGGATCTCACCATGTTCCCGGCGCTGCCGTGGCCGCTGCGGGCAGTACTCGGCTGGCATTCCCGCAACCTGGACCTCGGCCTTGGCCGGGTCGCCGCCAGGGCAGCAGCTACAGTTCACATGCCCCTGCCGCCACTGGCCAAGCCTGACTGGTGGGCCGACGACCGTTTCCATCCCAATGCCGAGGGTTACCGGCAATGGGCCATGTACATCGCCATGACCGCCGTGCCCTCGCACCCCTAGACGGTTGAATCCAAGGGGTCTGGCGTCGTGGATGCGCGGGGTTGTCCATTGACAGTGTCCAGTTGGGACTCCC
>OBLU010005590.1_pt1 | contig 11254 bp, 12 predicted proteins | sample 1518681 | NCBI WGS metagenome assembly OBLU01 (sample SAMEA3539304, study PRJEB22396) | soil metagenome | biome: tundra; feature: field; material: soil | place: USA | collected 2010-05 | depth 0.15 m
GTCGGGGCGGAATCGCTGCGCAGCCACGTAGAGTAGGTTGCACCATGGACACACGTGCGCTCGGCGCCGCGACCGTTCTCGACATCGATGGCACCCGGGTTCGGCTCGCCGATCAATGGCGCGATCACCCGGCGGTGATCGTCTGGCTGCGCCATTTCGGTTGCGTCTTCTGCCGCGAGCAGGTCGCCGAGGTGCGCGCGAATCGCGGCGACATCGAGGCGCTCGGCGCCGGGATCGCGTTTGTCGGCAACGGCACGGCGCGCGCGGCCGGATGGTTCCAGAAGCGCTTCGCCGCCGATTCGACGGTGCTGACGGACCCCGATCTGGTCTCCTACAAGGCAATCGGCGCGCGCTCGGGCCTGCTCACCACCCTCGGACCGCAGGCCTGGGGCGCGGGCATCCGCGCCCTCCGATCCGGCGCCCGGCAGTCAACCACCAAGGGCCACGCCTATCAGCAGGGCGGGCTCGTGGTCATCGCGCCGGGCAACGAGCTGCTGTACCAGCACATCAGCAGCGCTGCCGGGGACCACGCACCGATCTCCGCCGTTATCGATGCACTCGCGGCGGCAGCGGCGCTTCCCATCGGAGCCTGAAGCCGGTGCAGTTCGGCCGCTACTACGAGGAGTTCGACGTCGGAGCCACGTACAAGCACTGGCCGGGCAAGACGATCACGGAGTCCGACGATCACCTGTTCTGCCTGCTGACCATGAACCACCATCCGCTCCACAGCGACGCGCACTACGCAGAGACGAGGACCGAGTTCAAGCGCAACGTCGTTGTCGGCAACCTCGTCTACAGCCTTGCTCTCGGGATGAGCGTCGCCGATATCAGCGGCAAGGCGATCGCGAACCTCGAGGTGGAGTCGCTCAAGCACGAGAACCCGACCTTCCACGGCGACACGATCTACGCGGAGACGACGGTGCTCGACAAGCGCGAGTCGTCGAGCAAGCCCGACCGCGGGATCATCACCGTCGAGACCCGCGCATTCAATCAGCGAGGTGAGCGGGTGTGCATCTTCAAGCGCCGTGTGATGGTGCCCAAGCGCGAGGCTGGCGAACTGCAGCCGGCGGACATCCCGGCCGGCGGGAGCTGACGTGGGCGCGGGGAGCGCTGAGACCGCCGCTCGCTACAGCGTGCGGCCGCTGCTGCCCGGACCGGCTGATGCGCTGCGCGACGCCGTGCTCCGGCTCGGCCTTCCCCCGGAGAAGCTCACCGTTCTCGCCGAGCGCGGCGCCGTGGAAGCCCTCGCGCTGCGGGGGCTGAGCCTGGACCAGATTCGGGTCCTCGAGCGACTCGTCGCCGAAGGCGGCGGCGAGGTGCTCAGCAATGCAGATGGAGATCGGGCTGTGCTCCTGATGCCCCTCATGACCGCCGGCTCATTGCCGATGCTGCTCGCCGCTTGGAGCGAGCATGCCGGTGAGGTTGGCGCTGCGATCGGATCCGTGCTGATGGCGCGCGGCGGACCTCCTCCACCCCTCGAGGGCCGGGGCTTCCGCCTTGAGTTCGGGAAGCGGACGCTCGTGATGGGGATCGTCAACGTCACGCCGGATTCGTTCTCCGGGGACGGGGTGGACGACGATGTCGCGGCGGCCGTGGCCCGGGCTCACTCGCTGGTCGAGGCGGGCGCGGACGTGGTCGATATCGGCGGCGAGAGCACCCGGCCGTCCCGGACCAGAGAGGAGGTCTCCGCCGAGCTGGAGATGTCGCGCGTGCTGCCGGTGATCCGCGAGCTTGCCGGGCGCATCCAGGTGCCGATCAGCATCGACACGCGCAAGGCGGCGGTCGCGTCCGCGGCGCTGGAGGCCGGGGCCCTGATCGTCAACGACGTCTGGGGGCTGCGCCGCGATCCCGACATGGCGGGCGTGATTGCGGCGCATCCCGGAACCGGCGTGGTCGCGATGCACAACCAGCCGGGCACCGAGTACGACGACCTCCTCGAGGATGTGTGCCTCGGCTTGCGCGAGAGCCTCGCGGTCGCCGAGAAAGCCGGTATCCCGTCATCTCAGGTGATCATCGACCCCGGTTTCGGCTTCGCCAAAACGCCCGCACACAACCTCGAGTTGGTGCGGCGCCTGGGTGAGCTCCTGGGGATGGGGCATGCGGTGCTGATCGGCCCATCGCGAAAGTCCACAACCGGGATGCTCATCGGTGAGACCGATCAGGCCCACCGGCTCGAGCCGAGTCTCGCGCTCGCGGTGCTCTCCGTGCAGGCCGGAGCCCACATGGTGCGCGTCCACGATGTGGCCGAGACGGTGCGCGCGCTTCGGGCCGCCGATGCCGTCGTGCGCGGGACGCCCGAGGCGCTCCGTGGTCTGCCGATTCCCGCCCCGACCGGGTGAGCGCCTCGGGAGCCGTCTCGACCGATACCGCATGGGTGTCGCTGGGTTCCAACCTGGGTCACCGCGGCAGGAACCTCGCGCGCCTGCGCGAAGCGCTCGCCACCGACGCCGTGTCGATCACGGCGGCGTCGCCGGAGATGCTCACCCGACCCGTCGGCGTGACTGCGCAGGCCGACTTTCACAACCAGGTGGTCCGCCTGCACGGCTCGGAGCCGTGGCCACCACATCGCTGGCTCGAGCACTGCAGGCAGGCGGAACTTGCCGCGGGCCGGCGTCCGACGTATCGATGGGGTCCGCGTGTTGCCGACGCCGACATCCTGCTGCTCGGCGAGCGCGGTGAAATCCATGTGCACGAAGCGGACCTGATCGTCCCGCACCCTGAGCTCGGCAACCGCCCGTTCGAGCTGCAACTGCTCCTCGCGGCCGGATTCCGGCCTGAAGAGAAGGCTTAGATCGGCAGGCGGTCGGCCAGTTGCGGCACCAGCTTGAGCGCCGCATCGATCTGCTTCGCAAGCGTCGCCAGGTCCGGCTGCTTCTCGAAATCGAGGAACCAGGAGTGCTCGGCGGTGAACTTCTCGACGAGGGTCGTCGTTCCCAGCACCGCGATACCCACGTGCACGCTCGGCCGGTCGTCCTCCGAGAACGCCTTGCCCAGCAACGTCTGAACGGTCTCGACCCAGCCGCCCACCTCATCGAGGTCGTGCAGCTCGTAGCCACCGTCACCGAGCACGAACTCGGCCTCGACGTCGACGAACGCCTGCGGCGTGATCTGCTGATGCGGGCAGTCCTGCGCCTCGTCGTCATCGTGGTAGAGCTCGCAGTCCGCCCCCGGCCCGTACGCGGAGATGAATGTCAGCAGCGCGTCCCACGTGTAGCTGACGTGCACGTGGTATCGCGGCGGCGGATCACCGGTGAGGCGCACGGTGCACTCGAATCGGCGCTCACCAAGCCCGGGCTCGAGATGGTGGCGGACGTCCTCGATGCTGAGGCCCGCGGCATCGACCGCCTCGAGCAGGTCTGAGGCGAACTCCTCGTAGGACGGAAATGTCGGCCGGTCGGCTCCTGCCGGCTCGGACCCCGCCTGTCCGGCGCCGGGATGTTCGCTCATCGCTCAGCGCCCCGGACGCAGGTGGCGCACCGCGATCCGGAGGAGGTTGGCGCCCAGAACGACGACGAAGAACAGCGCGATGGCGATGACCAAGGGCAACTCGACGTTGGGCGTTGCATACGTGTACGTCGCCAGGACGGCCGCCGCGAAGAGCGCGACGGCGATGACCGAGAGCGCGCCGACGGTGATCGCCGAGAGGGGATCGGTCCGGCGGCTCTGGACGGTGGGCTCACGAGGGTCGAGCATCGGAGGAGTGCGCACCATGCCGAGTGTACTTTGCGGCCACCTCACATCAGCGAGGATCGTCAGCGCCGGACCCCGGCGAAGCGATAGCCGATTCCCGGGACGGCGAGGATGTGGCGAGGTTGGGCCGGGTCGGGCTCGATCTTGCGCCGGAGGTTGCGCACATGCACGTCGATCACCCTGGTTTCGATCGGATGCTCGTATCCCCACACGGCGCTGAGGATCCGCTCCCGGGAGAGCACCTTCCCGGCGTTCGAGGCCAGGTACGAGAGGAGGTCGAACTCGGTGTGGGTCAGGACGATGTCGCGATCGGCGCGGGTCACTCGGCGTTCGGCGGTATCGATGACCAGGTCGCGGAAGATCAGGCGGCCGTCCGAGGGTTTGTCGTCACCGCGTTGCTCCCTGGCTCTGCGCAGGTGAGCGCCGATCCGGGCGAGCAACTCGCGCGGGCGGAAGGGCTTGGCGATGTAGTCGTCGGCGCCGATCTCGAGCCCAAGGACGACGTCGATCTCGTCATGTTTGGCGCTCAGGATGATCACCGGCATCCTGTGACCCGCGCGCCGGATCTCGCGGCAGACGTCGAAACCCGAGAGGTCGGGAAGCACGATGTCGAGCACCACCACGTCCGGGTGGAAGACCTCGAGTCGGGCTAGGGCCTCGCCGGCGCGCTCAGCCTCCTGGACCGTATACCCCTCGCTCTCGCAGGTGAGGCGCACAGCTCTCCGCACGAGCGGGTCGTCATCGACCACGAGCACCCTTACCTGCTGTCCATCCACACCAATTCCTCGAAGTGCGCTCGCGTCATTCTGGAGTATCCAACCTCGTTCGGAACGGTGAAGGGTTGCTACTATACGGGCCGACTCCAATTCGGACCGCCTCTTTCGGGACGGTCTTCCTTCACAAAACTGGAGACCCGCACCCGTGCAGACCCAGGGTTCCCTTAGTGACGGCGGGCTCGCGACGCTGCTCCAATCGATGCAGGCAGAGCGAGCAACCGGCACCTTGACCATCGACAACGGTGGCGACAACTGCTCGCTGTACTTCCTGTTCGGGCACCTGTTCCATGCGAGCGGCCCGGGCGGACAGGGCGAGGAGGTCGTGATCGACGCGCTCGGCTGGGACGACGGTTCCTACCAGTTCGACCCGCGCGCCAAGCTCCCTGCTGAGGAGACGATCAAAGCGTCCCCCGCAGAATTGATTGCCGCCGCCGAGAGCCGGCAGGCTCCCGCGGCCGCCCCGTCCACCGGTGCCTCGACCTGGCCCGAGGCAACTCCGGCCTATTCGACGGCCGACACATATTCGTCGGCGCCGGCACCAAGTCTCCCCGAGCCGATCGAGGAGCCCGCATACGCGGTCGCGGCAGCCAGCCCGGCTCCCGAGCCGGTCGCCGAGACCTACACCCCCGCCCCGGCCGAGCCGGAGCCTGCACCGATGCCTGAATTCCAACCGGCTCCGGCGACCCCGGCGCCAGAGCCTGTCGCGTACCAGCCGGCCCCGGAACCGGTCTCCTATTCGCCCGCGCCCGCCGCGCCGGCAACCACGGCGCCCGCGGCCTCCCCGGACCGCCCGGTGACGACGTCACCCGGTGGTGTCAGCTCGGGAACGCCGACCGTGCGCGTCTACCCGCTCCCCTCGGGACGAGCCCACTACGAGGGCCTGAAAAGCGCGTTCGTCGATTTCCCGCGCCTGTTGCGCACCCTGCGATCGGATCGCCACACGGGGTACGTGAACCTGAGCGGCAATGGCTACAGCGGGGTCATCCTCCTCAACGATGGGCAGGCGCTCCAGGCGCTGTCCAGCAACGGCACCGCCGTCCAGGGCGAGGCCGCGTTCCTCCAGATCCGCAGGCACATGGACGCCGGAGACGGCGTGATCGACGTCATCGAGCTCGAGGGCGAAACCGTGATCGCGCTCGCGCAACTGTTCACCTCGCCGTACCTCTACAGCGGGTTGCTCGGTCGGTTCGTGAACCTCGAGGCCCTGCTCGAATACCTCGCCGAGGAGCATGTGAGCGGGTCGGTCGTGGTGCAGACCCCGAGCGAGGCGGGGATCATCCTGCTTCGCGATGGCGACATCCTCGGCACCTACACCGAATCCCAGCGATCCCTCGACAAGGCGACAACCGCGGTGGCGTCGCTGGCCACCGATCGGCAGTCGGTCATCGAGGTCAAGGGCGGCGACGGCGCCATCGCGGCCATCGACGTCGACGCCGCGCTCAACCGCGCGTACTAGCCCAGCCGGGCGCCCCCGTCTCGCCTCCGGCGCGCGCCGGATCGCACCCTGGGCTGCTGCCGGGCTGATGTGCGCCTCGCTGTCGGGGTGCTTCAGCAGCCCGCCACAGATCATCCAGTTGATCCCCAATCGCGGGGCTGTCGGTGTGGCAGCCGACGCGGCGGTCACAGTCGAGTTCGACCGCCCGGTCGTCACCGCATCGGTCAAGGGCCGGTTCTCGGTGAGCCGGCCCATCCATTCCTGCGACCTCGCTGCGGCATTCGATGCGGGCCCGCTCGCGCCCTGCCGGATCGTCTGGCTGTCCGGCGACACCGGCTTCACGCTGCTCCACTCAAGGGCGATCTTCGCGCCGAGCACCTCGTACACGTTCACCCTCGCGGGCGGCATCCGGGATCCGAGCGGCGTCGTGAACTCAGTCGACCACCACTGGACGATCACCACCGGCTCGGCGCCGGTGATCCGCGTCCTGCAGCCGGCCGACGGCTCCCATGACGTGCCCGTCGACGCTCCAATCTCGGTGAGCTTCTCGACAGCGATGACGGCGGACACCACTCAGGCGGCGATCAGCCTGAACCCACCCGTGCCGGGGACGCGGGTGGTCCGCAACCGACGCGATCCGAGCCGTTTCGTCGTGCTCCCGGGGACGACGCTGCAGGCGGGGGTCACCTACAGGCTGACCGTCGCCGCGACCGCCACCGACATCGACCATCAACCCCTGGCGACGGGAGCGACGTCGACCTTCACGACCGGGGGTATGTCGCCCGGCGCCCATGTGGTGGTGCTCGCAGGAGTCCCGGGAGAAGGGGCAAGCACGGTGCTCCTCTCGCCGCTGGCTCCAGCCGAGGCGGGAGAGCCGATCGCGACCGAGGCGGTGCTCGTCGCCCCGCGGTGTCCACGCCCGGCGGGCTGCGGCGCCGCCGCCTCGGGCGCGCCGCTCTACACGTATGCCTCGGCGGCGCTGTCACCCGGGGGAGGCTGGCTCGCAGTCGTCGAGGTCGACGCCACGGTCAACGCCTCGGGTCCCGTGCTGCTCGTGCTCGACCCGGCAACCGGGACCGTGATCGACAGTTTCGCCAATTCCTCGCTGCCGTCCTGGTCGCCCGAAGGATCGACGCTGGCCTTCTCGAAGGCAGGCGAGGTGTCGTTCTTCAACCCGACGTCCGGCACGCTCACCACCCTCCCCAGCGGTGATCCGCTGGTTGCCCCGGCACTCTGGAGTCCCCTCGGCGAGGAGCTCGTCCTCGACGTTGCAGGCCCGTCCGATTTCGAACACCTCGAGCTCGCCGATTCGGTGGTGCTCGCTCGCTACCCGGTGCCCGGCGTGACCGGCATTTCGAGCAATCCGGCGATCTCCCCGGACGGCACGCAGCTCGCCTTCCTTCGCTCGGCGCCGAGTGCTCAGGGGACGTGGATTGCCGGTATCGGGGCGTCGTCGACGCCTCCGAGGTCACTCGATCCGTTCGTCCAGCCGGTGGGATTCACGGCGACCGGGACCCTCCTGGGGATCGACCGGCCACCGGCCGGCACCCCCACCCTCGTGCTCGTCAGTGTTGCGGGTGATGAGCAGATTCCGATCGCGTCAGGTCCGGGGTCCGGCCTGCTCGCCACAGTGGCGGTTGCCCCCTCCGGGCGGCAGCTCGTCTACCTCAACCCCGACGCCGGCGGCATTGTTCAGGCGTATGTCGAGAACGCCGATGGGAGCAACGGCCAGGTCATCACCGACTTCGCTCCGGGGACGCTTGCAGCGGTGTCGATTGCGGTGAGCGGATGAAGCGCCTGCTGTTCCTGATCGCTGACACGGGTGGCGGCCACCGGGCTGCAGCGGCGGCCGTCGAGCGCCAGCTGCTCGCCACATCGCCCGGCGACTACGCGATCACGATTCTCGACCCCTTCACCAGCGCCAGGCCTCGAGTGATCGGGGGCACGGCCGGGCTCTACGGCCCCATCACGAGGCATGCACGGTGGCTCTGGGGCGGTCTCTATCACTCGACCAACAGCCGCTCGGCCGTTGCCCTTCTGGAGCGGACCGTGCTCCGATCCGTGACCACTGCCGTGGCGGAGGCGATCGAGCAGATCGACCCTGACTGCGTCGTGTCCTTCCACCCGCTGCTGAACCACATCAGCGTCCGCGCGGTCCGCAACCGGCCGCGACGGATCCCCCTGATGACCGTGATCACCGACCTGGTCGACATCCACGTCGCCTGGGCATGCCGAGAAGTCGACGCCGTGGTCGTGCCCTCTCCCGGCGGACTCGATCACTGCCGGCGCGCCGGCATACCGGCATCGCGATGCCACGACTTCGGCCTGGCGGTCGACCAAAGGTTCACCGAGCTCCGCGGTGATCCCGCCGGCATCGCGGCAATACGGGAGCGGCTCGGCCTGCGCGCCGGCAGCTTCGTGGTATTGGTCTGCGGCGGCGCTGACGGATCCGGCGGCCTCGTCAGGCACGCCCGCGCGATCGCCTCGGCGCCACTCGACGTCGACGTGGTGGTCATCTGCGGGCGCAACGAGCGAGCCCGTGCCGGCCTCGACGGGTTGCAGACAGGCGCCGGCCGGCCGGTCCGGGTCCTCGGCTATGTGAACAACATGGCCGAATGGATGCGCGCGAGCGATGTCGTCGTTTCCAAGGCGGGCCCGGGGACGATCGCCGAGGCGCTCTGCTGCGGGCTGCCGCTCCTCCTGGTGTGTTATCTCCCGGGCCAGGAGCGCGGTAACGTGGAATGGGTCGTGGATATCGGGGCAGGAAGGTACGTGCCCCGCGACGAGCAACTCGTCGACGCGGTCGCTGAGCTGGCCGCGCCTGGATCTGAGGCGCTCGCCACCATGCGCGCGGCGGTGAAGGGGGCGGCACGCCCCGACGCGACTCGCCGCATCGCCGAGTTGATCGCGTCGATGGCCGGGGCCGCGGCATGACCGTCGATGCCCCGTCCGTCGACGCGACGTCCGAGCCCGCCGGTACCCGAGCCCCGCGGTGCGCGATCGTTCGGCTCCGCGTGCATTGCTTTCGAAACTACGCCGAGGCGACGGTCCGCTTCGGCCCGGGGCTCAATGTCATTCATGGCCAAAACGCGCAGGGGAAGACGAATCTTCTCGAGGCGATCGCAACCCTCGCACTGACACGGTCGCCGCGCACGACCAGCAGCGGCGATCTTCTGCTCTGGAGCGAGGATGGGGCACTCGCCGAGGCCGATGTGGCACGTCCTCCCGCAGACGTCACCCTCTCGGTCCGATTTCAGCGTGAGCCATCGACCGCCCGGGTGTCACGGGTCACCGCGGTCGATGGTAAACCCCGTCCGGCACGCGCCATTCTCGGAGTCTGTCCGGTCGTGCTTTTCTGGCCGGAGGACCTTGCGTTGGTGCGGGGCGGACCCGACGGCCGCCGGCGCTTCCTCGACGTCATCCTCGCTCAGACCGACCGCCAGGCGGTTGCGCATATGTCGCGATACCGACGCGTTCTCGAGCAGCGAAACGCCCTGCTTCATCAGTTTCGCCAGGGCGCCGGCGCGCGTGACTCCCTGGACAGCTTCACGGGAGAGCTGGCACACCACGGCGCGTGGCTTGGGCTCGCGCGCTCGCGTCTCGTCGATGCGCTGGCTCCTCTCGCGGCGCAGTCGCTGCACGACTTGAGTGGTGAGCGCGAGCGCATCTCGCTCCGATACGCGCCCGCGCACGTCGCCTCCATTCCGGACAGTGTCGAAGCAGCCGAGCAGCTGCTTCTGGAAACGCTGCGCAACCGGGCCGCAGAAGAGGTTGCTCGAGGCGTGACCCTAGCGGGTCCTCATCGCGACGACATCGCGTTTGACCTCGACGGTCGTGCGGCGCGAGGGACAGCGTCGCAGGGTCAGCAGCGCAGCATCGTCCTGGCGTGCAAGCTCGCCGAGGTCCACTACCTGCAGGACAGCGCGGGCGTCGCTCCGGTCATCCTGCTTGATGACGTGCTCAGCGAACTCGATCCAGAACGGCGTGGGCGCCTGCTTGCCCTGCTCGGCGCGGGAGCGCACCAGGTGCTGGTGACCACAACCGAGCCGCTCACGGAGGTCGCCGCCTTCGACGAGGTGCTCCATTTCACGGTGCGCAGCGGTGCGGTGACTCAGGACGAGCGTCAGTGACCGAGCAGCGCCTGTCCGACCTCATCGATCCCGCCCTGCGTGGGCTGGGCGTCCGCGTGCAGGTGCGCGAGGAGCGGCTCCGGCTCGCGCTCGCGGACATTGTCGGTGACGGACTCGCCGCCCTCTGCCGCGCCGAACGGTTGGATCGCGGCGTGCTGGTCATCGCCACCGCCAACAGCGCCCTGGCGCATCAACTGCAGATGGACGCTCCCCGAGTCATCGATGCGCTGAACCAGCGTGTCGGACAGGACCTGGTCCGGCGCATCCGCTTCAAGGCGATGTGAGGGTCAGGCGACTCGCACCGGCATGATGATGCAGAGGTAGTCGTCCTTTCCAACCGGCCGGATGACTCCCGGCTGCAGCGAGCCGTTGAAAGAGAGCTGCACCTCATCCGAGTCGAGCGCCGACAGCGCGTCGAGCATGTAGCGGGCATTGAACGCGATCTGCACATCGTCGCCCTGAACATTCGCCGTGAGCGGCGCCTCGTCGTCGCCGACCTCCGCTGTCTGCGCGAGCAGAGTCAACGTTCCGTCGCCGATGCGCAGGCGCACAGGGTTCGCGGCGTCGCGGGCGAGGACGGCAGCGGTCTTCGCCTCGCGGAGCAGTGATGCGGTCGAGAGGCTGACCGTCGTCGTCGACTCGCCGGGAATCACCTGGTTGTAGTTGGGGTATGTCCCCTCGATCAGGCGCGATGAGATCTCAACGTCCTTGAGCGTGAAGAACACCTGATTGCGCGCGTGCGCGAACGCGATGCCGACAGTCGGCCGGTTGGGATTGACCGCGCGTGCGACCTCCGACAGGTGTCGCGACGGAACGATCACCGAGGTGACCGGCGGCGTTCCATGCACGGTCACATCAATGGTCTTCACCGCGAGGCGGTGGCGATCCGTGGCCGCGAGGGTGAGCCGGTTGCCCTCCATCTGGAGGAGCACGCCGGTGAGCACCGGAGACGCCTCGTCCGAGCTCGCCGCCATCACTGTCTGCGCGATCGCGTTCTGCAAGGTGATCGCGTCGACCTCGATCGATGTCTCGGTGTCCCGCGCGGGCAGCGGTGGGAACTCCACCGCGTCGATGCCATGCACGTTGGCGCGGTGCACCCCACCCGTGAGTTTCAGCACCTGTGTTGTCGGCTCCAGTTCCATGGTGCACGGAGCGTCGCCCAGCGACGAGACGAACTCGCCGAGGAGACGCGCCGGTACGGTGATCCGGCCTTCCTCGAGCAC
>OBLU010005591.1_pt1 | contig 11252 bp, 6 predicted proteins | sample 1518681 | NCBI WGS metagenome assembly OBLU01 (sample SAMEA3539304, study PRJEB22396) | soil metagenome | biome: tundra; feature: field; material: soil | place: USA | collected 2010-05 | depth 0.15 m
GGCCTTTGGTCTTGCCCGAACGCACCAGGCGCGCGGCGAAGGATCGCGCGTCACTCCCCATAATCGCCACCGCGATCGCTTTCAGGATGGTCGACTTGCCGACGCCGTTATCGCCCAGCAGAATCTTCCAATTGTGCCCCTTCGGAAAGTCGATTTCGAGCCGTTCGAACGGCCCGATGTCCTCAAGAACCACCCGCCGGACGCCCGGCACGGTTGGAACCTGCGCCACTGGAGTGGTTCCATGCGAGGCGACCGGGCGAACCGCATGACAGAGATCTTCGAGAAAGGTGTCCACCTCCGGGAACTTATCGGACACGGGAAACGGAATCACCTCGATGTTGTAGCGCCGCTGGAGCAACTCGGCTCTGGTTTTCCACGCCGATCCGGTGACGGCGACTAATGCGAAGTGCTTTCGTGGATTGGTACCTCGAAAAACGAAGCCGGATAGGAAATCCTGAATTCCCTCAAGGCCCAGGCCGACGAAGAAGAACGTGCGGGAGAAGAAACTCCCCTCCATGAATTTCGAGAACGAGATGTTGGACGATAGCGCCTCGCGGTATTCGATCGGCGCGAAGATGAGCGTCTCCAGCCGCTCGATCAGGCCGTAGAGCTTCAGCAGGAAGCGCCGCTTCTGCGAAAGCGCATCCAGCAGCGGCTCGGCTTCCTTCGGGGTGAACAATCCTTCCTGCGCATACTCGGGAAAGGCCTGTTCCAGGAGCCGGTCGTAGTTGGTAGTGATGACGGCGGAAAACGGAATCTGCTGGAGGAACTTGTGGGCGGACGAAATCGGACCGGCGTCCTGAAAATACTGCTGGAGAAAACTCTGCAGGAGTTCCCGCTGGTTACCGAACATCTGAACGATTCCGTCGGCCGCCGCGTCGCGCTCACCTTCGTGCAGGGCGGCTCCGAGGGAATGAGCATAGTTGGCATCGATGACCTTGTGCTTCAACGCGTGGTCCAGCAGATCGAACAGAAACTGGTTCCATGTGGGAACTCCGGCGCGGGCACTGAGTCCGGCGCCGGCGAAAAGGACACATTCGCCGGCCAGGCAGCTCTGGACGAGATCGGCGGGGACCGCGACAGGCGGTAACGCGGACGGCTGTGCGGTCACGGTGGTCTTGGGCGCGGAAGGTAGCGGAGTCGAAGGCGACTGGCGGCGAATCGCGCGGACCAATTCGGCCACTCGCGTTTGGAATACTTCGGGCTCTTCGGAGCGGCGGAAGTCCACGCGGACTTTACCGGAAAGTACCGCTGGCACGCTACAATCCTCGAACCACACGGGCAGGACCACGACCCTGGATTCCTCCTGTTCCCTTTGCAGGGCGAGTCTCCACTCCGATTCGAGCGTCGCGGACTTGCAGTAGGCCTGAGACAACACCACCAGAACAAATCGGCTGGCAGCCAACGCCTTTTCCGTTTCCACGGCCCAATCCTCACCGACCAGGACGTCCATATAGCCAAATGTGGTGCACCCGCTGCTTCGAAGGGCGCCTGCCAGGCGAGTGACAAACTCGACTTGCTCCGATGAGTAGCTGACGTAAACATCGTATCCGGAGTCGCTCATGAGATCGATTCTTGCACAAAGAGCACGCCGAAAAGGTGCACTTTGACCACGTATCGCTTCTGACCCTGGACTCACGGTAATACTTGTGATAGCGTCTGATTCGTTCTCCTTTGGGAGAGACGTTCAGACTGCCTTCGGAAGAAAGGGTCTAATGGTTACACGCGCACCCCGCCTCCTGGTCAAAGCAAAGCCAATGCCACAAGGCTCCGCCTTCAACATCGGCAAAGTTCCTTTCACGCTTCACCCCCTGTTTCCCGGATCCCCGCGGACCGCCGCCATGGGAGCCGCTCCGGCCTCCCAATGGCACCTCACCGACATCCCCAACGATGTCGACGAGTCCGACATCTGGGACCTTTGCCACCAGTTGCGAAGCAAAGGCTTCGGCATCGCCGGCGGTGCGGCCGTCGACTTCGCGGAGCCCGATTTCGAGCAGCAGTGGGTCGTCGATTCGCCCGATCGGCTGGCCGCCAAGGGCTTCGCCGCGTCGGAAGGCGGCGACGCGTGCCGGAACCCCGATCCGCCGGACTCGCGTTACCCGTCACCCTCTCCCTTCGATTGGCGCTGGTTCCAGGATCCGAATCACTCCGGCCTTGACGGTGCGCGCTCGCAAGTCAAAGACCCCGCCAACCGCATCACCATCGCCCATCTCGACACCGGATACCGAAAGGGCCACATCGTTCTCCCGCAGTTCCTCGACACCACCCGTCAACGCACCTTTGTCGATGGCGATCCGGACCCGAATGACGCGTCCGATCCTGACATTGAAGGCTTTGGCAAGAACCCGGGCCATGGCACGGGCACGCTGAGCATCCTGGCGGGAAGCGTCTTCAATGGTGTGCCGTTTGGCGTTCCCAGCGGAGCGGTGGGGGGCGCGCCGTTTGCAAACGTCATCCCGGTGCGCGTGGCGAACTCGGTGGTCCTTTTTACCAATAGCTCCGTCGCCAGAGGCATCTCCTACGCCATCGACAACAACGTCGACGTGCTCTCCATGAGCATGGGGGGCCTGCCTTCACAAGTCTGGGTGGAGATAGTCAACGCCGCGTACGAGGCCGGCATCACCCTGGTCACCGCGGCGGGAAATAATTTCGGACCCTTCAAACTGCGCGTGCCCCGCTTCATCGTCTACCCAGCCCGCTTCCACCGGGTCCTGGCGGCGTGCGGAGTCATGTCCGATGGCTCACCCTACGGCGACTTCGCCGATCCACGAAAGATGGGCGGATCCTACGGCCCGGACAGCAAGATGGATACCGCGCTCGCCGCCTACACGCCGAACACCGCATGGGCCGCATATGCCTGTCCCGCGCTGATCCGCTTCGACGGCGCCGGGACCTCGGCGGCTACCCCGCAGATTGCGGCGGCGGCGGCCTGCTGGTTGCAGAAGAATCGCGACGCCGTACAGCGGTATTCAAAGAAATGGATGCGCGTCGAAGCGGTGCGGCAGGCGCTCTATGAAAAGGCGAATAACAGCAATCGCGAACATTTCGGCCGGGGCACGTTGCGCGCCGCGCTGTCGATGGGGGAGAAGCCGCTGGCGGAGGATCGACTTAAGATTCAGCAGCCGGACTCGGTTGACGTCCCATTGCTCGGTCCCACGCTGGGGGTGATTTTCGGCGCCGCCCAACCCACTCAGTCGCAACAGATGCTGCGCATCGAGGCAGCCCAGATTCTGCAGCGCAGCGGCGAATTGCAGAACATCCTGATCAATGCCGGCGTCGACCCGGACCGCCCGCCCGCGGACCTCGCCGATGGAGTCCGAAGACAGTTTCTGGAAGCCCTGGCCGAGAGCACGTTCGCTTCGAAAACACTCAAAAACGCACTTGGCGGCCCGATTCAAAGGGAGCGCCCCATCGTCCCCGTCGAGGGCGCCCCCACCGCTCCCACCGCGGCCGAGACGCCCCAGATCCCAGCGCCGCTCTGGCGCAGACTTCGGGTTTTTGCGTTCGATCCCGTACTGGGTATGCGCTTCGACACCGAGTCCCTCAACGAAACCACGCTGGAGGTCCCGTGGGAACACAACCTCGGGCCCGGGCCCGTTGGTGAATACATCGAAGTCGTTGACGTCGATCCGGCTTCGAACGCCTGCTATGCACCGGTCGATCTCGATCATCCCCATCTGCTCGCCTCCGATGGACTCGACCCGGCGGAAGGAGTTCCGCAATTCCATCAGCAGATGGTCTATGCGGTCGCCATGACGACCATCGGGCGCTTCGAAAGAGCCCTCGGCCGCACCGCCCTTTGGGCGCCGTACATGCCTGAAAGGACGGCGCATGAAAAGGTACGCAGCTACTATGTGCAGCGGCTTCGCATTTATCCGCACGCACTTCGCGAACAGAACGCATACTATAGTCCTGACAAGAAATCGTTGCTGTTTGGATACTTCCAGGCCAATCGCGATAACGCCGGCGACAACCTGCCGGGCGGACTGGTCTTCTGCTGCCTCTCCCACGACGTGGTAGCGCATGAAACCACTCACGCGCTCCTCGACGGTCTGCACCGCTATTATCAGTACCAGACCAACCCGGATATCGCGGCCTTCCACGAAGCCTTCGCCGACATCGTCGCGCTGTTCCAGCATTTCACCATTCCGGCCGCGCTGAAACACACTATCGCCAGATCCCAGGGCAATCTCAAGAAAGACAACCTGCTGGCTCAATTGGCACAACAATTCGGCCAGGCGTCGAACGGTTCGACAGCCCTTCGCAGCGCTCTCAGCAAGCCCGCCAAATCCACCGACTACGCCAGCGCAACCGAGGCGCACGACCGGGGCGCCGTTCTGCTCTCGGCTGTTTTCCAGGCCTTCCTCGAGATCTACGACGCCCGCATCGCGGACCTGAAGCGCCTGGCCACCGGCGGTACCGGCGTGCTTCCGCCCGGCGACATTTCCGTAGACTTGGTGAACCGCATGGCGAAGGAAGCCTCCATCGCCGCCGATCACGTGTTGACCACCTGCATCCGGGCGCTGGATTATTGTCCCCCTGTCGATCTCACATTCGGCGATTACCTCCGCGCACTGATCACCGCCGATATGGACTTGGAGCCGGAAGACCAGTTCAACTACCGCACCGCATTCATTGCCGGTTTCCGGGCGCGCGGCATCTTTCCCCAAAGCGTCCGCAACTTATCGGAGGAGAACCTGCGGTGGCAGCCACCCAAAATCAAGCTGGCACCGGAGAGGATGCGCCAGATGTTCAACTCGCTGGATCTCACCTGGAACCTGTCTTCGAATCGCAAGCAGTCTTATCTGCACGCCGAGTCGAATGGATACCTGCTTTGGCAATGGCTCCAAAAGAACCTGTCTGCGGAGGAGACCGGCGCGGTGGAAGCCGATCTCGGAGTCTACATCAGGGCGGGCGATCATGTTCCCAAGGAGGTTCCGACTTCGGATGAGGGGATTCCAAAGCTGCAGATCTACTCGGTTCGTCCGGCTCGCCGCATCAACCGGCGCGGCCAGCAACTGACCGATCTGGTCATCGAAGCCATCCAGCGATTCGTCGTCACCGATCCAACTACCGGCGCTCAGACCACTCACCGCGGCGGCTGCACTCTTCTGATCGACATGCAGCAGGAACGCATCCGCTACGCGGTGCGGAAAGGCGTGGGAAGCGCGACCCGGATCCAGGCGGAGCAGAGTTTCCTGCGAATGGCCGCCGAAGGCAGCCAATGCTACTTCGACCCGGCACGGGAACGGGAGCCGTTCGCGATGCTACACCGTGGAGAGTAAAGGAGAGCGCAATGGCCACTAAGAAAACGGCGGCAAAGAAACCCTCGGCAAGAAAGACCGTCACGGAGCAATCGCCTGTCCACGCGCCAGGCTCCACCAACCCAACGCCGGTGGCGCCGGCTCAGCGGGTCACCGTCCGGATGTATCGCCAGGGCCTTGGCGACTGCTTCCTGATCACGTTTCCAGGCGCCTCAGGCAAGCCCTTCCACATGCTGATCGATTGTGGCGTTGTGCTGGGCACGCCCGAACCTCAGACGCGCATGGCGGCGGTGGTCCGCGACATAGCTCTGGTCACCGAAAATCAGCTTGATCTGCTGGTGGCCACCCACGAACACTGGGACCACGTGTCCGGCTTCATCCAGGCGCAAGACTTGTTTGACAAGCTGACGATACGGCAGCTGTGGGTGGCGTGGACCGAAGATCCAACTGACGCGCTGGCCAACAAACTCCGGGCCGAGCGCCGGACCGCGGAGGAAGCCCTTCGCATGGCTGTCAACCACCTCGCCGTGGCCGGCGACACCGATACGGCGCAGCGAGTTAGTAGTCTGGTCGCCTTCTTCGGGGCCGCTTCAGGATCTACCGATGATGCACTCAACTACGCCAAAAAGCGTGCACCGGGTGGTAAGCCTCGCTACTGCATTCCGAGCGAGGCGCCGATTGCACTGGAGGAATTGCCCGGCGTCCGCTTCTGGGTGCTGGGCCCTCCGAAGGACGAGAAGCTGATCAAGAAGTCGAACCCCGGCAAAAATGAGGGCTATGGACTCGACGCCGGCCCCGGCGGATCGCAGGCCCTTCTCGTTGCCGGGCTGGTGCGCAACATGGGTGCCACCGCCGACGGTTCGCTATGGGACGATTCGATCCAGGACCCTTTTGACCCGATGTACTCAATTCCCATGGCGCGCGCCGTGCACGTACCGTTCTTTGAAAAGCGCTACTACGGCGATTCGACCGATGGCGGGATCTATGAAAAGTCGGCCAGTAAGGAGATTCACGATCAAGCGTGGCGCCGCATCGACTCGGCTTGGATGGAGTCTTCGGAAACGATGGCGCTGCAGCTTGATTCGGCGACCAACAACACCAGCCTCGTGCTGGCGATCGAACTGGAGACGGGCGAAATCCTGCTTTTCCCGGGCGATGCGCAAGCCGGCAATTGGCTTAGCTGGCAGGGTTTGAAATGGGAGATTGGCGACCCAGGCAACAAGAAGACCGTGACCGGTCCGGAACTGCTTGCCCGCACGATCTTCTACAAAGTGGGCCACCACGGCAGCCACAACGCCACGCTGCAGGCGAAGGGTTTGGAACTCATGGGGAACGACCACCTGGTAGCCATGATCCCGGTGGACCACGCGATGGCGTTGAAGAAGCGCTGGGGCCGCATGCCGTTCCCCGCGCTCGTGGACCGCATCAGGGAGAAGACGCATGGCCGGGTCCTGAGCGCGGACGACGATGTCGCGACTGCGGCGGATCTGGCGAAGTTGAAGCCCGACAACGTAAACCTGGCGGATTGGAAGGAATTCGCCGACCGGGTGCAGGTGACGGACTTGTACTACGAAATATCGTTTTAGAGGTACGGGTTCCCAGGCGGAGTGGGGCGTGATCGCCACCGTCTGAACGCTGGCAAAGCTGGTGAACAATCCCTGCTGTGAGTCGATCAGGATGGTGGCAGCGGAAGCCATGCCGCACCATGCCAGCGCCGACAAAATTATCGCTGGTGAATTCATGGGCTATCTTGCTTATCGGCATTGGCGCGCTCAACATGAGAGTTACTTCTCTACCGCCGGAATTCCAGCAATTCGTGAAAATACCGCGGGGTTTCGTGGGTACCCCGGAGGGTGTCCATGAGCATGCGCTCGAGCGGTGTGTAGGGCTGGTAAGAGTGCACGGTCTCCACCATGCCGGGGCGCAGCCTGGCTTCGAATTGGCCGTTGAGTCCGGCGGGCGAGGCGTCGTGGGTATTGCGCAGGAACCACACCGTGCGAATCCGCGGGTCGGCCAGGAGGCGGGTCAATGCGGCGGGGGTCTCCGCCATGCCGGTCCACAAACACGGGCGTTGCCCGTGGAGAGCGTACGCCAAAGCGACGGGATCGGAATTGGTGGAGTCCACCAGGATGGCCGACTCCGGCGCAGGGGAGTCGCCCAGAATGCGGCCGGCAATCTCCCGCATGGGCATCGGGTACTGTTTGTTGCGGAAGCCGGTCGTATGGAAGTAGCACCAGATGCCCGATAGCGAAAGCAGGAGCATGGCGCCGACCACCAGGCTGCCCCAGCGCCAGCCGTTGGCTTCCTGGGTTTCTCCATGAGCAGTTCCACGGGCGGCTCCCTGAGCCACCAGCAGCAGGAAGAACGGCAGCACGAACAGCATCCGCGCCGGCACGAACGGGTAGGAAACCCAGCGTGCCACGCCGATGAAACCGATGGCGCCCAGCGCGGAGGCGAGCTACGCCACCTCGGGAGTTCGCCTCGCACCCCGCCAGGCGACCGCCGCCGCTAGCGGCAGCAGCACCGCGCCGAGTACCAGCACGGCGTCCGGCATGGCTTCGCCCATCACGAAAGACATGGACCAATAGGCAAACTTAACCGGCACTTCCAACACGCGCGATCCGGTCAAGGTATAGTTGCGGGCGCTGCCGCCCCAGGATGCCAGGGAAGCCGTAAGCCGCCAAAGCCAGGGCAGGTAGCCGATGGCGATAGCCGCATCGATGGTCAGCACCGTCCGCCAGCGACGCCCATGGAATAGCGCCAGGTTGGCGGTGGCGACGAGAGCGATACCGGCGACGTAGTGCGTGTACATGGCGGCCAATAGCGCCAGAGCGAGCAGCGACGCCCTGCGCCACGTGGGTTGGGCGGCGACCCGCGTAAGCATGGCGGCCGCAACGATAGCCAACAGCGTCTGCAAGCTATAGGAGCGGCACATGCGCGCGTAGAGCAGCAGGCAGGGCGAAAGCGTCCACAGGGCGAGCAGGGTGAGCCTCGTGCGCTCCTCGAATCGCGTCCCCCAGAGGCCGTCCAGCACCACCGTTCCGAGCAGTGCAAACACAACCGAAAGAAGGCGTGCTTGGGCTGTCCAATCGATGCCTAACGGTATTTTTTGCCAATAGAATAGGAGTAAATAGTAAAGCGGCGGATGAACATCGACGGCGGCAAAGTGAATGACCCCCTGGAGCGGCCCGTGCAACATCGGCAGCTCGCCCGCCTCGTCGCCCCAGGGCGCCAAAAGGGCCAGATTCCAGCAGTACAGCAACGCCTGGAGCGGCAGGAACGCCGCCAGGGGATGCCGGCGCAGCCAGGCCCTCACGGCAGAGCGTCGATCAGCCGGTCGATCTCTTCCGGGCTGACATAGAAGTGGGGGGAAGTGCGCACCCAACCGGCGCGCGCCGCCGCGACGATCTTCTGCCGGCGAAGGAGGCGCACCGTCTCCGTGGCATCCAGGCCGGGCTTGCGGAAGGTGACGATGCCGGCGGCGTTGCGCGGGGCGCGTTCGCCGAAGAGCTCGTATCCTTTGGATTGGACCCCGGCGGCAATGCGGTCGCCGAGATTTTGGACAACCGGGGCGATTTCTCCTAGCCCTACTTCAAGTAAAAACTCGATTGATGCCTTTAATCCAAAGCATCCAATTGTATTTAAAGTTCCGCACTCATACCGGCCAGCATCCCGCCGCAGGGTCATGTCCCGAGAGCCATAATCGGCGTAGCCGGCCACATTCGTCCAACCGAATTCGACAGGTTCCACGCGGTCCTGAAGTGTTTGATTTACGTAGAGGATGGCGCAGCCCTCCGGGCCCAGTAGCCACTTGTGCCCGTCGGCGGCCAGCGCGTCGATGTGGCAGGCCCGGACATCGAGCGGAAAAGCGCCAAGTCCCTGAATCGCATCTACAAAATAAATGCAGTGGTTACGTTGGCAAATCTCACCTATTTCTTGAATCGGCGCGCGATATCCACCGAGGAATTGCACGAAGCTGATGGCTAGCAATCGGGCACCGCAGCAGGCTTGGTCGATCTTCTCCAGGGAATCGTAAATAGAGAGCCAGGTGACTTCGATTCCCTTTGCTTCCAGGCGCTTCCAGGGGTATTGGTTGGCCGGAAACTCCTCCCGGAAACCCACCATACGGTCGCCGGGCTGCCAATCCAGGCCGAGGGCGATAGTGGCGATGCCTTCGGAGGTATTCTTGACCAGCGCGATCTCGCCCGGGTCGGAATTGATGAGCCGGGCCGTGGCCACGCGCAGACCCCGATAGACGGCCAGCCACTCGTCATAGTGCAGGCTGCCGTAGTGCAGGCCATCGTCGGCCAGGTGCTTGAGGGCGTCGGCGCAGCGGCGCGACAGCGGCGCCACGGCCGCGTGATTCAAATAGACCAGGTTCTCGCGTACCGGGAACTGGTCGGCGTAGCGCTGCCAGAGCGGCTGTCCGGCGACGGAATTTACTTCAGTTTCACGACCCATTCCTTATACAATACGTGAAGAGTGGTCCCATTTGCAGCCGTCCGATTCCGGTGCGCCCTGGCCTGCCTGGTGGCGGTAGCCTCCAGTGCTGCCCTCGCCCAGGATTCCGGCCACAAGAAATTGGACGACCCGGCACAGATCGGCAACCGGGATGTGGGCAAGGGCGTCAACTTCTACTCGCTCGAAAAAGAGATGGCGCTCGGCAAGCAACTGGCGGAAGAAGTCCAGCGGCAGGCCAAGGTGGTGACCGACCCGTTGATTTCCGAATACATCAACCGGATCGGCCAGAATCTGGTGCGCAGCTCCGATGCCAAGGTGCCGTTCACCTTTCAGGTGATCGAGGGCGATTCGCCGAACGCCTTCGCGCTGCCCGGCGGGTTTGTCTTCGTCTACACGGCGCTCATCAAGATTGCGAGCGAAGAGGACGAACTGGCGGCGGCGATGGCCCACGAGATCGCTCACGTGGCGGCTCGCCACATGACGAGGCAGGCAACCAGGTCCCAGATCGTCAACCTGGCGGGCGTCCCCGTCGGCGTAATTCTGGGCGGCGGAATTGGCGGCGCGGTGGTCCGCCAGGGCGCCAATGTCGGCCTCCCGGCGGCATTCATGCACCTCACGCGCCAGGACGAGGCGGAGGCCGACTACCTGGGCGTGCAGTATCTGTACGCCGCCGGCTACGATCCCAATGGCGCCATCAGCATCTTCGAGAAACTGGAGTCGCTCGAGAGGAAGCAGCCCGGGACGGTGGCGCGCATCTTCTCCACCCACCCGATGGATGCCGCCCGCATCGGCAAGACCGAGCAGGAGATCGAGAGCATTCTGCCGCCCAGGGACGAGTACGTGATCAACACGTCCGAGTACATCGACATCCGCCAGCGGATGATTTCCCTGGAGGCACGGAAGAAGGCGGCCGAGGATGCGCGTCCGCAACTGCGCACCCGCCAGGATGGGGTGGAGCAGCCCGGCGACCAGGATCGCCCCACGGTGCGCCGCCGCGACTTGACCGAGTAGGGCACGTGGCGCAGGCACTCGTGCCTGCCGCGTCGACACTCATGCCGACGCTTGCCTTCGACCGCCGAGATGTGTCGAGACGAGTCTCTGACCTCCTGATCTCAAGGAATTAGGCTGAGCCACATTTCTGTTCGACCAGATTCCCTTCCGGTCGGCTGTCGCGCGCTTCGTCCGATGCCATCGGGAGCTTCAACGGAATTCCTGAGCCGATTGACGGCTGTTTGGAATCAGGAAAGAATCATAAGAACCTTTAGCATACGTGACTTACAAGAGTACTTCTGATCCGGTACCGTCCCGTGGTAGCTCAGGAAAAACCGCGATGGGTCGTCGCCCAGTAGGGTCGGCTTACCCGCGCGAAAGCCTCTGGCTGGGGAAACTGGCTCGCGCCTATTCCTTAGCTGGGTTTCGGTGTGGGGTAGAAGGTCAGAGTCTCGACACGGCAGGCAAGAGTGCCTGCGCCCCATCGGGTGGTTGGTAGTGGAAAAAGCAGCCCCGCCTGACACCTGTCTGTAACGC
>OBLU010005592.1_pt1 | contig 11252 bp, 13 predicted proteins | sample 1518681 | NCBI WGS metagenome assembly OBLU01 (sample SAMEA3539304, study PRJEB22396) | soil metagenome | biome: tundra; feature: field; material: soil | place: USA | collected 2010-05 | depth 0.15 m
TTCGTAACTATGGAGAGCGCAGTTCGAGACGCGGATGAACAGTCCCTACGTCGCAACGCCCGCGAACTGGCTGTTGTAGAGGTCGAAGTAGAGCCCGCGTTTTGCCATGAGAACCTCGTGACTACCCTGCTCGACAATTCTTCCCTGATTCATGGCGACAATGACGTTGGCGTCGCGAATCGTCGATAGGCGATGAGCAATGACAAAGCTCGTTCGTCCCTTTCGAAGCCTCGCCATAGCCTCTTGGATCAAGACTTCGGTGCGCGTGTCGACGTTACTCGTCGCCTCGTCCAGAATGAGGATGTTCCGGTTCGAGAGGAAGGCTCGCGCGATGGTGAGCAACTGCTTTTGTCCCGAAGACAGATTCGTCGCGTCCTGGTCGATTTGGGTGGCGTATCCGTCCGAAAGCGTGCGAACGAAACCGTCGACGTGCGCGGCCTTCGCGGCCTCGAGAACCTCATCGTCGCTCGCCTCGGGCCGACCGTAACGGATGTTGTCACTGATCGAGCCGGCGAACATCCATGTGTCCTGGAGGACCATGGCGTAGGCGCTTCGAACTTCGTCTCGAGTGAGCTGCGCGTAGTCGACTCCCCCGAGCAGGATGCGGCCCGCGTCGATCTCGTAGAAGCGCACGAGCAGATTTACGATCGTGGTTTTGCCGGCGCCAGTTGGTCCGACGATGGCGACGGTGTCGCCCGCGGCCACTTCGAGACTGAAGTCCTCGATGAGCGGCTTGTCGGCGTCATAACGGAAACACACGTTGTCCAATGTGACGTGACCATCCGCACCGGCTTGGGAGACAGCTGGCGAATCGCGATACTCATCAAGGGACTCCTCGTCGGCGTCGAGGAACTCGAAGACCCGTTCCGCAGACGCGACGCCGGACTGAAGCATGTTCATCTGGGACGCGATCTGGGTGATCGGCATAGTGAACTGGCGCGAATACTGAATAAAGGCCGTGACAGCGCCCAGGGACAACAGACCCGAGGCGACCCTGTAGCCCCCGAAAACCGCAATGACCACGTAGTTGATATTCGCGATGAACTGCATCGAGGGCTGGATGATCCCTGACAAGAACTGTGCGCGAAAGCTCGCCTCGTAGAGCTGCGTGTTCTGTCCCCGGAATTCAGCGACCGTCGCCTCGCTACGCCCGAAGACTTGAACGAGTTCGTGTCCGGTGTGAGTCTCTTCGACCAGTCCATTGAGCGTTCCGGTTCTTTCCCATTGTCGCCCAAACTGGACTTGCGAGCGTTTGGCGATGAGGTAGGTCACTACGAGGGCGAGCGGAATGGTGACGACGCTGACCGCAGCGAGGAGCGGGGAGATCCAGAACATCATGCCCATCACGCCGGCGATGGTGAGGATCGAGGTGATCAGCTGGCTGAGTCCCTGCTGGATAGTCGTCGTGAGGTTGTCGATGTCGTTGGTCACGCGGCTCAGCACGTCGCCGTGCGAGTGGCTGTCGAAATAACGAAGCGGGAGACGACTAAGTTTCGCCTCGACGTCGCGGCGAAGGTTCGACATCACTCGTTGGGTGAGCCCGGCCATAGTGAAACCCTGGAGGTAGTTGAACACTGCGCCCGCGAGATACACGAGCGCGCATAGACCGAGCACACGGCCGAGCTCGTCGATATTCACTCCGACTCCAGGCGTGAGATGCATCCCGCTGACCATCGCGGCGATCTGACTCTCACCGTGCTCACGAAGCTGGTGAATTGCCTGGGCCTTGGTGGTACCGGGCGCCAGACGCTTACCGATGATGCCGTCAAAGAGCACGTTGGTCGCGCTGCCAAGAATCTGGGGGCCGGAAACCATGAAGCCAACGGAGGTGACGCCGAGCGCCAGCGCGAGCGCAAGTTTGAATCGTTCAGGATGAAGTCGAGCGAGGAGTCGGCGCGTCGTGCCGCGCAAATCCTTGCTACGCCCGAGCGGATGAGTCCCGCCTCGCATCGCGCCCATCGGGCCCATGCTCACGTTGCGGCCTCCTCACCCAATTGCGAGACCACTATTTCGCGGTACGGTGCGCAGCTCTGCACCAACTCGTGGTGCGTGCCCGAGCCCACGATCCGACCATCGTCGAGCACGATGATGCGCTCGGCGTGCATGACGGTGCTCACGCGCTGCGCGACGATGACCACCGACGCGTTAGTCGTGCCCTCCTTGAGGGCCGTGCGTAAACGCGCGTCCGTCGCCGCGTCGAGCGCGGAGAAACAGTCGTCAAAGAGATAGACGTTCGGTCGCTTGACCAGCGCGCGCGCAATCGACAGACGCTGACGCTGGCCCCCCGACACGTTCGTACCGCCCTGGTCCACGGGCGCCTCGAGGGCGCCCGGCATGGCGGCGACGAAGTCTTTCGCCTGCGCGATTTCGAGAGCACGCCAGAGATCCTCGTCACTCGCGTCGGGCCGTCCAAATCGCAGGTTGCTGGCGACCGTGCCACTGAACAGGTACGCCGCTTGGGGCACGATGCCCAGAGACGCCCAAAGCGTCTCTTGGTCCTGGTCACGCACATCTACACCATTCACGAGCACGCGTCCGCTCGACGCATCGAAGAACCTCGGTATCAGATTCAGCAGCGTGGTCTTACCACTACCGGTGCCGCCGATAATCGCGCTCGTTTCTCCCGGCTCGAACGTGAACGAGAGCTCCTCGACGACCGGTCGCTCACTCCCCGGGTACTCGAAGGACACGCCGTCAAAGGACACAGCGCCCGATTGAATCAAAGGGCGAACGGGGTGGGGTGGGTTACTCACTTCCGGCACCGTCAACAGCACCTCCTGGACCCGCTCCGCACTGGCCGCGGCGCGCGGCAAGAGGATTGCCACCATGACCGCCATCATCACGGAGAGCAGGATCTGCAAGATGTAGGTGAGGAATGCCGTGAGGTTGCCAATCGGCATTGATCCCTCACTCACGAGACGTCCGCCGAACCAGAGAACCGCCACCGATGAGAGGTTGAGGATCATCATCATGGTCGGCAACATCAGCGCGAAGACCCGATTCACCCGCAGCGCGGTATTGGTCAGGTCCTCGTTCGCGACCGCGAAGCGATCGGCCTCGGAGCGAGTTCGAACGAAGGCGCGCACGACGCGCACGCCAGTTATCTGTTCGCGCAACACCTCGTTGATCCGGTCGATTTTTCTCTGCATGGATCGGAATTGGGGGATTACCTTCACCATCACGATCCCGATGAAGACCGCCATCACCGGTACCGCGACCAACAAGAGCGTGGAGAGTTGAGCGCCCTCGTGGATGGCGAGGATGATGCCGCCCACGCACATGATTGGCGCGATCACCATCATCGTGAGAGCCATCTGAAGGAACAGTTGTATTTGTTGGATGTCGTTGGTGTTTCGAGTAATGAGCGACGCCGTCCCAAACCGATTCATGTCCCGGGCGGAGAACAACTGCACCCGCGTGAAGAGAGCCTCGCGAATTTGCGCACCCGCGCCCATGGCGACGCGCGAGGCGTAGTAGATCGCAATCACGGCACAGACGCCCACGAGTACCGTTATGGCGATCATGTCGAAACCGGTGAACAATATGTAGTGCAGATTTCCCTTGATGACGCCGTTATTGATTATGTCGGCGTTCAGGTTTGGAAGGTAGAGGTTCCCCACCGTCTGAGCGACGAGTAGGACGACCAGAATGGTGATCGATCGACGGTAGGGTCGAAGGTAGGTACGAAGTAACCGAGTCAGCACAGAAACAAGTTCGTCTCTTGGCGCGACACAACTGGAGGAATGTGTCCTGACCGCCGTCGCCGCGTCGACACCACCGGTCCACAGCACTCTGTTTGGATCAATTCGACGTGCTGGCATTGTCCAGTGATAATCGCGGGCACGACGTAGGGGCGAGCTGATCGGTTCGACTCAACGAGTCTCGACATTGGAATCGGCATTTTCATAGAAGGTGACATCCCTCGACGAAGTGACTCGTCGCGATCACTCTTCTCCGGCGCGTCGAACCGTGAGCTCTCGATCAACCGAACGCAGACGAGCGGCCATTGCCGCCAATAGCTTCATTGCTATGAAAGGAGATGTTTCAACTAAGCGAACAAACTCTCTCCGTTCGAACACCGTGACGGTCATGTCAGTATCGGCGATCACCGTAGCGCTCCGGCGATCGCCGTCAAGGAGAGACATCTCGCCGAAAAGGTCACCGGGGCCGAGGTTCGCCACGTCCACTTGATCGCCGACAGTGCAGTGCGCGTTTCCCGACACAATGAGAAACGCCTCCTCACCGATCGCGCCCTCTTTGGTCAGCACCTGATTGGCAGCAATTTCTAGCGTGACGCCGAGCGCCGCCACCGACTCCAACTCCTTACGAGAGAGTTCGGCAAAAAGAGGTCGTTGAGCCAGCATCTCGATTCCTTGTGGCGGAATGCGCACGGTTCCTCCTCACTTGGACTACGTCACAACTTGCTTCGAGCGTAGTTCGCGAGTGGTGAATCGCGGGCGCCCGACTCTCGATGGCTCTATCATGAGTCGCTCGAGCTCAATGAAGCCAAGAGCCCGGACGCGCCAACAAACGCTGAAGGGATTCCGCTCTCGGGCGGTGGAGCGGAGGTCAGTACGTGTCGACGACGATGCCACAGATCGAGACCATCGTCATGTTGATGCTGGAGAACAGGTCGCTCGACACAACGCTGGGCTGGCTCTACGAAGACTCCAAGCCCGTCCACGTATATCCGCGCGACTCCGACCCTCTGTTCCAGGGCATACCAACAGACGCCGGTAACCGACGGCGGGAAAGGACCTATCACCCCACCCATGGGTCGCCGATCCCCTCGCAGCGATCGCGGTTGCCGCGCTGGGGTCCGAAAGAGGACATGGAGCATGTCCAGATCCAGATGTACGCCGACGGAGACGGCATCATCCACGATCGGAACTGGGGCCCACCTCCGATGACCGGGTTCGCTTGGGACTACCCCGTCGAAATACCAGACCACGTCGGTGACGTGATGGGGGCGTACACCGCAGATGATCTTCCCGTGCACTACAGGCTGGCTCGGGACTATGCGGTGTCTGACCGATGGTTCTCGTCGGTCCCGTCCGAGACCGACCCCAATCGAGCCGTCTCGGCTGCGTCGGGGGCCCTCCAAAGAATCTCGACGGTATCGACCAGATCGGGCAAACCCTTCAAATGCAACGGGCCGTACGAGGCGAATCCATGCTTGCTACGTCGACCCACCATCAACCGCACCACGTCAGACGCGAGGATCTGACCGCCTTCGCACGTCGCGCAGAGTCGGGAGGCCTCGACCACCGCAGCGCCGAAGTAATCGCCCTCCTCCTTACTCACTTCACCGGCGCTCAATCCCACACGCAGACCGACCGGATGGTCCCCGTCGAGGTTCCGGCGCTCGACACCTTGTTGCATGGCCACCGCACACGACAGCGCCGCCGACGTGGAGGCGAACACGACCATGAGTCCGTCGCCCAGACTCTTCACCTCGGTGCCGCCTTCGTCGGCCACCGCCTGACGGAGAATGGCGAAGTGGCTGCGTCGCACTTCGTCGGCGATGTCCGGTGCCAGACGCGAGGCCAACCTCGTCGAGTCCACCATGTCGCTGAAGAGGACCACAACGTTGTCGGTCGTCATGGTCGCCCAACAACTTGGAGCGGGGCCAACCTCGTGGAGTCCACCATGTCGGTGAAGAGGACCACAACGTTGTCGGTCGTCATGGTCGCCCAACAACTTGGAGCGGACCGAGGAACCTGAATTCCATTCCCCGCCCCCTTCGCCCGGGACCAGAGTACGGCGAAAGTCCTACTCAGCGCCAGTGGGTTGTGGACGGGTCTGCGCTGTAACAACTTGTGGACAGTCTGATCGCGTGAACAATGAAAATGCTGTTACCGGTCTAGGTCTCATCTGACTTGTGAAAATTCACTTCACAGAACGATGGTGATCATGTCCAGCGCACCCGCCCGAGCTCCGAGGCGGCGTCGCCCACGCTGCACGTGATTGGCGAATCACTCATTCGACGTCTCATTTTTGATTTTGAAAGTCCAATCAATCGAAGACGCAGGTGCGTGATCCGAACACGATGACGCGCCGTTCCAAGTGCAGCCGGATCGCTGACGCGAGCACCGAACTCTCTATATCCGCGCCGCGCCGCGTCATGTCGGCGACGTCATCGCGGTGCGAGATATGTACGACGTCCTGAGCAATGATGGGTCCCGCGTCCAGATCAGCGGTGACGTAGTGTGCCGTCGCACCGATGATCTTCACTCCTCGCTCGTGAGCTCGAGCGTACGGATTGGACCCAATGAATGCCGGCAAGAACGAGTGATGGATGTTGATGATGCGGTGCTCGTAGCGACTCACCAACCAGGCGGGCAGAACACGCATGTAACGGGCCAACACAATCAGGTCCGGACTCAGACGGTCGAGCACTTCACCGAGTTGGCGTTCCTGGGCCGCGCGGTCCGCTCCTATCGGGAGATGGGTGAATGGCACTCCGTAACGCTCCGCCAATCCACGGGCCACCGTCCTATCACTCACGAGAGCAACAATGTCGCAATCGAGCTGTCCGATTGCGCTGCGCGCTACGAGGTCACTCGGGCAATGCAAAGTCGACGAACACAAAACCACCACTCGCGAGCGTCGTCTCGTACTCGGGGTCATGGTGTAGTCCGCCGCGAGCGATGATCGAAGTTCGTCGAGTCGCCGAGCGGGTTCTGCACCGTTCACTCCCGCGGCGACTTCGATGCGACACCCAAAAGTCACCCTCGACGACGTCGGTGTGTTGGTCCAACTCAACGATATTGCCGCCCGCTGCCTGGATGCTGGCGGCCAACTGGGCGACGATCCCCGCCCGGTCCGGACACCGCACGGTGAGCATGAGGCCGTGCGACCAATCGACGAGCGTCACGGCGTGACCATCCGCCGAGGGATCCATCGTCGTCATGGCCCCATAGGGTACCGGTCTGTCAGCGACCCGCAGTCATGTGGCGCAATTCAAACTCTGCTCACCACGAGTCGGGTCACGATGGCCGCCATGCGCCCAACCACCTTCCTAGATCCCCGCGTTAGCAACGAGGTGATTTATGGCGCGTCGAGGACCAGGTCCTGACGGACAATCTCACCGGACGCGACGGTCACGGTGGTCGGACCGGCTTTCGTCCCGCCCGTGAACACACCAGTAATCGTGTAGACACCGGCGGGCACGTTGTCGTACAACAACTGCCCGGCGCTGAGCGCCATGTTATTGACGAAGACGGTTCCGACCGAGTTCGTGATCGTGATCGTCCCGCTGGTTGATTTGCCCACGAGGTCTTTGCAGTTCGGCGCCGAGCGCTCAATGTACGCCCCGCCTTCGATGAAGAGTCCAGTGATCAACTCTGTCGGTCCCGACTTGATGATCGGTTCACCGGGCGGTGGCCCGATATTCGAAGAACCGCGACAGAGAGGGTTGACCAACACGGTCACACTCTTCGCGACCCTCCCGGGACGGACGCTCTGCGTACGAATCGTCTGAATCGTGGGCATCTGAACTCGAGCTCCGGTGAAGCGAAGTTGGCATCCGGCGACGTGGGCTCTGGCGCGAGCCGCCGTCACCGTCAACCCGGTCATGCGCGGCGCGTGGCACGACGCACGCGAACTGGCGCCCGCGGTACTCGGCGCTGACGCGAGCGTCAATGGCGCAAGGGTCACCAGAACAAAAAATGCCAGCCATTGTCTCGATAATCGACTCACGAACACACGGTATCGGCCAACGGATCAACCCAGGGTGTCGGCTCGAGGGTCAATCAACACCTCATCTACCAATTGGCCACGCTTGAAGCGAACGGTCGTGAGATATCAAGCCACCCGAGACTCTATGAGAACGTCGATCTGCGCGACGGCCTGCGTCATACCCTCGGCCATACCCATCGCAATCATCGTCTCCATCTGTGTTTCGTCAACGAACGCACTCACCGTCGTCATCCGAGTTCCCCCGTCAATCGGTTCGAAGGTAACGTGCGCGGCCATCGGCTCGACACCCGGTTGCGGCTCACCGTCGTCTCCCGCGAGGCCGTTCGCGAACTCGAGGCGACGGGGCTCATCGATTAAGTACATACGCCACCATCCGTGGGGAGTGTCGCCTTCGGGGCCGGTCATGAAATAGCGCGATTCGCCTCCGACCTCGAAATCGTGACGCGTGAAGGTTGCCGGGTAGGTGGGCGGACCCCACCAGCGTTCAAGTTGACGGGGATTCTCCCAAACCTCCCACACCCGCTCGGGAGTGGCGGAGAATTCCGCGACCACCGTGAGACGTAACGCCTCCGGGTCCGTCGTTGTCGAGATGACTGTCATGTTGCACTTCCTTTCTCGCCGAGAATTTCGGCGATTCTCGTTGCCCTGCCGATCCATATCTCCTCAAGCGCCTCAAGGAGTGCTGCCGCTCGCCGTAGCGTCGCTATGTTGCCGTGAACGATCTGCTCTCGCCCGTGGCGCTCCTTCGTCACCAGCGCCGCGCGTTGAAGGACGCTCACGTGCTTTTGCACGGCCGCGAAGCTCATCTCATAGTCATGGGCCAGGGTGGAGACCGAAAGACCCCCGGCGATGACCCGTTGAAAAATGTCGCGTCGCGTCGCGTCCGCCAGTGCGCGAAACACTCGATCCACTTCGCGGTCTGAGAGTTCACGTACAACCATATGGTTGTATATTAACGACGCCAGAAACGTTCCGCAAGTGGGAATATCAAATTTGAACTCCCCCCTTTTCAATCGCAGAGTCCAGTTCTATAGTTCGCGCAATGACCGAAGTATCGGTGTCGCACACACTGGTCGCCCACGCGCCCGCGTGGGTCGCTCAAGCGGAGAGATGCTGAAGCGCGGCGTCCTCGCGTCCCTCCTCGGTGCGACGCTCACTTTCGCCGTGGTTGCGATCCCGACCACGGCGATGGCCGCGGTGTCGAGCCACATCAGCCACGCCATGGGTTGCGCCGCTGCTGCTTCGGAGTACCCCGGATCGCGACCAACTGACTGCGTCGCTTTGAGCAATGACACTGTCTTCGTCGACGACACGGTCGTGAGTGCGAAATGGTCGCTGACCGCCGACAAGTTCGGGTTCACGAACCTGTGCGCGGCCGTCACGATTCGCAATCAGAACAAGTCGACGTATTTCTTCAACGACTTCAACATGACGTTGCGTCCTCCGAAAAGCGACGTCACCGTATTGAACTTCACGGCCAAGCACGCGCTCGAAGATGGCTTCATCGCTCCGGGAGGAACCGCGAAGGGCAATATCTGCTTCGACTATTTCGGTCAAGCGGGCCAGTACGTTGCCATGTACTCACCGCGCGCCCACAGTCCAATCCGAGGTATTTGGCTCGTTAAAATCGATTGACACCATCGAGGGCGTTCCGCGGTGCAACCTTCGCGAGGGGGCCGGAGGTGAACCAATCCCCGTCACTCAATGTGAAGAGATCTCCCATACCGACGTTCGTACGACTGGGATGCGTCAGTCCGGAGCAATAAGTGTCACACGCACCGACGTGGGGAGTCCCGCGACGACCTGCTCATAGGAATGCGTGACCATTTGGAGGATCACGTCGTCAGGTACCGTACCGTCCAACTGGACGGTATTCCAGTGTCGCTTGTTGAGGTGGTAGCCGGGGATCACCGCTGAATACTGGTCTCGGAGTTCGAGTGCGAGTTCCGGTTCGCACTTCAACGAAATTGCTTCCGGCGAACTTTCGGGCGAAAGTATCGCAAAGATCTTGCCGCCCACCTTGAGTACGTCGACCTCGGGACCGAACGGCTGTTCCTCGACGACGCCCGCGAGCGCCGACGCGTACTCCGAGATCTCTTCGAGGCTCACCGTGAGTACTGGTAGCGGGACGACGCGTGTGAAATCAATCTTCGATCTCTTGATACAGGTCGTGCGAGATTATCTTCCCGGGGAAATCGCCGGGATGCGCTTCGCGCCAGGCCTTCATCGCGGCGCTGTCTCCAATTGACTCGTTCACGGCACCGTTGTCCGCCAGTCCCTTGAAGTGCTGGATCACGACGACTCGAAAGACATCCTTGCCGGCCACGCCCGTGAGCAGTTCAACCTTGGAGACGCCCGATTCGACGAAAGCCTTCGTCAAACTCTTGATCGTTTCCATGAACTCGTCGGACTTCCCGGGGTTCGGCTCCCAGATAGATATCTCATACGCCTTCGCCATGCGTCAACCTTTCATCAGGTGGCCGAGTACCTAGCCACGCGCCAGTAGTCGAGAATCTAGTAACTCCCTGTCACCCGCGCTCGGGGCCCTTGGCAGAGGTGCCGATAGCCTCGATCCATGACATTTCACCTCGCGCAGTGCAACATCGTGAAATTGAAAGCGCCCCTCGACTCTCCGATCGTTGCCGGCTTCGTCGCCGCGCTAGAACCCATAAACGCCTTGGCCGATTCGGCGCCTGGTTTAGTATGGCGCTTGAAGACCGACGACGGCGATGCAACGAGCATCCGAGTGTTCGCCGATGACCAAATCCTCCTCAATATGAGCGTGTGGGAGTCGATGGAGGCTCTTTCGAACTACGTCTATCGGAGCGGCCACAAAGACGTGCTGCGCCAACGTCGACAGTGGGCGGACCGCTTCGAAGGTGTCCAAGCGGCAATGTGGTGGATCCGCGCCGGAACGGTCCCGGAGCCCTCCGAAGCGGTCGCTCGACTGGATCATCTGTCGCGCGTCGGTCCCAGTGCGTACGCCTTCACGTTCCGAACAATCTTCGCGGCGCCGGACGACCGTGACACGGAGTAGCGGAATTACGACACGACCATCGACGCTTCGAGACGTCTCACGGTGATGTCGCATTCCCGCTAGTGCGCGTGACGAAGTCGCGTTAGGTTCACTGCATGGTCGAAGACTTTGAACGCTGTTATCTGGCGGTGCAGTCCCGCGATCCGCGATTCGACGGATGGTTTTACACGGCGGTGACCTCGACGCATATCTACTGTCGACCGAGTTGCCCGGCCCAAACCCCGATGCGCAAGAACGTCCGCTTCTATCCCTCGGCGGCCGCCGCGCAGCTCGCCGGGTTTCGCGCCTGCAAACGTTGCCGACCGGACGCCTCGCCCGGATCTCCCGAGTGGAACTCACGTGCCGACGTCGCAGCTCGAGCCATGCGCCTCATCGCTGACGGGCTCGTCGACCGCGAGGGAGTCAACGGCCTCGCCCAACAACTCGGCTACAGCGTGCGTCAACTCGAACGCGTCTTGCAACACGAGATCGGCGCGGGTCCGATTGCGATCGCGCGCGCCCAACGCGCCCAGAC
>OBLU010005593.1_pt1 | contig 11251 bp, 10 predicted proteins | sample 1518681 | NCBI WGS metagenome assembly OBLU01 (sample SAMEA3539304, study PRJEB22396) | soil metagenome | biome: tundra; feature: field; material: soil | place: USA | collected 2010-05 | depth 0.15 m
ACCCCCGCCTCCGCCCGAGCAGGCGGTCAAGCAGGTCAAGATCGTGTCCGAGATCGACACGGGCTTGCACGCGCCCACCAAGATTCCCAAAGACATCAAAATGATTAAGGAAGACGCCGCACCCCCATCCAGCGTCGGCGTGGCCGGCATGTCCGGCATGGGCAGCGGCAGCGGCGCCGGCGTGGCCGGCATGGCCAACCTGGGCTTGGCAACTCCTCCCCCGGTCGTTCAGAGGGCGGTTGCGAAGCCGACCGGCCCGCAGCGCGTTTCCAGCGGCGTGGTACAGGGGTTGGCCATCTCGCAGCCCCAACCCGTCTACCCACCCATCGCCAAGGCAGCCCACGTCCAGGGCGTGGTTGTGCTGCATGCCATCATCTCGAAGACGGGCACGATCGAGAATCTCAACGTCATCAGCGGACCGCCGATGTTGACCGGCGCCGCGGTGGATGCGGTCAGGCGTTGGCGCTACAAGCCGTATCTTCTAAGCGGGGAACCCACCGAGGTGGAAACCACGATCAATGTCAACTTCACCTTCTCCGGCGGCTAGTTCCACGCAGTTCGCGCACTCGTTTTCCCGCAGCTCATCTTCGCAACCCGGAACATGAATCTGCGTATCCGACCTTTTCGCAGCTTTTTCGTAGATCGACGTTGAGGTTGTCGTCGATCCCGTCCAACATTTTATAAATCAGGAGGAAAGATCCCAGTGATTCTCGCTCATCTCGCAAACTTCGCTCACGTTCCGGCGTCACTCGCCATGTACTTTCAGGACCAAGGTGCTGGCGGGGTCAGCTTCAGCGCCGCCGGTCTCATTCAGAACATGGGATGGCCCGCCCGCATTATCGCCATCATCCTGTTCATTATGTCGATCTGGTCGCTCGCCGTTATGATCGACCGCTGGCTGTACTTCAACGCCGCCCGCAAGCAGTCGCGCGAGTTTGCGCCCAAGGTTGCCGGAGCCCTCAAGGATGGCCGTCTCGACGAGGCAATCAAGCTGGGAGACCGCAGCAAGAAGTCGCACCTCGCCGAAGTGGTCACCGCCGGCCTGCAGGAGTTCCGCAGCTTCGGCTCGGGTGGCAACATCACCGAAGAGCAGGTGGAGAGCTCGCAGCGCGCGCTCGAACGGTCGGAAGCCATCGTGCACGCCAAGCTGAAGCGCGGCCTGGGCGGTCTCGCGACGATTGGGTCCACCGCACCGTTCATCGGCCTGCTGGGCACCGTCATCGGCATCTTGAACGCCTTCCAGGCCATCGCCACGCAGAAGACTTCGGGTATCGGTGCGGTCGCCGGCGGTATCTCTGAGGCGCTGGTCACCACTGCGTTCGGCCTCTTCGTCGCCATCCCCGCCGTCATGACGTTCAACTACTTCACCAACAAGGTGGAGGCGTTCGACGTCGAGATGGACAACAGCTCCAGCGAACTGGTGGACTACTTCATCAAGCAGAGCCACCTGTAAGCTGCGCTCCCTGCCTCAGTCGGCAGGGGAACCATTGGGATCACTCGGACGAGTACGGTCCGGAGGCCGAAGCGAACGGCCTCCGGAAGCGTACCAACCCTTGGGCGATCCGGTCGCAATTGGATACGCGCCGCATCGTAACGGCGCACGCCGGCAACAATCGGACGGGAAAGCACTCTTATGGGAATCAACAAGCGCGAAGAAGGCAAAAAGGTCAACTCCAACATCAACGTCACCCCGATGGTGGACGTGATGCTGGTGCTTCTGATCATCTTCATGGTCATTACGCCCATGTTGAACAACAAGGTCAACGTGGATCTGCCGGTGGCAAACGCGGCCGTCATCATGGAGAACGCGAACAAGGAAGACGCGGTCACCGTCGCCGTAACCCGGGACGGCCGGGCCTACCTCGGTGCCGATCCTGTCAGCGTGGACCAACTGTCGGCGAAGATCGTGGACAAGCTGACCAACAAGACCGACAAAGAGGTCTACCTGCGGGCGGACGTTCGCGCCAACTACGGCAAGGTGATGGATGTCGTGGACCAGATCCGTGCGGCTGGCGTCAGCAACCTCGGCCTGCTCACTGAGAAGAAGGAACAGTGACGAACCGGTAGGCAGATGAGTAGTATCGCCGCAGGGACAAACGTCTCGCGGCTGAAAGAATAAGGAGATTTGCTATGGGAATGGGCGGTGGTGGTGGTACAGGGCATGCGATGTCGGAGATCAACGTTACGCCGCTGATCGACGTTCTTCTGGTGCTTCTGATCATTTTCATGGTGATTGTGCCGATAACGCCGAAGGGGCTTGAAACGCTGATTCCGCAGCCCCCGAAGAACCCGCAGCAGGAGCAGAACAACGACCGCACCATCGTGGTCTCGATCCAGGCGAACGGCAAAGGCGAGCCGTCCTACCTGATCAATCAGGATGTGTTCGCGAAGTCGCAGATCGAGCCCAAGCTGGCCGAAATCTTCGCAACCCGCCAGGAGAAGGTGATGTTCGTCAAGGGCGATGCATCCCTTGACTTCAGCAAGGTCGCCGAAGTGATCGACATGGGCCACGAGGCCGACGTCGACAACATCGGCCTCATTACCCCGCGCATCGCAGCCGGCGAGTAAGCTCATCCTGACGGGGCCGGGAGGCCTCGCGGTCCGAACCTCCGCGAGCCGTCCCGGCCCGTTTGCGTTTCGATCCATCCCCGTCCGCCCAAACACGCATCCCATACTCTGCGGTATAGTGGCCTAATATGGGTTATAACGGCCTCAGACCTCGCGCGGCGCATCCGTGGAGAATCCTCCTCGCGCTGCTCTGCGTTCTTCTGGTCGTTGTTGCCGGCACCGTGCAGGTCGCCCATACCCACGCGGACGGCACCGACACCCACGCCAACTGCTCGCTCTGCGCAGCGGCCCACATATCCGTACATCTGGTCCAGACTCCGGCTCCGGCGCCCACCGCCGCAGTGGTCGCAGTGCTGGAATCCCTCCCGCCATCGGTCCTCCCCAGCGCCCTCTCGACCTTCGCGCTTTTCACCCGTCCCCCGCCTGTTGCTGCCCTTCCCGCCTGAGCATCTCTCAAAACTGGTCCCCGGAAACCTCATAGCGAAGCGATTTTTCCCCATGGAAAAGCCGCTTTGCATCTGACTTTCCAGCGCTCCTTGCACGCGAGGGATATTCCAGACTCACGCCGCAACAGGTAACCCGATAGGGGAAAATCGATGCGCTCATTCCTAAGACGTGCCGTCTCACCACCGTTCGTCATCGTGCTCTCGCTCGCTGTGCTCGTTCCCGCGACCACGTTTTCCGCCGCCGCCCAGACGGCTCCCGCGCCGGCCCGTCGCCCGCCAGCTCCAGCGCGCACTCAGACCGCCGGCAACGCGGCCACCGTCACCGGCGTCGTCACCGACGCATCCGGCGCCGTCGTCTCGAACGCCAACGTCACCCTCGCCAACTCCGTCAGCGGCTTCACCCGCACCGTCCCCACGGACAACACCGGCGCCTACACCATCACCAACATCCCCTTCAATACCTACCGGCTCAGCATCACCAGCAGCACCCTGGCTCCATTCACCCAGACCGTCGACCTGCAATCCTTCGTGCCGGTTCCGGTCAATGCCACGCTGCAGGTCGCGGGGACCAGCACCACCGTCGAGGTCACCACCACCAGCGGCGACCTCATCGAGGCTGATCCCGTCGGCCACACCGATGTCGACCGCGATCTGTTCGCCAAGATTCCGCTCGAGAGTTTGTCCTCCTCGATCAGTTCTCTGGTCACCCTGGCCTCGCCCGGAGTCTCGGCCGATTCCAACGGCCTATTCCACGGCATGGGCGACCACGCCTCCAACTCCTTCTCCGTCGACGGCCAGCCCATCACCGACCAGCAGTCGAAGACCTTCTCCAACCAGATCCCTATGGACTCCGTGCAGTCGCTCGAAGTCATTCCCGGCGCGCCCTCGGCCGAGTACGGCGGCAAGACTTCGTTGGTCATCGTCGCCACTACGCGCTCCGGTCTCGGCAATCCCCAGCCTCACGGCGAGGTCACCGCCTCCTACGGCTCCTTCGGCTCCTCCAACGTCGGCTTCAATCTCGCTTACGGGGCGCAGAAAGTCGGCAACTTTATCTCCGCGAACATCATGAACACCGGCCGCTTCCTCGACCCACCCGAGTTCCACGTCATCCACGACAAGGGCAACGAGGAAAACCTCTTCGACCGCGTCGACTACCAGTTCACCAGCGTCGACTCCGTCCATCTCAACCTCGGCTACACCCGCTCCTGGTTCCAGTCGCCCAACTCCGACGACAGCGAGTACGCCAGCCAGTGGCCCACCAACTCCGCCGGCGTCGCCATCGGGTCAAACGGCCTGCCGGTGGGCCCGGCCGACCAGCGCGCCCAGATCCAGACCGTCAACTTCGCCCCCAGCTACACCCGCGTCATCAACCAGCACACGGTCCTGAATGCCAACTACTTCTTCCGCCGCGACGGTTTTAACTACTACTCCAGCAAGAACCCGTTCGCCGACCGCGGCGCACCCGACCTGCAGCAGGAGACCATCTCCCAGCAGCGCTCCCTCGCCAACACCGGCCTGCTCACCGACGTTACCTACACCCACGGCATCAACAACGTCAAAGCCGGTGTCTCCTACTCCCAGACCTTCCTCGACGAGACCTTCCAGCTTGGCATCGTCGATCCTAACGTCATCACCAACCTCAACTGCCTCACGGTCAGTCCCAATCCCGGGGTTCCGTTGCCCGGCAGTCCCTGCGCCATGCTCCTCCCCTACGACCTCACCCGCGGCGGCAGCCTCTATCCCTTCCACGGCCACACCGACGTCAAGGAGTTCGCCGCCTACGCGCAGGATGCCATCAGCGCGGGCCCCTGGTCCGGAAACTTCGGCCTCCGCTTCGACCAGTACAACGGCCTCACCATCGCCAACCAGGTCGAACCCCGCCTTGCGCTCTCCTACAAGATCAAGCCAAGCGGAACCGTGCTCCGCCTCTCCTACGCACGCACGCTGGAGTCGCCCTTTAACGAGAACCTAGTCCTCGCCAGCGAAGGCTGCAACTATGCCGTCATCGCAGATCTCATCCCCTGCACTCCCTCGCCCAACCAGCCCGGCTTCCGCAACGACTTCCACGCCGGCTTCGAGCAGCAGTTGTCGAAGTACGCGGTGCTCTCCGCCGACTACGTGTGGAAGTACACCCACAATGCCTACGACTTCTCCGTCCTGGGGGCCACGCCTATCACCTTCCCCATCGGCTGGCACAACTCCAAGATCCCCGGCTTCGATGGCCGCCTGGACGTTCCTCCCATCCACAACTTCACCGCCCAAATTGTCTTCTCGTCGGTTGCCGCGCGCTTCTTCACTCCGCAGACCAGTGGCCTTGGCACCATCCCCACGCCGCCCGGCTCGACCGTAACCCACACGCCCTTCCGCATCGACCACGACGAGAAGTTCAACCAGACTACCCACGTGCAGTACCAGCTCGGCCAACGCGGCCCTTACGTCGGCTTCAACTGGCGCTACGACTCCGGCCAGGTCGCCGGCGCCGCGCCCTGCTATGGTACGCTCGCCTCCAACGACTGCCCCCAGACCACCACCCTCAACGGCCAGCCCGCCGTCTTCCTCCAGGACCCCTTCGGCAACGCCCTCACCGCCGACCAGGAGGCCCAGGCCGGCTTCGCCTGCAACGGCGTCCGCGCTTCGCTCGGCCATCCTCTGCCCAGCGTCTGCCCGGTCGCGCAGTTCACCTCATCGCTGCTCACCATCCCCGCGCTCAACGCCGAGAACGACGACCACAACCCGCCGCGCGTCGCTCCACGCAGCCTCTTCGACCTATCGATGGGCGAAGACAACCTGCTGCACCGCAAAGAGGCCGACAAGCGCACCCTCTCCGCCTCGCTCACCATCGTCAACCTCACCAACAAATACGCGCTCTACAACTTCCTCTCCACCTTCTCCGGCACGCACTTCGTTACGCCGCGCTCCATCACCGGCGAAATCGCGTACCACTTCTGATAGGCCGGGACTTCAGTCCCGGCATTAAGCCGCAAGAGAAAACCGGGCTTTAGCCCCTGGGACACGGACGCCTGTCTCAGCAGCATCCGCACGCATGGCCTCGCCACGCGGCTCTGCCCTCTTTCAGCAACAGAGGCACCGCAGCCAAAGCCGCAAGCGAATCGAACCACGCGATGTGGAACGCTGCATTCACCCCCAGGCCAACCAGCGTAATCAGCGCCAGGTACGCGCACGTCGCGGACTGCACCGCGTCGGCGGCCAGCGCTGCGTTCCCGCTCCGCCGAGCCTCGCGGCGCTTCAGCGCAGCCAGCACCGGCATCGCGACCAACGCGGCGATCGTGATAGCGATCCCCGCGCGGCTCGTCTCCGGCCGTGCGCGCAGCACGAAGGACGCAACCGCAATCGCCGCCACCACCCCCGCAAGCACAAACAGCAGTACTCCGGCGGCGCGGCTGGCCCTCCGCTCCGGGATAGCCAGCTTCGGAACCCACTGCAGCACCACCACCGTCGCGGACAGCAGCTCCACCAGGCTGTCCGAGCCGAACGCCAGCAGCGCCGGGCTGTGCGCAGTCGCCGCCGCGTACGCAGCCACGCCGAACTCCACCAGCATCCACGCCAGCGTGACGCCCTGCAGCCACAGCACCGCCGCCCGCGGCTTCGCGGAACGCGCCGCGTCAGCCTGCGCTGGCCCAACCCCGATCTGTACGAAGTCCGCCATCTCGATTCATCGATGATTTCAATTTCTTCCACTCAGCGCAAGCCCGCCCCGAAAGCCACGACTGAGAACTTAGAACTGACAACTGCCTTTCTACCCCACCCGGCAGATCAGGCACTTCAGATAGCTCGTCTCCGGCAGCGTCAATACCGCCGGATGGTCGGGCGCCGCGCCGCGCATCTCCAGCAACTGCACACGCCGCCCCGCGTCCGCTGCCGCCGCCCGCACCACGCCCACGAATTCCTCCATCCCCACGTGGTGCGAGCAGGAACACGTCACCAGCGTCCCGCCCGCACTCAGCATCTTCAGCGCGCGCAGGTTCAACTCCTTGTACCCGCGCAGTGCGCCCTCGGCCGCCCGCTTGGTCTTCGCAAACGCCGGCGGATCCAGCACGATCGTGTCGAACCTCGCTGCGGAATCCGCATCGGAGAAGTCGCGCAGCAGCTCGAACGCGTCTGCCTCAATCCAGTCCACCTGCGCCGTCAGGCCGTGATTCAGCTCCAGGTTCCGGTCTGCAACCTCCAGCGCCGCGCGGCTCGCGTCCACGCCCGTCACCCGCGCGCACACTCGTGCCAGGTGCAGCGCAAACCCGCCCTGATACGTGCACACATCCAGCGCCCGCCCGCGCGCATGGGACGCAGCAGCCGCGTAGTTCATCCGCTGATCGAGAAACGCCCCGGTCTTTTGCCCGGCCCCCGCGTCGAAGTGGAAGCGCAGCCCATTGATCGCGAAGACGGTCCGGAGCGCCGCCTCGCCGCCGGCGCGCACAAACAGCGGCTTCTCCGGCGCCGGCCCCAGCCGCTCCAACTCGCGCACGCGCGCATCCGGCCGCTCGACGATCACGCCCGCCCACGGCTGCTCTGCCAGCACCTCCACCAGCACCCGCCGCACATCGTCCTGCGCCGTACCCTGCGTCAGCAACTGCAGCACAGCCATCTCGTTGTAGCGGTCGGCAATGATTCCCGGCAGCCCGTCCGCCTCCGAAAAGATCAGCCGGCAGGCGTTCGTCTCCGTCGCAGCACGCTTGCCAGCGCCGGAAATGGCCTCCGGCAACAGCGTATCCCGCAGCCTCAGCGCCGCTTCCACCCGTTCGCGCAACTCACCGAGATACTCCGCCCGTCCCAGCCCGGCCTGCCGCGAGACCATGCGCAGCGCTATCTCCGACCCCGCGCTATACAGCGCCGTCCCCAGCGGAATCCCCCTCGAGTCGACCACGCTGACCAGGGCCCCCGGCTGCACCTCATCCCGCCCAGCATCGCCCGGCGCGGCGGCAAGTCGTTCCACGTCCGAGCGGTACACCCAGAGGTGTCCGGCCCGCAGCCGCTCCGCCGCGCGCCGCGTAATTTCCGCCACTGCTCCCGTTGTGCTCGCCTGCAACGTCATTCCCTCATGGTCGCACAGCGAGGCAGCGGGCTCGCTCACGTGCGGTTCAGCAGGTGGGCGAGGCCGTAGGCTGCCGCAGCCGCTGCGCCGCCGATGAGTGTGGTTTGCAGCGCGCTGCGCAGGGCGCCCGTTCCCAGCAGCCGTCCCTTCAGCGCACCGAACAGCGCAAGCGCCAGCAGCGTGATCAGCACCGAGAGCCTGAGGGCTGCTGCCGTCGATGGGATCGGCGGCGAGCTGATTAAGCCTCCCTCCAGATAAGGCAGGCGGACGAACATGTACGGCAGCAGCGGGATCAGCCCGCCCGCGATGTAGCTGGCGGCGATGGTCAGAGCAGAGCGGTGCGCCCGATTCGCCGCGGGCTTCTCCAGGCCCAGTTCGAAGCGCATCATGAAGTCGACGTAGGCCGGGTGGTTCTGCTGCAACGCAGAGAGTACCGGCGCCGCGGCCTCGCGGGGAACAGCATACTGGTCAAAGATCTGGTAGATCTCTTCAGCCTCGTCGTCCGGCCGGGTAACCACCTCGGTCTGTTCGCGCTTCAGTTCGGAAGCGTAGTGCTCGGCGTCGCCGCGCGCCGCCAGGTATCCGCCCAGTCCCATGGCGATGGAGCCGGCGGCGATCTCAGCCAACCCCGCCAGCACGATGATGTGGGCGCTGGAGACCGCGCCGGAGAGCCCGGCAGCGAGCGCGAACGGCACCGTAAGCCCGTCCGAGAGTCCGATAACGACGTCACGAACGGATTCGCTGGACTCGAAGTGTCCTTCTATGTGCGGTTGGTCCAGATCCCCGCGGGCAATGGCATCCATGCCGGGAGTGTAAAGCATAGGTGCGGCACATGGTAAGTGGTCGGATCTTCGAGCACTTATCACCCCTGGGATTCACTCGCTTGTCCGCCTGGGTGTGCCCCGTTACACAGTGGAAATTATTCCTCTCCGGTCGCGTCCTTTCAACCCGCCCCCCCGTCTGTATTAGCAGGTTCCCGCCAATTTTGAAGAGATATGTGGCGACAGGACAGGCAAGGCGAGCAATGAGACATCTTTTACGAACGGGCATGGTTGTGGCAGCGTCTATGCTGCTGGTTTCAGGGTCACAGATGTGGGCTCAGGCGGATCAGCCTGCAGGTCAACAGACTCAACTCGGTCAGGCGCAGGGTGCCGGCCGGGGCGGCGGACGCGGCGGATTTGCCGGCGGCCAGATGGGCCAGCCGGTGCAGGGAATTGTCACCGCAGCAACCAAGGATAAGGTGACCGTCAAGACCGATGCGGGCGACTTCTACGACATAACCGTCACGGACACCTCGCGCATCATGAGGAACGGGCAGCAGATCAAGCTGAGCGATGTGAAGCCGGGCGACAGTGTGACCGCCCGCGGCACGGTCGACGCCACCAAGAAGACTGTGGAAGCCATGATGGTGATGGACGTCGATGCGGCGACCCTCGCGAAGGCCAAAGAGAACATGGGCAAGACCTACATCGCCGGTCGTATCACCGCGATCGACGCCGACAATCTGAAGCTGACCGTGATGCGCACGGACAATGTAAGCCAGGTCATCGCCGTGGATGACGGCACCTCCTTCCAGCGGGGGAACCGCGGGGTTTCCGCGGATGTAACTGCGGCAGGCGGAATCGCCGCCGGCGGTGGTGGTGGCGGATTCGGCGGCAGAGGAATGGGCGGTGGCAGGCAGGGAGGCGGCGCGCAGGCTGCAGCACCACCGGCTCCGGAGAGTATCACCCTCGCGGATATCAAGGTCGGGGATGCAGTGATGGCGACAGGCGTTTTGAAGGGCGGCACATTCACGGTGCTGAAGATGGGAGTCTCGGAACCCGGAGCGGGGCCGGGTGCTGGCGGCGTGGGACGAAGCCGCGGGCCCAACAATCAGGCGACCCCGCCGGGTGCTCCCCCGCCGCCCGCTGCTCCACCGCAGTAATCGGCATGGCTTAGAAAGCGTGCAGGCGGACAGTTGGGTTGTCTTTGTAGGTCGCAGAGCTGTTCAGTAATAGGGAGAGCTCTCGCTATAAGTGCTGGTTGCGGAATTGGTGACGGGGGGTTGCTTTTCGGTCTTGGTTCAGTCAGGTCGGTTATAGGGAGCGTGTCTGTGCGGCGATTGAATGTGATGAAACGGTTTGCTGTGGTGGCAATGGGTGCGGCGATGCTGGCCGGCGCCGGCGTTTTTGGCGCGACAGCTCTGGCCCAGACGACGGAGCCCGCCGCGGCTCAGGTCCCGGCTGCCCCAGCCGCGCAAGCTCCAGCCGCCCCAGCCGCTCAAGCTCCAGCCACACCAGCCGCGCAAGCTCCAACTGCCCAGGCGCCCGCGGCTCCGGCTCCGGCGGCTGCTCCGGTTGTGACCGCTGCGCCGCAGGGTGGAAGCATCAAGGGTACCGTGAAGGCGAGCGGAGTTCCTCTGCCCGGCGTCGCCGTCACGGCAACCAACACGCTGACCGGAAAGAAGTATGCGACCACCACGGATGTCGACGGTGCGTTTCAGATGGACGTGCCGCGCAACGGCCGCTATGTGGTCAAGTCGGAGTTGACCGGCTTTGCTCCCGTCACGCAGGAGGTCGTAGTGAATGCGGCCAGCGAGAACGGCGGCCTGCCGGTGCAGACGGCGGAGTTCAAGATGGATCTCGCCTCGCGCGTCACTCCGGAGCCTGCGGCAGCCACGACGACAGTCGCGCGAGCCGGCGGTGTCGCAACACCAGCGCCCGGGGCGACCCCAGGGACTGCGCGCAGAGCCGCTGGGGCCACCCCTGGCGGAGTTACTCCCGGCACGGTGGCCAGGCAGGGCCGCACCACGCAGACGCTGACGGTGGAGAGCGGGGACAGCTCCGACCTGACCGACGCGACTGCAGGGGATGCAACCACAATCGCTGAGGCGCAAATGCCAACCATGGCCGGATTGGCCTCCGGCGACGACACATCGGCTTTGGCGAGTGACTCCATCGCGGTGACTGGACAGCCGGGACAGATCAACGGCCTCGCCGGATTCAGCCAGGATGAGTTGCAGAACCGGATCGGGAACATGCAGCAGAACGGCTTCACCAACGGCGACATCGCAGGGACGCTGGGCACCGTGATGCAATCCGGCACCTTTGGCGGCCCTGGCGGCGGACCCGGCGGCTTTGGCGGACCCGGCGGCGGCGCACCCGGCGGCGGTGGCCCAGGAGGCGGTGGTGGCGACGGCTTTGGCGGTGGT
>OBLU010005595.1_pt1 | contig 11248 bp, 6 predicted proteins | sample 1518681 | NCBI WGS metagenome assembly OBLU01 (sample SAMEA3539304, study PRJEB22396) | soil metagenome | biome: tundra; feature: field; material: soil | place: USA | collected 2010-05 | depth 0.15 m
CCATGATTACGCAATATTAAGTTTATCCGTAAGTATTTATTGTGCTCGGAGAGGGTTTCCCAGCCACCACGCCGGTGTCAATTCTTCCCGGCGGGCACTTTGCGGCGCAGTTCCTCGAAGAAATTGAAGATGAAGCTAACTTTGTTGATGGGAGCGGACTCTGTCGCGTTGCCGGCTTTCAGCACGGCGAATCGTTTACCGTCAGGATGCAGAGCATAGTTGAGGGCCGTTCCGCGAGTGGTGAACTGGCCGGGCGACCACAGCCGCGGCTTATCCGCATGGAAGGAATCGCCCGAAGTGGTGTAACTGACCACCATGATTTTTGAGTCATTCGTACGATAAAAAAGTTCCTTCCCGTTCCGGGACCACTTGGGGAATTCACCACCGCCCGTGGAAATCTGCCACTTGCCGCCGGGGCCCGGGAAAGGCCGCACGTAAATTTCGCCTGGCCCGGATTCGTTGGAAAAATAAGCAATCCACCGGCCGTCAGGAGAGAACGCTGGATGCACCTCCGAGGAGGCAGTATTCACGAAGGGCTTTGGTTCGCCCGGTTTCCAGCCGGTCTTTTCACTTCCTTCGACAGGCATGGTCATGATGTCAAAGCCTGTGCCGGGATTGTTTTGATGAAACGCTAGTGTCTTTCCGTCGGGGCTCCACGACCAGGGATGCTGTCCGTACTTGCTTTCCGTCAATCGCTGGGCATCGCCTCCGCCATCGGCGCGAATCCACCAGAGGTTAGACACGACCTCTTTCTCCGCAGAGAAGTAGACGATTCGCTGGCCGTCGGGCGTCCAGACTGGCTCAAGGTTTGTATCGTCCTTAAAAGTGAGCCGGGTGAGCGTGTCTCGTTCCCACTCGTACACCCAGATGTCGGTTCTGTTCCCGCTTGTGATATCCATGGCCAACCGTTTACCATCGGGAGAAATCGCGGGATCATGGTAGTTGCCGGGAGTCTCGCGGAGAGGAGTGAATTTGCCCGTCGCATCCATCCAATAGATGGAAACGTTTTGGCTCACGGCGGAGCCCGCCACATACACAAAGGTTCCTGAATCGGAAAAGGAGACTTGTGCTCCACCATGATCAGGATTCGATGTCACACCTTCCATCACGGGAGCAGGTTGGCCTGTCACTTCCAGGTTCTTGATGTCGAAGTGAACAGCAAACAGGGTGCCGTTGTGCACATACACCAGATGGCCGCTCGGCAGATAGCGGGCGTAGGAGCCACCGTGAAGAACTGTTTTCACCTTCCCGGAGACTGTGGAGTACACGGCAATATCGGCATCGTCGAACTGGGCCCCGCTAGCGCTATCGGTAAAAATCACATCCTTGCTCCCCGGTAGAACCTGCGGCCAGCGATGGGTAACTTCACCCGCCTGCTGATTGAGTGTGGTCAGTGGCTCGGGCTTTCCTCCCGTCGAAGAGACTTTGGACAAGCCCTCCCGGTGTCCGCCGGCAAACACGATCGAGCCGTCATCACCCCAGCTTCCACCGCGATCATTCGGAGCGTCGCAAAGCGTGACCACAGCACCACCCTGCACAGAAATCTTTTTCAGCTTGCCTCCGGCGAAAAAGGCGATCCACTGGCCATCGGGCGAGAAAAATGGATCTCGGACACTCTCCGTGCCGGAAAGCACGGTGGCCTGCATCTGATCGAGTGAACGGACATAGAGACGCTGCGTCTTATCGGCACCAGCGGCAACAAAAGCCAGCCGCGTGCCATCGGGGGAAAGAACTGCGTTGGGACCAAAGTCCGTGTAGAGGGCAACATCCGCGCCGAGTTCCGCGCTCAGGCGCATCGGCTGCGCTGGCTTAGGCGCGCGCTCAATCGCAACAATCGTCGCCGCGATTGTTGTGAGGGCGAGCACCGCCGCGATGGCCCAAGATGTCCGCTCACGATTCTTGCGATGCGATGCCACTGGCGCGGGCACGCCCGCCTGCGAACCTGCTTCCGCAACCCACTTCAATTCCAGTAGAAGGTCTCGCGCGGTCTGCCAGCGATCCTCCGGATCTTTCGCCAAACACTTCCGCACCGTGCGGTCCAGCGCAGGTGGAGTCATCGGTTGCAGCATGCTCATAGGCTCGGGATCTTTTTCCAAAATTGCCGAAGCTACGCTCAATTGGCTGCGGCCCTGGAATGCGGCGCGCCCGGTCAGCATTTCGTAGAGGACGGAGCCAAAGGAAAAAATGTCGCTGCGCGCGTCCAATTCTTTCGCTTCCACTTGCTCGGGCGACATGTATTGAAATGTGCCGACGATCATTCCCGCTTGCGTCATCGGAGTCGTGCGCGTGACCACGGCCGTGAGAGTTCCGGCCGACGCGAGAGGCAGCGTCGCCTTTGCCAGGCCGAAATCCAAGAGCTTCGCGCCGGATTTCGTGAGCATGATGTTGCCGGGCTTCAGGTCACGGTGAATAATCCCGGCCCGATGCGCCTTGTCGAGTGCGTCGGCCACTTCAATGCCGATTCTTAGAGATTGATCGAGAGGAAGCGCGCCTTTTTCCAAACGCGTGGCAAGCGTTTCGCCCTCCATGTATTCCATCACGAGATATTCCGTGCCGTCCTGCGAGCCGACGTCGAACAGTGTGCAAATGTTCGGATGATTTAGCGCGGAAACGGCGCGAGCTTCGCGCTCGAAGCGCTGCTTCGCGTCGGGAGTATCAGCAAGATGCGCCGGCAAAACTTTTATAGCGACGGTGCGGTCGAGGCGCGTGTCACGCGCGCGATAGACTTCGCCCATGCCGCCCGCACCAATGGGCGAGACGATTTCGTAGGGGCCTAGCTTGGTGCCGCTCGATAGGGGCATGGGTAAGGCGGATTATAGGCTTGGAAGAAGAGCAGCGGGAAAATAAATCGCTCGAATATTGGATGTCAGCGGACGCCGCCCGCCGCAAGAATCTGTTTAAGTTCCTCGGTCCAGTTCAGGACAATTCGCAAACTGTTCCCGTGCGAACCGCGGCGCAGCATGATGAATCGCCCTTCGCGCGTCACGTCGTAGTTCGGAATGGAAAGCCCCTGGCCGAAATCGTAGACGTCTGCAAATAGTGCCGCCGGTTTTCCGAACGTGGGTTCGGCCTTGGAAGGGTCAAACGTGACGGCCATCATGTGCTGGCCGTTCCGGTAGAAAATCTCGCGGCCCGTATTGCTCCAGCGCGCTTGCACGCCGCCGCCTTCCGAGACCGGCCACTCGCGATCCATCGCGGGAAATCGGCGAACGTAGATTTCTGGTTGGCCGGATTCATTCGATTGGTAGACCATCCAGTGTCCGTCCGGCGAAAGTTCCGCGCCGCCCTCGTATGCCGGCGTCACCAGCAATGGCTTTGGCTGAAACTTTCCGGTGATCGAAAGCAGGAAAAGATCGCCTGAAGTTTTCGGCTGAACGCGGACATCAATAATTGAGTCCGCATCAGGTCCCGGTGCCGACGGAAAATCGCCGATTACCCCCATCGGAACGGGACCCGATTTGCCGCTGCCATCAGCAGCCACCCAGAACGGCACGTTGAAGCGCCGGAATACAACGCCCTCGCCATCGGCCGTCCAGGTGGAAAAACCTGTCCCGAGCGCCGCTGCCGTCAGCTTGGCGCGAGTACCTCGCAACAGGTCGATCATTTCGGTGACTGTGTTGTCACTCTCGACGAGAAGCCGACGACCATCCGGCGAGATTCGCGGGCTCCCATACCGATTGGGCGGCAAACTAAGATCCGTCTGCGAGCCGTCGCGACCGACGGAAACGACGTTCTGGTCCCCGAAGTCGTAGGGAGCAAACATGAGTGTTCCTGTGGATGAGAGCCAGTACGCCAAACCACCTGACCGGGCGTTGCTCACTGTACCTGTGGGAATCACGGGAAGCGCCGCGCCGCGAACGGCCACGCTTTCCGGATCGAATGGCACGGCCCATACGGCGCCGTCTCGTCCAAAAAGTAAGTGCCCCGTCGATGACCAGACCGGCGAAACCGCATGTTCGAGAACAACTGACCTGTGCCTGCCGTCCACGGATACCGCTTCGATTCGTTCCGCGCCCATCTCAGCGTTCAAACATGTGAACAATACTGTGCGTCCCCCCGGCAACACTATGGGGTTGGCGTGCGTCACTTCGTGTCGCGCGGCGTCAAGCACCGTTAACTGGCGGGGCGCGCCGCCCTTGGACGGCACAATCCACAGCGCGCCTCCAAGTGTGTAAATAATGTCGGTCGATCCCCAAGCAGCTTCGCTGTCGAGATCTGCCGACGTCAGCGTCTCCCTTTCTCCATTGGCTAGCGACACTACCGTCATCAATGTGCTGCCGGGAACGAGCGCGACTCTCGTGCTGTCAGGAGAAAAGGAAGCAGTGTTCACTCCCCCGGTGTCATTCACTTCGATCGCTTCCTGGCGATCGAGCCGGCGAATGTAAAGTCTGCGCACTCCATCTCGGACACCTATCAAAGCGACGGCTCGGCCATCAGGTGAAAGCGCGAATCCACCCTGTAGACCGGCAACGGGTTCGACGTTCGCGGGATAGGAGATATCCAGATGCGTAACTTCGCGCGAGCCAGTCCCGACATTCTCGCGATGCAATAGCATCAATGCGGCGAGCGCAATTGCCACCGCAGCTACGGTCCACGGCAAAATCCGCCGCCACGTTGGTTGCGTGGAGCCCGCGACGCCAACTCCCGTGTTCGCTCCTTCGATTCCACCGTCGGAGATCGCCTCTTCAATCGTAATTCGCGCTTCGCCGACGGCCTGCAACCGCCGCTTCAAATCTTTTTCGATGCAGCGGCGAAGTAGGCGACGAATTGCAGAAGGCAGGCCAGCAGGTAACAGCGTCCAATCGGGTTCGCGTTCAATCACTTTCGCCAGCACATCGGAGACAGTTTCTCCGGCGAACGCCTGCTTCCCGCTCAACATCTCGAAAAACAGCACGCCGAATGACCAAATATCCGAGCGCCGATCCACCGTCTTGCCCTTCGCCTGTTCCGGCGACATGTATGCCGGCGTGCCCAAAATAAATCCGGCTTTCGTCGCGCCAATTGTAAGCGTAGGAGAATTGGAAATATTCTGCGCCGACGCCGCATCGTCTTGCAGCGCCTTCGCTAGACCGAAGTCCAGCACCTTCACTTTGCCGTCGTGCGTCAGCTTGATGTTTGCTGGCTTCAAATCTCGATGAACTATTCCGCGCTCGTGCGCATACTCGAGCGCTTCCGCAATTTGTCTCGCGATGGGCAACGCTTCACCTATCGGAATTGCGCATTCTTTAATGCGCTCCTCAAGTGTTGCTCCTTCGACAAGTTCCATCACCAGCGCGATTGCGCCGCCACTTTCCTCAAGCCCGTAAATCGAGGCGACATTTGTGTGATTCAGCGCCGCAAGGAGTTGCGCTTCCCGCTCGAAACGCGCCAGGCGCTGCTCGTCCTGCACAAATTCCTGCGGAATTACTTTGATGGCGACGTCGCGATTCAGCTTCTTATCCGTCGCGCGATACACTTCGCCCATTCCGCCCGCGCCAAGCGGCGACACAATTTCGTAGGGACCAAGTTTGGTGCCATTTGCCAGGGGCATGCGTAAGGCGGATTATAGGCTTGGAGGAAGAACTACGGCAAAATAAATTCCGGGTCGCGTAAATTTACTCCTGCTTCGTTCTTAGGTCAGAGTTTGGTTGGCGGTGATTCCCACGTACACCGCACGTACACCATTTCGCCAAATTTGGAGATTTGAGCGTTTTGAGCGCGTCGTATTTTCAATAAGTTGTTTGTTTTCAACACGGGTACATATTCCGACTCCCCCCGCCTCCACAGTATTACCTATACTTTATTATATGTGTTAGTTGACTAAAGGGCATTTGCAGCGCAACTCACCGGCAACCAGACCCGACAGCTGCGAAGAGGTTGGCGATCGACTGCATATCTACACGTAGTGCCTTTCAATGTCGCGTGAAGGAGGTTTCCTTAAGTACCAATTCGAAAGAATTTCACTAAGCACGGTTGCGCTACACGCAAGCGGAGACGAGCCGGTAGAATTCGTTTGCGCGCGCCGGAATCCGGATCAGCCTGTACGTTGCCAAAACTCCCCAACGCTCAAATCTTGCATCAATCGCAAGGCCGCGCGAAGTCACGCCTGGTTCAAACGCCTTTAGTTGTACCGAATGTACCGAGAATCGCGGCTGAAGTTGAAGAATGAAGTTGCTGTAATCCCTTTAGAAATGAGTTGTATACAGTGACGCGCCTGTAACTCACTTAGATAGAGCGTCTGGCCACGGCGCTAGACGCTCGACCGTGGAGATAGTTTTTGCTAAGCCATTTTGAATTAATGGGATGCGAATGCGGAGACACGCGAGGTTGAAATCGCACAAGAAACTGCGCTAAACTGTTGAAAGTAAACAGTGTATCGGTGCGCCCGTAGCTCAGCTGGATAGAGCGTCTGGCTACGAACCAGAAGGTCGGGAGTTCGAATCTCTCCGGGCGCACCACTTATCTAGCTTTGGATTCAGTGAATTAGAAAACTCCCTTTCTGAAGGACCCCCTCGGATTTGGGTCCATTTGGGTCCACTAAGCAGCCCACAACCTTTTCAAGCCTCTCTACAGCGAGTCTCTGCGAACTAGGGATTGCGTGCGCGTAGATATCCGCGGTGGTGCTCAGACTTGCGTGGCCAAGTTGGGCCTGCGCCGTCTTGAGGGGTTCGCCCATATCGCTAAGCAACGTCGCGTGCGTATGGCGGAAGTCGTGCCAGCTAAAACCACGGAGCTCTGCCTGAGCGCATGCCGGAAGCAAGTGCCGCTTATGCAGGTTTCCTGATCTCTGGTACGTTCCGTTGCGAGTGGGGAAGACAAGTGAGTTATCTGCAATTCGGCTACCGGCATTGAGTTGGCGAAGCGCGTGTTCAAGCGCGGGTCCGATTGGAACGTCTCGGAGTCCGCTTCGCGTCTTCGGCGTCGAGACATGTCCTTCGTATACCGCTTCACGAACTCGAATTACCTTGCGCTCGAAATCTACATTCTTCCAGCGCAGAGCAAGCAACTCTCCGATTCGCATACCCGTCAACACGGCTGACAAGACGAGCGTGTGTACAGGCCCGTCTAGCACCTTTAATAAGCGTGTCACTTCGTCGACAGTGAGAAAGCGCCTGTCTTCACAAAGCGGCCGCGCCGGGAGTTTGACACCACTGACAGGATTCACCGGTAGGTACTCCCAATCCACAGCCGTGCTGAGAATCTTGCTCAGCAAATTGCGGATATGCATGGAAGTTTTCCAGGAGAACTTCTGCCGAGTCATCTTTTCCGTGACGAACCCTTGTATGTGTTGGCGTTTGATTTCACACAAGGGTTGGTCACCAAAGACAGGGAACAAGTGGCGTCGTGTGAGGTGTCGGTAGTTACGTTGCGTAGCGAACTTCAGTGTGGGCAGAATGGCGGGTTCCCACTGTGAGCTGACAAAATTGCGGAACAACATTGTCGACTGCGGTTTTTGCAACGTGTGATTGACTTCATGCAGGCGGGGTTCGAGAAATGCGCGGGCCTGGCGTCGAGTAGGAAAGTCCGCAAGCGTGCCAATGATCTCTGAGCGACGAATGCTTTTCAGAGTTCCATCAGCTGCCAGCACAGATTCCCTCCAACGCGCGACCCAGACTTTCTTACGCTTTCCTCGAACTACTAAACTGCCATTTTGATATCGACGACGAATCATCGGTGTATTCCTTTCCCCCGATGTCCGCCTTGGCTCTGCGATACCTTTCAACATCATACGCATGCCCTCTCCAGAATCAAGCACGGTGCTGCTCTCGAATAAATTCCGTCACGGTTGATTCTTCAAACCGGAGATACTTCCCGAGTTTTAAGTGGAAAAGTTGGCTCGCACCGCGCCTTCTCGTCCGCTCATACACCCACGACACCGGGACATGTAGAAATTCGGCGACGTCTTGCACGGTGAGAAGTTGGCCTTTTTCTCTCTTATCTCCTGCAGTGGTCGCTGCGGTTGGCAGATCGAGTCGTTCGACTGCCGGGGATGTTAGGGACGATGACTGGTCCTCCTGCGAATTTCGAGATAGCCTCACGGATTTCAACATCGACGGGTTCACTGCATGGCGCGGGGCATGCCGTCTTGAGGACGCTGTGTTCTCGCGCATTCCGAATTGGTTTGAATGGAGCTTCATATCTGTCACGCGGTCTTCTTAAGAATGTCTCCTTCGACCTTCCCTTGGTTGATGTTGTTCGGGTGTGCGTCTGCCCAGCGTTTGAACTCCGCGTCTTTCTTGAATAGAAACTTGAGCGCTTCAGACACGACGTAGGATGGATTCGCATCAAGGAACTCGGCGTACCTGTCCAGATTGCGTCTGACTTCTTCCTCCAAGCGAACTTGCAGATTTGTAGTTTTGGGTTGTTTTGATGGTGCCTTTAAAAGTGCCATGTAACTTGCTCCTTTTTTCTTGAAGTTTGTAGTGCAGCTTGCATTGCAAAATGTACGTTCCGATCCGTGCACGCGGCCAAGACGGCTTCGCGCAAACTGCGCGAGAGGGCGGGAGCGATCCCACGAAGTCCTGGGCGGCTGAAAAGCCGCCAGGGTGGGGTCGCTCCCGCCCGATCCTGACGTCTTGGCCGCGTGCCGGTTCTCTTCTTCGTTCGGCTCATCTGTTTATTTCTCCGGTGCTTGTGGTGCTCTTCAGAGAAAGCTGGCCTGAAAGGTGAACTGAAAGTAGGGTTCGATCCGTTCTTCAGGTCGTCCGCACCTGACTGTCGAGATGGCGTTTTGGTTTTGCTTCAAACAGCGCTGCTTGTCCGTCTACCTGCACCGTCTCAAACCGGACTTTCCTCGGAGGCGTCAAGTCCCGATACTCGGAGCGCACTGCGTCGTTTGAGATCTGGCCATCTCTCCAAGCCGGGTATCTTTCGTGGCAGGAATGGTTCTGGAATCGCTTGGTATATTGGTTGAGGGACAGAAGATCATCGTCGGGCAGCAATTCATATTTCTTCATTTCCCAGAGTTTGCGCAAGCGGAAGTAATTGAGAATTTCATCGCCGGGGTCTTTCCGGGAAGTCTGGTTCACCGCGGCGAAGAACGCTTTCCGTGCGGCTTCAAAATGGGTTGACCGGGTAGCGACGTAGATAAGGCGAAGTTCGGCAAGAGCTCCAAAAAGGGAGGCATAGGCCAGCAGATGAGTTTTGAAACTGTCGATGCTCCCGAGTCCAGGATCAATGAATGTGAATGTCGCCACTGACGTGAAGGCAGATTCGGAAGTGAAGAACAAGGGAAACTTGTCCACGAAATACCGCTCGGTTGCTTTCGCGTGAATGGCTCCGGTGTAGCGTTTTGCGGGCAACAGCGCTTCTGGTATTCCGCACTGTTTGCAGAAATATTCGAGCTTGTCGGCTTCTGTTTCGAGGTACGTGTACTGCAAATGCCCCAAGATGAAATCAAGGACGGTGAGGCGCGTGCGGATATGTTCTGGTGAATGTTCGCGACGGTTGCGAAGGTTCTCCCGGCCAATGGCGCGGTACACGAGCCGGGAATAAACGTGATACACCCGCCCGTTCCGAAGGAGTAGACGAGCGGTGGCGTGCCCTTTCCCCAAAAGCTTTTGAGAAAAAGTCATGCTCCTGTCGCCGCTCTTGGCCCCGGTGAATTCCAAAAACTGCCGGGTTGAGAAATACCCGGAATGCGTGGTGACAATATAGAGAAAACGGGCTTCGTCCTCGGTGTAACCGAGAGCGCGAAGGCTTTCGATACCGGCGTCGGGGAATCGCATAAGTCACAGCCTCAGAATTGCGGTCATGATTTCGTGGTCGTCCCGGACACGGCGCAAACCGCCTGCGTCTTCGGACCGCGCGTAGATTTGGAATCCGGCGCTAGCCTTCTCCGCTAGTCCCTGCGGGCGGTAATGGTCGGTGGCGAGTTCAAGATCGACGCGGTCGCGGTCGCCTTCCTGCGTTTCATATTCAATGCGCACGTCGGGGAGAACGACCTTGCCCTCTACGACAGGTAGATGTTGTTCCCTGGCGATCTCCTGCTTTCGCTCGTCTCTGTATACTTCGCCGTGTTCTTGGGATTCACCGAGCTTCTTGTAGAGTTTCTCTTTGAGTTCGTAGTCGAGCGTGACTCGAAGTACCTTGCCGCCTTCGCTCTCGATGTCGTCCGCTGCTTTCTGATACATGCGATAGAGATCGGCGTCATGGGCGGCTTCCTTCGGTTTGACCAAGCCGGAGTAAACGGCTTGGTCTTGCGGTACGAATTCATGTCGTCGTAGCAGTTGTTGCCCCTGCTTGGTCAGCGTCACCACTTGGCGTGAGTTTCGTTTCAGGACGCTGGTTCCTCGTGTTTCTACAAGCCCTTGCCGGGTAAGATTTTCGAGATCATTTTCCATGCGGGGGCGGTCTCCGTTATAGGCGAACTGGATGAGGTCTTCGCGAGCGATAACGCGGAACGTGCCTACTTCGGACAGTGTATGAATCTCGGAATCGCGGAGCGAATAGGTCTTGTCCCGGTCTGCATACTTGGTTCGGACACGCTGAGCGAGAATGGCTTGAACGCGTTCTTCGCGCGGCATTGGCGGGCGGTCTTTATCGGGACGTTCTGGCTGCTCTTGATTACGTTGGTCGGTTCGCGCTTCCTCCCGGTGAATCTCGGCGAGGCTGTCGCCGGAGTTCCAGCCGCGGGACGAACCTCGGCTCACGTCGCGACTTGAATCGGAGTCGCGAAAATCATCGGTATCAAACCCTCGGGACATAGCGAGTCAACTCCAAAAACGCTGCGGGAACAGCAACCTCGAAGATAGTTATCTGCGGTTAAAATCAGAAACCAATTAGAAAGATCCTCCTGTTATATAGAGGCCAAAAAATCGGGAAATGTCAGGCGGCCAATCGATTTTTTCCCAAAAATCTGGATTACGCCTCCGTTTCCGGGTGGCTCAAACGAGGACAGTGCTGGCAAGCTCCCTGTGTTGCCCCGCGTTCGAAAGATGATGGTTGGCGAGGCTGCTGCGGGGTTGGGTAAGAACCTCCCTCACCTATACAGAGGCCAAAAATCGGGAAAATCTCACAAGAAAAATTAAGAATTTTGCGGTGAGTGGTCTTCCTCGGTGGTTGGTACTAGGACGCGCTGCGCTTTCTCGAAAAGCAACAAGGAGTGAGAATTTCAGGACGTTCCAAACATATCCGGCTCAGGTTAGGATGGCGGCGCAGAGGAAGAATTGTATGAAAGAATCCAAGGAAATGTTGGTGTCGTATGTCGTCGCGACAAGGTATGTTGCGCGATGGGGGGCGAAATGGGACTCCTCGATTTTGCCGGTGG
>OBLU010005597.1_pt1 | contig 11248 bp, 9 predicted proteins | sample 1518681 | NCBI WGS metagenome assembly OBLU01 (sample SAMEA3539304, study PRJEB22396) | soil metagenome | biome: tundra; feature: field; material: soil | place: USA | collected 2010-05 | depth 0.15 m
CCTGGCCCACATCTTGCAAACCTTCGCGCGGGCCAGGGACTGGGAGCAGTACCACACACCCAAGAACCTCGCCATGGCGCTCGCTGGGGAGACCGGCGAGCTACTGGCATGCTTCCAATGGCTGACCCCAGACGAGTCAGCCAGCATCATGCAAGACCCCCCAAGCGCAGCCGCCGTCGAATCTGAGCTGGCCGACGTGCTCCAGTACCTCATAAGGCTGGCGGACATCCTAGAGGTCGACCTAGCCGAAGCTGTCAGAACGAAAGTCCGCCTCAACGAGAGCCGGTTCCCTCCCACCGTTAGGTGACTTAAGAACTGGTCATGCGGGATCCGCGGGAACCAAGTTGGCGGGGCGGAGTGCAGTGACCTGTGTTGCGCCAGGTTTCACATTCGAACCCGGGGGACCCCGAGGTGACGAGGTGGCCAATCTGTGTGGCCCGTTTCACCGATGCCCCGATGTGCGCTGTCCGCTCGACAAGGAGATGCACCGAGTAAGGCCGGACGATGGCCCGGACCAGTGACAGCCGTCACGTCCGGAGACTTTCGCGTCTTAATCTCGCGTCTCTGCGGGGGATAGCGCTGGCACGCATGCGCCGGGTTGTCACGGGTATTACCAGGCACCGGCTGGAGAAGGTTCTCCCCGCAAGTCCGCCGGCAGCAGATGGGACGGGCACGGAGGTCGAATTCACACTCCGCCCCCCAGTCCCGGGAGTCCCGTGCTTGTTCATACGTCACGAGACGGTCTGATGACGCGGCACTACCAATAACGGTGGCCGGCGTGGCGCGCGGCGCAGCATGCGGCTGGCTCTTAACGTGAGATTACGAAAGGACGGTAGATCTCATGTCGACTCTGCCTGTCCTGTCCGGGCGGGCAGGACTTCTTCGGGACCATCTGTTCGTCCAAGCAGCGGCCGACGATGCCGCTGACGTGCTCACGCTAGCTGATCGAGCGGGCAGCGGAGTGGTCTTGTCAGGCTCGCGGTCACTCCGCGCAGCCGCAAGGCTCAAGAAGGCGGCACCAAATCTTCCGCTGCTTCTTGACCGCCGACGGTACGCGGGAAAGAACCGGGCTAGCGGCACTGCAGCATTCGACCCGCGCTGGCTTGATGAGCAGCGGAGCCTGGCGGTGCCGCGTGTTCTAACTGACTCAGGCTATATCGGCTCTGGCGACGTCGGTGGACTGCAGGCAGTGCTTGGGCGGACCGTGGCTGCCGGTTCGGACGTAACCGCTGTTCTGCCCATTCACCCTGACTGGTTGCGGCGCGATCTTTCCACATTTATTACAGAGATCAGTACACACGCGATGCCCATTGCCATGGTTCTTGAACACCGGAACGACCCTCTCGGGATTCTGGGAACCGTGCGGGGCCTGGTGACTCTGCTTCGCGAGGTGCCATCGGTCGGGCTCCTTTGCAGCGACGTCTCGGCGCTGGGCGCACTAGCCTTCGGAGCCTCCTGGGCGGCGGTGGGAGTCCGCACTAGCCTTCGCCACCTGTATCCAGCCGATGCAGGCGGGTTCGGACCGAATACAGGTACGCCGAGCGCGCTCGTTGACCCAGCGCTCGCGCTGATCAAGGTCGACAAGATTGCCGCAGGATGGGCCGCCACCCCGGATGATCCGGCCTGGGTATGTAACTGCAAGATCTGCCGCGGACGCACGCTGGACTGGCTGCTGTACGCAACGGCGCAGGAGGCCAACGAACACACCTTCGAGCTGTTGCTTGACCGGCGTGACCGGCTGACGAGCCTGCCCCCCGGGTCGTTGCGCGAGCAGTCTTGGCGAGCGCAGTGCGCGTCCGCTGCCTTCCAGTACGAGTCCTTGGCGCTCGTCGGTGTCGCCTGGGATGTACCGCGCTTCCTCCGGCACTGGCAGTCCGTCTGAGACCGGAATTCAACTTCTTCCCTAGCCAGCCACAGCGACGGACGAGACTAGCGCCTTCTTCGCATCCTGGACAATCGCGTCCCAGATGGTCTCCTCGACGAGCCGGTGAACGTGTGTTCGCTCGACGGTCGGCGGCTGCCCCGGCAAGGCCAGGACGGCAGCGGTATTGCCGTCCACGCGGAGGACCCCTGTCCCGGTTACCGCTGCCTCCGTCAGCACGGCGGGTCGGCAAGCCCGCGGCGGCAGAGCAACCGCACGCGGACCGAACGCGGTGAACGTGCAAGCTGCGTTCCGTGCCGCCAGCCACCCCTGCCTGAAAGCCACCGCTCCAAGGATCCGCACCGGTGAGGGGCGCAAAAGGAACCCTGGATGCAGGTCAGCCTGGCAGCGAAGCAACCACGGATCCACGATTGGCGGCAGCCGTTCCGAAACCCTGCGAGCGATCTCGTCACCATCAGGCACCGCGATCACAAGCAATCGCGAGCCAAGAAGATCCATCTCAACCGCAACGCCCTCATGCCAACCGAGCAGGTCAACCACGGAACGCTGAATAGTCCGAGTAGAATTTACGAAACTACAATTCATATATTCATGCTAGGGCAGCCAGGGCGAAAGGGTGGGAGGCGTGCCGGACGAGAGACCGCGCGGACGCGGACGCCCGCCCAGGGCGGAGGCCGCAGAGCCGACGGGTTACCGGGTCACCGCAGCTACCCGACGTCAACTCGTCCTCGCGATGGCGTTCACGGACGCGCGAACGGTGCAGGCGGTCATCGACTGCGCCGTTCACGACTACCTCGCGGTACTGAGGGATTCGATTCCGGGTTTCGCTGCCGCAGCCGAAGCAGCCGACTCGCATGTGACAGGACGACCGCAAAACGTCACACGGCTTCGTCGCGACTGATCCTGAAGTATGTCCTTCGCCCCGTACGACCAGCCCGCCGCGAGTGCCGCGCCAGGAACCAGGATCAGGGCGGGCGGTGGTGTCAGCCCCTCCGCTGGATCTTCAGCCGTGCCTGATCGAGTTCTGTTTGAACCACTCGGGCGCGCTGGTGCCGCGCCATTTCGGTGAGCCGGAGCGCCAGGTTGTACAGCGATCCTGCCAGGTCAGGCAGGCAGAGGTCGGGGTCGATGTCAACGAGGTGGCGGCGGATGGCAACGGCTTCTTCAATGGCGGCAAGGGCTTGCTCTTGTCGCCCCAGGCCCGACAGGAAGAGAGACTGGTTGTTCAGCGACGCCGCAAGGCCGGGCTGGAAGGTATCGGGGTTGACTTCTGAGAGTTCTCGGAAGATCTTGGTGGCGTCCTCGGCGGCGGCCAGTCCTTCAGTGAGTCTCCCTAGGTCCGACAGGATCACCGACCGATTGTTCAACAACAATCCGAGCACAGGCGGGAAGGTGCCGGGGTGAGCCTGATCGAGTTCCCGGTAGATCCTGATGGCTTCTGCTCCGGGGGTAAGAGCATCGTCCAGCCGTCCCAACTCGGACAGACTGGCCGACTGGCTGCTCAGCGAGGCCGCCAGATCGGGCGGGAAGGTGCCGGGGTGAGCCTGATCGAGTTCTCGGTAGATTCTGATGGCTTCTGCTCCCGGGGTAAGAGCTTTTTCCAGCCGTCCCAGGTCGCATAGCCTGGCGGCCTGATTGCTCAACGCCCTGGCGAGATCAGGCAGGAAGGCGCCGGGGTGAGCCTGGTTGAGTTCCCGGTAGATCGCGACGGCTTCTTCGATGGTGGCGAGTGCGTCCTCTCCTTGACCTAGGCCCGATAGGCAGATCGATCGGTTGTTCAGCGAGGCCGCGAGGTCGAGCCGGAAAGCGTCCGAGTGGGCCTGGTTGAGTTCCCGGTAGATCGTGATGGCTTCTGCCCCGGGCGTAAGGGCTTCCTGCAGGCGCCCTATCTCGGACAGCCTGGCGGCTTGGTTGCTCAGCACCATCGCGAGGTTGCGGAGGAAGGCGCCTGGGTGTGCATGGCTGAGTTCCTGGCAGATTTTGACGGCTTCTTCGATGGCGGCGAGGGCCTCGTCTCGTTGACCTAGGCCCGATAGGCAGATCGATTGGTTGTTCAGCGATGCTGCGAAGTCGGGCAGGAAGGCGCCGGGGTGGGCCTGGTTGAGTTCCCGGTAGATCGTGATGGCTTCTGCGCCGGGAATGAGAGCCTCGCCTAGTCGTCGCATCTCGGAAAGCCTCGCGGACTGGTTGCTCAGCGCCATCGCAAGGTCGCGGCGGAAGGTGCCGGGGTGGGCCTGGTTGAGTTCCCGGTAGATCGTGATGGCTTCTGCGCCGGGAATGAGAGCCTCGCCTAGTCGTCGCATCTCGGAAAGCCTCGCGGACTGGTTGCTCAGCGCCATCGCAAGGTCGCGGCGGAAGGTGCCGGGGTGGGCCTGGTTGAGTTCCCGGTAGATCGTGATGGCTTCTGCGCCGGGAATGAGAGCTTCATCCAGTCGTCGCAACTCGAACAGCCTTACGGACTGGTTGCTCAGGAATCCCGCGAGGTCGGGCAGGAAGGTGTCAGGGCGGATCTCGGCAAGGAGTCGCTGGATTGCTACAGCTTGGTGGACGGCGGCCAATGCCGCCTCTCGACGGCCCAGATCCGACAGGAAGATCGATTGGTTGCTCAGCGAGGTCGCGACGTCGGGCAGGAAGATGTCGGGGCGAGCCTCGGCAAGCTGCCGCTGGATCGTGATGGTTTCTTCGATGGCGGCGAGGGCGTCCTCAAGCCGTCCCAGTCGAGACAGCGCCCCGGACTGGTTGCTCAGCACCAATGCGAGACCAGGCTGGAACTCGCCTGGGTGGGCGTCAATGAGCTTTCGGTAGGTTGAGACCGCTTCTTCGGCGACGGCCATTGCTTCCTCCAGCCGTCCCAGGTCTGCAAGGCGACCGGACTGATTGCTCAGCACCACGCCGAGGCCAGGCAAGAAGTTCTCAGGGTCTGCCTCTGCGAGATCCCGTTGGATCGTGACGGCTTCGTGGATGGCGTCCAGTGCCGCCTCCGGCCGCCTCAGTTCACCGAACCGGTTGCTGAGACCAGAGAGCCATTCCGCGCGCTGGCCGTTTCGTTCGGTCGTCTCGCTAAGGAGTCGCTGCAGTGAGACAATTGCGGTTGCTGCTAGCACCAGTGATGGGTAGGGGATTGCGGCAGTAATCCGCGCTAGGGCGTCCGTTGGCAGCGGCTGGGCCGCGAACTCTCCGTTGAGCAGGTCAGCAAGTATCGGATTGGTCTCAACCGCTACCACTAGGGCTGGGATGGCGACACGCTTTAGGTCAGCAGCCAGTGCGGCACGCAGTAGGCCCTCGGCTCGCGTCTGCTGCTGGGCGGCTCGGCCAAGGATCGTAAGCATCCTCACAATGCGCCGCTCCGGCAAGTGGCCGATCAGCCTCGGCGTCAGATCGGAAAGCGCCACAAGCTCATCGACCACCAGATATTCAGCAATCATGTCCGGACGCAGCGACCCGAGCCATTCCGCCTCATTCGATTCGCCTGGTTGCGTGGTAGGGGTCGAACCAGCCGGCGCATTTAGTCCCACCGGGTAGAGATCATGCAGCCAACGTGCCACCTGACCACGGCGCTCCCCGGAGTCAGCTAGATCTCCAATGCAAGACAGCAGCACGACCGCGTCCGCCTCGTTGTCGGCTCCGGCTAGGCAAGCGACAGCGACAACTCGCCGAAGAACGGCGGAGTCCAGGTGAAGGCCTCTGGCTTCGGCGCCGTGCCGCCAGTAGCTCGCTTCGTGGCGCAACAATCCCGCGGTGATGTCAGCGCTGGTCGGCGGTTGCCTTCCATCGTTTCCCCGCTCCTCTTCATCCAGAACCGCCAGCAACGCTGCGGCATGCAGTACGAGCACAACAGCGTATGGGTCAGCCGGTGGCCTGGGTGTCTGTGGACGCAATGCCCCGAGCCTCGCCGCGAAGTCCGCGACCGCATCATAAAATACCTTGTGCTGTTCGGCCTCCTCCCTGGACAAGGGTCCCAAGATGATAGGCGCTACGTAGGCGAGAATTTCCCGAACCGGGTAGTCGGCGTCGGCAATCAGCTGTTGCCACCACTCGCCGGCACTGCGGGCGAGCAAGACAACCCGCATATCCGGGCCGGCGGTATCATCCGCAACTGCAGACAGCAATCTCGCTAGCCGGTCTCGGGTCTCCGCGTAATCAACCACCAGCACCGTTGGCTGGCCTACCTCCCGAACCGAGTCAATTGCCACCTCCTCATTTCCCCTTGGCACCCAGAACGTCCGCCACCCGCCCTTGCTCAGCTCCCGGCCAAGCTGCACCACCAGCCGTGTCTTCCCGACTCCGGCCTCGCCTGTCAGCAGACGTACCCCGATGTGCGCCTCAGTCGCGCACCAGGTGAGCAACTCATCCAACTCCGGGCGCCGCCGGAACGAGACCACTTCTTCTTCAGGGCGCAGCAGAGTCACGATGCCGAGCCCGCGTACACGCACGCGGTCCCGCACAGCATCGGGATCGCCCACCGTAAGCAAATCGATCGCCGTTCGCCTGCGCTCCAGCCGATCCATGCGGTGCTTGTGAAGCTCTATTGCGACCGTTACCAGGCCAGATGACAGCAACACCGCAATGCCGCCAATGATCCCGCCTGACACCCCGCCAGCCGTGGAGCCCAGCACGACGCCGACGACCGTGAGTAGTACGGCGAGCGCAGTGACAGCGATGGTCCGAGACTCGATCCCCACACGCCCTCATTCCCTCCTGAGCTGAAGGATGGTCCCGCCTGGCCCGGGACGGATCGATCCGAGCGTGATCTTCACTCGCTCCCGGACCCTGCGCGGCCCACCCACGCGCCCCCGAATCAGTACTGCGCTTTAACGGATATTTTACACGCAACAACGATGCTACGACGGCGCCGTAAAACAGCTATCTGCTCCGCAAATGACGCCGCCAAGACCGCCGAGTTTGACCAGCGCGCCCGGCCCGTACTAGCCAATTTCAAATACTATTATAATCAAAGCATTGACTGCGCGAGCCGAGCACGTACTTGACACATGTTGACACGGATGGCACCCGGGAGAGGTTATGGCGCATCTGGGCACCAGCGCCGGGCGGCACAGTTAGCGCAGCCTACGCCTATGCGCGGCGGGTAGGCATTGTCACTGAGTAGGTCAGCCACTGCTGCGCTTACTCGTGCCCGGGCGGCTTCGACGAGATCTTTGTCATCTGTAGGCAAGATCGTGAGTTCTTGGCCGCTGGCGCTGAGTTCTTCCCATTCCAACGCGTCTGGCGGCCCACTGGCTCCCGACGCCAGCAGGACCAGATAGAGCGCGGCCGCTATATCTGTCTCGACGAGATATTGGGCTCCGCGTGCCGTAAGCGTAGTCCGGCTCTTGGTTTCCCGCCAAACAACCGCCGTGTCCCGCACGTACATGGCATCGGGGCGGCCCACCAGAAGGACCCGGCTAGTGGCGTCGAGAGCTGCCGCGTCTTTCTGTACTCTGAATCCGCTCGTCCCGGCGTCGGCCAGTGGGCAGATTCCCAGATGGTGCCCGGCCATGGCCGATCCCATCTCATCGTCTGTCTCGGCGAGGAACCGCTGCACGTCTGCCTCGTTGCAGGCGACATTTCGTGTGTGATTGACACGGAGCCAGGCATCTAGGCGTTGGCCACGTAGCAACGCTTCCCCGGCTAGCGGATCGCTGGGCAGGCCCTCTAGTGCCAGGAGTTGATACCGACGGGCACAATCAGCATGAGTCCGTAGGTCTGTGGCGGTGACCTTGCGGACCGTGGGCTGCCGGGGAACGAATTGAAGGAGGCCCTCGATCCGCGGAGCCCCGGGACAGGCGCCGACGAACCTGCAATCGGCGCAGTGGGACCCTGGACGGACCCGCAGGTCAAAGGCCATGTCCCGCAACGCGCTCTTGCTCAGTGCCTCGAACTCAGCATTGAGGGCCGCGCGAGCCCAGCGCCCCAGCTGCACGGATGGGCCGCCAGCAGCGCCGGCCTCGAAGACTTCTACTGCACGAAGCGGGCGCTGCCCGTCGTGGTCTAGGTGACCGGCGAGGCAGTATGCCGCCGTCAGCGCCCATCCTCGCGAAGCTTCGCAGGCCGGCCGCGCTGTCGTCATGCGCAGCCGCCACACCTGCCATGCCCCGGCAGGTCCCCTGAACGCGAATGCCCCTCCCGCATGCATCTCGCCTGACTCGAACGGCATCTTGATGAACGCCGGATAGTGATCGAATGTACCGGGCGCGGCTGCTTCCCCGGCGTCCAGCAGGGCCTCCACGGCCGCAACAGCGAACTCGCGCACCGACCGGCTCTCCCGCGGCAGAAGCGTTGCCGCCAGCCGATAGAGGTCGGCGACAGGGTGCTGGCCGGCCCCGTACGCCGATGTCGGTCCTTTGGCAGCCAGTTCCCTCAAAAGGGTCGCGGCAGCGAGCCACGCTCCCCCCGAGAGCTTGGCCAGAGGTTCTGAGATCCCGGGCCCTGGGAGACTGGAGTTCTGGAGCACAACCGCAGCCTTTGCCGGGCAGAGTCCGGCGTCGTCGAAGACGCGAGGGCCGAACCATGGACTGTTCGCGCCGCCGACAGTGAGGACGGGTGTCACGTGGCCCTTCCTGTCTACGCTAGGGGTCCCGGGCGGAGGCCCAACGCTGCCAGCCGGAACGCCATGGCCTGTCGGCTGACGTCGAATGCTGTAGCTAGCTCATCTATGTCGCTGACCCGGTCGGCGGCCCGCCGCACCACGTCGGCAGGCAGGAGCAGGTTCGCAGCAAATTCGTTGGCCGCTCGTTCATGCTGCCAGTTGTAGCCGGGTGCGTCGCCGGCGCTCCCCCCGGCGTCGAAGAAGTCGAGGTGGAAGGACGCGGAGTGGCGCAGTAGGTGGTGGCCGAGCTCGTGGGCGAGCGTGAACCGGCGCCGCCGCGTGTTTGGCTGGCTGGCATCGAGCCCGATCGCGGGACCGTCTGGGAGTTGGACAACCAAGCCGTCAACCATCCCAGCGAAGTCGAAGCTGAGTACCCGAACGCCACACCGGTGGGCCACGTTGTTGACATTCACCGGCGGTACCTGGCCCAGCTTCGCGGCGGCTAGCAGTTGTTCGGCCGCGTCGCGCGCGCCAGCAGCCCGGACAGTCAGCTCGACTGGAGGAGCCGAAACCTTGGCAGCCTGCTCCGCAAACCGCTCCAGCGCCCGTGCCAGCGTCTCATCCTGAACCTGCTCCGCCGCTGCCCGCAGCACGGCCCCCAGGGGCCGCCGGTCGGATTCACCTGGCAGCAGGTCGGTCAGCGGCGCATCGAGGAAACCGGCGATCTTCATCAGGTCGTCGATTCCCGGCAGGCGCCGCCCCGCCTCCCAGTACGAGATGGCCGTCTGGGTGACGTCCAGGCGCGCGGCAAGTTCCGCCTGGCTCACGTGCGCACGCTGGCGAGCCGCTTTGAGACGCCTGCCGATGTCCAGCGCAGGTTCGGCCATGAGGTCCTTCCGCGTGCCCGTTGTTGCGCAGCCCTATGCCGGCCGCTAGTGTTCATACCGCCAAGTTATCCCACATAGCGTTCTGTTACAAGGCTGGCACGCAGCCGGCCACGCGGAAGGAGCAATGTCCATGACAGCAGAGCAGTCCGTCTCCACGCTACTCACTACGCCAGAAACCGGCCTCGGGCAGATGGTCCAGGCCGTCTCAGCCTCGGATGTCCAGGTCGGGACACACTCGGTGCCCCAGCGTTATCTTTACGCACACGCCATGCGCGGAGAAGTGATCCAGCATGTCCGCACCCAGGCCAGTGCCGGAGATCGTGGCAGGCTGCCAGCCATCCTCGCTGACTGGGATGCCCTGCAGCCAAAGGTGCGGGCCCTGCAGATATCCGAGGCCGGCCTTTCCGACACAATTGCGATAGTGCCCCTGCCTCCAGAGGCCGAGGCTTTTGCCGCCACGACGAACGCCGACCTCCTGGTCGCCAAGGCCTTTGGGTCATGGAATCACGGCATCGCCATGGTGGAAATCGACAAGCTCGTGTTCCCGCAGCGCACGGTCAACGAGGAGTACATCCGGCAGCTAATATGCAAGTACCCATCGTCACCCGATATTGATGCCCTTCTCCGGATTTGCGTCTCACCACGGACGGACATGGCGCCCATCCAACACTTGGAGGTGGCGCCGAATACTCACGTGTTTAGCTCGCCAAACACGGACCTTAGATTCCTCGGAGCTTTCCTCAAGGAAACAATAGGCGTCGAGGACACTCCGCTTGTGGAGGCCGGTGGGCTACCGGCAGCTGCCGTGGTCGGTTTCGTGGGATACGGAACCCCCATCATCAATGCCTACCAGATTGGACGCAGGCTAGTTCTCGGCAACGGTCATCATCGCGTATACGCGCTGAGAAAACTAGGGGTGCTCAGCATCCCGATCATGATACTAGAGGTATCTAACCCGCTGACGGAAATGCCGCAAGCCATTGGAGGCACGCCGAAGGAGCTGCTCCTGGGTGCCCGGCCACCGCTCGTGAAGGACTTTATGGAAGAGGACTTCAGCATCACCCTCCAGGTGAAACAGCGTATCAGGCAGCTTACGATGATGATAAATGCAAACCAATACGAAATACCTGCATAAGACACTCAGATGGCATGCGGGGTCCTCGGCGAGAACAGCCCGTTCTCGCCGAGGATGCCTATCTCTCGCTGAGCCAAGCCAAACAGTGACCACCGGAAGTCGCGGGGGCACTTCGTCGCAGTGGAGTAGATGGCCTGGACTTCCTCGGGCGTAACCCGGCAGCGCTCACTTGCGGCCAAAGGTCGGCATCGTCTAGGCCTGTCCCGCGTGCTCGGGATCACCCAGCGGTGGCGTAAGTAGGGGCGCGGCCTTCCAGCTAGCGCCACAGGCGCGCCCCGTCTCTCACCCGATTATATGAACGCTCAATTCCGCGATGGGCGGCCTCGGAGTCTTAGCGCGAGATCTGCCAAGCTGGTCACGACCGCCCCGGCATGGGCATGGGCATGGGCATGGGCATGAGCAGGGGCCGCCGGGGCGCTGGCGTAGGCGATAACGGCTGCTCCGGTCTTCAGGGCAGCGTCGAGGACGTCCGCAGACGTTGCCACGACTGCACACGTGTTGGCGTCCGTGTCCAGTAAGCCAGTAGCGCGGCCGATGATATTGGCAACCGAAGTTGATGCTGGATCGTGTGGCGTGCGCGCCACCGCGAGGCCGGCCGGGTCGGCGAGGTTGGTCCGCTCGAGGTAGGCGTTGACTGCGCGAGTCGAGCACGTGCTGATAACGGTGGCTGTGCGGCTCGATTCGCGGGCGCTGGCGATGACGTCGTGGACATATCCGATGGGCTCAGCGCTGGAGACTGCGCCGAGTTCACAGTCAGTCAGCTCGGCGTCGGCCTGTTCGGCAAGTTCCAGGCTGATGGTGGCGGCGTAGGAGAGCAC
>OBLU010005598.1_pt1 | contig 11244 bp, 13 predicted proteins | sample 1518681 | NCBI WGS metagenome assembly OBLU01 (sample SAMEA3539304, study PRJEB22396) | soil metagenome | biome: tundra; feature: field; material: soil | place: USA | collected 2010-05 | depth 0.15 m
AGAACGGGGCATACCCCCAAACTACACTGGTGTAACCCTAATTGAACGGTATTGCGCTTAGATCCGAAGTCCGAAAACGAGTGCACCCCCGGATCGGCAATTGCTGAACCGATGAAACGGGCCGCTCAACCGGGCTTGTACTCGATGGACAGTGAGTTCACGCAGTAGCGGAGTCCGGTGGGAGCAGGTCCATCAGGAAACACGTGACCGAGGTGACCGCCACAGCGGGCACAGGTGATCTCGGTCCGGATGCTACCGAAGCTCTTGTCCACGTGCTCGCTCACGGTTCCCTCATCGAGGGCGCGGTAGAAGCTCGGCCATCCCGAACCCGATTCGAACTTCGTATCGCTCTGGAACAGATCGGCACCGCAACCGGCACAGGTGAACATGCCGCTACCATCAACGTGGAGCAACTCACCCGACCAAGCCGGCTCGGTGCCCTTCTGTCGCAGCACCGCGTAGCGCTCGGGTGAGAGCTTCGCTTTCCACTCCTCGTCACTCAACTCCGCTGGGCCTGCATCTTCGGTTTTTGTGGCGTCAGTCATATCGGGGCCTCCTTGGGCCGAATGGCCACGGCTACACCATCCATGGACTCCGGCATCCGACAAACAATAGAACCCCGGCTTGGCCCATGGTGTTCCCCGTGGGCCACCGAAATAAGGGGAAGGCCGTTTGCTAACGTCGCGTCAGATTTGGCCGGACCCTGTTGGCCTGCGGGCCAACCAACCTGACCAGGACGAACCCTATCCCATGGACCTTCGAGACCGACCCGAGGACGACGACTTCCGCCGCGAAGTGCGTTCGTGGTTGACCGACCATGTGGTGGGCGAGTTCGCCGCCCTGGGTGGACGGGGGGGATCAGGGGATGAGACCTATGGGTTCGCCACCCGACTCAAGTGGGAGAAAGTGCTGGCCTCCGACGGTTGGACGTGCCTCGGATGGCCGACCGAACACGGCGGGCGGGGCGCGTCCATCGCCCACCAGGTCATCTTCAACGAGGAATACGTAAAGGCCAAGGCGCCGGGCCGGGTCAGCATTCTGGGTGAGGGTCTCATCGGTCCGACCATCATCCACTACGGGACCCCCGAGCAGAAGGCCCGGTTTCTGCCACCGATACTGGCCGGGAGCGAGTTGTGGTGCCAGGGCTACTCGGAGCCCAACGCCGGGAGCGACCTAGCCAATGTCCAGACCAAGGCGGTTCCCGACGATGGAACCGGCGAATGGGTGGTCACCGGGCAAAAGGTGTGGACATCGCTGGCCCACCAATCCGACTGGTGCTTCGTGGTCTGTCGCACCGAGGCGGGATCGGTCCGTCACAAAGGGTTGTCCTATCTATTGGTGCCGATGGATCAGCCCGGGGTCGACGTTCGACCCATCACCCAGTTGACCAAGACGTCCGAGTTCAACGAAGTGTTCTTCGATGGGGCCCGGACGGCGAAGGACAATGTGCTCGGAGAGGTGGGTGATGGCTGGAAAGTCGCCCTCGCCACCCTGGCCTTCGAGCGTGGGGTGGCGCTGTTGGGCCATCAGGTCTCGTTCCGGCGTGAGTTGGATCACCTGATGGAAGAGGCCCGGGCCAATGGGCGCTCCTCGGAACCAGTGGTGCGGCAGAGGCTCGCCCGCGCTTACGTCGAGCTCGAAATCCTCCGTCTCAACACCCTGCGCAGCCTGTCCAACATTGACGGTCCGGTGGCTCCCCCCGAGGCATCGATCATCAAGCTGTATTGGGCAAGTTGGCATCGCGACCTGGGTGAACTGGCCATTGACGTGCTGGGGCCCGCCGGTCTGGTGGCTGAGGGTTTCCCCTATGAACTTGACGAGTTTCAGCGAACATTCCTTTTCAGCCGTTCCGAGACCATCTACGGCGGTTCCAACGAAATTCAGAAGAACATCATCGGCGAACGGGTCCTTGGCCTGCCGCCCGAACCCAAGGGAGCAACCCGATGAGCGACACCACCACCCAGCCATCACCGATGCCCCAGGCACCCGTCCCACCACCCGGCCACGGGTTGCTTGCCGGCAAGATCGTGGTGGTCACCGCGGCGGCCGGCACCGGTATCGGGTTTGCCACTGCCAAACGTTGCGTGGAGGAGGGTGCCACCGTGGTCATCTCCGATGCCCACGAACGCCGGCTCAACGAGGCGGCCGATGCGCTGGCCCGACTGCCGGAGCTCTCGGGGCAACGGCCATTGGCCATTCCGTGCAACGTCACCGACGAGGACCAGGTGAAGCATCTCTACGAGGCCACCGTCGACCACCACGGTTACTTCGACGTGGCCGTCAACAACGCCGGGCTGGGTGGACAAGTGGACGTTGTCGACATGACCGACGAGCAGTGGTCGCTTGTACTCGACATCACGCTGACCGGCACGTTCCGGTGTACTCGTGCGGCCCTTCGTCACCTCTACGCCCGGGGCCGGGGGGGAGTCATCGTCAATAACGCCTCGGTCCTGGGATGGAGGGCCCAGGCTGGTCAATCCCACTACGCCGCGGCCAAGGCCGGGGTGATGGCGCTGACCCGCTGCGCGGCCGTGGAGGCGGTTCCCCACAACGTGAGAATCAACGCGGTATCGCCGAGCCTGGCTGTCCACCCGTTCCTGAACAAGGTGATGCCTGACGAGGAGCTGGCCGAGCTCACGAAGAAGGAGGTCTTCGGGCGAGGGGCCGAGGTGTGGGAAGTGGCCAACGTCATCGTGTTTTTGGCCAGTGACTACGCCACGTTCATGACCGGTGAGGTGGTGTCGGTCAGTAGCCAACACCCATAGGAAGGCAACCTTAATCTGGGCCTTGTCAAGGCTCAGATTCAGGTCTTACCAATGGCGTGCAAACACTGCCGATTTCGAAGGTTAAAGACCGGCTCAATGAACTGGTCGAAGCCCTTTCTGTCACTCACGAACAGGTGACGATCACAAAGAACGGGTCGGCAGCAGCAGTGCTGATCGGCGCCGACGAGTGGGAATCCATCCAAGAGACGCTGTTTTGGCTTTCGCAGCCTGGGATCCATGAGTCAGTCGCCGAAGCGCGGACGGATATGGCTGCCGGGCGTAGCTCTGACGAAGACCGGATCCGGGCCGAATTCGGAGTCCCGAAGCGTTTGCAGTGAGCCATCGGGTCGTCTTTTCGGCTACCGCCCGACGAGACGTGGCCCAGGTCCCACCTCGGATTGTGTCGGCCATTGTCGAGTTCGTCTACGGAGACCTCGCTGCATCGCCATACCGGGTCGGCAAACCTTTACAGCGCGAGCTCACCGGGATCTTCAGTGCTCGGCGCGGTCTGTACCGAATTCTGTATGAAATCGACAACACCACCTCGACCATTCATAGTTTGAGGGTCGATCATCGCAGTGACATCTACCGGCGGCGTTCTGAAGGCGTTCTGAAGGCCACCCGGATCGATGCACTACCCTGACGGCGTGTCAGATATTGCGGATCCCCGCGGGGATCTCCAGTGGGGGACCATCCCCGGTTTGGTGGAGGATGCCGCCGCCCGGTTCGGCGAATCCGAAGCATTGGTCGACGCCCATGGACCTGGTGGGACGACCACCCGGCTCACCTTTGACCAGTTGGCGGAAGAAGTGGCGGCTGCCACCCGTGCGGTGCTGGCCAACGGCATCGAGCGTGGGGACCGGGTGGCGATATGGGCGCCGAACTGTGCTGAGTGGGTGATCGCGGCGCTGGGCTCGGTGGGGGCAGGAGCATTGCTGGTACCGCTCAACACACGGTACAAAGGCGCCGAGGCGGCATACATTCTCAGAGAGTCGGGGGCAAGACTCCTCTTCACCGTGCAGGGCTTTCTGGGCACCGACTACCCCGCCATGCTGGCCGAGGCGGTGAAGGCCGGAACAGCCCTTCCCGACCTCGAGCGGGTGGTGGTGCTGAGGACCGGAGAGACAGGGAAGTCGGGCGAGGCTGGGGAGCCCGGACAAACCGGGGGCAACAATCCGCCGGTCGGGCCCAAGAAGGGCGACCAGGTGGTTCCCTGGCATGTGTTTCTACACGAGGGAGCCTCTGTCCCAAGTGATGTCGCCGCCGGTCGGACGGCTTCGATCACCAGCGGCGACATGTCGGATCTGATCTTCACCTCGGGCACCACCGGTTATCCCAAAGGTGCGATGACCACCCACGGCCAGACGCTTCGGACGTTCGCCACCTGGGCAGAAGTGGTCGGGCTGCGCCAGGGTGACAGGTACTTGATCGTCAATCCGTTCTTCCATACCTTCGGGTACAAAGCCGGCATCCTGGCCTGCCTGATGACCGGGGCCACGATGGTCGCCGAGCCGGTCTTCGATGTCGATGTACTTCTGGGCAGTATCGCCGGCGAGCGCATTTCGGTGTTGCCCGGGCCACCGACCATCTTCCAATCGATCCTCGACCGCCCCGACCGAAAAACGTTCGATCTGTCGTCGTTGCGTCTGGTGGTGACCGGTGCCGCTCTGATTCCCGTCGAACTTGTGAAGCGGCTCTGGTCTGAACTGGACATCGAGACGGTGCTGACCGCCTACGGACTCACCGAAGCGACGGGTACCGTCACCATGTGCCGACAAGGCGACTCGGCCGAGGTCATCTCGGGCACATCGGGTCGGGCCATTCCCGACGTGGAGGTCCGCATTGTGGATGCCGACGGGGCTGAGATGGTCCGGGGTGAAGCGGGGGAGATCATTGTCCGCGGCTACAACGTGATGCGGGGCTATTTCAACGATGCCGAAGCCACCGACGCGGCCATCGATACGTACGGCTGGCTGCACACCGGCGATGTCGGCGTCATGGATGCAGACGGCAATGTCGACATCACCGACCGCCTGAAGGACATGTACGTGTCTGGTGGGTTCAACGTGTATCCGGCCGAGATCGAAGCGGTGCTCCGGAATCATCCGGGTGTGGCCCAGGTGGCGGTGGTCGGGGTCTCCGATGACCGCATGGGCGAGGTGGGTTGCGCCTTCGTGGTACCGGTTCCCGGGGCATCGGCCGAGGAGATGGTGGACACCCTGCCCACCTGGGCACGGGATCACCTGGCCAACTTCAAAGCGCCCAAATTCGTGGAGATCGTCAACCTACTGCCGACCAACGCCGGCGGCAAGGTACTCAAGCGTGAACTGCGTGAAAGGTTCAACGCCACCCAGCTTCAGTAGACAAAGCTTCACCAGACAGAGAGAGTCTTAGTAGACAGAGAGAGGGGAGTGCCGTGCGCGGCATCGTATACACCGGTGATGACGTGGAAGTCACCGACCAGTTGACTGTGGGTGACCCGGGGCCGACCGAGGTACGGATCGGGATCGGCGCCGCCGGCGTCTGTCACAGTGACCTGTCGGTGATCAATGGAACCATCCCGTGGAAGGCACCCTCGGTGCTCGGCCATGAGGGCGCCGGCGTGGTCGAGTCCGTTGGGTCAGAGGTACGGTCGGTGAAACCGGGTGACCACGTGGTCATCGCTACCTTGGCCAGTTGTGGGACGTGCCGGGCCTGTTCCACCGGGCATCCCACTTGGTGCGTGAAGACGTTGGGGAACGTGTCCCAGCCCTTCACCTACAAGGGTGAGCCGGCATCGAACTTTGCCGCCACGTCGGTATTCGCCGAGTCGACAATTGTCAAAGAGGTCCAAGCCGTCAAGATCTCCAAGGACGTGCCCATGACCTCGGCCTGTCTCATCGGCTGTGGGGTGCTGACCGGAGTGGGTGCCGTGCTCAACCGGGCCAAGGTGCAAGCCGGGGAGACGGCAGCGGTATTCGGTGTGGGTGGGGTGGGCCTCAACGTGATCCAAGGACTACGGCTGGCCGGAGCCAGCCGGATCATTGCGGTGGACACGTTGGCCTCCAAAGAGACACTGGCCCGACAGTTCGGTGCCACCCACTTTGTCGACGCCTCGTCGTCTGACGCGGTCGCCGCTATCCGCGAGATCGTCCCGCCCGGGCCGGGCCGGGTCACCGGGGCACTCGGGTGGACCGGAGGAGTCAACTGGTCGTTCGACTGCGTGGGACACCCCGCCGTCCTGCGCAACGCCCTCGACGTTCTCGACTGGGGTGGAAATGCCCTGGCCATCGGTATACCCCCTCAGGGCACCGAAGTGTCAGTGGACGTGAACGCCTTGGCCTATGTCGATCGGGGCCTTCTCGGGTGTCGATACGGGTCGTCACGTCCTCACCACGACATCCCGTTGATGGTCGAGTTGTACTTGTCGGGCAAATTGATGCTCGATGAGTTGGTGACCGAGTCACGGCCGCTCGAGGATTTCCGCGAGATCGTCGAGGACATGGAGGCGGGCAAGCTGGCCCGGGGTGTGCTCACCTTCTGAGTCAAGAGCCGGCATCGAGTAGCGCCATGCATGCTCTTTTTCGGGGTCGTCGCGCCCTCGGTCCGGGCATAATCGGCCAGCTCGTCACGGAACTCAGGGTCAGGGCGTACGGACTCGACACCGGCCGGTGGCCCACAGAACATGTAGCGCTGACATCATCTGCAGCGCGTCAGCGCTTCCAAGGGCCAGAACGGGAAAGGCCATCTTCCGGTGGCGTGCCACAGCCAGACCTTCAGCCGACTCCGAGCATCCCGTAGGCCCGGTCGGCGGTCAGGGTGGCCAGGATCCGACCTTCGTCAACCATGACCTGTCGGAATTCGTCCCAATCGGGGTGCTCACCGAGGGCAGTGCGATACATGTCGACCAACTGCTCCACGACCTCATCCTCGGGGGCAGCAGCTACTGCGGAAAGTGCAACCGTTCCATCGAGGACGACGTAGGCGTAGAAGTCATCGGTGGTCACGTGCAGGCTGGCCCGAGGGTCACGGCGGAGGTTCTTCGTCTTGGCCCGGGAGTCAGTGACCGAAATCCGAACCGTCGAACTATCCCCAGGCAAATAGATGATGTTGGAGAGTTGGGGTCGCCCATCGCCCCGCAGTGTGACCAGGACCCCCCTGTCGTACTCACGGACGAATACCAGCGCTTCCTCGAAGTCGATGCTCATGGGCCCATGGTACCGACCACGAGGACCCTTGTATCGATGACCGGCGGGGTGACCGGACTCAATCGGCCTTGGCCCAGTTGATCACCACCTTGGCCAACTCGACACCCCTGTCCTCTTGTAGGAAGTGGCCGCCACCTTCGATGGTGGTGTGGGGTTGACCCTTTGTCCCGGGGATGCGCTCGAGCAAGGGGAGGTCTCCGCCCCGGGTGATCGGATCCTGATCGGAGAATGCGCAGAGGAACGGCTTGGTGAATGTCTCCAACACCGACCAGGCTCTCTGATTGTCGGGAGTGGCCGGGTTGTCGAGGCTCTGGGGGATGAGGTCGGGGAAGGAGAGGGCGCCGGCCTTGAAGGAGGGGTCGGGGAACGGAGCGTCGTAGGCGGCGACGACATCTTCCGCCATGGGCACCTTCACCCCACTGGAGATAAGCATTCCGATGGGCAGGTCGGGGGTGCGCTGTACGAAGTCGCGGAACTGCCACCACACGTCGGGAAGACGGACAGTGCCGTCGGGCAGTCCGGTGTTCGCCGCGCAGACCCGAGCGAACCGGTGGGGATGCTCGGCGACCAAGCGGAGCCCGACCAGTCCGCCCCAATCCTGACAGACAAGCGTGATGCCGGAGAGGTCGAGGGCGTCGAAGAGAACCGACCGCATCCACTCGACATGGCGAGCGTAGGTGTAGTCGGTTTGGGCTGTCGGTTTGTCGGAGCGTCCGAAGCCGATCAGATCGGGGGCGACGACCCGAAAGCCGGCGTCGACGAAAACAGGGATCATCTTGCGGTAGAGGAAGGACCACGACGGTTCGCCGTGGAGGAGGAGCGCCACCGGGCCCTCCTTTGGGCCTTCATCAATGAAGCCCACCCGCAGCCCGTCGACAGTGTGGGCGTAGCCCGGTGCAAAGGGGAAGTCGGGTAGTGAGGCGAATCGTTCTTCGGGAGTGCGCACTACGTCCATCGAGGCTCCTCAGCTGGTCGGGATACAGGTTCAGGCGATGCTTATCATCACGGCTTCGGTCGGTGCCCCAGGCGGTGATGGTTGGGAAACCAGTGATTCAGATGGCGACGACTTCGACGAGGCCTTCGAGGCCTCGGAATTCCTCCTCGTTGCGGGTGTACAGCGGCAGGCCGACAGAACAGGCTGTCGCGGCAATGAGGAGATCCACGGCGCGAGTTCCTCGTGCCTTACGCCCGGCGGAAATGGTTGCCGCATAGATCCTGCCGTAGGCACGAGCCGCCTCACCGTCAAAGGGAAGGGGGTCGAACGCGGCCTCGGCGCGTTGCAGTCGATCCTGTCGACGCGCTCGCTCGTCGGCGTTATCGGCGGCATGCGGTCCAGCCGCGAGTTCGGCCATGGTGATCGAACTGACGGCGAGCTCGCGAGGGAGCTGGGCGGGATCGAGTTCCCCTAGGTCAATCACCACAGACGTGTCGATGACCCCCCGAGGTGGGCGAGGCTGATCAGCCACGGGGGTGGATCTCCTGGGACGCGACACGGTCAAGGTCAGCGCGGAGCCGGCTCAGGTCTATGTCCGGTGCGTTCTGGAACATGGCGACTGCCGCGTCCGCGCTCACGAAACGGTGTCGGCGCAGCGGGGTGAGCTCTCCGACCGGCACCCCATTTCGGGTCACCACAAAGGTCTTGCCTTGGTCCAACTCACGCATGATGTCGCCGCTGTCGTTGCGCAGCTGGCGTTGTGTGATTTCTCTAGCCATTCCGTTAGTGTAGCACGTCGTGCTACACGTGAAAGATCGCCCGTCCCCGAATGTCGATCCCAGGTTGGCCGCCGGGGTGCCGCCAAACGCCGGCGATTGAACCAGGGACCCGCCAGCCCATCGCTCAGGTGCTGAGGTATTCAGTACCGCTGTCAGGCGTGACGAGCGCGCCGTTACCCTTCCTCTGCATCGGCTCGTCGATCGGCGATGAGCTCGTCGCTGACCCGGTGGTCCCGGGCCGACGGGTCAGCATGGAGGCGCACGATCGCACGCAGACCTTCTCCGGGTCCGGCACTGGGCCGAGGTCGCCCCAACGCCCGGCCGAGTTCACGGCGTGACGGCGAAGCCGCTGTCGCCCCCCGGATCGCCCCACTGGCCACCCGAGCCAGGGACCGGGCGCGGCCCGGAGCCGCCCCGGTGACCAGGTCGTTCCAGTAGATCGCCCAACCCCCAGCCAGCCGGCGGCCGATCGGCGGCCAGGTGAGCGCCCTCCCGAGGCGTGACACCATCCGGGGATTGGCCAGCAAAAGACCCTGGAGTGCGGCGGTTGACCCCTGGTAGGCGCTCTGGTGTTGGCGGAGCCACTGCCCGTAGACAGCTCCCGCATCCCTTTCGCCCCCCACACCCAACACGGCTGACGCCGCCGCCTTCCCACTCGACATGGCCTGAGCGATCCCTTCGCCTTGCAGCGGATTGACAAGTCCGGCGGCATCGCCCACCAGCAGCACCGGCCCCGACACCGGAGACGTCCCGAGCATCCCCATCTTCAGCCATCCACCCAAGCGCGGGCCGGCCACCGCATCCGAAGGGAGCAGGCCCAGCATTCTCAAGTGCCCGAGGAAGGTGTCGAGATACCTGGTGGCCCGGGCCCCGGCCCGACGATCGGAACCGGCACCTACTCCCACCCCGGCATTTGCCTGTCCGTCCGGACCCGGGAAGAGCCAGCCGTAGCCGGGGAATCCCACCCCCGGCTCTTCGTCGAATAAGACGATGACAGGTAGCTCCACTTCAGCATCGACATACGTACGGACAGCGAAGCCCCACCGCACCCGATCGGCCCGGACCATGCCGACCGACCCGGCCACCGCGCTGGTAGCGCCGTCGGCCCCGATGAGAGCCCCGGCCCGCAGACGACCTCCGTCGTCGAGATGCACCACGGCCGCGACGCCGACGCCATCACCGCCGCCTTCGATCTCGACCGCCGCCACCCTTGCGGTGATGCCAACGGCTCCCGCCTCCATCGCCGCCCGGTACAGCACGTCGTCGAACACCTTGCGGGGCAGCGCCCAGGCACACCCCGGGTAGGTGAGCCCGGGGACGGCGGGAAGGATGACCCGTCCGCCCGACGGTCCGATCACCGCCATGTCGCCGAGGGACACCACCCCCTCCGGGGCGATCCCCAACTCGCCGAGCAGTTCCACCCCCCTCGGCCCGACCAGGTCACCACAGGCCTTGTCCCGGGGGAAGCGCGCCTTGTCCACCAGGGCGACATGCGCCCCACTGCGGGCGAGCTCGAAGGCGGCCACGCTCCCGCCGGGGCCGGCACCGGCCACCACCACGTCAAATGAACTCAGTGCGGCGGCCATCTGCCAGTTCTAGTGGTTGGCCTCAGTATTTGCCAGCAACGACAACGCCTGCGACCTACGCTGACCGGCAATGATGGGAAGAATCGACACAGCCCCGAACCGCCAGGCCACCGAGCTCTTCGACGGCCTGCCCGCTCGCTACGACCGGCTCGGCGCGCTGTTGTCCCTCGGTCAAGACCGGCGCTGGCGGAAGGAGATGGTCCGCCACGTACGGGCCACCCCCACTGGTCGGGTGCTCGACGTGGCCACCGGCCCGGCCGGTGTGGCTCTGGCCATTCGCTCGGCTACCGGAGCCCAGGTGGTCGGCCTCGACCTCACCGGCCCCATGTTGGAGCGGGCCCGCCAGAACCTCCTCACCCAAAACGAGCACGGCGTGCATCTCATCCAGGGGAGGGGCGAGGAGCTCCCGTTCGCCGACGGAGCCTTCGACGCTGTCACCTTCACCTACCTCCTGCGCTACGTGGCCGACCCGGCGGCCACCGTCGCCGAGCTGGCCCGGGTGGTGCGGCCCGGCGGCATCCTGGCCAGCCTCGAGTTCCACCTCCCACCGGCACCCTGGTGGCGTGGTTTGTGGTGGGGCTACACCCGTTTGGTGCTGCCGGTGGCCGGGTGGCTGACCGGCGGACGCGAGTGGTTCGAGGTCGGCCGCTTTCTGGGGCCGAGCATCTCGCGCCATTACCGGCGCTACCCGTTGTCGTGGACGGTGGATGCCTGGGAACGAGCCGGCATCGAGGGCGTCGGGAGCCGCCTCATGTCGCTCGGCGGGGGACTCGTCATGTGGGGGACCAAGCCCGGTGGCAGCTGAGCCCACTGACACCGGCCGTGAGCCCACCGACACCGGAACCGGCGCCGGCGTACCACCCCAAGGGCCTGCCTATTACGCCTCCGGTGCGCACACCTGGTGGCGCGACGTGCAAGCCGTCCTCCATCCGCCGTATACCGCCTGGCACCTCTCCTACGTGGTGATCGGCTCGCTCATCGGCCCGAGGGTCA
>OBLU010005599.1_pt1 | contig 11241 bp, 9 predicted proteins | sample 1518681 | NCBI WGS metagenome assembly OBLU01 (sample SAMEA3539304, study PRJEB22396) | soil metagenome | biome: tundra; feature: field; material: soil | place: USA | collected 2010-05 | depth 0.15 m
AGCAGGCGCGATCGCTTGCCACGCTGCGGCTCACGGGAAATTACGGCAGCGAAATTTGCCGCGCCATTTCCACATTCAAGCCGCTCGGCCTCGCGCCGCAGATTTTCAACCCCGATTTTTTGCCTGCCGTCAATGCCGCCGCCGGGCAACTGGCCGCGCAAAAAAAGCATCCGGACACCTTTGCCGCGTTTCAAGAAGTTCCCTTGAACCTCTTTGGCAACCTGGCTGCGGGCCGGTCGCAAATCAGTTTCCGCACGCCATATCTCGACAACGAACTCGTTGCGCTGGCATATCAATGTCCGGCCAACCTCAAAAAATCGTCGCTGCCCACGATGCGCCTCGTCAAGGCGTGCAGCCCCGCGCTCGACCGGATTCCGACCGACCGCGGTTTCATCAGCGACCGCTCGGACCCGGAAATTTTTCTGCGCCGCGCGTTCGCCGAAGTCACCTTCAAGCTGGATTATTGCAGCAACGCCGGTTTGCCGCGTCCGTTTGGGCTGCTCGATCCGGTTTTCAAACCCGTGGCCAACGCGCTGGGCATTGCTGGGATGCACAAATTCTTGAAATACAGCACTTGGTTCCGTAACGGGCTGGCTCCGCTGGTGCGTGAAAGAATGTGCGCCGCGCAAAACGGCAGATTTTTTTGTGCCAATTTTATTTCTCAGGTGGCGGAGCAACACATCTCTGGCCGCAGAAATTTCTTGGCGGAAATCAATGCCGTCCTCACTCTGGAAGCCGTCGAACGTGTCTTGTTCCATGACCAGCCCCGCACGACCGGCCTGCCCGGAGGTTCTTAGAAGCGATTTGCCCGAACTTCACACATTTTTGAAAAGGCACAAGGAAATGCCTTGCGGCGTTCCGAAAACACGCGTTGTCTTTTAACCGCACGTCGGATAAAGTTTGAATCAGATTCGGTTATTTGCATGATCAAACACCTTTTAAAGAAAACCATCGCTGGGCTGGGTTACGAGCTCCAAAGGAAGGGGTTCTCGCGGTGCCTGGGTTACGATTTGGAAAACGATGCGGAAGATTTGATCCGTCGGGTCCAACCTTATACGATGTTGTCTCGAGAACGGCTGGTCACGCTCTATCAAATGGTGGTTCATTGTGAGCGGAACGCGATCGCAGGAGATTTCGTCGAGTGTGGCGTGTGGAAAGGAGGAGCGGTCGCGCTCATGGCCTTGGCGAATCTGAAGTCCGGAAACTCGCCCAGACACATTCACCTCTTTGATGCCTTTACTGAAATCTGTGAGCCCGATCAAAGCATTGACGGCGAGAATGCGGTTCAACAGGCAAGAGAGTGGAGCGAGTCGGGCGGAGTCGAGGGAAAGCTGAAGCCGCTCACGGGAATTTACGACTCGTTTGGAGGCCCGGGAACGCTGGAAGGGAATCGGGAGTTGCTGACCAAGGAAATTGGCTACGACCCCGGGTTCCTGCATTTTCACAAGGGGTGGTTTCAGGAAACGATGCCAAAAGACAGTTCGCAGATTGCCCAGATCGCCATTCTCCGTTTGGACGGAGACTGGTATGCCTCGACCCGGGTTTGCCTGGAGTTTCTCTTCGGCAAGGTTGTTCGCGGGGGATTCGTGATTGTTGACGATTACGGCACCTACGAAGGTTGCCGCAAGGCGGTTGACGAATTCAGACAGAAAAATAAAATCGCGGATTATCTCCATCATATTGACCAGCCCGGGCGCTACTGGATTAAGTCATGAAGGGCAAACTTCCTAATTTTAGGGGCGAAGCTTGGATGAATCTCCGGATGGTGGAGCGTCCAAGAAAACAACGTAACAGCAACGGCAAAACACCAAACACATATGAACGACAAACTCAGCATCGAAGGGATTAGGGATTTTTGGACTCAGCAGGCCAAGGAACACGGGTTGGCTCCGGCAGCTTCCTGGTCGGACACGACGGTAATGGACATGGAAATTCGCGAGATCCTCCGACACATTGCCGACGGCGATCGCGTCCTGGATGTCGGTTGCGCCAACGGATTTTCGACGGTGCAATTCGCCTCGCAACGGCGAGTGCATATACGCGGGCTGGACTACATTCCGGAGATGGTTGAGCAAGCGCGCTTGCGCCTGGCGGGGATGGCGCAGAAACTACAGGGCACCACTGAGTTCCACACGGGCGACATCACGTCACTCAAAGAACCCTCAGATAGTTACGATAAAGTAGTTGTCATCCGCGTGGTCATTAACTTGCATGACTGGAGTCACCAGCTCCAAGGGGTGCGTGAATGTATTCGGGTGCTTAAGCCCGGCGGGCTGCTTCTGCTTTCCGAAGCGACCGTGCAAGGCTGGCGGGCGTTGAACCGGTTCCGCCGCGAGTGGGCGTTGGCGGACATCCCCATGCCGGCGTTTAATCAGTATCTGGACGAAGAACAACTGGTTAAGGAAGTTTCGGAACAGTTGGAATTGGTCGAGCTAAACAACTTCTCTAGCACCTACTATGTAGGGACGCGCGTTTTAAAACCTTTGCTCGCCCAGACGGCGGCAGGGAAAGTTGATCCAACGAAACCGGAAATGGAGTGGAACCGCTGGTTTGGCATGTTGCCAGCTTGGGGCGACTACGGGACGCAGAAGTTGTTTGTCTTTCGCAAGAAATGAAATACCCCGTTCCCTTCAACCAATCCTCGCTCTTGGGCCGGGAGCTGGAATATATTTTCCAGGCAATGACCGTCGGCCAGATCGCCGGAGACCAGACTTACTCAAAAAAGTGCCATGCTTTGCTGGAGCAGGCGCTGGCTGTGCCCAAGGCGATGGTAACCACCTCTTGCACTCACGCGCTCGAAATGTGCGCGCTGCTGCTCGATATCCAGCCCCGCGACGAAGTCATTGTCCCCTCCTTTACCTTCGTCACCACGGCGAATGCCTTTGCGTTGCGAGGCGCCCAAATTATCTTTGCCGACATCCGGCCCGACACGCTGAATCTGGACGAGCGGCAGTTGGAAGGCCTTATTAGTTCCCGGACCAAGGCCGTCGTGCCGGTGCATTATGCCGGTGTAGGTTGTGAGATGGATGTGATTGGCGAGATTGCCGCCCGACATGGGATATCGGTAATCGAAGACAATGCGCACGGGTTGTTCGGCAAATTCCGGGGCCGCTGGCTGGGCACATTCGGTTGCCTGGCCACGCAAAGTTTCCATGAAACCAAGAACATCACCTGCGGTGAGGGAGGGGCGCTGCTCATCAACGACGCGCGCCTGATTGAACGGGCCGAAATCCTGCGTGAAAAAGGGACCAATCGCAACCGGTTCTTTCGCGGGCAGGTGGACAAATATACCTGGGTGGACATTGGATCGAGTTACGTCATGAGTGACGTCCTGGCGGCCTTTCTCTACGCTCAGTTGGAAGAATGGCAGGCCATCCAGACGAGACGGCAGCGCATCTGGCAATATTACGATGACAACCTCCGCGCTTGGGCGCAGGAACGCGGGATTGGCTGCCCCGTGGTGCCAGCCTACTGCGAGCAAGCCTACCATATGTATTACCTTGTCATGCCCTCTTTGGGAGAGCGCCAGGCGTTCATCTCATTTCTGAAGTCGCGCGGTATTCTGAGCGTATTTCATTATGTGCCGCTGCATCTTTCCCCCATGGGCCAGCGTATGGGGGGGCGGGACGGGGCTTGTCCGGTGACCGAACAGAAAAGCGATCGTCTGGTCCGTTTGCCCTTTTACAATCGTCTCAGTCAGAGTGACCAGGATCAGGTGATAGCGGCAGTGCGGGAGTTTCAGCCGTGAAAATTGGCACTCTTGCCGGGCAGAATTCTGTTCATGGTGCCCCGTGCCGCCTGGCCCCTCAATGAAATTCTCCTCAACATTCCTGGGAAAGCACTGTCCCCCGCTGCTGATGACCTGCGGCCGGATCTTGCTGCAGCCGAGCCAGCGTCGCCGGCTCTTTCGGGAGATTGACATTCGCCTGGCGCAGGATTCGCTGATCGCGGAGCAATACGACTCCAAAGGTGCCAATCTGGTTGTTTATATTGTTGACGGAGCTGATTGGATTACGGGCAAGGAAAAGATAAGCGGGGGATTACTCTCGATTGCTTCCATGTTTGAGGAGGCAAGAAAGCTGACCGAGCTGTCCTCCTATCAGGTCATCATGGTGACGTTGGATTCGACTCCGCTGATTTTGCGCCACACCGAATTCGAAAACAACATCACGGTGTTTCGTTTATCCCAGGTGTTTTCCTATTTCGGCCATTTACGGCATTTGATCATCAATGTGCCAGAAATGTTGGCGTCGGAGCTCCCGGCGGAGTTCCGTGAGGTTTCCCGGCAACGTTTGAAGGGGATCGAAAAACTTCACATCAACATTCTCAATCAGAACAACCAGAAGATGCCGGGGCCGGAAGCGGTTGACGCGCTCAAGCGATTTGCGCCGCACGTGACCATGACCATCGCCCACGCGCGTTCGTGCAACGAAGAAATGTCGCGCAAATATGGAATCACTCTGCATTACCTTTCCACGCGGTGCAGTCCGGAGCATTACCGCCGCCCCGCGTTCGCCGACAAGATCAATCTGCTGACCGCCTCCCACGACCATCACCCCATGAAGGCGGCAATCCTGGAAACCCTGCAAAAGCGAGTGCCGACCTTGCGCGTTCAGGTAATCCGCAATCTCACCTATGGCGAGTATAAAGCCACCATTGAGAAGGCCAAATGGCTGATTACTTTCGGCGAAGGATTGGACTGGTATTTCCTTGAAACCGTGTTTTCAGGCGGCATCAGTTTCGCCGTTTTCAACGATGAGTTTTTCCCGAGCGAATACAAGGAACTGCCCACGGTGTTCACGAGCTATGAACAGATGCAGCGCGAGCTTCCGGGGATGTTGGAAAGACTCAATAACCCCTCGGCCTACAATGAATGCCACACCGCCTTGTTTAACTTCCTGAAAAAGCACCATCGGTATGATGAGTATATGGAAAAGCTCCAGGCCTTTTATCGAGGCAACTATGACATCATAGTTCGATGACCATGGGGTTTCCGGCGTGAAATGAAACAAGATCTTACAGCAAGGGCGATATCCAGTTTCGGCTGGCGGGCGGTTGAGTGCTACTCTGTGCAGGCGGCGCGGTTTTTCATTTCCATCATCGTTGCCCGGATTCTCAGTCCTCACGAGTTTGGTTTGATTGCCCTGGTGATGGTGTTCATTAGCTTCGGCCAGGTTCTGATTGACGGCGGGTTCTCCAACGCGCTCGTGCAGAGCGAACGTGCGGACGAAGCCTGTTGCAGCTCCGTTTTCTTCTGCAACATCGTCATCGGAGTTGGTTGCGCCATCTCGCTGTCATTGTGCGCACCATTTGTCGCGCACTTTTACAACGAACCGGAATTGCTGCATATCATCCCGACGCTCTCGTTGAATTTTATCATCACTTCCTGCGGACTGGTTTACAGCGCCTTGCTGGTTAAGCAGCTCCAGTTCAAGAGTCTGGCCCATATCAGCGTGATCAGCACCGTTGTCTCCGGCGCGGTTGGCGTGCTGCTGGCGGTTAACCAGTTCGGGGTCTGGAGCCTGGTCGGCCAGGCACTCACGGCCCAACTGGCGCAATTGCTGGGTTTATGGTCTTTCACGGTCTGGCGTCCACGCGCCTGTTTTGAATGGGCCGCCATCAAAGTGGTTGCGCCCTTTGGCTCGCGGGTCCTCATGTCTACCCTTATTGATAGTCTCTACATCAACTTGAATGTGATCGCCATCGGCAAACTGTTTACGCCGACAACGCTCGGGTTTTATTCCCGGGCTGACACTTTGTGGAACATGACCATGTCCAACTTTTCGTCCATTGTTAGCAGCGTCGCCTTTCCAATCCTTTCCACCATCAAAGACAGTCCCGAGCGGCTAAAAAGGGCGCTGAAAAACGCTGTGGAAATGCTCGCCTTTGTCAGCTATCCGGCAGCGGTCGGGTTGGTCGCGGTCGCCCACCCTCTCGTCTTGGCACTGCTGACCAAGAAATGGGAACCGTGCGTCCCTTTCCTGCAACTGCTGGGTGGGGTCTGGGTGCTCTACCCGATGCACGCCATCAGTGGGAGTGTGCTTCTGGCGCAGGGGCAGTCCAAGCTATACCTCCGCCTGCAACTGATGAAGAAGGCGATTTGCGTGGTGGCGCTTCCCCTGCTGTTCCTTGGCATTTATCCGTTTATCTTCGGCCAAATCGTCATGGGGCTTGTCAGCTATTACTTAAATTGCTACTATATCGGCAAACCGCTCCAGTATGGGCTGACAGCACAGTTGCGCGACAGTTTCCCCTACATTGGGTGTGCGGTGCTCATGGGGATCTGCATCCAATCCGTCAGATTCCTTCATCTGTCTCAGGTCGCTCTGGAGCTGGTTCTAGAGGTTGGTTTGGGGGTGGCGAGCTATGTTTTGTTTTGCTGGTGGTTCCGGTTGCCAGCGCTGGCCAGAGCGTGGGACATCCTCCGCAACTATCGCGCGCAAAATAAGGCACTCACGCCGATGAAAGCCAAGGTCGTGCCATGAATCCCCTCGTCTCAATACTCATTCCGGCTTACAACGCCGAAAAGTGGATCGGGGAAACCCTGCGATCCGCCATCAATCAAGATTATCCCCGCAAGGAAATCATCCTGGTCAACGACGGCTCCACTGATAAGACACTGGAAGTGGCCAGGACGTTCGCCTCGGCTTCGGTGAAAATCGTCCACCAGTCGAACGCCGGCGGCCCGGCCGCCCGGAACAAAGCGCTCACCTGTGCTCAAGGTGACTATATTCAATGGCTCGACCACGATGATCTGCTCGCACCGAACAAGATCAGCGTGCAGCTTCGGGAACGAGAACGGATCCAAAGCGATCGCGTTTTGTTTTCCTGCCCGTTCGCGACCTTCTATTATCGGACGGAAAAAGCGAAGTTGTTCCACAGCCCTCTATGCCGGGACTTAAAGCCCCTGGAGTATTTTTTCATCAAGTTCTCGGGGAATACTTATTTCCAGTCCTCGCCATGGCTCGTCAGCCGGAGGCTGACGGAACTGGCCGGCCCGTGGTGGGATCTGCGATCATCGGATGACGACGGCGAATACTTCTGCCGTGTGGTCGCCGCTGCGGAAGGAATCCACTTCGTTCCGGAAGCAAGATGTTACTGGCGCGTTGGCAATCAAGGAAGCTTCAGCGGGGCATGGAAGAAATCGGCGGTCGTGCAGGACGCGACCTTCCAGTCAACGCGCCGCTGTATCGAACATTTCAGAAAACTTGAGGACAGCGAACAGTCAAGGGCGGCGTGTGTGAAGTTTCTTCAAGACCGGTTTGTTTATTTTTATCCTGAGAACAGAGGGGTTGTCAACCAGATGCACGCGTTGGCCCGTGAGTTGGGGGGCGTGCTTTCTCCTCCGCCATTGAGTTGGAAATATAAGTGGATTGATCATTTTTTTGGCCCGCACACGGCCAAGCGCGCCCAACTGTTCTTTCCAACGTTGCGATCGCTGGCAAAGCGCAACTGGGACAAATTCATGTATGACCTCACCCGCCAAAAATGACCGACTTGAACCGGAAGGTGATCATGCCTGCGAACCATGATTCAGCGAAACATAATTATATTCAAACATGAACATCTTGATCCTTAAACTCGGCGCGACGGGTGATGTGGTCCGCACCACGCCGCTGCTGAAGCATTTGACCGGCGAAGTGTCGTGGGTCACTGCCGCAAAAAATGCTCCGCTGCTGGACGGGCTGACAAAAACTTTGCGCAGCGTTGCCTGGGAACACCGCGCGCAATTTTGCGACCGCGAATACGATCTTGTCATTAATCTGGAGGACACGCTGGAGGTCGCGCAATTCCTGCCCCAGTTGAAATTCAAAAAACTTTTCGGCGCTTACACCGATGCGAACGGCGCGCTGGTCTATACCGACGATTCGCGCGGCTGGTTTGATTTGAGCCTCATCAGCCGATTCGGCAAAGCGTCGGCGGACAAGCTGAAACTCGAAAACCACCGCACCTATCAGGATTTGATTTTCGCCGGCCTCGGCCACAAGTTCCATGGCGAACCCTATCTGTTGCCCGAACCGGCGAAAACCAATTTGTCCGGCGATGTCGCCATCTCACCGAAGGCCGGCGCGGTGTGGCCGATGAAAAACTGGGCTTACTACGCCGAACTCAAAACCGAACTGGAGAAAAAAGGCCTGACTGTGAACGTGCTGCCGGAGCGCGCGTCGCTGCTCGAACATCTTGGCGACATAAAAAATCATCGTTGTCTGGTGAGCGGCGACAGTCTGCCGATGCACCTCGCGCTCGCGGCAGGCGTGCGTTGCGTCACCATTTTCAACTGCACGAGTCCGTGGGAAATTTTCGACTACGGCCTCCAGCGCAAGATCACGTCGCCGCTGCTGGCGGAATTTTTCTTCAAGCGCGGCCTGGACGAGCGCGCGACCACGGCCATCAGCCTGGCAGAGGTGTTCGCGGCTGCGATGGATCAACTGAAAGCGGCGGCAAACCATGGTTGATGTGTAAAATGACGAGCGGAAAACAACTCGCGGTGGCTGGGGACAGAAGACTGATGACAGAGGACAGGGCGCAGAGGGCAGAGGACAGAAGCGGCGCATTGTGCCGAAGTCTGCCAGCTTCCGATCTCCGACCTCCGACCTCCGGCCTCCGGCCTCCGATCCCACAGGTTGCCTTGCTGACCGCCGGCCGCGACCGGCCTTACGCGCTCGGTCTTGCGGCGGCGCTGGCGGCGGCGGGCGCGCAGTTTGATTTCATCGGCAGCGACGAAGTGGACAGCCCGGAGTTGCACACCTCCCCGCAAATTCATTTTCTAAATTTGCGCGGCGATCAAAGCGTAGAAGCCGGGCGGCTGAAAAAAGTTTTCCGCGTGCTGGCTTATTATTTCCGGCTGCTGGCCTATGCGGCGACGGCCAAGCCAAAAATTTTTCACATTTTGTGGAACAACAAGTTCGAGCTGTTCGACCGCACGGCGCTGATGCTGTGCTACAAGCTGCTGGGCAAGAAAATCGTGTTGACCGCGCACAACGTGAACATCGGCAAACGCGACGGCACGGATTCGTTTTTGAACCGGCTGACGCTGAAAATCCAATACCGGCTGTGCGACCACATCTTTGTCCATACGCCGAAAATGCAGGCGGAACTGGTTGCGGACTTTGGCGTTTCAGAAAAGAAGACCAGCGTGATTCCGCTCGGCATCAACAATGCGGTGCCGGTGACGGATTTGACGACAGCGGCGGCGCGGGCGCGGTTGAAAATCGGCCTGGCAGACAAGGTGATTTTGTTTTTTGGGCAGATCGCGCCTTACAAGGGCCTGGAATTTTTGGTGGACGCCTTCGCCGAACTGCAAACGGTGGCGGGTCGGGGGCCGGGAACCGGGCACAGAACGCCGACCGCTGACCTCCGTCCTCCGTCCTCTGAATACCGCCTCATCATCGTGGGCCGGCCCAAGGGCGAAAAAAGTTATTGGGACAACCTGCGACGGAAAATCGCGGACTGCGCCGCGCGCGACCGGATCAGCGAGCGGATTGAATTCATCCCCGACGCGGAGACGGAATTATATTTCAAGGCGGCGGATGTTTTGGTTTTGCCTTACAAGCATATTTTCCAGAGCGGCGTGCTGTGCCTCGGCTACAGCTTCGGCCTGCCGGTGATCGCGGCGGATGTCGGCTCGCTCAAGGAGGAAATCATCGAAGGCAAAACCGGATTTGTATTCAGACCGCAAGATTCCTCCGATCTGGCGGTGACGATTGAAAAATATTTCGCGAGCGTCCTGTATCGGAATTTGGACAGCAAACGGCAAATGATCCGCGATTATGCGAACAAACGTTATTCCTGGACCAAGGTGGGCGAGATAACTTGCCGCGTCTATTCTGATTTATTGGTCCGCTGATTTGGAGCGCGGACAGGTTCGCGCTTTCCCGCGAGGAGATATGTCACCTCGTTTAAGAACGGTTGAACCGTCGGCCCATTCACCGCCTCTAAGTTGCCATCTGAATCATAACAAATTACCATGTCTTTCCGCACTCTGTCTCAATCTCCGGACGCATTGCCCGGGAAACCGCGACATATGTTTTGGGGCCTGTTCAACTGCAAGCCGCGTTGGGGCTTGACCGTGCGCGGCTGGCTGATTCTGGTGCTTTTTTTAATCCTGACCACCGGTGCGTGGATTCTGAACGTGCAGACGTTGCTGGCGCAAACCAAACGGGAGGACGCCAAAATCATGGTTGTCGAAGGCTGGGTTAAAGGATATGCCTTTCAGGCTGCGGTGACGGAATTTCAATCCGGCCATTACGAAAAAGTTTTCACAACCGGCGGGCCGGTGGCTGGCACTGGCCGTTATCTCAATGATTACAACACCTCGGCCAGCGTGGGCGCGGAGGCGTTGGTGAAGGCCGGCTTTCCGGCAAACCTGGTGCAGATGGTTCCGTCGCATGTGTCTGGACGGGATCGCACCTACAGTTCGGCGCTGGCGTTGCGCGAATATTTCCAGACGAACGGCATGGCGGTGAAAAACTTCAACGTGCTGACCGAAGACGTCCACGCGCGCCGCACGCGGATGTTGTTTCAAAAGGCCTTTGGCGCGGACGTGGCGGTGGGCATCATTTCCGTGCCCGACCCCGAATATGATCCGGCGCATTGGTGGCGTTACAGCGAAGGCGTGCGGGAAGTTCTCGGCGAAAGCATCGCCTATCTTTATGCCGCGCTCTTTTTTCATCCCGCGCCGCCGCAAAAATAAAAAACAGGTGAACCAGCGAACGCCTGCAAAATCGGAACTTGCAATGGGAACAACGCTTCAATACGTTGGCCGCCAAGTAATGGGATTATGCCTCCGACAAATAATTTTGGGAGAATGAATGCTTTTGAGGCTGCAGGAATGCCGCGCAGCGTCTGCGGTGTTGGGCACTTGGTTAGGAGGCCGGATGGCCATCTTCGGGGCCATTTTTGCGAAACGAACCCAAACCAGAAACTGGCGGCCAGGCCGTTTTTCCTGGGTTTAGACAGCGGGGCCGGCCTTCGGGCGTGTCTGAACGAAGCCACACAAGACGTGGTTAGGGACAGATCCGGTCAAACCAAGTCAAACCAAGTCAAACCATACTGAAAAATCCACCACTCACGCATCCATGAAAATTGCCATTGTCGGTCTCGGTTATGTCGGCCTGCCCTTGTCCCTCCAGTTCGCTCGCTCGAACACGAATGTTTTGGGACTGGACATTGATCTGTCCAAGGTCGAATCGCTCAATGCGGGCCGGAGTTATATCAAGCACATTGAATCGTCCACGCTGA
>OBLU010005600.1_pt1 | contig 11240 bp, 3 predicted proteins | sample 1518681 | NCBI WGS metagenome assembly OBLU01 (sample SAMEA3539304, study PRJEB22396) | soil metagenome | biome: tundra; feature: field; material: soil | place: USA | collected 2010-05 | depth 0.15 m
GAAATGGAACTACACCATTGCACCGAATCTGTGAAGTTAATTTTGAGTTGTCCCTAAGCCTCTTACTACAGCCGCAGATCGTTGAGGGCTGTGAGTGCTTGCCGGATGATCGAAGTCCCGGTCTGGAGAACGATAGCCTGCCATTCGTTTGCTTCGGGAGAAAAGCTGGCTCTCATCATTTCCTGGATGCGGGGAGCAAGTGGACTCACCCCTTGGGAAAAGCAGTGCAGCCAGTTGTCTGCCTGGAGTGCAAGAAGGACCTTGACGAGATTCTCAGTGCCAAACTCAAGGTCAGCGCAGGTCCACTGGATTGATCGCTGGGAGCGGGTGAACGCCTGAAATATCGACCCAGTGATTTCATAGCCGACGCTGGCGGCGTCGCCAAGCGAAGTGACAGTGTGGCCAGCATACCACTCCGCGCAACGTCGAAACTCAGTTGAGTCCGGCTTGTCCTCGCAAAAAATTTCAAGCCCCCCTCTTTCTCCGAGCCCAGTATGGAAGTCTAGTACCGCTCCATGTTTAACTGTTCGAGGCAAGGCTGCGACAAAGTCCCTTAGCACGCGGTTACACCAAGTAGCGGATGTCCCGCCGAAGATAATCCCGTGCGGATAGTCATACTGCCCTTTGCCGACCGCGGCTTTGAAGGCCGCTATCTTCTCGGGAGAAGCAAACCACGCCTTTATATTCGGGTCCGGTTCGTCGAGGGTTTCCGGCTCTCTCGTCAGCGGATTCAGGACTCCGAATAGGGTCGCGTAGCCTGAGTTTTGAGGCAAGGATCTATTCTCAAACTCCACGAAGTTTCGATTTAGGTCTACGTTCTCGTGAGTAACGCGCCGCAACCATGAGAATCCGTAAGGATTGAGTCCATGGACAAGATAGATGGCAGTTTGTTCACCGATCCGAGCCGCACACTCGCTCTTCAGGTATTCAGTTTGGCATGCCGAGCCACAAAAACCTTCAACTCCATGCGTTCCTGAAATGACAATCAGGATCCTGTCTGGCCGAGAGGATCCGATCCGTACCACGTCCGTATACAGATCTTCACCGTTAGGTCCCGTTTGCGGATACCTATTCGTCAAGATCTCAGACCGGCACAGCATCGCTGCTTCAAGAAACTTCCTCCGAGCGTCATCATATGTTCTTGAAAACTCTGGCCTCATTCTGCACTCCTACGCGAGGGCGGTCGATCTGCACCGACCTTCCATATCAGTTGGGACTAGAATCCACCATGGATCACAGCCCCTTCACACATCCCAGGGCCAACGGCTGGGCGATACCGCAGAAGGTAGAGAGCTACCCCGACGTCCTCGCGGTGTTAAGACCGCTGAGGATGCCTCAGACGAAGCTGAGCGGATTGTGCGCGAGTATAGCAAACGGCGGGACCCCACGGAATCGAGCGCGTAGCGCGCCACAGGGTGCCTGAAACTCGTGCGCTGTCCGACGATCTGTCCGCAGCCGCCGTGGGTGGCACGCGCGGAGAGTTCCTGGAACGGATACGACCGTGCCGCTGCTGATCAACGACAATCCCGGGATGCGCAAGCTGCAGGGCACCGCGACCGAACAACTGTTGGAGATCTTTATGCTGTCCTAGGAAAAGGGAAAAGAAACTATCAGGAAAGGAAACTATCAGAGTTTCCGGCTCGGAACTATGATATACTCCCCCACCATATGGCGTATGAACTGGACCAGGCGGTGGTCGATCAGCTGACGGCCGTCGGATTCTCCTTTCTCACGGCTCCGGGCCTCGACCTCGAGTTGGCGCAGGAAATGGCGCTGCGCCAGTTTCAGGCCTGCGCCGCCCACGAATTCATCGCACAGTGGGATGAAACGCCGGACCCGGCCCGACACTACCTCAATCACCTCACAGCGCTAAAGAATCCAATCCCCTACGATGGCAAGCCCCATGGCCACCCTGACGACAAGACAAAGACCGTCCTGAAGGAGTGGTTCGATAAGAAATATCGCCTTCCGATCGTAGTCACAGCCATCTTCGCAGATAAGTCCGCGGGTCACTATAAGATTCGGAACGGCAACCTCGACACGGCCCGGTTCGCGGATGAGCCATTTCCTCAGTACGCGTCCGAGAATCTCTTCGTTTACGACAAGCCCGCCAGCCTCAAGATGCCTTTGGGCACCTACTTCTACTTCTTATGTTTTGATCAAAAGGGCGACCCTTCGCAGGTCCGCTTCTTCGTGCGGGATTTTTCGCAATATTACACGAGGTTCGAGCAGAGCGTTCCGCCGCTTCCGCGGGATCTCGACTGCCTGGCGGTGTCTCGTTATCAAAAGAGTGGAACCTCCAGCAAGGATTCCTTTAATGGGCCCGTCAGCCTCTACCAGGAATGCTACCGCGACGTCACGCCAGAGCGGCTCACCAAAAAGGCATACTCGGATCTCAGCAATGAAGAGAAGATCACCTATCGCGTCGTGCGCAGCGTCTGTCGTGCCGAGTGCCTCGGCTTTCTGGACTCGATAAACGCCCATGATTCGGCCTACATCTCCCTTGGCTTGTACCACTGGGCGTTCGCTCATCTGTCGTTGAAGGCATTCAACGAGGGCTGCACCGCCGGAGCCCACCCCGCTGCCGGTGAACTGGAGGCGTTTCTGGCCTACCTCAAGTACAAGTACGCCGATACCTACGATGCCGCATTCGGCGCGTTCGGCGTGGAACCATCAAAGCCCTGGACGAGCCTGACCTTGACAGGCATCCGCACCTACGAAGACTCTTTGAGCCAATGGATTTACCACGAGGATTCGACAGGCGCACCGGCACCCAAAATGGAACCGGTCGACCCTACCTGCGCACGCAATAACTACCTGCGCTCATGGCACATGTTCTACCGGTTTCAAATGGCGACGCGAGTTTTTCCGGAGGTGTGGCAGGCCGCGTGGGATATGGCCCGCTTCCGCTTGCGGGACATCCTGTCTGCCGAAATTCCCAAGGAATGGGGATTTTCGAACGGCGCACAAAACCCGCTTCACATTGGTGATCTGATCACGTCGGAGTTGAACGTGGCATTCCTTCTGCAGTGGCACATCGTCGCTCCCGCCACGCTGATCGGCAACCATAAGGCGCGAGTACCGCTGCAACGGGCACTCGAAGGCTTGTCGCCTGACCCTACCAAGTGGACCAGTCTGGACGAAGCCAAGATCTACAAACGATTCATCGGGGCGGCGAAGTGGAAGCCGGATCCTCCCAAGGCGAAGTTGAAAACTCCGACCAAGCTCCTTCGCGAGCGAATGAAGAACCAGATTATACGCTACTCCCTCAAAAGTCTCGATTATCCGGACGGTGTTCTGGCTGGGTACCCTCCGAACACACCGGGGACAAACACCAGGCTGCCCATCGCCGCCCTCTCGCCGTTGAGAGATTCATTTCGGTTAGCCATGCCGTAGAGAAGCACCCGCGGCCACCATGGACGCCATCTGCCAACGATTCGATCGCGCAAGGAGGTTTTATCATGTCCGATATCAATCCATCGTCAAGTACGCCCCTGACGGACTCATCCGCGATCCTGGCGGTCGAAGGGTTTGACCGGGACAATCATCAGGTCCTCCGTGTCGCGGTCGACGGCGGAGTCATCGAATTCTCGGGCAGCCAGAACGACAAGGCCCTCGTGCGCCTTCATTTTTACGAGCGGCTCTCTCCGCTCCCTGTCTTCGTCCTCCCGGTAATTCCAGGATCTTTCGCCTCCAATAACGACACGGACGACGAACGGGTAAAGCTTGCCGGTTCGCTGCGTTCATTTGTGCCTCACGAACCCGGCGAGGTGCAGTTCGAGTTCTACCTTGCCGTGGCCGCCGCCGGTGGCAAGGCCATTCTCCAGTTTTCCAGGCTCTCCATCAACGGTATCCAATCCGCGGGCAAGGTCGATTGCACCTCCCAGGCTCTGGCGCCGCCCTTCGCCCTTTCTAATCCAAACGAAAAGCAATTGGACACGGCGAACTATCTCAAGTTGCTTGGCTTTCTGCCCCAAGGCTCGAAGGGGCCCTGGCTATGGCGCGCGCGCTTCGTTCACCTGGATCCCGACGCGCAGCCCCACGCCAGCCTGGCGCTCGAGTTCATTTGTGAATACCCGGCCGAAATACACCCGCGCACCCAGACGCTCCATCCTTTCGGCGTCGAATTCGCTCCGGAAGAACTTCCAGACAAACAGAACAGCGCTGGTTTCAAAACGTATCTCTCCACCATCCGCCAGCGCCTTCCGCTGGACGTGCAGTGGAGCGATGCTCCCGGCCAGGGAATTGCCCGGCAATGGCTTGTCTATCTCGGCGTGCCGCAAAGCGCCGTTTTGCGCTGGTGGAACGACCAGGTTGCCGATCCCGTCGCCTCCAGCCTCGTGACCATTCAGGACGGCCGCCCGCTCAGCACTCTTCCGGACCTCGCCGGCCACCCCGACGCCGGTCCCGGGTCCACCCCGCTGTGGGAAGGCGCCTTCACCTTCCATGACGACTATCAGCAGAAGAAACTCGGTCAAGCGCGATTTGTCCCGGCCGGCCCATCCGCCGAACCGGTTCCGCAAGCCATCACCATCGTTCCCCGCTCGCTTCGCCCGTCGGATGCGCCTGTCGCCGTCCGCGCGTCTTTCTCTCGCTTTCTCAGTCAGCAAGATGAGCCGTTCGAATCCGTGCTGCTGGTAAGTCCCAGCAAACAGCAAAAGCTTCCCGACGTACCCCTTGAGCTCTGGCTGCCCGCTCCCGCCGGCATCCAGAACGCGCCTCAAATCCGGTTTCAAATTGAGCAGGCCTCCGGGGAGCCTCAGTCCCACCCCCCGCAACCCACGCAAGGCGGGAGCTTCACGCTTGCCGCCACCACAGCTTCCATCCAGCGGGGCGGCTCCGGCGCTTCGACCATCACCATCAAACCGGCCAGCGGCTTCAACGCTCCGGTAACGTTGTCTCTGACGGGATGGCCGGAGGGCATCACCGGGACGTTCGCCACCAATCCGGCAAACAGCACTTCCGTGCTGACCATCAACGTCGATTCCAGCGTCGGGCTAAGGGTCATCACCCTCACGGTCAACGGCAAAAGCGGCTCGAAGAAGGCCACCACTACCTTAGTCCTCACAGTCACGGACTCGCCCATCGTCCTCCGGATGGGGTCGCTCGACTTAGCCCTCCTGGCCATTCCATCCCCATTGCATGAACAGCCCGACCAGCAACTCGATCCCTCCAACTTCGACGAATGCCTGGCGGCCATCGACATAGTCGTCGATGAGGGCAGCTTTCGCTTTCACAAGGTCGACTACCGGTCCATCACTTTAGACCTCCAGGTCGCCGGCATCGGGCCAGGCTCGCAGGACGCAATTCCAAGCGCCGATCTGCTTTCCTCATTCGCGGCGGCCGGCGCCAACCAAACCCCGCAGGAGACAGCTCTCCTGACCCGGCCTAACCCCCTGGTCATCCCCATTGTCGAAGATAGCAGCGTCAAATCTCCCTGCACTCTGCAGATCCAGGAGGTCATTCAAAAGGGAAAGTCCCAGTTCATTTCGATAGCCTTGCGCCAGACCGGTACTCCGTCTGGATTTTCAGCCCTCGTCCTCGACGGATCTCCGTTCTCCGTTGCCTTGGTCTCAGCCAAAGCGATCGCCGCGGACGATCTGTCCGAAACCACCGCGCTCGCCACCTGGACCAATCAGGATGCGGCCTGGAAACTCCGCAACGCCGATGTCGGCTTCGATTTGCTGTTTCCCCCACAGGGCATCGGCGAAGCGATGCACCGGCGCGTCGAAGACCGCGACGTTACACCCGGCAACCTCGTCGATTTCCGTTTCTCTCCTCCGGCTACGGCTTTTATCCGTACCAGCGACCTGCAGCGCCGTTTTACCGAAGTGCCCTGGAACCTCCGGCGCCTGCTCGGAGTTCCCGGGTACATCTCAGGAGCCCTCGCCGAGCGAGCCCTCTTTGAACTCTTCTACGGTTTGAGCGGAGCATTTGCGGTTCCCAGTCTCCGGCTGTCCGAACTGTTTGCCCGTCGCGGCAGGTTCCCGGAGCCTCTCGCGATCCAACTGGCATGGGTCGGCACCAAGTCGCAAATCGACACCTACGGCTCGCTCCAGGCTCACTTCACCTCGCTACTTCGGGTTGCCGCGGCCCGCCTGGCAGTCTTCGAGCTCTGGAGTCAAACACAGCTCGCCGCCGAACCAGGACCACAGCCGCCGTTGTCCATTGACCAGTCCGATTCCCTGGTGTTTCACCAGCGCCGCACCGCTCGCCTGCGCTATCCGATTCCCGGACAGAAGCCTCCCGCTCCCACGGATGGTAAGCCCGACGAATTTCAGGACGCCAACGGCAATCTCTACGCAGACGGCCTGGCTGGCGGCTGGTCCTGGGGCTTCGAGTCCCAGAACATCCTCTCGGCAGTACGGACCAAACGCGACTCCGTATCCGCCACACTCACCGGCTGCTATCTGTCCGCGCTTGGGGGCTGGGGTAGCCAGAAAGCCTCCTTCGACCGGGGACTCTCCACCATCCATGCAAGCGTCGAGATGGGCCGCACCTCGACCATCAATATCGAACGCATCGGCCGCATCGGCGTCCTATGGCACAAGGCAAAGCATGTCATCGTCTATGAGCGCACCGTCTGCGCCAGCCGCCAGTTCTATCTGGAACAGTACCCGTTAACCGGCAATCCCGTTCTCAGAAAGGTCGAAGAGTACATCGAACTCATCGAGGAGGAAAGGCAGTTCCCCGACAAGCCCGTCTCGGCGCTGTCCCGCGGCTTCATCCTGGGGGCTCGCTTCGCCGGCGGAAAGCCGGCGCGCATCCACGTAAATAGCAAATGGGGCCAGGATGTCGGCACAACCGGTTGGAAGATTCCGCTTTGGGTCCGCGGCGCCGTGCCCTCCGACGTCTACCCCAAGCCCATCATTCACATGTTGACTGCCGGTGCAACCGAGTCCAGTCAGGTCCCCATCGCCATCAGCGATCCCGAGAAGTTGTTCTTTTACACGACCACCGACCAGTCCCTCGGCGCCGACCCCGACACCTGGCCGGTAGTCGAAGGGGTCGACTACCAGATTATGCCGGCATCGAGCCTGCAAGCTCCCCCCTTGCCCTCGAGCCTGAAGAATGCGAGCGATATGCCGGGCACGCCACCGGACTTCATTCCCGCGGGTGGCAGCGCCTTTACGCTTTGTCTCGAGCCCGCGGCGGCCGCCGCCAACCTGGTGGCCGGGCGTACTCCGGAGGCCGTCAGTGCGATACCCAGATCCATTACGTTGATGCGTGGTTACCGGTTGACATCGGCCGACGTTCCAACCGATGCCGACAGTGCGACCGCCTACCAGGTCGCCCGTCTGCACGACCATCTGTCCGCAGTCGTCGCGCCATTACTGCATTCGGCAAACGATGCCGTCAAAGCCGTACAAGATACCAGGGACGCGTTGGACGCATTGAAAGCCGCCGCCGACAACATCAAGGTCGGTCCAGACGCGATCTGCGACGCACTAGCCAATCGCGTGGATGCCCAGGCCCAAGTCTTCGAAAAGGACATCCGCCTGGGAATCGTTTCGGCCCTTTATCAGGTACAGGGCGGACTCGACGCCACGCTCGACGCGGCATTTCAACAGACGGGGAACAACATCGCACTCCTGAAACAGGTGCTGCGCTCGAACCTTGCGGCCCTGATCGACGGCGAGGACGGCCTGCACTCCGTCATCCTGCGCTCCCAAGGCAGCATTCAGGAACTTCGGGCGAACCTCGACTCCGTCCCGGCCGTGCTCGACTCGCTCGTGGCCGATCTTACCTTCCAACTGCAATACGCCGAAGCGGCACTGACGGATCTTGCGGACGACCAGACGTTCTCTGCCCTCGCCGCTCCGATTGTCGACGAACTCCAGCGGCAGTGCCAGACCCTTCTCCTAGGTTCGTCGTCGGTGTTCCCGGTGCAGGAAGCGTTTCGTGCCATTCTCGGCCCTCAGGTCGACGCCATTTCCGGCGCCATCGCCAGCAATTCCGCCGGCATCCTGGATTCGCTGGCGAAGTTGAGCACTGCCGTCAAGCAGGACCTGATCGCGTCTCTGGTGGACCTGCTCGGGGGTGGAACCGTTGCCCCCATCACACGGTCGATCGTCGATTTTCTGGATCCCGTCGAGGCTGCGCTCGATTCCCTCCTGGCCGACATCGATGCCGCGCTCGGCGATAACAGCCGGGCCTTGGACCGTCCGCTGACAGCGCTTCGCTCGATGGTGGAAGGCCTGATTGATGGCGTCGCCACCAACGATCTGGCCGGCTTCCGCAAGAAGCTGCGGGACGAAACCAATGCCTTCATGCTTGGCGCCGATGGTCAGGTCGACGCCGCCTTGCTCGAGTCTCGCAAGTATGTAAAGGACATCGTCAAATCGCTCTGCAAGAGCCTGGTCCCCGACCCCGCCGCGTTGTTGCAGCGATTGAAGGACGCGCTGGCCCACACCGACCTCACGTTCCTCGATGGCATCAAGGACCTCACGCCGGACTTGCGTGCCCGCGTCGAGGACTTGTTGAATCGTTGGAAACCGGCTCTCGACGGCCTGCAGAACCGGATCCGCTTAACCGTGCCTACCATCGCCTGGCCGAGCTTGCAGGACCCGTTTGCCGATGGCACCTTCCGTCTCTTTCGCGCTTTCGGAGATGTTCCGAAGCTCCCGAACCTGGATTTCAACCTGCCTCAAATCGCCTACCATTTCCGGTTCGACGACTTCAATGTTCCAGCCCTCGATCTCTCGCCCGTCCTGACGATCGCGAATCAGTTAGGGGAAAAGGCTCTCGGCGCCTTCAATCTTCAGCTTCCCAGCTTCAAGCTCCTCGACCGTTTTGTCCCGCCCAAACTCCCGGATTTCCAGTTCTCCCAACTCTTCCCGTCTCTCGCCGGCCTGAAACTGGAAAACCTCTTCCGCTCACTCCCGACGCCGCCCAACGCGCCCGATGGCATCAAAGTCACGCACGGCTCCGATGCTTCTTCCCGCAGCGCCTGGATGCGCACCGACGTCGATTTCTCTTCCACCGAGCCGGCCAACATCTTCGATCTCGCCGGCATTTCCCTCACGCTCAAAAGCGGACGCATCACCGCCACTTCCCGCGTCGATGCCACCCTCGGGGAATCTCCCCGCCAACGTTCCAGCGGAGCCATCCAGGGCGACTGGTTCATCAAGGTAGGCTCCTACGGCGTCGTGAACATCAAGTCGTCTACCCTCCGCTTCGACGAGGAAGGACGCATTCACTTCGAAGTCTCGCCGGCGCAAGTGCAGATGCAGCCACCGTTGGACTTCCTCGCGCGCCTCCTCGAACCCTTCCAGTCGTCGAAGGATGGCTTCAAGGTCGCTGTTACTGCGGAAGGGGTCCGCACTTCCCTGGTGTTGCCGATCCCCAACATTCAGGGCGGCTCCTTCGGTATCGCCAACCTCACCCTCGGATTCCTGTTCGAAGTGTTGATCCTCCCGGAGTTCACCATCCGCACGGCCCTCCAGCTTGGCAAGCCGGAGCGGCCCTTCACCATCACCATCTTCATTCTCGGCGGCGCTGGATCGGTCCAACTCGCCGTCAGCTATGTGCCGAAAACGGGAGTCTTCAGCACTTATCTCGACGTCGCCCTCTACGCCTCCGCAAGCCTCGCGATCTCGCTCGGCCCCATCTCGGGCGGCATCTACGCCTATGCGGGAATCGCGGTCACCTACAGCGCCTCCAGTAACGGCGCCAGCAATCTCTACTTCGCCCTCCGCCTTCTCTTCGTCGGTGAAGTCACGTTGCTCGGATTCATAGACGTCGGCTTGTCGCTGTCGCTCGAAGCCGAGTACCGCGGCAACAACAACCTCATCGGACGCGGCAGTGTCAACTTCCACATCAAGATCGGCTGGTTCCTGACCATCGAAGTCAACGCGTCCGTGCAGTATGAGTTCGGATCCGGACAATCATCCAGCAGTTCCAGCCAGCAAATCAGCGGCGCCGCCGCGGATTACGCCAACATGTACTGATCCATAGGAGGAACCAGTGGACTTGAACCTTCAACTGACCATCAACCGCCTCGGACCCGACTACAGCGGCACCGGCAAGCCGTACTACTCACTGGTCCTCACCGCCGGATTTGGCGACGAAGCCAGCGTCACCGACGACTCGACTGCGGCCTACCTCCAGCCCTGGAATTGGACCCTGGGCTCTATGGTCGTCAAGAATGCCAAGGATTCTTCCTCACTCACCCCCACCGGCACCGCCAGGACTGAGTTCAAGAACCTCGACCTGCTGAAGAAGCGACTCACCAGGGAATTGGTGTCCTATCAGGCAGCGGCGATCAAGCAGAACTTTGTCCTCCCCGCGGTGGATCAACCCCAGAAGGTAACGATCTCTGGTAACAGCTTGAAGTCCGACAGAAAATGGCACGCGTTCCTGTCTCACACCGCTACCCTGCCGGATGGCGTCGCCACCGCTCTCAATCTGGCGGCATTCTTTTGGCTCGACCAAGAGCCCGCCCAAGACGCGATTCTCCTCGCCGCACCTGTTCTTACCATCGGAAGCGTCACCTACACGCCCGGCCAATACGCCCTGAGCAACGGCGCCTACGTGTGGCAGTACACCTCGTCCCTCGCAAGCGATCCGGTAGCGGTGAAAGCCGGCCTCATGCCTGCATCCCCCCTGCCGGGCTCCGTCGGCGATTCCATCATCGACTTACGGAAGTTGCTCCCCGCTCAAATGATCGTGAAGGATTCCGACTGGCAGCGCCAACTCGCCGAAGCTCTCACACCCGCCTTCGACGGACCGCAACTCATTCTCGGCTTCTGCCGCTCTAAAACCATTACGGAAGCCGCCATTAAGGCAGCGGCACCTCCGCTCGCGGCCGCCATCACCAGCGAGCTGAAAGGAACCCTCGATCCAAAACGCAAGTCTCCGGACGGACATTCCATCCGGGAGTCGGTCCTGCTGGCCGTGGCCAGTCGATTGAAGATCCAGTATCCTTTCAACTCGGGACAGGTCAATTACAACATCGCCACTCCCGATATCGCCTCACTCTCCGGGATACCAAGATTGCAGGAGGCGTTGGAGCGAGCCTGGAACCAACTCGCTGCGCCTGATCAGTTCGCGCAAAAACTGGTGGAACTGTGGCAGGTCGCCTACCCGCAAGTGTTCACGGACCATCCCGATTTCCGGCAGGCCCTGCTCGACGAACTGGCGGGCCGCCAGGCGCACTCTCAACTGGTTATGGAGGAAGTTGGTGCGCGCTGGACCAAGATCGTTCCCACCGATAAGCCGTCCAAACCGAAGGAAGAGGT
>OBLU010005602.1_pt1 | contig 11237 bp, 13 predicted proteins | sample 1518681 | NCBI WGS metagenome assembly OBLU01 (sample SAMEA3539304, study PRJEB22396) | soil metagenome | biome: tundra; feature: field; material: soil | place: USA | collected 2010-05 | depth 0.15 m
CTTATAGCCGAAGAAGCTTTTACCGTGCTTCTTGGTCCAGCGCGCATCCTTGTCCCACGGCACAATTGCGTCGATCGCCCTTCGCCGACAGCGCCTCAAGCCGATTGTTCGTATCGAAGAACCCGAACTGCCCCATCGATCGCCCCCGCTGTCAGATCCCGTGCGCTCCTTGAATCTGATTTGCAGCCCGACGGCCAGGGGATGCAATTAATCGAGGCGCCCTTTACAGATCGGACATCGCCGCAGTACGCCAAGCGTATACAAATCCACACTATTTTCGACGGCATTCTGCGTAGAATGAACCATTAGCTGCGTCAATACGCTCAAGACATTGTTTTGCATCATCCACAGGTCCGGCGATGGTGAAATCGTAAGCTTGGCTTTTGATGACCAGTGCATAGCGTCCGGCAGGCAGAACAAAGTCTAAAGTGTCGGATCGCCCAACCAGCATTTCAGAATTCTCAGGAAGGGGAGCTATCCTAAAATCGTAGGAAATATTGCGGATGGACCAGACATCTTCGACGGGATTAGCGCGGGCTTTTCCGGCCTTATCGACGGTGAGCGCTCGCGTTATTCTTGCAATGACTCTGACTTCAAGCCGCTCGGGTGCACTCGTCGCCAGATCCCGCCGGAACAATATGAACGAGATTCGGCCGTCATGAAGTGTTGTGCGGCTGGGCGCATCGATGGTGGGTGAAATCGCTATCCTTCGATCTGGGACGCGACCTGGAAGTGTACTAAGCTCGCTCAGCACGCCATTGCTGACTGCGTAAACCCCGTAGGAGGTCGGAAGAGGCAGACTGGACGATGGTGTCCCACTGGCGGACAACATTGGTTTTTGACCTACGCCGCCTTGAGTACCTCCTTCGGATGGCAAGGCCATTCTTGGGGCGGCGGGAACTGTGCGTTGTTCAGTTACGGCCGTACTCGGGTTTTGCAAAATCGAAAAGCTCAACCGCTTGCCAAGAGAAGCGTACGAAATCAGGCCAACAATGCCGACGGCAACGCCCAAACACGACAACACGGTGATCGATTTAAGCTGCAGCCATTTATTTGAAGGTGTAACGATCGGCTCGACATTCTCGATGAAAGTAGCGGTATTGTCCAGCGGCGGCGAACTATGCAGAGCATTGAAGTCGGAACCACGAATACCAATGGAGCGATAATCATTGGGCGGGGGTGACAGCACTTCTTGTCGCCGGGAGAATTTTTCAACCCCTTTTATGGCGATCTCAAGCGCGCTCGCCATAACCTTCGCTTCCCCGATATTGCCTTCCCTAAAATCTTCCTGCAGCTTGGTGCGCGCAAGCTCATATACGATGCGCCGCAGTTGCGCTGGGTCCGCCTTGACCGTGTCGATCATACGGGAAAGGACGAGCGCAAAGTCTACCTCAATAGATTTTCTCGTCGGGTCACCTTCCGGATTGTGCCCAGTAACCTCCGATGACATCCCGGAACTTTCGTTCGTCTTATCGTCCTGTCGGCTTTTCAACGTTTAACAGTCCAGTTTCGCGTTTTAGCCCGCCAAGGTACCATTTTTTACGCCAGTAGGCAGTGTTTTGGCCTCCGTCTCGGAAGGCACAATTTTTAGCGCCGGCTCGGTTTTCGCAAAAAGGCTGAAAGATCGAGGGTGCGATCGATTCAGTTACACCAAAAAGGCTTTGGATACTGCTGGCACTGGATCAACCGTTGACTGCCGTCCGGATGAGTCACGTTCTTGCCTAAAACTGTGCCTTTAATTGCGGCCCTGCCAAATATTGCCGGGCGAAATCAACATCAAACAGCCTTGTCCGGAACGTAGGTCGTTTCTTAATCGATGACCGGTCGCAAGAGGATCACCGTGCTGGATGGATGGAACCTTAATGATAGACGCCGGTCCGCCCTGTCTGCCGGAGCGGCTCCTGATCAGAGATCGGAACCGCGCGAATGCAATCCTAAGCACCGGTCAATTAAAATGGCACTGACCAGCTTCGCCGGTCAGTGCCAGAACAAGGTATTGTTGCGCAAATGCTAGAGCGAATGCCTATGCTTAGGGTTGTCGGGGGGGCCCCACCATCTACCATTCCGGCCCCCGTCAGAATTCCCGCCGCCATCGTCGGAATTCCCGCGACCACCAGAATTTGCAACGGCTGGGGAATTTAGCGACGTGGACAGGAGCAACGTAATCGCCGGAGGCGTCACGATCGCGAACCTTCCGCACGTTGCTAAAAATTTTCGTCGATCTTCATTGGTCTCTGCCTTGACCATTGACCCATCTTCTCGAGGTGTCATATCCACTCGCCTTTAAATTCAACGCTTATTTTAAATCCACGGTAACTTAATCAATTCTCTCTTGAGCGATATGTCAAGAGTCCGCTATCACACAAACGTGGGTTCCGTGATTGCAGGCCAGTCGTGAGAAAGGCTTGAGTTCCGCCTCGGTTGTATGGACAAGGCGCGATCCGGACTGCCGAGAGGGGATGATATGGTAAAGAAAGCTCAGAAAGCCGACGATCCATCTGGAGCCGTGAAACGCCGCCTTTTTTCTGGCATTTTTCGACCCATTGAAGGAGCGTCCTTTTTTTTGCTGGGCGAGCAGGCCGCGGTCTTCTGCGAGCCAACGCAAAAAATTTATGCGCTTAACCATACGGCGGCTTACATATGGTGCCGTCTGGAGGAACAGCTTGAGCCGGATGAGATCGGCGCCGAACTAGCGAAATCTGGTGTAAACCTACCTCTTGCGAACAACTACGTTCGCCGTGCTGTACGAAGTTGGCTCAAGCTTGGGCTGCTGAAAGTCGATTGCCATTTTGATTCCGATAGTGACATCTTTCCTATCGCGCTCCGATTCGCTGTCGACGCCGCAAGTTTTAACGTCACGATCCGTGTTTCCAATGAACGGCTCGCGCGACAGTTGTCCTCGTTCGATGGCAAGATCGCGTCCTCTGACAACACTGGGCATGTTCTCGAGGTGCTGGAAATCGATGGCCTTGTTCACGTGTTCCACAACAAACAGAGCGTTATGTGTTGTGCTGCCAATGAGTTGGCACCGTCAATCAAAGCCTACATCACTGAGCAGATTGTGTTGAGAAGCCCCCCAAATGTTGTGTTTCATGCCGCATGCTTGGTGTGCGGAAAAAAAAATCTCCTGATCAGCGGGCGACCCGGTGCCGGCAAAACAACACTTACGCTGTATCTGACGAACGAAGGCTTCGAATACGGCGCTGACGACATCGTCTTTATTGCGCCGGACGGACGTGCCACGGGTGTGCCCTTTGCGCCAGCGGTCAAACCGGGCGCTTGGGAGATTGTAAAAGAGTTTCGGCCTGATTTAGGCGAGGCCGGCGTCCATAAGCGACAAGATGGTAAACGTGTGCGCTATCTCAAACCTAAATGCATCGCGCGAAGCGGCTCGAATTCGGTCGGCTGGATTATTTTTATCAAGAGAGCGCTTGGCCCCACGAAGCTGAAAATGCTTGGGCAGGTAGAGGCAATGCGCAGAGTGATGGAGGGCTCCTATTCGCCCGGCGGAAGACTGAATTTCGCTACATGCACTGCCATCAAGCGAACCTTGGCCGGGGCCAGCTCTTTTGAATTGACGTATTCGAATTTAGCGGATGCCAAAAAAGCGATTGTGAGTCTTTGCGATGGTTAGCCAAAGCGCTTCGTTAAAGCAGTTGTGCCGGTGCTTTCGAGGCTTGCCTCCGGCGGAGATCGATTGGATGTCTCTGATTGGTTTGGCAAACCAAACAATGACCACCCCCGCACTGATTGAAGTTGTCCGACGCTTTCCGGAAAGAGTTCCTCACGATGCCAGCCGTTACATAAATGAAATATTCGAGCGTAATCTAATTCGCAACGATCGCCTTTTGGCGCAGCTGATGGAGGCGGTTGCGGCACTAAATCGTAGCCGTATCATTCCTGTGCTGTTGAAGGGAAGCGCGTTGCTTGCCACAGCCCAACGCGACCAAATGGCAACGAGACTCATATCAGACTTAGATATTTGTGTATCGACGGCGGAATTCGAAACAAGCTTGGAGTGTCTTCTCAAAATAGGTTACCGCGTGTATTTCCGGACCCCAGAAGGCGCCGTTAAATGCTACGTGGACTTAGAACGGCCAGAAGATGCAGGTATGATTGACCTGCATCAAGGTCCTCCTGGGCACGACTTCTTTTACCGCTCAACGGGTGACATGAAGCAATATTGCGAGCTGCGCGCCTTTGAGCAAGGCGAAGCCTACATTCCATCGGCTACGTATCATGCGCTATTGCTGATCATTCACGATCAATTCCAAGATTCGGACTATTGGGTGGGCGACATAGATATGCGGCATCTCTTGGATATGCGGCATCTAGCAAATACTCCAGCTGGCATCGATTGGCACGCCTTAGCGTCCTTTGTTCGAGGAAAACTCGCTAAGAATGCGATGGAAACTCAACTGGTATCCCTGTTTTCTTTGCTAGATGTTGATGTGCCCGTTAAGATGCGCAAGCGACTGCTGCCCCGCCTGCAGTATTGGCGTCGTGTCCTCCAGATCCGGTTCCCAAGTTTGCGTCATGCCTTCCTGCTGATGGTGTTGCTAGACTACCACCATTATCGCGCCGAAGTCGGACTGGACCAAAGAATCGCAAGCGGCCTTGAATCCAAGACTTGGGTTTTACCTCAGCTAATTAACATCCGCTGGCTACTCGATCTTTCCCGAAAGCCACGCAACGGAAAAATATAGCACATTGCGACGGCGCGCTCATCGAGGCGAGGTGTAGAATTTTCATCGATTCATGAAATCAGAGTGCTAAAATCTTCGCACAACGCCTGATCGATCGCACCCCCTGTGGAATGCTCCCCGTTAAACCGGACACGCGGCCGGTTGGACATTGGCTCTGAGATACTCGCGGGGTGAGCGGTAGCCGACCGGCTATGTGGATGGAGTTCATTGTAGTCATCCATCCATTCCTCGATGGCGGCAAGTGTTGACGCCGCATTGGGGATCGGGTTCACGCGAACGTAGTCGCGCTTGAAGGTTTTGACGAAGGCCTCGGCCATTCCGTTGCTTTCCGGACTTTCGACCGGAGTGAAGCAAGGGTCGAGCCCGAGCGCCAGAGCGATGTCGACGGTCTTCGCCGCGGCATAAATGGACCCATTGTCGGTCAGCCATTGGACACGATAGGGCGTCCGCGGCGCCTGGAAACGCCGCTCGACGCATTCGATCATCATGTCACGGATCATCTCGCCGGAGATGCCGGCGGCCGTCGCCGTCCAGCCGATCTCACCTCGCTGTCATGACGATCGAGCACGAAGGCGACGCGCACCACCTCATCGCTCCAGCAGGTGAACTCCAGCCCGTCGGAGCACCAGCGCAGGTTTGACCGCAGCGTGGCGACCTTCCCGGTGTGCTCACGCTGCCGCCCGGCGGTCGGTATGACGGGCGAGCAGACCGTGCTTCTTCATGAGCCGGTAAACCCGCTTGCGGTTGACGGCTTGCAGGCCGCCGGACCGCCGCTCGCGATTGAGATGCGCGGCGATCCGGCGGTAGCCGTCGGTGGGCCGCGCGTCGACGAGGCGCCGGACGTCGGCGGCAAGTTCAGCGTCACCGTCGCGGCTCTGGGGGCCTCGCCTGGTCGGCTCAGCCTTCATCCGCGCAGCCACGTTGGAACGAGCAACGCCGAGCGTGTCGGTCACCGGCTTCATCGGGAATCGTCCAGAAGTGAAGAGTTCGACCGCAAGGTCAGTTTTTTTGAGCGTGCCAGATCGAGCGCTTCCTTCAGGATCTCGACCTCCATGGTCTTGCGACCGAGAAGCCGTTCCAGCGCTCGAACCTTTTCTTCAAGTCGGCGGGCCTCGGAAGCCGGCACTATCTCGTCGTCGGCGCGAACTGCCTCACGGCCACCCTCGCTCATTAGACTCCTCCAACGGAAAACTAGCCTCGGCGACAAACCATGTCGCCGGGCGACCCGGTGATAACCTCAATCTTCGAAAACGTCTCGGACATAGGCCTATGCCTAGGGCTATCCCTAGGTCCTCCGGCTAAAGCCGGTGCCCGGTCGAAACGGGGAGCAGTTCACCTGGCAGAGGTTACCAAGTGGATTAAGGTTACCAAATGGACTAAAATTGCCTTGCGCACCTAGGTGGCGAGAAAGCCGTATTCTTATTGATAGAAAAATGACCGTTAGGGCCTTTTTTGGTGTTAACGAAGATTTAAAGATTTATCACCGCTCGATTAAATCCTTTGCAGTGCAAAAATCTGCCTCTATCATCCCGCCTGTTAACAAACGTTACCGTTCTATCGTCTAAATTTAGTCAAGCTAATTCTTTGGTGTGTGCAGATGACGTACAACACAGGTCTTCACGACGGGGAAGGCGAAATCAGAACCGTTCGGCGGGACGGTTTTACTGTTCCCTGCGAGGCCGTCCCGTACATTCTGGGAACGATAGACGCGGTTATCATTTTGGCATCCAGCTTGCTCTCCGGGATCTGCTATCATTGGTACTTTGACCTCGCGTTACCAAACCTTCCTACGTACGCCGGCGTTGGACTTCTGGCTAGCCTCATTCATATCATTCGGCTCGGAGAGACTGGTTATTACGAATTCCAGAATGGCGCCAAGCCGCATGTTGAATTTGTTGAAATTGGAGTTTCGTGGGTGACCACGACGCTGATTTTGGCGTTCTTGGCCTTCCTTCTAAAGATGGGGATTTCGTTTTCGCGTGGGGCTTTCGTTATGTTCTTTTTCGCCACACTCCTTGGGTTGTTGGTGGGACGCAAGACGATCAAGGCGATTCTGCAAAATTCCCTGGCGCGCGGCGCCATTGGTCGACGTAACCTCGTTCTCATCGTGAGTGCGACCGAGTTTGCAATTCTGGGAGCGGGGGATTTGCTGGCGTTGTTTGGGGCTGCCAAAGTCAACCGTTTCGCGCTAACCAACGAGAACGACGATCAATCTCGAAAGTTAAGCGACATGCGAGTTCTGGATCGCGTCGCCAGCTTCGTAAAGGACCACAATACGTCAGAAATTCTTCTAGCGTTGCCTTGGAGCGATGAGGGGAGACTAGACTTCATTCGCGACGCACTGAGGAAACTTCCGGTGGCGGTGCGATTGCTAGGTGACAGCCGTGTTCGGTCACTCACGAACTTTTCTTCTTCCGGCCAATCGAACGTTCTTTCGATTGAAATTCAGGGGCCACCGCTGACCTTGACCGAGCGAATGGTGAAGCGTCTGATGGATATTTGCATTTCACTTTTTGCTATTATTTTCTTCTCGCCAATTTTTCTGTTAACCGCAATCGCTATAAAATTAGACGGACCCGGACCCGTAATTTTTCGGCAATATCGCAAAGGCTTCAACGGTAAGCAATTTCTGATGTATAAGTTCAGAACAATGACGGTTCAGGAGAACGGCGCTAACGTTCCCCAGGCCAAACGAGATGATCCGCGCGTCACGAGGATAGGAAAGCTTCTTCGTGCTGCAAGCATCGATGAACTGCCTCAATTATTAAATGTTTTACATGGCGAAATGTCCGTGATTGGACCCCGCCCACACGCGCTCGCGCACGATACGTTTTTCGAAAATACTCTGAGTGAATATGCTTTTCGCCGTCACGTAAAACCGGGAATTACGGGATGGGCACAATGCAACGGGTCGCGGGGGGCGACGCCTACGGTCGATGATGTTTCCGCTCGCGTGAAACTTGACCTTTGGTACATCAACAATTGGAGCCTTCTGCTCGATATTCGAATCTTGATGAAGACATTCTTTGAAGTGCTGCGTCGCCGCAACGCCTATTAGGCAGTAGCAGAAATGTTGTCTACGTCATTTAGTAAACATCGTTCTCAAAACTTGGCCGCAGGTTCGAATACGTAAAGCATCGTCGATTTCAATCTGCCGCGGCATCGCAGACGGTTGTCCCCCTTTAATGCCCGCGGTATGACATAACCAATTTCCGACGATAAAGAATTCATGTCTCTAATTTCGATTGCACTCCGGAAAAACGCTTCGCCAATCGTGTCCGCAAACGAGTATGAGTTGAAACGTCATGAAAGTTATAAATACCGATATTCCCGAAGTTCTTATCTTCGAGCCCAAGCTCTTCGGTGATCATCGGGGCTTTTTCGTTGAGACGTTTCAAGTTGAACGCTATGAAGCCCTTGGCTTAAAGCGGCCCTTTGTTCAAGACAACATGTCGCGGTCAGCAAGGGGAGTTCTTCGGGGTCTGCATCTTCAGTATCCGCTCACGCAAGGAAAGCTTGTGAGCGTTTTGCGCGGACGGGTGGTCGATGTCGCCGTTGATGTTCGCCTTGGTAGCCCGACCTTTGGCCACCATGTCGCGGTTGAACTTAGCGACGACAATCTTCGCCAGTTCTGGGTTCCTCGAGGGTTCGCCCACGGATTCGCTGTTCTTTCAGAATCTGCCGATTTTTTCTACAAGTGCGATCAGGTTTACAGCCCTGCCAACGAACTCGCCATCCGGTGGAACGACCCTGCGATTGGAATCGATTGGCGGATAACAAAGCCTGCGCTTTCGGAGCGTGATGCGACGGCGCCTCTGCTGAAGGATGTGGCGGGCCTTCCCCATTTTGGGCAGGTGTGAATGCGCATTCTGCTGACTGGGGTCACGGGGCAGGTGGGGGGAGCGCTTCGCGTGCCGCTTTCCGCGATCGGGATAGTTCTGGCTCCGGACCGAACGATGCTCGACCTGTCGTCGCCGAATGGCATAGGGGCAGCATTGGATGCAATGGCACCAGATCTCATTGTCAATCCGGCAGCCTACACCGCGGTCGACCGCGCTGAGGATGAACGCGAACTTGCGTATTGCATCAACGCGACCGCCCCCGAAATGCTAGCTCGCTGGGCGTCAAGCCACCACGTTCCGATTGTTCATTTCTCGACGGACTATGTCTTCGATGGCTCGGGGCATCGACCCTGGCGTGAAGACGATCCGACCGCGCCGCTGTCGTTCTACGGATCGAGCAAACTTGCAGGAGAAAAGGCTGTTCGTCAGGCTTGTGGAACTCACCTCATTGTTCGAACCTCCTGGGTCTTTGCCTCCAGGGGCAGGAATTTCTTGCAGACTATGGTGAGGCTCGCTTGCCTGCAAACTCAGCTTCGCGTCGTCGATGATCAATTTGGTGCACCAACGTCGGCGCGTTCAATTGCCCAATCCCTAGTATCTCTCTTGGAAGGCGGTATCGGTACGATGAACCAAAGGTTCACACGTGCAGGTGGACTGGTTCATTTGACTTCGAGTGGAGACACGAGTTGGCACGGTTTTGCTAGTGCGATAGTGAAAGGACTTTCTGAGCGCGGAATTGATCTCGCAGCCAAACAGGTCGTTCCGATCAAATCCAGTCAATTCCCGACCAGGGCCGAAAGGCCGGGGAACTCGCGACTCGATCTTTCGAGATTGGCAAATGTTTTTGGCGTGACGATGCCGGGATGGCGAGATGTTTTAGATCGGGAACTTGATGAGTTGGTGAAGCACGAGCGGGGGCCTGAAGAAATCTGATCAAGCTAGTTTGGTGTCCCATACTCTCTTCGAGAGATATGCGACGACCATGCCGCCGCACCCGGCCAGAGCGTCGACAGCGAAATCTCCAAGCCGCGCATGGCGACTAGGCAGGGGTATTTGCAGTAGCTCGAGAGCGAGCGCGAAGACGACACCTTGAGTCAAGAGAATGACAAGCCGCTTCGGGTAAGCAAGCGCATAAACCAAGCCCGTAAGGCCAAAGGCCAAGAAGTGCTCGTAATTGTGTTCGACGCCAGTCACGGGCCGTTCCGATGCCGGGACAATTGTCAGGATGACCAACCCGGCTATAAGGATCCAGGCGAGCACTCGAAGATATTTCATAGCCTCACTTGCGTGAACTGGGGCTGCGGAGTCAACGGCGAAATTTCGAAAAGTTATCAAATCGCCGATGAAGACATCGTAACGCTACCTGATGGTCGCGTCTGCTTGATCAGACCATTGATAACCTTGCAAATCCGCTGCACCTCCGCTTTAGCAGTTCAAAACATCATGGGAGATTGAGCCCAATTCGAGCTTTAAAGGCTTAGGGTTGCGGCTTTTGTTGGTACATCGGCATCGACGATAGCGTACAAAAAATAAGGTCTTTAGGTCGATTCCGCGGTCCTTAAGAATTACAACGAAATTCGTCCCAACAATCGACATCAAGACAAATCATCCGATAGGAACTGCTGGCCCAGCTCTGTACGCGATGGAGGCGAACGCTCAGATTGGTGGTAATGCCCACTTTGTACCAATTCATGTTCCCCGCACGGCGTTTCAGAAAATCGCCGATACGCAGAAGCAAAGATGGCGCCGAAAACTGCAAACGCGACCACGTGCTCAAAATGAGCGTAGCCTCGCATATCTGGCCGCATTAGGAACGGCGACAGTCTGTAATATGTCGAATACGCAAACTCGACGTGCGTTAAGGTAGCGTAAGCGAGGACCGCGATGGACACCCAGGCAGTGGCGGCGAGCAATTTCTGAACCATGCAAAAGGATTATCCCGACCAAGCGAAAAGGGAAAGTACCGACGACCTGTGTCCGCCGCTTAAGCCCCAAGATGAATTCGGTCCAACTTCCCGCGAAACTAGCGCATATCCCGGATGGTTCGGTAGCTTAAAATACGAGGCCCAGCGGCAAATGCTGCCGCGATTGCCCTTAAATGCTGAATGCCTCGAATTCGCTAAAATTGCATCTTGTTTGAGCAAAGTTTATTGGGGGATGCGTCTTAAAAAGCCATTCTCGTACTCTGGCGGGCGAGGAGGAAAGACGGTAGTGTCGATTTTTAACGTTGTTTTGATTTCGCTTTCGTTCAATTTTGTGTTCGCCGCGTATGTCGTTTGGCGCCACTTTGTCGGATCTTCTCGCGCTGGCAGGTCGGCGACGCTGACCATAGTCGACCCTCACGTCGAAACGATCGGCGGTAATCACTGGAAGAGTGATGCTATTGAAATTTGGCGAGACCACGGAGGGGAGTTGCAGCAACTCCTATTAGTACAAAAGCACAGCGGCAGAGCTGATCGCGACGATAAGCCTGCGTTAAGACATCTACCCGAGTATGCAATCCCAGTATAATCTTTTGCGCATCTTTTGAAGGTTTCTCGCCTTTGGCACTGACGCCCGCCCACCCCTCGTTTTATCGATGGCTAAACAAGCGGGTGCAAGAAGTGTCTTATTTCGCGCTCTTTTGCTCCAGCACGATTTCCACTAGCCGCCGGAGGCCTCCCATGCGGCGCAGTGGTTCGTCCTGTTT
>OBLU010005604.1_pt1 | contig 11235 bp, 10 predicted proteins | sample 1518681 | NCBI WGS metagenome assembly OBLU01 (sample SAMEA3539304, study PRJEB22396) | soil metagenome | biome: tundra; feature: field; material: soil | place: USA | collected 2010-05 | depth 0.15 m
CGACCCCTCGACCGAGCCGCTCGAAAGCGCCGCGCTCGAGGCCGCCGTTGCCGCGCTTGCGCGGACCTTCGACGCCGGCAACGGCGGCTTCGGCACGGCGCCGAAGTTCCCGCCGCACTGCGCGCTCGAGCTGCTCGCGGCACGCGGCGAGCGCGAGATGTCCACCGCGACCCTGCGGGCGATGGCACTCGGCGGCATCTGCGACCAGGTCGGCGGCGGCTTCTCGCGCTACGCGGTCGACGCGACCTGGACGGTCCCCCACTTCGAGAAGATGCTCTACGACAACGCGCTGCTCGCGCGCGCCTATCTGCGCGCGCACCAGGCCGGGGGTGACCCGCTGTTCGAGCGTACGTGCCGCGAGACGCTCGAGTTCTGCCTGCGCGAGCTGCGGGCCCCGGAAGGAGGCTTCTACTCCTCGCTGGACGCCGATTCCGAGGGCGTCGAGGGTCGCTTCTACGTCTGGAGCCTCGCGGAGCTGCGCGCCGAGCTCGGCGCGCTGGCGCCCGAGGCGATCGCCTACTTCGGCGCCACCGAGGAGGGCAACTTCGACGGCACGAACGTGCTCGAGGCACGCGGAGCCGAGCCGGCGGAGCGCGAGCAGATCCGCGCCCTGCTGCTGGCGGCCCGTGCACGGCGCGTCCGCCCGGCGCTCGACGACAAGCGGCTGAGTGCCTGGAACGCGCTGATGATCGCGGCGCTCGCCGACGCCGGAGCGGTGCTCCGCGAGCCGCGCTACATCGAGGCGGCGATCGGCGCCGCGGAGTTCGTCTGGGAGCAGATGCGCGATCGCGAGGGGCGGCTGCTGCGCACCTACAACCACGGTGCTGCGCGCCTGCCGGCGTACCTGGAGGATCACGCGTTCATGCTCGAGGCGCTGCTGACGCTCTACGAGGCGAGCTTCGAGGAGCGATTCTTCGTCTGGGCGCGGAGGCTGGCCGACGAGATCCTCGCGCGCTTTCGGGACCCGCAGCGCGGTGGCTTCTTCGTCACCGCCGCCGACACCGAGCGCCTGATCACCCGCCGCAAGGACCTCGAGGATCACCCGATACCGTCGGGCTCCTCGAGCGCCGCGCTCGGCCTGCTGCGGCTTGCGGCGCTGAGCGGCGAGTCGGCGTACGCAGAGGCGGCGCTCGGCGCGATCAGGCTCGCCCAGGAGATCGCGCCGCGCTTTCCGACCGCGTTCGGTCACCTGCTGTGTGCGATCGACTTTCACACCGCCGAGGTGCGCGAGGTGGCGCTGGTCGGCAGCGGCCTCGGTCCGCTGCTCGATGTCGTGCGCGAGCGCTACCGGCCGCACGTCGTGCTCGCCGCGGCGAGCGAGCCGACGAGCACCGTCGTCGGCCTGCTCGAGCAGCGCCCGGCGATCGGCGGTCGGGCGAGCGCCTACGTCTGTCAGAACTTTGCCTGTCAGGCGCCGGTCGAGGATCCGGCCGCGCTCAGGGCGCTGCTTGACGGCTGAGCGCCTCGACGTCGGCGGGGCTGAGCACGATGTCGGCGGCGGCCACGTTCTCCTCGAGGTGCGCGATCTGCGAGGTGCCGGGAATCGGCAGCATCACCGGTGAGACCGCGAGCAGCCACGCGAGCGCGATCTGCCCGGGGCTTGCGCCGTGGCTGCGCGCGAGCTGGGCGAGCGCGCCATCGGCCCCCGCCGCCTCGCCGGCCGCGAGCGGGAACCATGGGATGAAGGCGATCGAGCGTTGCGTGCAGGCGTCGAGCACCGCCTGGCTGTCGCGGTCGAGCGCGCTGTAGCGGTTCTGGACCGACACGACCTCGGCGATACCCAGCGCCTGCTCGAGCTCGGCGGGCGTGACGTTCGAGAGGCCGATGTGGCGGATCTTGCCGGCCTGCTGGGCCTCGACCAACGCGCCGAGCGAGTCCTCGAATGGCACGGCGGGGTCGGGCCGGTGGAGTTGGTAGAGGTCGATCCGCTCGACCGCCAGGCGGCGAAGGCTCCCCTCCAGCGCGGCCCGCAGCCGCTCCGGGCGCCCGTCGACACCCCAGGCGCCGGGACCGCTGCGCGTCAGCCCGCCCTTGGTTGCCACGACGACGCCGTCGTAGGGCGCCAGCGCTGTCGCGATCAGCTCCTCGCTGACGTTCGGGCCGTAGGAGTCGGCCGTGTCGATGAAGTTCACGCCCAGTTCGACGGCCCGTCGCAGCAGCGCGATCGCTCCAGCGGGGTCGGTCGGCGGCACGCTGGGCGGACCCCAGATTCCCGCTCCGGTGATCCGCATCGCGCCAAAGCCCAGCCGATCGACCTCGAGATCCCCGATCGTGACCATGCCCGCGTTGCTCACAGGATCGGCAGGTAGCGGTCGAGCTCCCAGCGCGTGACCTGTATCCGGTACTCCTCCCACTCGCGCCGCTTGATCTCGATGAAGCGGTTGAAGGTGTGCTCGCCGAGCGTGCGCAGCGCGATCTCGGAGTCGGCGGTGAGCTCGATCGCGGCGCCGAGGGTCTCGGGGAGCTGCTCGATCCCCAGCCGGCGACGCTCCTCGGGCGAGAGGTGGTAGAGGTTCTTCTCCATCGGCTCGGGCAGCTCGTAGCCCTTCTCGATGCCCTCCAGGCCGGCCTGCAGCAGGGCCGCGAAGGTCAGGTACGGGTTGCACGCCGGATCCGGGCAGCGCAGCTCCATCCGCGTGCCCTCCTCCGAGCCCGGGTGGTGAAGCGGTACGCGTACCAGCGCCGAGCGGTTGCGCCGCGACCAGGCCACGTACACCGGCGCCTCGTAGCCCGGCACGAGCCGCTTGTACGAGTTGACCCACTGGGCGAAGATCGAGCAGATCTCGCGCGCGTGGCGCAGCTGCCCGGCGATGAACGCCTTGCCGACCTCGGAGAGGTAGTAGTGGTCGTCGGGGTCGAAGAAGGCGTTGCGCCCCTTGGCGAACAGCGACTGGTGGGTGTGCATGCCCGAGCCGTTCTCACCGAACATCGGCTTGGGCATGAACGTCGCGTGCCAGCCGTACTTCAGCGCGACCTCCTTGACGGTGATCCGGTAGGTCATGCAGTCGTCGGCCATCTTCAGCGCGTCGGCGTAGCGGATGTCGATCTCGTGCTGGGAGGGCCCGACCTCGTGGTGGCTGTATTCGACGTGAATGCCGAGCGCTTCGAGCGCGATCGAGGTCTCGCGGCGCACGTCGGAGCCGGCGTCGAGCGTCGTGAGGTCGAAATACCCGCCGCTGTCGAGCGGATCGGTTCCCGTGCTGTCACGGAACAGGAAGTACTCGAGCTCGGGTCCGACGTTGAAGGTGTCGAAGCCCATATCCGCCGCGCGCTTGATCGCGCGGCGCAGGATGTGACGCGGATCCCCCTCATACGGCGTGCGCTCGGGCGTCAGCACATCGCAGAACATCCGTCCGACGCCCTGCTCCTCAGGCCGCCACGGGAGCACGGCGAAGGTCGCGGGGTCGGGCATCGCGATCATGTCCGACTCCTCGATCGCGTTGAAGCCGGTGATCGAGGAGCCGTCGAAGCCCATCCCGGCCTCGAGTGCGCCGTCGAGCTCGGCGGCGTTGATCGAGAACGACTTCAGCTGCCCGATCACGTCGGTGAACCACATCCGGATGAAGCGGATCTCGCGCTCGGCGACGATCGCCCTGACGTCCTGCGCTGTGATCGGCGAATCGGCCACCGGACGGGAGACTATGCCGATGCGTCCAGCCAGTGGCGTGCCCAGCGCTTGAGCTCAGTCAGCGTCGGGGCGAGCTCCTGGCCTTTGTGCGTCAGCGCGTACTGCACGCGTACGGGCGGCCCGGGGAAGACGGTGCGCTCGACCAGGGCATGCGCCTCGAGCTCCTTGAGGCGGTCGGAGAGCATCCGGTCGGAGAGATCCGGCACGGCCGCCGCGATCGCCGAGAAGCGCAGCGATCCGCCCTGCATCAGGATCTCCAGGATCGCGCCGGTCCAGCGACGGCCGATCAGCTCGACGGCGCGGTGGTAATAGGGACAGCAGGCCGGCCTCGCCTGCTCAGGCGCCTGTGTGCTCGGTCCGGGCAGCATCGCGTCGGCATCCTACGCCGCGCGCAGCGTCCTCGAATCCTCGACGGAGCCGTCAATCGGTACGTCGCCGGCAACGTTGACCATCGCCGTGAACACCTCGAGCGATGCAAAGGCGATCGCTTCGATCAGTTGCTCGTCGTCCCAGCCGAGCTCGCGTGCTTCCTCGTGCAGGTGCATCGGCGGGCCACCCTCACCGTCGAGCACAGCCTTCAGGTAGCGCATCAGCGCGGCCTGCTTGGGGTCACCGGAGTCGAACTCCCGCGCCTTGGCGACCTCGTCCAACCCGAGGCCGGCCGAGCGTGCGGTTCGGCTGTGCAGCGCGATGCCCGGAGCCGAGCCGTACTGCTCGGCGACGGCGAGCGAGATTCGCTCGAGCGTCGCGCGACCCAGTGTGCCGCGCTTCAGCTCGGCACGGAAACGGGCATAGCCGCGCAAGGCGGCCGGCGAGCCCGCCAGCACGCCGAGGAAGTTCGGTAGCTGACCGCCGGTCGCCAGCGCGCCGCGCAACACGGGCAGCGAGCCTTCGGGGGCCGTCAGGTCGTCGTGGATCTGGAACCTGCTCATTGTCGTCTTCATCGCATCATGACTTTCGTGCTTTAGCGTGCTTTACCTTCTGCTTACAACTTACGATTTGTAAGGATACTCCTCTTCGCGGATTCCGCAAGCCGGTTTTACCGGTCGTTAGCAAATGCGCCGCTTAATGCGATCCGGATCACCGCATTCTGCGGCCGCGGCGGGGTCTGCTCATACGTTCGTCGATCAAGCAGCCGGTCCTGCCGGAACGGGCTACCCCGGCGCGGGCGCTCCGACGCGGCCAGTTACGTGGCGTCGGACGCGCGACGAGCGCCGGCGGCGTTGCTGCCCGCGGCCTGCAGCGCCGGCAGCGGAGCGAAATGAGCCAGCCGCAGCGCGAACGCCGAGCCCTTGCCCGGCGTCGTCACGGTACAGCGCCCGCCGTGACCCTTGGCGATCGCGTCGACGATCGCCAGGCCGAGGCCGACGCCACCGGTGGAACGCGTGCGCGCCGCGTCGGCGCGCGCAAAGCGGTCGAAGATCCGCTCGAGCGCGGAGCTCGGCACGCCACAGCCCTCGTCGCGGACCTCGATCACGATCTCGCCGGGCCCGCCGGCGCGCGAGCACAGCTCGATCGCCGCGTGCGGCTCGGTGTACTTGACCGCGTTCTCGAGCAGCGCGTCGAGCGCGGCCCGCAGTCGCTCGGGATCCGCCCAGAGCGTGCCCGCGGCGCCGACCGCGAGCCGCCAGGCCCGCGGCGCGACCTCGCACCAGCGCATGAAGACGTCTTCGAGGAACGGCTCGAGATCGATCTCCTCGAGTGACAGGAAATCGGGCTGGTCGGCCGTCGCCAGCAGCAGCAGATGGTCGACGATCCGGTCGATCCGCTGGAGCTCCTCGAGCGCGATGTCGAGCTCCTGACGCGGCGCGCCGGCCTCGCGCCGGACCAGCTCCAGGTGCCCGCGGGCGATCGTGACCGGGGTCCGCAGCTCGTGCGAGGCGTCCTGGATGAATCGCTCCTGGCGCTCGAGCAGGGAGCGGCGCTCCTCGGCGCGGCGCTCGGCGATCGCCAGCGCCTCCAGGCGCCTGCGCGCGTGCCAGACCATCGCCATGAACATCGCCGCCATCAGCGGCACCTCGAACAGCTCGCCCCACAGCTGCTTGCCGTCGAAGGCGTCGAGCAGGATCGAGCTGCCGGTCGCCGCCATCACCACCCCGAGCACGCCGAGGGTCGCCGTCGTTGGCCAGACGCGGAAGCCGTAGACGAGCGTCAGGCTGATCCAGACGAAGTGGAAGGGAATGGTCTCCCAGCTCGGCATCGCCACCATCGCGGCGAAGTTGGCGAGCGAGAACACCAGCCAGGCGAGCTCGACGTTGTAGCGGCGCAGCACGGCTGTTCGCTCAGGCTGCGACCCGGTAGCCCGCGTTGCGGACGGTCTCGATCGGCGCGTCGGGGCCGAGCCGCTTGCGCAGCCGGCGCACACACACGTCGACGACATTCGAGCCGGGATCGAAGTGATAGCCCCACACCTCGGAGAGCAGCCGCTCGCGGCTGACGACCTCGCCGACGTGCAGCACGAGGAAGTGCAGCAACCGGAACTCGCGATCGGTCAGGTCGGTGACCGTGTCCCCGATGCGCGCCTGGCGGCGCGCGAGCTCGAGCACCAGCTCGCCGGCGCGGAGCACGCGGCCGTCCTCGCCGCCGCGTGCGCTGCGCAGCTGAACCCGAACGCGCGCCAGCAGTTCGTCGAGCGAAAACGGCTTGGGCAGGTAGTCGACGGCGCCGAGCTCGAAGCCGCGCAGCTTCGTCGCGAGCTCCGAACGTGCGCTGAGGATCACGACCGGCAGCTCGGGCGCGCGAGCGTGCAGCTCGCGCAGCAGGGTGAGCCCGTCGATCCCGGGCAGCATCAGGTCGAGGATCACCAGGTCGCAGGCGCCGCTCAACGCTCGTGCGAGCCCGTCATGGCCGTCCTCGGTGCCGTCGACGATGTAGCCCTCGGCCTCGAACCCGCGAGCGACGAACGCGCGAATTCGCGCCTCGTCCTCGATCAGAAGAATCCGCACGCCCTCTCCCCGCTCCTCTCCCCAAACGGTTCGTAGATGGCACGGAGATTACGGCCGCATGACATCGCCGTCATCTTCGCGCGTGGCAGCTGCACTAGAGGGTATACCCCCTTCGTACGCACGAGGGGGGCGCGTCGGTGATCGGCGCGCGATGTCGGCACCGCTGCACGGAAAGGGAGTGGGATTGCGTGAGCCTCATGGCGAAGAAGCTGATCGGCGTCGCCGTGGCCGTCGCGGTCGTCGGCGCAGTGATCGGCTTCTACATCGCCGACTACCTGCTCGCCTATCCGGCGACCTTCGCAGCCTCCACGGCGAAGGCCGCGTCCACCGGCGCGGGCAGCGCGCAGCTGACGCTCGCGTCGGTCCCGGGGGCCGGTGACAGCACCCCCCACCCCACCTGGGTCTCCTTCTTCGCAATCGACGCCCACGGCGGCTGGCACCACACGACGATCTACAAGGTGCCGGCCCATTCGCTGGTCCACGTGACGATCTACAACTACGACGGCGCCTCCGGCCTGCGCAACCCGTTCATCTCCGAAGCGCAGGGGGTCGTCGGCTCGACGTTCATGCTCAACGGCAAGCCGACCGTGTCGATCAACCCGGACGACGCGTCGCACGTCTTCGCGATCGCGCAGCTCGGCGTCAGCGTGCCGCTCCCCGGCGTCCCCGCGACCGCGAAGAACCCCTGCGCCGCGGCGCCGTGCTCACTCAGCCAGGACCACGAGACGATCAGCTTCACCTTCCGCACCGGCAAGCCGGGCCGGTTCCGCTGGCAGTGCTTGGTGCCGTGCGCCGCGGGCTTCATTCTGGGCTTCGGCGGTCCGATGGCGACAACCGGCTACATGGACGGCTTCGTCCAGGTTGTCTGAGGCGACCAGATCGATGAACGAGCCCAATCACCTGCGCCGCGTCGGGGTCCTCTGGCTGCTCGCCAGCGCGATCGCCACGCCGCTCGTCGTCCTGGTCTTGGCGCCGATCGTGCCACCCGGAAACGGGAGCATCGAGGCCTCGGGCCAGGTCACCGACAACACGGTCCTGCTCGGCATGGTCACACCGGTGATCGTGGGGATCATGGTCTACTTCGCCTACGCGATGATCGTCTTTCGGGCACGCGGGGACGCGGTGCTCGAGGGCCCCCCGGTCCGCGGCCATCGCGGAGCGCAGATCTGGTGGATCGCGCTGACCTCGGCGGTTGTGCTGTTCCTGGCGGCGTTCGGCAGCTGGCGGCTGCTGCAGGACGGGTCCGGGGGCGGCCAGGGACCCAACCCGATCGCCGTCCCGGCCGGCAAGCCGCTGCAGGTTCAGGTCATCGCGCAGCAGTGGCAGTTCACCTACCGTTACCCGGCCTACGGCGGCGTCGAGACGCCGCATCTCGAGCTGCCGAACAACCAGCTGGTCGAGCTGCACGTGACCTCGCTCGACGTCACGCACTCCTTCTGGGCCTACCAGCTCGGCGTGAAGGCTGACGCCAATCCCGGGGTCGACAACGTCGTCTATGTGACACCCACGCGGCTCGAGAGCTTCGACATCCGCTGCTCGGAGCTGTGCGGGCTCTACCACGGCTACATGTTCGACACCGGCGAGGTGGTCAAGCCGAGCGCCTTCGACTCCTGGATCGCGAAGGAGCGAGTCCTCTACGCCCCGGCGACGAGCGTGCTGCCGCCGTATGCCACGACCTACTCCCCCGACCCGCAGAGGAGATCCGGATGAGCACAGTCGCGACCGCACGCCCGCTGTGGCGGCGCCTGATCGGCTTCAACCTGCTCACCGCGCTGGTGCTCGGCGTCGGTGGCTACTTCCTGGGCTGGTTCATCGGCGATCGCATCCAGGGCTCGAGCATCAGCTACTACTCGACCGAGGCCGGCCAGAACGACCTCGCACTGATCCTCGGCTACGGCCTCGGGATCGCCGGCTTCCTGATCGGGCTGGGCTTCGCCAACTATCCGATCTCGCGGATGCTGGGCCGCCCGCCGTCGTTGGTTGAAAAGGACGACCAGGGCTTCCAGCGCTACTTCGGACTGTGCACCGACCACAAGGTCGTCGGCCTTCAGTACCTGGTCGGGATCGGCGTGTTCTTCTTCATCGGCGGGGTCAACGCGATGCTGATCCGCACCGAGCTCTTGCAGCCGTCGCCGAACGTCTTCCCGCCGGACCAGTACCTGACGCTGGTCGGCATGCACGGGACGATGATGATGGGAATGATGACCTCGGGCATTCTCGGTCCGTTCGCCAACTACTTCGTGCCGCTGATGATCGGCTCGCGCCGGATGGCCTTCCCGCGCGTCGAGTCGCTGACCTTCTGGCTGCTGATGGCCGCGGGCGTGATCCTGACGACGACGATCTTCTTCGGCGGGTTCCAGACCGGCTGGACAGGCTATGACCCGCTCAGCGACCAGGGCCAGATCGGGATGGACTCCTACCTGCTGTTCTTCGCGCTGGTCGGGATCTCGATGATGCTGCTCGGGTTGAACCTGCTGGCGACGATCATCACGATGCGGGCGCCGGGACTCACCTGGTCGCGCCTGCCGATTTTCTGCTGGAGCGTCGTTGCGACCACGCTGTTGATGGTGCTCGCGGCGCCGGTGCTGATCGCGACGCTGCTGATGGCCGCGATGGACCGCACCGCCCAGACCGCCTTCTTCATCCAGTCGGCCGGCGGCAGCTCGTTCCTGTTCGAGAACCTCTTCTGGGTCTTCGGCCACCCCGAGGTCTACGTCCTCGCGCTGCCCGGGTTCGGCATCGTGCTCGAGTTGCTGCCGGTGTTCGTGCGCAAGCCGCTGTGGGGATACCGGGTGGGCGTCGCCGGCATGCTCGGGGTCAGCCTGATGAGCTTCTTCGTCTGGCAGCACCACCTCTTCGTGAGCGGGATCAACGCGGACCTGCGGCCCTTCTACATGCTTTCGACGGAGATCATCTCGATCCCGACCGGGTTCATCTTCCTATGCGCGATGGGCACGATCTGGCGCGGGCGAATGCGCTTCAGCGTGCCGATGCTGTTCTGCCTCGCGTGGGTCTTCAACTTCCTGATCGGCGGGGTCTCGGGGGTCTTCCTCTCGGACGCGCCGAGCGACATCACCACGCACGGCACCTTCTTCTCGATGGCCCACTTCCATTACACGATCATGGGCGGGCTCGTCTTCTCGTTCTTCGCGGCGATCTACTACTGGGTGCCGAAGATGACCGGCGTTCGCTTCAACGAGCGGCTGGCCAAGATCCACTTCTGGATGATGTTCATCTTCTTCAACCTGACGTTCATGCCGCTGTTCGCGCTCGGCTTCCTCGGCCAGCCGCGGCGGGTCGTGACCTACGCCGCTCACCTCCAGGCCCTCAACGACTGGGTGTCGGCGTGCGCATTCGTGTTGGGTATCTCGATGCTGGTGTTCCTCGCCAACACGGTGTGGTCGCTGATCCTGCGGCGCGAGCCCGCGGAGGCGAACCCGTGGCGTTCGAAGTCGCTCGAGTGGCAGCTGCCGACGCCGGTGCCGGTCCACAACTTCGACCGGCTTCCGGTGGTGACCGAGGATCCCTACGGCTACGGTGTGACACCGGTGCCGGTCACGGCTGGCATGGCTCCGGCGAGCGGGACGGCGTAGGCGATGGCGACGTCAATTTCCGCGATCGAGCCCGAGCCGACCGACTCTCAGCCGCGCAACCTCTGGGTCTCGGCGCGCCTCGGCGCCGGCGCCATCGCGTTCTTCAATCTCCCGTTCGTGTTCGCCTACTTCTACCTGCGCTCGGTCGACACGAAGGCACATTGGAAGATCGGCCCGGTCCACCCGTCGAGCGCGATGGGGATCGCGATCGTCGTCGCGATCGCGCTGAGCGCGGCGCTGGCGCGCGCGGGCCGTGCACGCCGCGTCGAAGCCGGGGCGCTGGCGATCGTGCTCGGCCTGGTCGCGGTGGCGTTGCAGTGCATCGAGTACACGACCGTCGACTTCGGCCCGGCGAGCGGCGGCTACGCAAGCGTGTTCTTCGGCTGGACGGCGATGTATGCCGTTGCTGTGCTGCTCGCGATGTACTGGCTCGAGGTCCAGGTCGCAACGATGGCGCGCGCACCGCGCGGGACCAGGGTCCAGGCAGAGCTGACCGCCGGCGGCCACGAGCCGCCGCGGGGGGCCGCGGCCGACGCGGATCTGACCACGGCGGGCTACGAGGCGGCCTCGTTCTACTGGTCGTTCCTCGCCGGAATCGGGGTCCTCGCGTGGGTCGTCCTGTACCTGGTGTGATCGCGTGAGCGTCGCCGGCTGGTCGTTCGATCTGCCGTTCGGCTACGTGGTGCTGATGGCGGCGCTGTGGCTGTGGGGCGGGCGCGGCGGCATGCCGGCGCGCCGCTGGCGCACGGCGGCGTTCTGGGCCGGACTCGCGGCGCTCGTGATCGCCCTGGACTCGCCGATCGATACGCTGGCCGACAAGCTGCTGTGGGTCCACATGATCCAGCATCTGCTCCTGCTCACCGTCGCGCCGCCCCTGCTGCTGCTGGCGCGGCCCGGGCCGCGGCTGCTGCGTGCGCTACCGCCGAACGCGCGGCGCCCACTCGCCCACGGTCTCGCGCGCAGCCGCTGGGCCGCACCGCTGCGAGCACTCGCCCGGCCGATGCCCGCATGGCTCGCGATCACCGGCACGCTCGCGGGCTGGCATTTGCCGTCGCTCTACCACGCGACG
>OBLU010005607.1_pt1 | contig 11231 bp, 11 predicted proteins | sample 1518681 | NCBI WGS metagenome assembly OBLU01 (sample SAMEA3539304, study PRJEB22396) | soil metagenome | biome: tundra; feature: field; material: soil | place: USA | collected 2010-05 | depth 0.15 m
GCGCCCAACTCCCATTTACCGCACCTCGTGAGAATCTAATCACTGAGGTAGTCAAAGCTTGTGCTTGGCAAACCCGACGTAGATCACGAACAATTTCTCATAGACCTGGACCGCTTTTAGGGGTCAAGGTCAGCTTCTAATCCTCATTGGCTGATACAACGAACGCTTTTCCGTTTGAAAAGTGGGGCTTTTCCAAGCTTCCAAGTGATACGGCCAACTCGTCTACAGCTAGGAGCCAGGAAACCTCGACGTTTCGAACTTCCGAGGGTTTGGGGTGCCACGCATTCTTCTGGCTAGAGCCGTCATTAATTGCTCACGCCCACGCGAAGGATTGGGTTGCTGTTGGCAACTGAGATCAGGACGTGCACTCAGCACCATTTGATCTCAATCACGCGAGAGCGCTTTTCCGTCGCCGTCCAGGTAGTCCCTCCAGGACCGCTTTGGCGTCCAGCCGAGCATCCGCTGAGCCTTCTCACTGGAGATGCCCGACGCATCCGGACGCGAGGTGGTTCGAAGTTCGATCTTGTCCCCGTAGTACTGGTGCAGAATATCGCCGAAGTTCCTACCCCCGACGTTATCCGGCGACGCGATGTAGAAGACCTCGTGTCCGGGGAGCTCCGACTCCGCGGCCAACACGATCGCGTCAGCGAGGTCGTAGACGTCGATGTAGCTCCACAGGTTGGGGCTGAGCACCCCGGCATCTCGCACTTGGGGGCCAAGGTTCTGCTCGTAATTGTCTTCGTTCTGAACCCAGCTTGGGCGGAGCGATATACAACGGATATCCGAGCGCTCGACCGCGGCGTTCATCAGTTGCTCACCGAAATGCTTGGACAGGGCGTACGGATCCTGCGGGTGCACCGGATGAAGTTCGTCAACCGGCGCATAGTCCGGAAGGAATTCGCGTTCGGGAAAGAAGAATCCAGGCACCGTCTCGCTCGAGATGTTCACGAAACGCTTCACCCCAAAGCGGACGGCCGCTTCGAGAACGTTGAACGTCGCCATCAGGTTGGTGCGGAACACCACCTGCGGCGGGTTGCCGCTCGGCTCCGGGATCGCGGCGCAATGCACGACAGCCTCGGCCCCCCGGATGACGGCGAATGCTTCGCCGGTATCAGTGAGATCAGCCATTTGGTACCGAGCCGTTCCCTCGGGCTCTCGTTCGAATACCGGCCGGGTAAGGTCGGTCGCGAGCACGTCGTGACGCGCGTCGAGCAGTGCCTGAGTGGCGGCACCGCCGACCTTACCGTGGGCACCCGTAATGACTACCTTCATGATTACTCCTTGTTTACTCGAGACACGACCAGTGGACCCTCCGCTGGACATCGATCATTAACGTTGGCATTCGCTCCGCCGCAAGTTCTGCGCGGCTTCGACCGCACGTAATCTTCCATAACTCTGCCATAACGCGCACGGTGTCAGGACGTGCCGCGGCGTCTCACCAGGCCCACAGCAATCGAAGCCCAACTGCACTGAAAAACGTCGATCGGCCTATTCTCCTTTCGGCGGACAATCCATTAGTTTCAACGAGATGGTGGCGTTGATGAGGGACTATTCGAACCGTTTACCAATCGAAGATCCTCCCTTCCTGCGAGGTGACGGGCACCCTCGTCACCACCCTTTCAAGAAGGCGGCACGGGTTCGAGTCCCGTTGGGAGTGCGAATTGACCTAGAACCCTAAGAGCGGTCCAGGTAGCCCTAACCCCGAATATTGGACCTCGTTTATGCGAGTGTGGTTGTGATCTGCCTGGAGGTAGTCATGCCCTATCGATATTCAGCCGATCTTCGATTGCAAATTTGAAATGGTCGTCGTCGTCGTCGTGGACGTGGTGGCGATTGGTGAAAGCTTGAGCTCACGGCGCAACGCGTTTTCGAGAATAAGTGTGACGTGGCCATCGTGAGCGCTTATGGCGGAGTAGCCCTTGATAGTCGAGCCACTTTGGCCCGCAAGCGCCAGTACATCACTCGCATTTCGCTCATCGGCGACGACGAAGGAACTCACGGCCTTGCCGACTTTGCCGAAGGCTCCTGAACTGAGCAGTTCGTCATCGAAGGCACCCAGGGCGTCGGCAAGGGCGAGATCACTATTGGCGATTTCCAGCAAGGTCGACTTCTTTGAAATGGACTTCAACTTCGACAACCACAATTCCCCCACCGACGTCACGACCTTTTGCCCGGCCAAATAGCGCTCGCGCAGCACCGACAAGCTCACTGGGGCGGGTGTTCCCACCAGAAAGGATTGCACGAGGAACGTAAAAAACACGCCTTCTTGGAACAGAAACGCGTGGCCCGCGTCAGGATAGAGCACCAATCGGGAATGGGATATTTGAGCGGCCACGTCGCGATCATTGGCATTAGCGTCGATGCGGTCGTTGGTGCCGTCGGCAACCAGCGTCGGTACCGAGATCTTGGCTACCTCGTGTCCCGTCGAAACTCGGCCATTGAACCAAGCGAGAATTGCGCTAGCTTGAGCCGCAATGATCGACGCTGGTGCAGCCGACGACGCAGGATAGGCGACAACGCTCCCGTTAAAAGCGGCAGCGGCCACCAGCTGATTGGATGGAAAGAGATCCAATCTGGCGGCTTTCGGATTGCTTCCCGTAAGGGCGGCAATATCCTCTTGCGACGGTTGCACGGCGTTACCTGTGCCGGGAAACGTGGCGCAAAGAATGAGACGGCGCACCTGGCTCGGATGAAGAATCGCAAGCGCTTGAGCAATCATGCTGCCCATCGACCAACCGAGGACGTTAGGTGGACCAAGATGCAACGCCGAAATAAAACCGCTGGTCTGGTCGGCCATGGCGTCAATGCTGAGAGGCCTTCGCAGCGCCGCCGTGCTTCCGATTCCCGCGTTATCAAAAATGATCACTCGGAAATGGCGGGCCAGATTGTCGACGAAATATGGATCCCAGGTCTCCATCGTTCCGGCGTAGCCCATAATAAGTAGTAGAAATGGTCCCTGGCCGAACACGCGATAAGCGACATTGCCTTCTGACGTTCGGACTACCTTCACCGGAACATTGACCACTGAAGTTGGTACGTGTGACTGACTGGCACTGGCAACGTAGCCGGTCAATGTTGTGATCACAATCGCCGCCGCAACGCTAATCGAAAGTAGGCGCCGCACTGACTCCAACTATACGACCGGAGCCGGAGCTGTCCTACTTGAAATTTTCGGTCGTAAGTGACAACATCCCGAAATTGTCAACTCGCCTGGCATCGGTCCCTAACTTTTCAATGTTTCTGCTCCGCTCTGGCTAAATTAAGGAACGCTTTTCCCTTTGAAAAATGAGGCTTTTCGAGGCTCCTCAATGATGTTACGAGCTCATCGACCGCCAACAGCCAAGCGACTTCGCTGTTTCGAAGTTCAGCAGGTTTGGGGTGCCGTTGGGGTGCTGTAGTTACAGGGATCGCACCCACGCGCCACTTATCGAGTGCCTACCAACGGCACCATACGGACGGGGTCAAACGCCAGCCGGTCGATCCAATGGGTACCAGTTTGCTGCGCGATACCGTGTGAATAGGTCAAATCCGGTGTGACAGCCCCGGCATCGAAGCACCAAAGCTGTCAGGAGACGTTCCTTTATAGGCGACTAGAAGGAAACGGTTCCCGAACCATCAATCAACGTGTACTGGCTAATCGGCTGGGCGTTGTTGCTTCCGTTGCATTGGCCCTTGTTCTTACCGCTCGCGAGACGAGGCAGGATGAAGCCGGAAGTGCCGGTAATGTTCAGCGTCCCGCTAATTCCCCCGTAGAGACCGGTGCCCCCAAAGAGCGTGACTTGGCCAGTGAAAGTGATCAACGCCGAGCAAGTTGCCTTAAAAAAGGTTGGTTTGACGTTCCTGGACTTGGCATTGAACGTCGTTGTGTTGATCTCGAACGTGCCCTTTTGCAGCGTGACCTTGACGTAGTTCCCCTTTGCATCGGTCTTGCCGTTCTTGTCAATGGAGACAGTCTTGCCGTAATCACCAATTGCGCCCGTAATGATAACCGACCCGTGAATTCCGTCGCCGTTCTGCGGCGCATAGAAGTTCACGGGTCCACCGGCTGGGGTGCTCGCTGCGGATGCGGAGACCCCTCCACCTAGCAAGAGAGTGCCGGACAAGGTGGCAATGGCGAGTAGGGCAACGGGGCGGCTGGCGCGCATGGACTCTCCAATACTTTAGAGGATTGTTGTGGCAACTTATCAGCCGCGTGGGAAAGTCGCAATTGGGTGACAGCGCAGGCGTCCCTAACCGCCGGTCTAGATCCCTGCCCACGGTTCAAGCCGCTAGTCGTAGATCGTGGAAGTCGGCCCCACGACACGAACCCGCACTCACAGATTGTCCGCACAGATGTGACTTGACAGAAGCGAATCTCCAACCTGTTTCTAATCCCCATTGGCTGGTAAGACGAACACTTTACCCTTTAATATATGAGGCCTTTCTAGACTCCCAAGGGATGCAGCCAACTCATCGACTGCCAAGAGCCAAGTAATTTCGACGTTTCGAACTTCCGAAGCTTTGGGGTGCGAAGCAAATTCAAAGAAGGCCAAGTAATTACAAAGGCTTTCTTGTGATCGCGAGTGACCATGTTCTGCCGCTAGCGACCCGAGTCACACGCCGACAAGCGCCCGTTAGCGCCCACTGAAACGAGCCCACTGGAAAATCCCGCACCAGTCTCGCCCTGGAGCAAGAATGTGTCAGGTTCTCCGTGCTCGCCACCAAAAAACTTTTGGATCGAATGCCCCAGTTGATCGAAGCTCCTGTTTCGGTGCCAACAACGAGACTGGGTAACTGGTTTGCAAAGCCACTCTTTTGGCGTCCCCAGTACGCCCTCTTCGTCAGCGAAATCACATTTCTTTCGGTTCTCTCCCCACTGGCACCCTCTTCGAGTCTTGCGAATCGATTTCCCGACGACGCGGCTGCAATGCTTCGGGTATTGGGTGTCGCGGAATGGATCATCGAAGAGGAGCTCGCAGAGATGGACGACATCGTGGTCTCAAGGACCAACAGTCGTCAAGTGGTTGGTGTGCTCAATGAACTCGCTCTCATTGCGAATAACGTGAGGCGCCTTCACCCAGAGATGAGTGCGCTTCAAATCGCCTTGGCCCTCTCGGAGGTTCTCCTGGGTATCCACGGCAAGTAATACAGATTTCCCAGCGTCGCTCTTGCAGATTTGATGGTGTCAGCATCAAAGTCATAGAAGAATTTATTCTTGGTGACCCAATAAAGGCTCGTCTAGAGGGCTAAGTGCAAACGTAATGCTTCGTCAAGTGAAGTAAGAAGTTTTGCCGACATAGCGCCAACACGTTCACCGACTCTTTCGACAGAGATTGACCGGACCTGTTCAGCCCGAGCCTTAGAGTCGCGATTGAGTCCGCTCTCTGACGCGGGCAGAAAAACCTGAAAAGGATAGACGCGATCAGTATTTGATGTGATGGGAACGACCGTTATGACACCCTGCTTTGATCGCTCGGCAGAAATATTCGCGCCGTCGTTGCTGACAATGACTGCGGGGCGCCACTTGTTTGCCTCTGAGCCTCGAGCTGGCTCAAGATCAATAAGACGAATCTCGCCCCGGCGCACTAGTTAAGACCATCGCTGGCCGTAACTTCCCACGTCTTTCCATCATCGCCCTGCAACCATTCGCTCCAAGCCTCTTCATAGTCCGGGCCCAATTCTGAAGCCTTCAACAAACGTACGGCCATATGCACTGCCGCAGATCTCGACATAATCCCTTGAGAGGTCACGTAGGAGTCAAGGAACTCGATGTCTTCATTCGGCAAACTCACACTAACTTTCATACTCGGATACTACCAGAGGTAGTATCAAATTCGTACCGATAACTAATTTGCCAATTAAAAGCAGTTAACTCGGATCAGAATTTGTCATGATCAGCGCCAAGTGAAAGCGTGGAAAAGTCTCGTTCGAATCCCCTATGGGAGATAGAAAGCAACAAGACTTTCCAATGCTCCTCGGCATTCCCCTCACTTGCCAACGAACTCTGAAAGCCTGGTAATCCACTCCAACCATTCCAATACAGGAGTTTGAACTACAACCCCTGTGGGGTGCTTCGTAATTCCTGGTGAAGACCGATTTCTGCACAGCACGTTTATGCCTCAAAAGTGCCATTTTTTCGTAAAAATAGCTCCGTTAATGCCCATTCAATGCCCAAAACCACCTCGAAACCGAATTAGAAGACCGCTAAGCGCTTGAGGAATCACGATTTTGGCCACAACCTTGCCACCACCGATCTAGGGAGGTGTCCACTATGACTCGACAGATCCGTTCACTTTCCTGCTGCTGGAGATGATAAAGTGTAATTAAGTAATTATAATTAGGAGACACAAATGGAATCAAGTAAATCAGAGAGTCGAACAAAGAGAACCGCTCGTGTAGAACGACCTTCCCGATCATCGAGCGGGTCGGAGATGATCTCGTTCGAGGAGATTTCGGGCTGGATTATCGGTCGTCTGCCCGAAAGTTGGTTCGAGCAAGCGCCGACGATGACCATCGATCACGACGAAATACTGATCATTGGACGGCTACCCGCACTCGATTTGGGCGATGAGGTCGACCCCGTGGCCAAAGCGGCCGCTGAAGCTGGCCGAATCACGAGGTTCCGTGAGGAAACACGCGAAGAACGAATGGCGATAGCCCGAGAAGGTCAGCAACACTTCGGAAAAGTCATTAGCTGGGGAGCCGAGATCGGTGGCACCAAACACATCTTCACCAACCTTTCGATACCGGTGATGACCAGACTTCGCCAATCCGAGCGAACAGTCCTTGACACGCTGGTTGATAGCGGCGTGGCTCGCAGTCGTTCCGATGCGTTGGCTTGGTGCGTCAAATTGGTTGCGACAAACGCCGACGAGTGGCTACTTAAACTCCGCAAAGCGATGGAGTCGGTGGAGACGATCAGACAGCAGGGTCCGCTGGCCTGAGGAGGATGATTCTGAGTTGCGACTCAATTCGTTGAGATCGAGCACTCAGGCGAGGGTGGAAGCGGTGAGTTCTCTCCCGTCTCTTCGAATGTTGGTTCGTCGTGAGATGACATCTACGCAACCTCTTGTCGCCGAATCACTTTGGCTCGAGGATGACAACTGGGATCTGACGGACCGTCATTTCCTCGAAATTGGCGAAGCTTGGGAAGCGTAGCTTCTGTCGAGACCAGACCTCTTCTCGTTCTTCGCCGAGTGCGGTGGAGGCACGAAACCGGCGTGACTCAGACCCGATCTCCGCGCTGACGTTCGGATTTACGACGAGGTTGTAGTACCAGTCAGGATGAGTCGGCGCACCGTTCGCAGTAGCGAACACCGCGACCTTGCCTTCCATGAGGTCTTGATACATCAAGGGGTTGATACGTTCTTGACCGGTACGGGCACCAATCGTGTGGAGCAACAGCAAGGGCGATCCCGCGAAGGGCCCGCCGGGCTTGCCTCCGTTGGCGCGAAACTCTACAACCATCTTGCGATTCCATTCGTGAAGTTCGTCTATCGGCGAACTCATGGTTGGAGTTCACTGGCACTCGCGGCCACCGGGTTCGGAAGTGCCTTCGTCGGGCCCTGGACGAGCAGTGCACTGACGATCGCGCCCGCCGCCAGAATTGCGGCCCCAACGGCAAAGGCCACTGTAAACCCGTGCACTATTCCCTCTTCCGTGAGACTCGTTCCGTGAGAGGCGATATAACTGGCTGTCGCTGTGGCAGCGATGGTGTTGAGTAGCGCCGCTCCAAGAGACGCACCAACTTGTTGCGAAGCATTGAGCAGCGAACTCGCCACACCGGAATCTTCCAGTCTCACTTTGGTCAGTGCGGTACTGCTCAGTGCGGGGAAAGCCAGACCCATGCCGAGGCTCATGACTATCAGTTGAGGCAGGAGGTGAGTCCAATACGAGGTGTGCACGCCGATCTGGGTCAACCACAACATGCCCCCGCCGGCAATAAGTAGGCCGGAAGATATAACAATGCGGGGGCCAACTTTCGGCACGAGTGGGGTCGCCATCCCGGCGGCGACGATCACTCCGAGCGCGAATGGAAGAAAGGCCACGCCCGCTTTGGCAGCCGAGTAATGAAGGATTTGCTGCATGTAGTAGCTCACGAACAGGAACATGGCGAACATTCCCACGACGATGAGCAATGTCGCTAGGTAGGCGCCGCCACGATTCCGTTCCAGGACGACGCGCAACGGCAAGAGTGGATAAGCCGAGCGGGCCTCCACCACGACAAAGGCAACTAATAGGATCACACCCCCAATGACGAGGCTCAGCGTCGTTGCCGACGACCAGCCGTCCGCGACGGCCTTCGTGAAGCCGTAAACGAGACTGACGATTCCCGCCGTTACAAGCACTGCGCCAGGGATGTCGTATCCGGTCTTTCCGATGGACCGAGTTTCTCGGACGACGCGTGATGCGGACACCGCCGTGAGCAAGGCAATGGGTACGTTGATCAGAAAGCACCATCGCCACGACGCGTACTCGGTGAGGAGCCCTCCTGCTAGCACCCCGATTGCCGCTCCGGCGCCCCCCACGGCTCCGTAGGCACCGAAGGCCTTGGCGCGTTCTCCTGGGTTGTCCTGGAAAGTAATCGTCAATATGGACAACGCCCCGGGGGCCATCAGCGCCGCGAAAGCGCCCTGCAGGGCTCGAGACCCAAAGAGCATGGCCTGGTCCACAGCTAAGCCGCCCAGCGCTGACGCGGCCGCGAAGCCGATCAATCCAACGATGAAAATCCTCCGCCGGCCTGCGAAGTCGGCAATTCGACCGCCAAGAAGCAACAGCCCGCCGAAAGCCAACGAGTATGCCGTGATGACCCACTGTCGGTTCGCGACCGAAAAGTGCAGCGATCGCTGCGCCGATGGCAGCGCTATGGTCACGATCGAAGCGTCTAGCACCACCATCAATTGAGCAATGACGACGACTAGGAGGATGGACCATCGTTTCGGGTCGGGACCGTCCCCAACTGAAATGCCCGGCATTGAATCGATAGAATCGTTTGTCATCTCGTGCCTCCTCACCGCCTCTTAGAAAAATGGACCGTAAAAAACGCCGCTGCTCGATTGAGCGCTGCGTCTCCCTCGTCTAGAAAGGCCGCATACCCCTGGAACACGTGTGGCACTCCGGGCGTAACTTCGAGGACGACGGCCACGTCATCTTCTGCCGCCCGTTCCGCAAGTCGAACTGCGTCACTTAGAAGCAGCTCGTGCGAGCCGACTTGAATCAACAAGGGCGGCAGTCCACTCAAGTCACCGTATATCGGGCTAATGAATGGGTCCGAAGGATCGGCCCCGGCCACGTAGTCGCTCACTCGCATGCGAAGGACTCCTTCTGTGAAAAGCGGGTCGACGTCGCGCTTGTCGATAATGGAATCGCCAGAAAGTGTCAGATCGGCATACGGCGACATCAAGAAACCTGATGAAGGCATCGGCATTGCTGCGCTTCGTAATGCGAGCATCAGGGCGATTGCAAGGCCCGCACCTGCCGACTCGCCAGCCACAGCGATATTGTTGGGCTCAATCCCTTGGGTAAGTAATCCCTCGTAAGCCGTCCGTGCGTCTTCGAAGGCAGCTGGATAGGGATTTTCGGGCGCAAGCCGGTAGTCAACGCTCACGACCTTGGCATTTGATCGCCGAGCCAGGTCACTGGCCAGCGGAACCGTAGCGTCGGCTGATCCGATCACGTACACGCCGCCATGAAAGTAGAGGATCACATTCGAAGAGTCCATGCCGTCAATTGAGACTTCGACCGCCCCAACTCCTCCGAGGTCAATACGAGTCTTTCGGACATCGTCCGCAACGGGAATATGCCTCATTACTTCATCGAAGCCGGCCCGTAAGGCTGCGAGGTCACCGCTGAGATCAAATGGTGCTTGACGCAGCGTGGCGTCGAGGATCGCTCTTTGTTGCTCGCTCATTCGTTATCGCCAACCATCGCTTGACGCGTCTTCCACTTTTCGTAGTGGTGCGAGGGCCTCGCTCCACGCGATGACTTCACCGAGCAGCGTGTCGAGCGCTGGGCCCTGATACGCACCAGGTGCAAAGTCCGTGAAATTCTCAAAGTCGGTGATCAATGACAGGGTCACATTGGTGCGCACTCCGGCCATCTTCAACTCGCCGGCGATCAGCCGAAGGTGCTCAGCAGCTCTCGCTCCGCCAATAACGCCATACGACACGACGCCCATCGCCTTGTTGTTCCATTCGGCGAAGAGATAATCAATTGCGTTCTTCAGCACGCCAGAAGTCGAGTGGTTGTATTCAGGCGTCACGAACACGAAGCCATCGAATCGGGAGATTGTCGCCGCCCAGTCCTTGGTGTGCTGGTTCTGATACTGGCCCATGGCCGGTGGCATGGGCTCGTCCAAGTGTGGCAGCGGGTAGTCCGCCAAATCAATGAGCTCGAAGTCCGCGTCGGTCCGTTTCCGGGCGATCTCATACGCCCACCTCGCTACTCCTTCGCCACGCCGCCCAGGTCTGGTGCTTCCGAGAATGATTGCAATGCTGGTCATGGTTTTTCCTTACCTGTTAGGGGTGAACCTGGATGCCGAGACCGAGATCCAGACGTAGTGATTCGAGAATCCACACAGCGGTACTCACGACAAACGAGTCAATATCAGCAGCCGCGATTCGACCCGCGTACTTCGCGGCGAGCGGCGCACAGGCTCGGCGTGCCACTTCATCCAAATGCTCGGAGACAGACGCCCACATATTTGGCCAGTACCTCTGGTAATACTCCGTGGGGTCAAACGTGGTGAAGACCTCCCTCAGGTTGTCGACGATCTCTCCAACGAACTGCTGGTGGAGGGCGACGTCGTCGCGGGAGCCGAGCCTTCCCATGTGACCGCTGATGAGGTGCGTCCACTCGTAACCGAGGGCGATCTCGGGAGCGGCGATGTACCCAGGAACATCGACGGCCAGGTTGAGGCTGTAAATCGGTAACCAACCAACGTTGACTACGTCGACGAGCATCAGCGTGTCGTGGTTGGGCAAGTAGATGTAGCTGTTGTCAGGCAAGTGGTTGGAGCCATGCCAGCCGAGTTCGATACGCTCCCCACCAATATCCAAGGTGCGGCTGTCCTGGAAGGTCTCTTCCGGTGCCGGCCGGTTCGGGTCGTTGTCCCGCAGCATGAGCTTGCGAGTCTCTTCGTGGCCGATGCGAACGACGTCCTTGCCAAACAAGGAGGATCCGCTCGCGTGATCAGCGTGGTGGTGTGAGTGGATGAGGTAGGTCACTCTATTGCTCACGTCATTGGCGGTTGC
>OBLU010005608.1_pt1 | contig 11230 bp, 5 predicted proteins | sample 1518681 | NCBI WGS metagenome assembly OBLU01 (sample SAMEA3539304, study PRJEB22396) | soil metagenome | biome: tundra; feature: field; material: soil | place: USA | collected 2010-05 | depth 0.15 m
CTGGCGGAGAAAGGATCCCAGTTGCAATAAAACCTCGGCTGGTCCCGATCGTACTGCGCCTGGTAGGTGTTCAGGATATGGGCAAATACTTCCGGATCAATCAAAGCCACCAATTGATACACGCCGCGCGACATGTCCCAGTCCGAGCGCAAATACGAGCCCACGGCCTGCCAATAGTCGCTGGAGGCGATGGTCAACAGCGGCGAGTAAGTAGTATAGTAAGGATTATCGGTGGCATCAATCATGTTGGCATAAACCGTGTAGATCGCGGTGTATAACTGTTGCATTGCCAGTGTGGGACCTTGCGCCTCGACCTTGCCCAGTTTTGCAATCCAGGCGTTTTTCAAACTGTTGGTGGCGGCGCCAAAGTCCATGCCTGCAAACTCGTTGTTAAAATAGGCTTGCGCCTGGGCCATGCTGGTATGGGAGATTGCGACGGCTGCGATCACATTGACCGTATTGAACTTAAAGTATCCCCCAATGATGCTTCCGCCGACGGAACCGGCTCCGTCAGTCACGGTAGAACCATTTATAATTCCTTGTCCAACACTGGGCGTATTAAACTTGATATAGTAATAAACTGTTTTTCCTCCTCCATGCAGCGTCACCTGTATGGTTTGGCTGTCAATTACTGTAAAACTGTTGCTGCTCCAGTTATAGGTGTCAATCGAGAGATCGTTCGCCATCATGGCTATCGCTTGATAATTGGAGCCGGCAGCCAAATGATAGCGATAGACAGACACATGGGGCGTAACGGTAAGATCGACCGTGGAGCCTTTGGCCGGCACAGTGGTCTGGTAGGTGATGTTCACCACCGACGGGTTGCCGGAAATGGTGTTCCTCCACTCCGTCGTGCCTTTGTTGACGATCGTATCAATGCAGGGGTACAGTCTTAAACCCCTGGTTACACAGTCCGCGAACTCGCCCGGCCTAACGGACCATAATCCAATCCGTCCGAGCGGATATCTCATCAAAGCCGTCTGGAAGAGACTGTGCCCGCCGTTGTCATTTTGAACCATGTTGACGTACGGGGTGTAGTCGAAAATGACGTTCGTGTATTGCAGCCTAAAGAATTGCTGCGGGGTATTGGGATTGATTGGAATGGTGAACGGACTATCCGTCGCCCCCGCCACCGGCGTCCACGGCCCGGCCAGGTTCGTTGCCGACAACAGAGTTCTGCTTCTCCCATTGGTCCAGACGCTGCTGTTGGTCCAGACCAGCGTCAGATTTGTGCCACCGGGTGAAAGCACCGGTGGTCCAAACTGTGGGGGAGGCACCACCGTCACGGTCGCAACCAAGCTGGTCACGGTATTGACCGCGCCACTGATTACGGCATAGAACCGTGTGCCGCTGTCCGTCGCTGTTAAGGCCGGCGTCGTGTAGCTCGCGCTCGTAGCGCTCCCAATCATGTTTGTTGAGGTTCCAACGATCTGCCACCACTGATAGGTGATGGGGCCGGTGCTGAATGGATCAATGGACGCCGAGAACGTGGCGGTCGAGCCGGCCGGAATAGTCTGGCTGGCCGGCTGGCTGGTGATCGTCACCGGGTATTGCTGCACCGTCAAAGTTGCCACCGAGCTGGTCGCCGTGTTCAGAGCGCCGTTGACCACAACGTAGAACTGTTCGCCGCTATCCGACAGCGACAATGTCGGCGTCGTATAGCTTGCGTTGGTCACGCTGGCAATCGTGTTTGTCGAGATTCCCGGTGTGATCTGCCACCACTGATAGGCGATGGGGCCGGTGCTGCTCGGATCAATCAGCACTGAGAACATGGCGGTCGCGCCGACTGGCGCGGTTTGGTTGGCTGGCTGGCTGGTGAACGTCACTTGTTTCCCCACCACTGTCAAAGTTGCATTGCTGCTGATGACGCTGTTGAAGGCGTTGCTGACCGCCACTGAATAAAGCGTCCCGTTCATCGCAAGCGAAGCCGGCGGCGTGGTGTAGCTGGCCGCATTGGCGCCCGGTATCGGCACGCTATTGGAATGCCACTGGGAGATAATCGGCGGCACGCCGGTCACGCCGACGCTGAACACGGCAGTCAAGCCCGCCGACACGCTCTGGCTGGCCGGCTGCTGCGTGAAGCCCACCGGACCGACCCCGCCACTCCCGACGATGTGAGAGCCATTGACGGTAAAGTCCACACTGTCGAGCATGCAATACTCGTGGGCCCCGCCACCATCCGTCGCTGTAAAGGCCATGGTATTATTGGTCAGAGGCTTCGTAAAATTCGTTATCACCAGATTGCTGTAAATATTGGTGAGGCCATTCCAACTGTTGCTGCAAACCAGGTTCAAAATGGCATTGGTGCCGGTGCCGGTATTGGTCACAACTATGCTCAGACGCACCCAGGTGTTGGATGTGAAACTACTCGCCCCTACCACATAATAACCCAGGAAGGAGTTGGCCGCGACAGGAGAGTTCTGCCCCGGACTGCTTGTGCCTCCATTATAAATGTTAATCCCCTGCGTGTTCGGGGCGCTGTTGTAGGTGCGAAGGGTCACGTCGAGTCCGTATCCAAACGATGACGCGCTGCCGCTATACTGGTGCAACAAGCCCGGACCCCAATGGAAAAGCATGCCATTCCCACCGCCGCTCACTCCGCCCATGAAAACGTTGAAGGAGAGAGTTAAGTTAGTGATGGAATGGCCATTGCCAAGATCGGGGAGCAACCACTGCTCATATGTTTGCACACCGGCAGCTCCTGGGAGCGTCATGATCAGCATGCCGCTGTTGTTCAAACCACCGGCATTGGTCACGCCCGCTCCAAGATTAACTGCGTCCCCGCTCGAATCGGTGTTTGTCCAAAGAATCGTTCCTGACGGAACTTGGCCGTCGTCAAAAGTGTACGTAAGACCGCCGAAGCTGAAGCTGGAAACGGTCGGATTCGGACTGATTACGGTGTCGTTGGTTCCGGAGACGTTGCGGATGGTGAGCGTGTAGTTGGTGCCGATCTGGATGCTGGCGCCCAGTTGCAACTGCACCGTCACCAGGTCGCCCGCCAGCGTCGCGTTCGTCACGGGGACGCCGGTTCCCGCGGCGTTGGTCAGGCCGTAATTGGACACATTGGTTGAACTTGTCCCCATGGGGATTGAATACACCACCGTCACGCCGTTGGGGTTGCCTTTCGGGTCCGCCGAGACGACGGTCGGCGCGGCGGCACGGACACTGGCTATTGACAAAGCCAGGACGAAGATTGGAAACCACGCTTTAGAACGTCGGATTGTGTTCATGGAGCACTGCTCCTGTGCGGCTTGGTTCTTGCGGCTAAATTCTTGCGGATTGACAAAACTGCCGGACGTCGCGCAACCGGTTCGCCAACTTTCTTTGTGCATGCAAATTTAAGGCTTCAGCGCTTTTGCTTTTGCCACGCTACTCAATTTTAGTGCGCCGAAAGCTCAAACCCAGTTAAAAACAGAGTTAAAACTTGCACTTTTTTTACACTTTTTGCCGCCATCCAGCGCCGGAAAAGACGATTCCCTGATCAGCGTCAGCCGGTTGGATTGGGTTTGATTCGGTTTGATTCACGAGCGCGGAATCAACACGCGGGGCAGGCACGGAACGAGCTTGGAGAAGTTGACAGTGGTCCGCCAACCGCCAATCATCCCGCCATGCGCAACGTCATGTGCCCCGGCAGTCCGCGCGAAACGATGGACAGTTCGGTGTACGCCACCATCATCCGAACCCGGCTCAAGAGCAACGCGAGAAAGCGCGGCTTGCAGCTCCTCCTCATTGCATCCCTCGTGCCAGTCTGCGCGGCCCGTGAATCCGGCAGTGTCTGGAAACTGAACGCACTCGAGTACTTTGAAACCCCCGGCGCATCGTTCCTTGTGTTTCACAATGCCTATCCCTCCGGCAAACAGGGCGGGTTGGAAATCATCCAACACGGCGAGCGGGTTGCCTCGTGCGGCGACGTGGGCCTGGAGGCCGCGCCCGGCCAGTGGTCCGTGCTGGCCAGACCCGGAAAGCGGGAGGTCAACGCCGCGGAGGGCACGGTGAAGGTGCCGTTGAGTTTCCCGGACGCGAAGCTCGACTACACGATTCGCGTGCAGGCCCAAGGCGATTCATTGCGGGTGTCCGTGGACTTGACTCGGCCGCTGCCGCCCGAGCTGGAGGGAAAAGCCGGCTTGAATCTTGAATTATTTCCTCCTGCCTACTTCGGCAAGACCTATCACCTCGGCAAGACCTCGGGTGTTTTCCCGCGCCAGGCCAATGGTCCCATGTTGGCGGACGGCAATGGCGCGTTGCGGCCTGCGCCGCTGGCTCGTGGACCGAAGCTGGTCGTCGCGCCGGAAGATCCACTCCGCCGGCTGGTTATTGAGCAAGTCGCGGGCGAGATGGAACTGCTCGACGGAAGGAACATGGCGCAGAACGGCTGGTTCGTCCTGCGCGCGAAGATACCGTCGAACGTGTCCACCGGTGCCGTGCAATGGATCATAACGCCCAACCGGGTTCCGGGCTGGCATCGCGACCCGGTCATCGCCATCTCCCAGGTCGGCTACCACCCCGATCAGGTGAAGCGGGCCATCATCGAGTGGGACCCGTTGGCGCCGAAAAAGGGAAATGCAGTGCTGCGGCGCATCACGGGCGACGGCGCGCTGGTCGAGGTGCTCTCGGCGAAGCCGAAACCATGGCAGGGAAAGTTTCTGCGATACGACTACGGCATCTTCGATTTCACGGATGTCCGCCAACCCGGCATGTACGTCCTGGAATACCGGGGAATATTCACTTCGCCGTTTTTGATCAGCCGCGACGTTTACCGCAATGGCGTGTGGCAACCCACGCTGGAAACCTATTTCCCGGTCCAGATGTGCCACGTGGAAGTGCGCGACGCTTACCGGGTCTGGCACGGCGCCTGTCACCTGGACGACGCCCTCCAGGCGCCGGCTTCACACACGCATTTCGACGGCTACCGACAGGGGCCCACGCTGGCGCCCTCATTCGGCGAATACCAGCATATCCCCTATCTGGACCGGGGCGGCTGGCACGACGCGGGCGATTACGATCTCGCGGCTGGCTCACAAGCGGCCACGACGCTTACGCTCGCTCTGATCCGCGAAACCTTCGGTGTTGACACGGACCAGACGACGGTGCGCGAGGCCCAGAGACTGGTCATTCTGCACACACCGGATGGAGTGCCGGACATCGTCCAGCAGGTCGCCCACGGCGTCGAAAACCTGCTCTCGGGCTACCGCGCGGCGGGCTATAGCTTCACCGGCATCATCGAGAACGACCTCCGGCAATACGTCCATCTCGGCGACGCTTCCACGATAACGGACAACCGGGTGTACGACCCGTCGCTGGGTTCCGACGAGGTCAAGGACGGAAAATCCGGCCGGCGCGACGACCGCTGGGTCTTCACAGATCGTGACACCTCGCTGGAATACAAAGTGGCCGCCGCCCTCGCCGCGGCCAGTCGCGTGCTGAAGGGCTACGACGACGCCCTGGCAAAGGAATGCATCGAGACGGCCCGGAAAGTCTGGGACCACGAACAGACGCATCCGCCTGTGTCCAATCCCGGAGCCTACGTTCCCGGCCGGCCAGAGGTGCAGGAAATCCTCTGCACGGTTGAACTGCTGAAAGCCACCGGCGAACCGAAATACCGCGACCGGCTGGTTGTGCTGCTGCCAACAATTCAAAAGCAGATTGGGGAGACTGGCTGGGCGGTTGCGCGGGTGCTGCCGCAGATACAGAACGATGCGTTCAAGAGGGCATTCGACGGCTCGGTGAAGGAATTCTCCGTGCAGGTGAAACGCCAGTTGTCCGACAATCCCTTCGGCGTGCTGTGGCGGCCGGCCATCTGGGGGATTGGCTGGAATATCCAGACCTTCGCGATGCAGCAGTACTACTTCGTGAAAGCCTACCCGGACCTCTTTGACCGCGAGCAGGTCCTGCGGGTTCTGAATTATGTCCTCGGCTGCCATCCGGGGTCGGATATATCGTTTGTCTCTGGCGTCGGCGCCCGTTCCATCACGAGCGGTTATGGTTTCAACCGCGCTGATTGGTCGTACATCCCCGGAATGGTGGCTTCGGGAACAGCATTGATCCGCCCGGATTTCCCCGAGTTGAAGGACAATTTTCCGTTCTTGTGGCAGCAAACTGAAAACGTGATCCGCGGCGCTGCAACCTACATCTTCACCGTCCTCGCAGCCGACGACTTATTGAACCGGTCATAACGCCAGGTGGAATGATCAACCCCCACATCACCGCTCAACGGAGCGATCCACTACCTGTCCATAATGATGCGATCCAACGCTTCTGCTTTACTTGACAGGAAGTCGAACCGTGCTGATCTCGTACGGGCTGGCGCGCAGTGTATTTCTCTTCGCCGGAATGCGCCGGCCCATTGAGGAGATTGACCGGGCGGAAGCTGCGGTGGCCGCCGGGGAATTCCACCGGCATCTCCGCCTTGGAGCCGTCCATTTCCACCGCTGCCGTGACCAACAAAACTTTCTATTTGAGCGCGACAAATTTTACGCAAGCAGGTGAAAACACCTCAAACATCTGGCCGGTTGGAATTAAATCGCCCGATTTCTGATCGATCCGAAAGACCACAATGCAATTGGAGTCTTGATTAGCGGCAATAAAGAACGCGCCGGTCGGATCAATTTCAAAATGTCGCGGCGTTTTCCCTTGCGTGGAGACATGTCCAAGCGGTGCAAGCACGCCAGTCGGCTGTTGGATCGTAAAAATCGCAATGCTGTCGTGGCCGCGATTGGAACCGTAAAGAAACCGGCCCGTTGGATGCACTTGAATTCCAGCCGCGGTGCTGGGGCCGTGAAAATTGTGCGGCAGCGTCGGAATCGTTTGCACTTCCTTTAACGTGCCGCCGACCGCATTAAATACAAAAAGTGTCACTGTGGATTGCAACTCGTTGATCACATAAACAAATCGGCCATTGGGATGAAACGCGCAATGCCGCGGGCCAGCACCAGGTTGAACCCGCGCGAACGGCGGCTGGTTTGCGCCGATCAAACCGCGAGTGGAATCAAAACGATAAACGAGCACCTGATCCAATCCAAGGTCCGGCACCAGGGCAAACCGGTTGTCCGGCGACAGCGCGACCGAATGCGGGTGAGGCTTCTGCTGGCGTGTCGGATGCACACTGGAGCCCGCGTGCTGAATTATTGTGGAAATTTCTCCGACAAAGCCGTTCTGTTTTACTGGAAGGACAACCACGCTGCCGCCGCCGTAATTTGTTGCGAGAATGTTTTGGCCGGATGCGTCCGCCGCGAGATGGCACGGCCAGGCCCCATGCGAAGATACTTCATTAAGCGGCATGAGTTCGCCGGATTTCCAATCAATTGCAAACGCACTGATTGAGCCGCTCTTGGTCAGGTTGTAACAGTCAAGTTCGCTTGCCGCGAATAAAAATCGGCGGCTGGGATGCACCGCGAGAAACGAGGGATTGACCGCGGGTGCTGCCAGCCGCAAATCCGCGACTCGGCCGCCGACCTCGTCAAAGCGGGCGAAATAAATGCCCTTGCCGCCGCTTTTGGCGTAAGTACCAATATAAATGAAACCCATGTTTGTTGTGATTTAATTGCCGAAGGCAGAAGACATTCAAACCCATTTCTTCTTCGCACCGATGCCAGGTCGTGTGTGATTAGATTGTTGCTCTAATGGTGTTTGTGTTTCATATAAAACACCACCGCCTGTCTTAATTCAAGCACAATTAAAAAATCAACGCGAGTGCCCGTCGTGGGAAAATTCGGAACAAAAATGCGCGTTACACTTCGCATTCGCACACCGAGCGTGCCTCGCGCCTCCATTATATGGCTCGCTCGCGCCGTCAATGTAGTGCACCCTGCTGCCCGTCGTCTCCACCTTGACCGCGCTCGCTTCGCCAAAAAAGAGTGCGCTTGGAAAACACGCTCGGAGTCTGCATGTCTGGTTTCAACATTCATCGGGAACGGGTATGATACCATTTCCCGATAATAATCGGCACCTTTCCCAGACGGTAGGGCGGCGCTGCTGCGCGGCCATCATACCCGGCGGCGCAACAGGGCACGGTCTCACCTGATGCGTTACACTTTTTAATTCGAGTTCTTCCGAGTTTATGGGCACGAAAACATCGTGGAGAGGTTTCAAGTTCGTTATCAAAGACCCTAGGCATGCGCTCTTGCGGGCCTTTGATAACGAACTTGAAACCTATTTGTTCTGGCTGGGACTGTTGATGTTCGCACCATAAAGTGTAACGCATCAGGTGAGAACGTTCACAGCGCCGCCCTGCCCATTGCACCGATTGTCTCTGGGAATTGGTATGAGCTATTTACCAAGCAGGCGTCTGGCTTCATCCATGAGCGGATGCTCGAAAGCACTGGTGTAGGCATCGAGGATGGATGCTTTGAGGCGTAGTTGTCGTCCGGTCTTGCGCCAGCCAGTGACAGTGGTGAAAACTTCACGGAGAATTTTCTTCGACTCAGTGGCCTTGAGACCAAAGCGTGACGCGGCGACGAGCGCGAGGGCGATGGTGGGTTCTTCCTGATCCTCGGTGATGGCGGTTTTGCTCGTCCGGGCACGGTCCGTTTCCGGCACCGGGTTGAGGTCGTAGGCCGGCGAGAGCGACCAGCGTCCGGGTTCGCGCATCAGGAATCCGTGGTTGCGCAAATGGTCATCGTAGTTGCTGGCGAGAAGCGAGAAGACGAGGCGACGCCACAGTTCACGGAGGTCGCCGACGACATCATTGCCGAATTGGCGGATGCCGTCGGCCAGCAGGGTGTAAGCGCCAAAATCACCTTGAGGCAGGCCCAACAAACTCGACGCAGAAATAAACGGAATACGGTTTTTCCCCGCGCGATCAAAGCGGGTGATAACAGCGACGCTTTGTTTGCCCACAGGCACGAGCCGATGTTCCGCGACCTGGATGCCCGCTTGTCCGGCGAGGGTGAGGGCGAGGATTTCGCCCGCAGCGATGTCCCGCGTATCGTCAGGCTTCGGAAACTTCGCCATGGCGAGTCGGTTGTCGGCCAGGCTGACCGCTGCCTTGGGCCGTGCTCCGCCGAGTGGCGAACCAGCGCCAAGGAGAAAGCGCAGGTCCTGGGCGGATTCCGTCTCATTATGAATTGCATCGGTAGCCCGCAGAAGGGCGTTGAGGCGAACCAGGGGCGGGAGTTTACCGCTGGTAGCGGCGAGAAACGGGCTGTTGGCATCAAGCCGGAAACGTAACGCGCCGATGCGCAACGCATCGTCAAGCACCAGTACGTAGTCAATGTCCCGATACGGTTTTTGGGTCAGGACTTTCTTGCGGACGGCGCGCTCGATCAGAATGCGCCCCCAACGATCCGGGCCGCAATCTTGGATTGCTCCGAACAGTGTCCCGCCATGATGTGCGCCGCGTTGCATCGGGAGCGATGTGGGATCGATGGCGAAGGCGTCGTCGCGCTGAAGCCATTCGAGCGCATACTCGAACGAGACGGATGATCCCCGTTCAGCGGCATGGAGACGACCCACGAGATGGGTCTGCCCCTGCCAATCAATATGAACTTCCAGACTCATGGGCGGGGGCGGCGGATGCGCTGCGGCAGGCGGCGCTCATCCAAGGTGAGAGCGAGTTCATCGCTCGCGGGCGCAGCCAGATTCGCCAGGCGGTCATGCAACTGGAGGACAAATGTGGCCGTCACCAAAGTGCCGAGCGCGACGGTCGGATCGCCCCGCTCAAGCCGCCAAAGCGTATCGCGGCTGACAAACAGGCGAGCTGCCATGTCGCTCGTGGAGATGCCGCGCTTGCGCCGGGCGAGCGCGAGGTCGCGGCCCAACTTGCGGAGCGCGTGGGCAGCCGGCAACGGAAGAGAGCCAGTTTTCGACATGCGTTTAGTGTCCTGTATTACTGACATTAAGTCAAACAGCGTCTTTTTTATCTGACGCTACGTTGTTCGCACCCCAGCGCCGCATGCGCTGCACACTCATCGGCGTTCGGTGATCGGACACCAAAACGGACACCAAACAGATTAAAAATGATATGACCGGATAAAACAGGTAATGCTTGATTCGCCAATAGAATCAGGCATCTGTGAAGCGCAACGGCGGGGAAAATAGGCCGATTCCGACCCTCGCCTCCAATCAAAACCCTTTATTTATAGGGGTTTTATTGGAGTTGGGAGTCAGAGTTACACCGGAATCTTCACCTGTTTGGCTGCCCGTTCAGAAACTGGTCTCTGCTCGGCCACCGCACGACCACTGCTCGCTAACGCGACAGTCGCCGATGCCGGCACACTCATAACCATGAGTGAAACGATGAAACAAGCATTCGGTCTGGTCCGGCGTCCTTGGGGCGTCTTCTACCTCAAAAACAAAATCACCGGCGAACAAAAGAGCCTCAAGACGAGCGACAAGTTTGAAGCGCAACGCATCCTCCAGGCGCACAACGAATCGGAGTGCCAGCCGCACTTCAACCTTTCGCTGGCGCGGGTGTATCTCAACGGCGCTGATCCCAAGCTGGCCACGCGGACGTGGCAGGAGGTGATGGAAAACATCGTCACCAAGAAAACGGATGAGACGCGGCGGCGCTGGGAAACAGCAATCAAGGACCGGAATTTTGACTGCATCCGCAACCTGCGCGTGGCGGAAACAAGACCGGAGCATTTCGACCGGGCACTGGCGGATGGCAAAGTGTCCACCAATGTTTATCTGCGTCGGATTCACAATCACGCGCTGGGCATGGAGTGGCTGCTGAAATCGGTCATCCCGCGCCTGCAATGGCCCAAGTCGGTATTCAAGGCCAAGCGGGCCATCACCGCGGAAGAACATGCCGCGATTGTGGCGCGGGAACAAAACACGGAGCGGCGGGACTTTTACGAACTGCTATGGCATATCGGCGCGTCGCAAACGGACGCGGCCTGCCTGCTGGCCGAAGATGTGGACTGGAGCAGCCGCACGATGAGCTACTCGCGGGCAAAATTGAAGTCGCGCGGTGGGATTGGCATCAAGCCGGCGCTGATTCGCTTCGGCGCGGAAATCGAGGCCATCTTGAAACGGCGTCCAGCGGTTGGGCCGCTCTTTCCATACCTGCGCACCGTGCGCGCTGGTGACCGGGCAACGGAGTTTCGTCAACGCTGCGACGGGTTGGAAATTTCGGGCGTGTCACTGCACTCGTATCGTTATACGTGGGCGGAGCGGGCTTTGAAGTGCGGCTACCCGGAGCGGTTCGCGCAGCAAGCGTTGGGGCACAATTCCAAAGCGGTGCATCATGCCTACTCGAAACACGCCGAAGTCACCGTGCCGTCGCTGGATG
>OBLU010005609.1_pt1 | contig 11230 bp, 6 predicted proteins | sample 1518681 | NCBI WGS metagenome assembly OBLU01 (sample SAMEA3539304, study PRJEB22396) | soil metagenome | biome: tundra; feature: field; material: soil | place: USA | collected 2010-05 | depth 0.15 m
ATTAAACATATTTTTTATCCTAATCACACAGAATTTTCTTAAATGTTAGAAAATCATATCCTAAAATAGGAATGGCATCCATTTGAGGGTTTAATAATAATTCGAAAGGTTAATAATTGGCAAGATATTTGATAATATGTCAATATGATCAAATTTAATCAAATTAAAGCTGTTTTTGCTGAAAGAAAGCCGTTAGAAATTACTAACGGCTTAAGGGATTTAAGTTAAATTCCGAGGATTTGAAGCTATTTGAGGAGAATTAGTTTCTTAACGGCAGTATAATGATCTGTCTCCAATTTGTACAAATATATACCACTTACCAGGTTATTTCCGTTAATAGAATGATATCGAAATGAATATAATCAGTTTATTTTCAGACGACATGACATTAAACTTAATAAAAATATTTATTGCTTACCAGAAGTAAAATATGCTGCCCTAATATTATGTGAGATATGATTGTTTCGGTTCAGATTAACCCAATCGTACGGGCTAAGAATTAAGGGAATGAATTAACTACGGGGAATATCTATGATATGTAAGAATTAATTCAACCAAATCGTATGGCTTGGAAGGTAAGTGATTAATCAAACTGAGAGGAATATCGTATGGGATGTATGGAGTAAGCAGTGCCAGTATAAATTAAGTATGGGTTGAGTGAGGAATTGCGCTGCAAATGCGCTCGAAATGCGCTCGATTCAGTGTGCGAACAAAGAAATTCTGTAGTTATTTCCAAGCTTTGCCTGGCGCTCATTTGAGAAGTATCATTTTTTTGGTATTACTATAGTTTTGTTTTCCATCGATTGAGTTTGCCTGAATAGTATAGAAATAAACTCCACTTGATAATGAAGAAGAGGGGAAATTTAGTTCGTGAATACCGCTTTGTTGAACTTCGGAGACCAATTCTCTGACAATTTGTCCTATAGAATTGTAAATAATAAGTTTAACATTACTTTCAAATGGCAGTGAATACTTTATTGACGTATTGGGGTTGAAAGGATTTGGATAATTCTGGAATAATGCAAATTGAAGCGGGATGTCATTTTTATCATTTATTGAAGTTACATTCTGCTCCTGAGTAATTGTAATAACTTGCGGGCTGGACCACGCATTGGAATCGGCTACACTTATTAATCCGATCCTAGATGAATTATCAGGGTTAGGAGCATATGAAAAACTGATGGTACCATTTCCAGTACCTACTGAATCTATTAGATGAAGCCATGAAGAACCAGATGTCACATTTGCCTTCCAGTGCAAGGTATTTGCCCCAGAATTAAAAACACTAAATGAAGAATCACCTGCAGAATATTTTGTAGATATATTTTCATAATTAACGTCCAATATTGCAGGAGTAGCCAGAATATCCATTTTGCTTCCAGCTATAAAAAATGCTCCCTGTCCAAAAAGTGAAAGGTCGACATTTGCCGAAGGTCTTATATCACTTACGATATAATGACCAGGGGCAATATAAACTGTATCCATTATAGTTAAAACGGTAAAAGATAAAAATGATATTTTAGCTTTAATAGTAAATGTTAAAATAAATTTTTTACACAGGAAATTCCCCAATGCAGTAGAAATAGTCTGGTCTGCAAGTCTTTTTGCATTTACCGCATTAGTTAAGGTGGGATTTAATCCACTATAGTTAACTATAGTATCTTTTGTGTAAATAAGATAAGATGAGTTGATTGCCTGGGAGAGTCTGTAAACTGAATACCAACCATTAAATGTATTAAAGAGACCAATACTCAGGGTATCAGTTCCCGGAAAGGATTTCTCATAAGTCCAGATATTAGAAGAGTCAAGTGAAACGTAACTTGTATCATAATATGATTTCTTCAACACTGACTCTTTAGTTCCATTTTTGCTAATAATGACATTTGCAGATTTGCCAACATAACCCTGGTTAACAGTAAATGAATCTACGCCTACAGAGAAATGTGAATCCACCGGAAGATTTAGTGAGTCATAAGTAATTGTTTGGTAATACCATTTAGATCCAGGAGCTGAAGGGAAATAGTCTGATGCATTCTGAGCATTAACTGAAAAGGCAAAGGAAATAATCAAACTAGCAAAGATGTATAGTTTTTTTATCATACTTGAAATCTTATTTATTATTTGAAATCAAATGTTCTTATTTATTGTAAAGTTATAAGATAAATCTATATAAATCCAGTTTATATTGCACAGGTTTTAGATTTTAGGGAAGGGATAATAAATTAAATATGCTAAAACTGTCCATTTTCGCATATTCAATAGTACACCCGGAAGGAATCGAACCCTCAACCTTTTGATCCGTAGTCAAACGCTCTATCCAATTGAGCTACGGGTGCATTGAAATTATGAATGGAAAGATAATATAATTATGCTTTCCGTTCAAACTAAGTATTTTGTACTTTTCTTTAGAAGAAAAGTACCCAAAGAACTTTGGCTTAAAATATTTTGCTATAAATTCAGCTCCATTCCATTACTCGGGAATAACTCGCGATGCTCAAACAGTTTCCCTCGCTGTCATTTCATTCCGCTGAATTTATTTAACGCAAAATATTTAAGGCCGTTAAATATGAACAATAGAACAAAGAGACTTAAAATCAAATGTTGAATTTAATTCCCTGGGCAAGGGGAAGATCAGTGCCATAATTTATTGTGTTGGTTTGTCTTCTCATATAATTTTTCCAGGCATCTGAACCAGATTCCCTTCCACCGCCAGTTTCTTTTTCACCGCCGAAAGCTCCGCCGATCTCAGCACCAGAGGTACCAATATTAACGTTTGCGATTCCGCAGTCGCTTCCCCACGCCGAAAGGAACTGTTCAGCTTCTCTCATATTATTTGTGAATATTGCGGAAGACAATCCCTGGACAACATTGTTGTGAATCTGAATTGCGTTCTCAACACCACCAGAATATTTAATTAAATAAAGTATAGGAGCAAAGGTTTCCTCCTGGACTATCTCATAATGATTTTCAGCGACACATATAGCAGGGACAACATAGGTGCCTGATTTATAAACAGTGCCATGTAATGCTTCGCCGCCAAATAGAACTTTACCTCCTTCTTTTTTGACTTTTTCAAGGGCCGCAGTAAATAAAGAGAAAGCTTCTTTATCAATCAATGGACCCACATGGTTTTTTTCATCCAAAGGATTACCAATTTTTAATCCTTTATATGCATTGACGAGAGAATCTTTAACCTTATCGAATATTGATTCATGAATGATAAGTCTTCTTGTCGAGGTGCATCTTTGACCACAGGTACCGACGGCGCCAAATACAATGGCAGGTATTGCCATTTTAAGATCTGCTTCGGGGGTTAAAATAATTCCATTATTTCCACCTAATTCCATAATAGCTTTTCCAAATCTTCCAGCAACAATTTCCGCAGCATGTTTTCCAACTTTAGTTGAGCCTGTGAGAGAAACAAGGGGAACCCGTTTATCGTGGAGCATCATTTCGCCGATAGTAGATCCTTTTCCTATTACGAGGGAGAAAATACCTTCGGGCAGATTATTTTCTTTAATTATTTCTCCTATTATATTCTGGACTGCAATTGCTGAGAGCGGAACTTTAGAAGAAGGTTTCCAGAGATTGACATCGCCACATACTGCAGCCAACATGGCATTCCAGGACCACACAGCGACAGGGAAATTAAAAGCAGACACGATTCCTACAATTCCCAATGGGTGGTATTGATCATACATCCGATGGCTTGGTCTTTCGGAATGCATTGTGAATCCATAAAGCTGACGGGACTGTCCAACTGCAAAATCACATATATCGATCATTTCCTGGACTTCTCCCAATCCTTCCTGAAGAGACTTACCCATTTCATAGGAAACCAAGGTACCGAGAGGTTGTTTATATTCCCTTAATTTCAGACCAATTTGCCTAACAATTTCGCCTCTTTTAGGAGCAGGTATTTTTCTCCAGTGAACAAAGGATTCTTGTCCCTTTTGAATTATCTTTTCATAATCTTCAGGAGAAGACTGATAGACTGAAGCAATATATTTTCCATCAGTTGGGGAATAAATCTTCAATTCGCCCTGATCTTTAGTTTCAAACCATTTGGTACCTGTAGATGCACCAAAATTCTTATCTTTTATGCCAAGTTTTTTCAAAAAATCCATTATTTCTCCTTTATTTAAGGTTTTGGGGGTGTAATTAACATTGGTTCAAATTTACCACTTTTTATTAAAAAATGGATTGCAAAAAGGATAATTAATATTTAAATTACAAATACTTAAATATGAACACAAAAATGTTACATACTCAATTCATAAAAATAACCGGCTTCAAGACCCTCAGAAGCTATTTATGCTCCCGCTTCGAGAACGTGTTCTAAATTTCATCTTCTCCTTATACTCTCTATTATACTTTTTTTATTAACCTATAATTCCCTGGAGTTTATATGGGTATTAATTTTAAACACGAAGATGATTTAATGCATTTGGAATCTATAAAAATATCTCCCGACCATGTTCACGAATCACTAAGAAAGCATATGCTTATAGACGGATTTGATTTTATACTTGATCTTGAAAAGAGTCAAGGCTCAATAATAGTAGATCAGAGAAACGGAGATAATTATATAGATTTATTTACATTTTTTGCCTCTTCCCCACTGGGAATGAACCATCCCAAGATGATATCAGACGAGGTTAAAAATGAACTCTTAATGGTAAGTGTTAATAAACCTTCAAACTCTGATATATACACAACATATATGGCAGAATTCGTAGAGACATTTGCCCGAATAGCTAAGCCTGATTTTATGAAATATCTTTTCTTCATTTCCGGCGGGACGCTGGCAGTAGAGAACGGACTGAAAGTTGCATTTGACTGGAAAGTAAGAAAGAACTTCAAGAAAGGTCATACAGAAGAAAAGGGACATCAGGTGCTTCATTTTAAGGAAGCTTTTCACGGAAGGAGCGGTTATACGCTTTCCTTAACAAACACAGAACCGAATAAAATAAAACATTTCCCAAAGTTTGAGTGGCCAAGGGTTACTAATCCTAAAATTACATTCCCCGTTCTTGATAATATTGCAAGTATTAAGAAGCTTGAGGAGAAAGCAATAGACGAGATCTACTGGGCAATCAAAACTAACAAGGATGATATTGCAGTTTTGATACTTGAGCCAATTCAAGGGGAAGGCGGCGATAATTTCTTCAGGAAAGAATTTCATGAAAAACTGCGGGATATCTCAAATGAGAATGAGATACTAATGATGTATGATGAAGTTCAAACGGGATTAGGATTAACGGGAAAGTTCTGGGCATTTGAACATTATGTAAAACCGGATATAGTTGCTTTCGGTAAAAAAGCACAGGTATGCGGGATCATGGTTTCAGACAGAATTGATGATGTAGACGACCATTGTTTCGTTAAATCGAGCCGGATAAATTCTACATGGGGATCGGACCTAGTTGATATGGTAAGGGGTAAACATTATCTTAATATTATTGAGGAAGAAGAGCTTGTTGAGAATTCAAGAGTAATGGGACATTTTTTGCTTGAGAATCTACTTAGCATACAGAAAGAGTTCCCTTCCTTAGTAAGTAATGCGCGTGGGTTGGGGCTAATGTGTTCATTCGATTTCCCAAATTCTAATTTAAGAAATCAGTTCAAGGAAATGTGCTATAAAGAAAAAGTTCTCATATTAGGGTGCGGAGAAAAGTCAATCCGGTTCAGACCTGCATTAAATATTTCGCAGGATATTCTTGAAAAAGGCTTGCAAGTTATCAAAAATGTTCTTTATTTAATGATGACAAATTAATAATTAATTAACTACTTGCTGATAACGGCTCCACAGAGGAGCCGTTATCATTTTAAATTTAATGGAAAATAAGCTATTCATTGTAAGCACTCCAATTGGAAATCTGAAGGACATTACTTTCAGGGCTGTAGAGATATTGAGGGAGGTAAACTTAATTGCATGTGAAGACACAAGAGTTGCTTCAATACTGCTTAATCATTACGAGATTAAAAAGGAGCTTATCTCATTAAATGCTGTTAATGAAACTCACAGGATAGAGAATATACTTGGCAGAATTGAATCGGGAGATTCATGCGCTTTGATATCCGACGCGGGGACACCGGGAATATCTGATCCGGGAGTACGTCTTATTTCGGCGGCAATTGAAAGAAGAATAGATGTGGTGCCTATTCCAGGAGCTTCTGCATTAATTACTGCTTTAACTATAAGCGGACTACCAACGAACAGTTTTGTGTTTGAGGGATTTATACCTCAGAAAAAAGGTAGACAGAAAAAGCTGGATCAGCTTAGTAATGAAGAAAGAACAATTGTTTTATATGAATCGACATACAGAATTGAGAAACTGCTTAATGAATTGAATGAACATATGCCTGAACGCCTAGTTGTTGTTTGCAGGGAGCTTACCAAAAAGTTTGAGGAGACATGGAGGGGAACGCCAGCGGAGATATTGGCATCGTTTGGAGAGAAAGTAAGCAAGGGAGAGTTTGTAGTGGTAATTGCGCCAAGGAATTGGAAAGTAAAGACTAGCAAAAAATAGTAGACAAATTAAGCTATGAATTTATACACTTCTAATTTCAACCCTTGATTATTAAATTTAAAAAGTGGAACTATTTCTAAGGTGTAGCCTTACATACATAAAGGGTATAATTATTATCACAAATCCCCAAATCCCCTGAGTCAACTATACCATCTCCATTAACATCTGTAGTTATATAACCCCAAAAATAGTTTGTGTAATCATTATCAATAAGGCCCATATCTCCAGAATCAATTATACCATCCTGATTTACATCTCCGCTATAGATGCACCACTTTGTTCCTTTCTGAACCATGTTATTTCCATAAGCGTGGCCTTGTGCAGTTGTGAAATTATAATTTAATATAGAAGAGACAAAAGTATTACCAGCTGCACTCCAAGTTTCAATGGCATTTCTATGTTTAACAACAATATAGTAGCTTGTACCGTTTACTGCAGTTGTAAAACTGAAGGTACCAACCCCAGCAGCATTTAATACTCCCTTTTGGGAATCAACCAATGAAAAAGGAGAACTTGCATTATGCAATTCTACAGTAACAGTGTCTGAAACCATAGAACTTCCATTATAGAGTCCCTGTATTAATGCAGTAAGGGTCAATGCAATAGGCTGTTTATCCTGAACCCATACGGAATAACTTCTTGCCGGTAATCTTAATTGAAGTTTACTTCCTGATAATGTAGAGTAACTATCGGGTGAATTACCAATTTTATCCGAGAAAGTAACTCCATCATACAGGGAAGAATTAGACATATTAATACCGACGGTTACATCGAGAGGGACACCCGCAAAGTTAATAGCGGTAATTACATCCCGACCGGAAGGGGTTTGCGTTGTCTGGTAAACCAGAGTAGTTGACCATAGATAGTTACCATTATTAAAATTTTCGTAATAAGGAGAACTGAATCTGGTTAAATAATCCCTTGCAGTAGAGCCATAAATATAATTCTTATGCATCAGCATAAGTTTATCTATCTGGTTTTTCAACCCTGTGTTAGTAAATCCGGGGACATAATAATAATCAGGATAGAAAACAGTTGGTACTCCAATCTGATTGTTAGAAAGGATATAAGCATAAGCTAGTATAGGATCATTCTGAATATATTGACCTGCATCTCTGAAATCATGATTTCCTACAAATGTAACAACATTGAAAGGGCTTACGCCGGCAGCATCGACCATACCGGAATTAAAAATATTTCTTACATCATATCCGTAAGTATCGCAAGCATTTTTCAATGCATCTCTAAGGGCAAAATCAAATAAACGTGGGAATATTGCTGATTTGGTAGATGCAGTCAACCCAGAATTAACTTGATCTATCCAGTATTTGAGGTTGAAGGCATTATAATCATAAAATTCACCTACCACAAGACCCGGATCGTATCCACTCGTATGCATACTATTAAGAACATCTGCAGTAAATTGATAAGAAAAATGTTTAACAGCATCCATGCGGAATCCACGAATACCGACATTACTCCACTGCCACATTGTCCAGGCAATTAATTTATTTTCGGTATCGGGAATATTCTGATCATAATCATAATCAAACCAAAGCCAATCCCAATCACCAGCAAGGTAAGTAGTAGTGGCATTAGTAGAATTAGGTTTAAAGTTCTCAAAATTCATAAACCCCTGACCACTTGTAACATGAGTAAAATCAGTGAAAGTCTGGTATTGTAAATCGTTAATAATATCCTGATTTCTTGGAGCAGACCAAATACCGTAAATACGTTCATCTGAATAGTCGCTATTTCCTTTACCGAAAGTAATATAGAGGAAATCGCCAGAAGCATTAAAATCATCAGTTCCAAGGTGCAGATGGTATTCATCGGTAAGACAGCCGCCATCACTTGTTGTTGAATTTACAATAGCATCAACTGTACGACCGATCTGAATATCGAAAGTGGGCTGAGAACAATCCGAGCCCCCATGTGAGGAAGTCTCATTAGTATCTGATAAATTTTGAAACCCCTTGCGATTAGTCTGGCAGTAAAAGGTATACTGGTACCCTCCAAAACGACCATTACCTGAAGCAGAACTAACTTTAAAGTAATAATCCCCGGCAGTATTACCAGAAGATCCACCGAGTGGGAGAGTACATCTCATACGATCATAAGGGAATGGGCTTTTTGATGAGTTTAAATTTGCAATATATATTTTTAGGGCAGAATTATTTTCGGGCAAACCACCATCGCGCTGATTATAGATAATATCTGAAACTGCCTTGATACCGACATTATTAAAAGCAGTAATTAAATTATCCAAATTAGTTCTGCTTCCAAAGCCAGTAGGACCCAGAGTATTATTACCTAAATCATAAAGATCTTTTGGATCGTAACCGTTACTATAACTGCCTGAACTTGCACGAGAAAGAGGAGGCAGCCAGACATAATTAAAACCAGCATTTTTTAATTCTGCTGCTTTTAGCCGAATAGTATCAGCCCAGAGAGCTCCGGAAGTAGTTTTGGGATAATCCCAATACCAACCCTGCAATAAAAAGTCCTGAGAATAACTTTTTTCTACAAGTATTAAAGCCAATAAAATGAATAGGTATTTTGAAATTTTCATTTAGAGAATTGCTATTATAAAAACAAATAATATCTAAAAAAAGATTTGGGCATACCATAAATAAGGTATACCCAAATAGTTATTATGTAATATAATATTAAATTATTTTTCGTTCTTTGTTTGGGACTTATCCGGATGCGTAATATGTTTAGCACCAGGAGCACCAGCAGGTTTTGCAGCAAAGATATAATTGGTGTAATTATTATCCGTTATAAGTATATCACCTGAGTCAACTACACCATCTCCGTTTACATCCGTAACCAATCCAGGTCCAAAGAGATAGTTTGTGTAATCATTATCAATAAGTAATATATCACCTGAGTCAACTAAACCATCCTGGTTTACATCTCCACTATAAATACACCATTTTGATCCTACCTGAACAAGATTACTGCCATATGCTGCACCTTGAGTCCAAGTAAAATCATAGGCCAATTGAGAGTTATAAAAAAACTTTGCAGCATGGCTCCAGGTTTCAACGGTATTTCCAGTTTTAACCACAAGCCAATAAGGAACAACACTTGAAGCATTAAAATAAAAGGTACCATTACCAGAGCTGTCCAAGAGTACTCTTTTAGAATCGACCAGTGCATATGGAGAATTTTGATTATGTAATTCAATAGTAACAGTATCGGGAGTCATCTTAGAAATAGATGGATTAAAAAATCCTTGAATCAAGCCGGTAAAGTTCAATTGAAGGGAAGTCCCAGCGCTAGTAGCGACTCTACCAGTGTTTTTATTAAGATACAAATAAACATCCTGGTTGGGTACAGTGGTAATATAAGTTGCATTGTTTGAATTTACACTTCTATTATCAGCGCCCCATCCATCCCATGAACCAGATACAACGGGTTTCCAATTATAATTTCCAGGGGAAGCAACTACAGTATGCCAGGTATAAATACCATCACCAGCAACTGCATCGCCATCTAAACCGTCATCATGCATTACCTGGGCACCAGCATTATTCCAGCCCTGATGATCGCCAGCGGCAACAATGGGACCAGCAGGCATATCATTGGCATTAATGATATTCAAATTTGGAAGCCAGTTATCGTTTATCGTATTGGAATTAAAAGTAAATGTAACAACCTGATTAGAAGTTGTTGTTATAACCCAACTATTACCAGTAACGGGAAAGGCAGTGTTCCAATTGGCCCATAAGGTTGCTTTCCATTCATACCTACCAGGTGTGGCAATAGTGACCTGACCAGTAAAAATACCATCGCCCGCTACTGCATCACCATGTGTACCATCATCATACAAACCATCACAGGTATTACACCATCCATTAAAACCACCAGCAACGGCCCAAGCCTGAGCATGAACAGAAATTGAAATTAATAGAAATGTGAATATGGTAAGAAGTTTTTTCATTTTTACACCTCCATAAACATGAAAAATTATTATTTAGATATGTAAGACACCAAATAAATATTGTTTATTAAATATTCCTTAAAGAATATATAATAAGGACTGAAATAATGCAAATAATATTTAGTAAAATGAAAAAAAATAATTATCCGAAATTGAGAATATTGATTAACAAAGGATATAAAGTGAAATAATTTGTTTCTATTTGGGGATAAAATATTATCGTTTAAAAACATTTAATTGTTAGTAATAAAATAATTGAAGTTATATTTTCAGATATTGAGAAAATACCTTGACAATTAAGTTACAAATTATTATATATTAAGATTAAAATCTTTATGATTTTACTGGATATAAATCTCACCTACGAACAACTCCCTACAGATTTTTACTGATTTCCACGGATATTTACGGATTTTTCGGCTTTCTATAACGGGGAAGACAGGGGGAAGGACTAGAGACAGTCCCAGTGAAACCACAATGGACCTACAAAAGAATATGTGCACTTTGGGGAGGCAAGATCAAACTACGGAAGGGAAAATATATGACTTTTAGCGGAGGAAGATCAGATTTTGAGGGGTAAACAAACGGAGAATGTAATAGAAAAATAGGCAAAATGTACTAAAATTGGGATTTTAGATTAGATTGGTATAATTGCGGGTTAGAGAACAGGCTAAAAGTAAGGGCGGATACGGAATTCGGCACCGACTTTCTGTTCTGCAATAATTCTTGCCCTTTCGAGATTAATATT
>OBLU010005610.1_pt1 | contig 11229 bp, 9 predicted proteins | sample 1518681 | NCBI WGS metagenome assembly OBLU01 (sample SAMEA3539304, study PRJEB22396) | soil metagenome | biome: tundra; feature: field; material: soil | place: USA | collected 2010-05 | depth 0.15 m
TAGAGCGCTTGCATGGCATGCAAGAGGTCTGGGGTTCGAATCCCCATAGCTCCACTAGGAATCCCAGGTCAGAGTATGGTTCGGGGTCCATCTGGATGGGTTTCAAGATCGGTTGACCGCCATTTGACCGTCGCGGCGGACATGCCCTGTTGGCACTCAGCTTCACGGGCTGACTCCGAATGGCACACCCGACGCGGCAGAGCGCCGTGTTCATTGAACGGGCTGACTGGCGAGATGTTCTGTATCCCGCCACCTGCTCGGTGCCGCGCTCTGCTTGCTCCGATCGGTGACGCCAAGCAGATTGGGGCGAGAGAAGGGCTTCGGACATATGTGCAGATCGTCCTCTTCTGCGGCTGTTCCGTCGTCGGCCCGAGATGCCTGCCCTTGGCCGTGGGCGCCGTGAATCTCGGGCCGGATGCGGTTGCTCCCCGAGCCACGTCTACGTGTCGCCGGTGCTTTGTCGTGCCTGCTCCATGCCGCCGTCCTGTACGGCTGCAACAGGACGGGCTTCGGACGGGGCGGCGCGTAGTCCGGCGACCGCTACCGCGAAGAAGTGGGCGCTGTCTCTCTATCTCACGTGTACCTCGGCCGACATCGCGCAGATCGCGCGTTGCGTCGTCCCGAGGACGATTAGACTCATATTCCATTGGGTTCTTGCTACTGTGCCTTGCTACTGCCCTTGATGGCTTCGGCCGGACCTGTGACGGTGGCCCAGCGCAACTTCGGGGCAACGGTGGCGTCGGCAGCTTATTGTCGGCAACGCGGCGGTGTGCTCGTCTGGATCGCCATAGTGCGTCCGGCGCCGTTGGGTAGCAGGGTGGCGTCTGCGATTGGCTGATTGGGGGCAACCGGCTGCATGAACGCGGATGCGCCGTCCCGCTACTTAGCGGACCTGACGGAAGAGCAGCAGAAGACCTTGCAACGCGTCAACCGTCGCGGTTTGTCCGATTTGCGCACATACCTAGATGCGGGCAACGCGGTAGCGTTCCTCGGGGCGGGAGCGTCGGCGCCGCTGTACCGGCTGTGGGCCGCTCTGATTTCCGAGTTTGTGGAGTGCGCGTCGGATCTCCTGACTGAAGAGCAAGCGGCCACTTGCCGGATCATGGCGAAAAGTCAGCCAGATGCTGCGGCAGAGGTTCTACGTCAGCAGATCGGGCCGACGGAATATCGGGAAGCGTTGTGGAAGCTCTTCCGTGTCCGCCGAGATCCGGATACAGGGAGGACTTGGACACCAACCCACGAGTTTGTGGTCCGCTGCAACTTCGCGGGTGTCGTGACCACCAACTATGATCCCGGAATCGCCAATGCCCGCATGGCCGTACGGCCGACAGCGGAAGCTACCGGCTACTCGTCCTGGACCGATGAACATGTCATGGATCGGTGGCGCACGCTGGACGTGTTCGGGGATGCCGAACTGCCTGTGCTCTTCGCGCACGGTCACCATAACCAGCCGGAGAATATGGTGCTCGCAGCAGCCGAGTACCGGCGTGCCTACGAGAATAAGCTCGCAAGAGTGCTGGGCAGCCTGTTCGACACAGCGCACCTGGTCTGGATTGGATTCAGCTTCGCTGACCAGCGGATCGCGGCGATCTTGCGGCAGGTCAGCGAGTGGTCAGGGACGAGAGTCGACCCCGGGCAGATTCCTCGCCATATCGCCGTGATGCCCTGGGAGCCGCCGTCTACCGACGTGGATGGTCCTGACGAAAACGATCCGCAGTTCATGCGCTCGTTGGCGCAGATCCAGTATGGCGCCCGACTGGTGCTGTATCCGGCGCCCGGGGGAGATCACTCCGCCCTCGACCGACTGTTGGAGGAGTTGACCGATCCGCGGTTCGCGGCGGCACCCGCCCTGCTAGCGACGTCATCATCCTTGCAACGGACTGCTGTGTTCAGCCCGGAGGGAGAAACTCCCGGCGGGGGCATAGGAGTACCCCGGGTCTGGGTACCCGAGGCCGTGCCAGCGAAGCCCACCGGTCATGCTGAGCAACTAACCCAGCCGAATGGTGCGGCCGCCACCAGGATGCCGGTTGACAGGTCAACATGGCAGGACGCCAGGGCGGCTGTGACCAGGCTCCGGGATGTCAACCGGGATCTACCGGGCATCAATGAGGCGTTGTGCAGCGACCAGCAGCGGCATCTCATCCGGATGGCAGCCGAAATGCAGGCCCGACAGGAAGCGGTGGATCGGTCATTGGCCGGTCTCACCGAGCAGACCAAGGAGTTGGAGGCCCAGGCGGGCCGTCGGCTCCGGGCGCATGCGGCCTTGCTGCAGGATGCCAGCAGGAAACTCGGCGAGGAGGGCCGCCGGTCGCTGGACGAGCAGGAAGAGCAGTTGCGGTCCGAGCTTGCGCAGGAGCGCGAGGAGCGGGAACGGGATTTCGGCGAATTGCGTGACGGGCTGGCCGGAATACGCCAGGACCGCGAGCGTGTGCTGGCCGTGGCCGGGGATCTGGTCGCCGATGTCCGGGTGCTGGCCGAGGCCATTGCTGACAACCTGCCGCACAAACGCTTCGCGCCCGGTCGGCTAGCCGCGGTGGATAGGCGGCTCGCGCTGGTTGAGGGTAACCTCGCGGACGGCATCGGCGAGACTGCGCTCGCCCAAGCCCAGGATCTTTGGCTACAGCTCGGTGACCTGCGGGCAGAGGTCGAGTTCCGGGATCAGGAATGGCAGCTAGCGCAGATTGGCGCGGTTTCGGCAACCACGGTGCTGCTGGAGCAGATCCGCATCAACTCCAGCTTGGATGTCAGCGACGAGCAGGGCAAGCGCATCGAAGGCGTGACGCTGGACGTGGACTTCTGGTCGGAGGGCGAGCTCACCGAGCTGCGCGATGCGGTGTCCGCGCTAGGGGGCCGCCTGGCCGCCGAGACTCATCCGCCCACGCTGGAGGAGCTGCGTACGATCATCAACCAGGACGCCCCGGCGTTCGGCGAGCGGCTAACCGAGATCGTCAGCAGGGCTGGCGCCAGGCAGTTCGCCTCGCAGATCCGGGTGAACCTAGCGGAACTGGTCGTCGAGACACTGGAGGACGCGACCGGTTATGTCTGGGAAGAGGGTCAGGCCACTTACGCTGGTGAGGATCCGCGGCGAGCCTTCTACAGCAAGGTGCGTCACCTGGATGACAGTGAGATCGTGGTCGAGGTGGCGCCTGACCAGGACGGCGAGTGCTGCGAGCTGCGCATACTTTCGTACGACGCCGGTATCCCTGATGAAGAGGAGCGGGCGAGCCGCGCCCACGTGATCGCTGAGCGGCTGCGGGATCTCGGACTGCGTGTTGGCAGCCCGTCCGCGGAGTCAGATCCACCCGACCCCGCGCTCGCCGACTTCGACAGCCTGCGCCAGAAGGTGCCGGAGCCACGCGGAGCCGCTCGGCAGGCTCAGAGCCGCCCGGGTGCCGGGACAGAGCCGGGGCGGGGTTGACGGGCATCGAGCGGCTCGCCGCTCTGCAGACCGCTGCCCACGAGCGCGACCCGATCCTCCTCGTGTATGGGCCGGGCATTGACGACGCCTTCGTGGACGCTGACAACCGCATCTGCGGAATCGAGGAGATGCTCTGGGAGACACTTCACGTGACGGGATTCGGGCGGATCGGCTTCTATTCACTTACGCGGAAGCTGTACTTCCGCGATGACGACTCGCTCCAGACCACCCGCCCCCAGCGGGCCACGGCAAACCAACAAGCGGTCCGGCGGCAGATGCGGTCTGGCTTCAGCGGCCCGCTCGGCGACCGGGTGATAGGCGGATTCAGCCGCCGCCCCACCACCTCGCTGGCCGTTCCTGTGAACCCCGGCCAAGGCATGAGCGATCCACACAGCGTCCAGCTGTTCCAGCAGCTCATGCGGGACGAGAAACTTCGCACGGCGCTGGTCTTCATGAACGCCGAGGAAACGCTGAGCCATATCGACGCGACGCGGGGGCTGGCTGAGTTCTTCGCCACGCGGGTGTCCTACCAGCGGAACTCGCCGCACACCTGCGTCCTGTTGTTCCGCCAGCCGACCCTGAACGGGGTCTGTGACTTCCTGGCGGGGCTGCGGACGGTTCCCGCGCTGACCGAGTACGCCCGGCGGCAGCTCAGCCGCGAGAACCGCGCCGGTCTGATCGCCCGCCCTGAATACGCGGAGCTTACCCGCATGATCCACGCGATGCAGGACAGCGAGGGGCTGCAGGTAACCGACTGGCAGGTGCTGCCGGTCACCGTGCGCGCGATGTCCGCGCAGTCCGAGGAGGCGAGGCGCTGGGAAGCCAGGCTGCGCCTGCTGGCGAGCGAAGGGGTGGCGCTGGACGCCGCCGCGCTGCGGGAACGGGGCTGGATCGACTCGGTGGTCCAGGATCCGGGCGGGGTGTGGGAGCGGCTGGCGCGGCTGCCCGGGCTTGACGCGGTACGGACGCGCCTGGAGACGATGCGCTGGGGGCTGGAGGCCGACGCCAGGCTGCGGGAGCAGGGAATCTTCGACACCGAGCCCGGCTCGCACCATCTGGTGTTTACCGGGAACCCGGGGACCGGCAAGACCACCGTGGCCAGGCTGGTCGGCGAAATATACCGGGACCTCGGCGTGCTGCGCAGCGGCCAGCTGATCGAGGCCGGGGTGGCTGACCTGGTCTCGCAGAATGTGGGCGGCACGGCGCAGAAGACTAATGAGCTGGTTGACCGGGCGCTGGATGGAGTGCTGTTCATCGATGAGGCCTACCAGCTCAGTGACCAACAGAGCGGCTTCGGCCAGGAAGCGATCGATACGCTGCTAGCCCGGATGGAGAACGACCGTGAGCGGCTGGTCGTGATCGTGGCAGGCTATCCGGCGAAGATGGAGGAGTTCCTGGACGCCAACCAGGGCCTGCGCAGCCGGGTCCCGGCGGCCAACGTAATCGAGTTCGCGGACTACGAGCCGGAGATCCTGCTGCGGATCCTGGCCAGCAGGCTGGATTCCTACCGGCTGACCCTGACTGACGCGCTGCGCGCTCAGCTGGGCACGGTGGTCACCGGAATGCACCGGACGAAGCGGGCAGGGTTCGGCAACGGCCGGACGATGCGCGAGGTGGCCGATGAGATCCGGTCCCGGTGGGCGCAGCGGACCCGCGGCGACATCGACCAGCCCGCTGATATCCCTGACCTACCGGACCGGCTCCGAGTCCACTTGGACAGCGAGATCCCGGACATGGCCGCGCTGCTCGGCGAGCTCGACGCGATGACCGGCCTGCAGCCGGTCAAGGACGAGATCCGCACCCTGGTAAACCAGCTGCGGCTGCGGCAGCGCCGCGGCCGTGGCACGGTCGCCGCGCCGCACCTGCTATTCCTCGGCCCGCCGGGCACCGGGAAGACCACCGTGGCCCGGATGATCGGCCGAATCTTCCGGTCCCTCGGCCTGCTGGTCTCCGGGCACGTCGTCGAAGTCGGCCGCAGCGACCTGGTGGCCGGCTACATCGGGCAGACGGCCATCAAGACCCGCGAGCGCATCGCCGAGGCGCTGGACGGCGTGCTGTTCATCGACGAGGCCTATAGCCTGTCCAGCGGCCACGACAGCAGGGACTTTGGCCACGAGGCCATCGACACCCTCAACCAGGAGATGGAAAACCTCCGCGGCCGACTCACAGTGATCGCGGCCGGCTACCCGGCGCCGATGCAGAAATTCCTAGACAGCAACCCCGGCCTGGCGTCCCGGTTCACCGACCGGGTGGACTTCCCCGGTTACTCCGGCCCTGAGCTGGTGGACATCCTGCTGGCGATGGCCACTCAGGAGGAATACACCCTCACCCCCGAGGCGCAGGAGCGGGCGCTCGCATGGTTCGAGGCACAGCGTACGGCCCATCCGGCCGCCTTCGGCAACGGCCGGGCCGCCCGCGGGCTCCTGGCCGAGATGGAATCCAGGCTCGGTGCCCGGATGGCCGACGCTGACGTCGCCGAGCTCAGCATATTCCGCGGCCAGGACGTGCCCGATCCCCGCGGCTAGCGTCCCACCGTGTGACGACTCGAATTCGCAGGTCACGGACCGCAGCGAGGAACGGCACGTCCATGCCTGATCAGCGGGATGCCGCAACCAGCCTGTCGGGCCATGGAAACTATCTGCAAGGCGGCAAAGGAACCCCGCGGCCACTTCTGCTCACCAGGGATGCGGACAGAGGGCCTCTCACCGATATCGCAGCCCAGGTCCTCGCGTTGAGCAAGCTGGACTGGAACAACGACGCTCTCTATGAGAGCTTGCGCGTTACGTTGAGATACGCACAAATCCTAGCTAGGACGATCAAGCACATCCCAGCGCTCACCTCACGTCCGTACGACTACCGGCTGTTCATGTAACAGGTGCCACCCCCAATTTTCCCAAAGACGGGATAAACGATGTCATCAGAATGGCGGCGGATTGGCCGCGATCTGAAGAACCGGCGCTACATAGATTCCTACAGCGTGGCCTTCGTCACCTTCGTCCTTGCAGTACTTTCCCTGGTGGGAGAAGTCGTTCCGGATCGGCTCCGCTGGGCTGCCCTCCTCGCCGGTGTCGGAATCCTGGTCCTCCGGATCACCATCCCAGATTCCCGGGGAAGCACCGTTGACGAGCTGCTGAGCGATAGGTTTGCGTTCGACGCCAACCCCCTTTCTGACCGGCTGAAGAACGCCAAGGAAATCTGGATCTTCGCGCCGACCGCCGTCAACCTGCTGTCCGAGCACCACTGTGAGCTCCTGCGGACAGGACCTCTGAGCAGGCCTGACGGACTAGTGCGGGTCGTCGTTCTTGACCCGGCCAACAACGCAGCCGTCCAACTCGCTACTCGTCAACTGGACGACTCCCTCGACTACCCGATTCAGGACTTCAGCACCTCGCTGGACACAACGGTTCGTTTGCTAGGAGCTGTAGCGGCATGGCGTACGAGCGGTAGCTTCGAGTACCGCCTTCTGGACTACAATCCTGGGTTCAGCCTCGTCGCTATCGATCCAAGCAACCGCAACGGGCGGCTCATCGTCGAGTTCCATGGATTCCACAACGAGGCAACCTCATCCCGCATGCATATCGAAATCACCCGCAACCAATCTGATCGCTGGTACGCCTACTGGACTGAGCAGTTCAACCGAATCTGGGAAACTGCAAGTCCTTCGACCAGTGAGATCTAGATCCGAGTCGGGCAAGCTGATCTGCCCCGGGGTATCCATGCCCTATAGGAAGATCGGAGCAATGGTTTACCTAGGAAATTCCGAGAACCGCCTCCGGGACCGCCGCTGTTCCAAGGATGCCACCGGGCAGATGGCTCGGGGTGCCGCTTGTGTCGTATTTGTCGGAGATGGGCATATTGGCGCGACCATGATCGGGATGCTGGCCGCGTGGGCGCCCTTAGGGTTAGCAAAGCCGGTCAGGAGATCCAAGTTCTGCTCCGCGGCACGATTAGAGGGCGTGGCCGGCAGCGGTCGGCGATGGCGCCCCTCTGGGGCCGACACGGCCCGGCGCGTGAACACGTCAATGCTCATCCACCTAGGCGGCCGCCACTGCCCAGGCCGGTCCAGGTACAGCGAGGTAGCCGAGCGATCAGAGTCTCATCATCACGCAGGGCACCATCCAGTCCGAGTTGGCCACGAGCAGCAGTGCGCTGAGCGTAGCCTCAGTGGATGATCGATCACCAGGTCATGCCCTTCGCCAACGGTCTGAGCGCGAAGCTCGCGACTCGCTCCCGGCACGTCTGCGCTTTCCTCGGCGCTGGCGCCTCTCGCGCGTGTGGGCTGCCCGATGTGTCCGGGCTGCAAGGATATGTCCTCGACGAGCTCGTCGGCGACCAGCGCGCAGCGTTCCAGGGCCAGTTGTCGGGGCGCAACCTAGAGAAGGCGCTGAGCCGGTTGAGGCGCGTCGCGGCACTGCTGGATGAAGAGACCGACCGGGTCGACGGTCTGACGGCTCAGCAAGCGGCCGCCCTCGACCGCGAGGTGTGCCGGCTTATAGTCAAGGCGCTTGATCTCGCCGGCGCCGACCTTGCCCCCATGCTCGGTTTCGCCGCATGGGTGGCCCGCGCGGAATATCACCTGCCGGTCGAGCTATTCACCGTCAACTACGACCTGCTGCTGGAAACCGCCCTGGAGTCACTGGGCATCTCCTACTTCGACGGCTTCATGGGCGCGCTGCGGGCGCGCTTTCGCACTGAGCTGGTCGAGGCTGGTGCGGGGGGCGCAGACGACTGGCTGCCTTCCTTTCTGGTGCGTCTCTGGAAGCTGCACGGCTCAGTGCACTGGGCCTGGGAGAATAGCCCTCGAACCGAGGTCGTTCGCCTGGGTGCACCGGTGACCGATGGCGAACCCGCGGCAATATACCCATCGGACGCCAAGTACGACGAGTCGCGACGAGTGCCGTTCGTGGTCCTCCAAGATCGTCTGCGCCGGGCGCTGCATCAGCCTGAGACACTGATGCTGATCAGCGGCTACTCGTTTGGTGACGCGCACCTCAACGAGATGCTCTTCGACGCCGCCCGCCGCCGCCCGCGCTCAGAGCTGATCGTTTTCTGTTTCGGTACCATCCCCGACATACTGGTCGAACGAGCTGCCGTGATCCCCAACTTGCAGGCAGTCGCCCGGAGCGAGGCGATTCTTGGTGGTGTGAGAGGGGCCTGGGTTCCGCCCAAGGACGCGCCGCCGGATCTCTGGGCAGACGACGGGTTCGCACTGGGCGACTTCGCTCACCTCGCCAGCTTCCTGGCGCGCAGTTCGCCACCTCAGGGTGAACTTGAGGCGCGACTCGCGGAACTGTTGGCCAAGGCGGCAGAGAACGCCGGTGTCTGAGCGCGACCCTACCCGGATCGGCCGGGTACGCCAGGTCCTTGGCGCTCAGGTCACCGTTGCGCTCGACGACGACCTGGCCGGCGTAGCCCCCATCTTTCGTGGCCGCCTCCAGCCCGTGGGTCAGATCGGCTCGATCGTGCGCCTGCCTCAAGGCCTGGTCGATTTGGTGGGACAGGTGAGCCTTCTCGGTATCGCGGAGCTAGCCGGCACCCAACCTCCCCTGGATGTCGTCCAGACCGGCGAGCGCTGGCTGCAGGTCCAGCTCCTGGGCGAGATCGATCGTGCTACAGGGCGGTTCCAGCGTGGGGTCGCGTCTTATCCCGGCCTGGATGACCCGGTGCACTTCACCACGGCGGATGACCTGCGGGCCGTCTTTCCCCCGGAAGGAGATGGCTGTCTGCGCATCGGGCGCCTGGCTGCGGCTGAGGAGGTTCCGGTTTGCCTCGACGCCGGGCGGCTGGTGATCCGCCATGCTGCAGTGGTTGGCTCGACAGGTGCGGGAAAGACGAGCACGGTCGCGACGCTGCTGCAGCGTCTCGCCCGAGGCGGCTGGTCAGCGGCGAACATCGTTGTCATCGACCCACACGGCGAGTACGCGAGCGCGCTGGGCTCGGACGCGGCGGTCAGCTCCGTGCTCACCCCCGGTGACGGCCGCCTGCAGGTCCCCTACTGGGCGCTGCCCGCGGGAGACATCATGCGCGTGTTCGCTGGGTCGCCAGGCGGCCCGACAACGCGGAGCCGGTTCGAGGAACTCATCACCCAGGCCCGCCGCGACTTCGCCGCCGCTGCCACTTGGCTGAAGCTCGACCCAGCCGCCGTGACGGCCGACACGCCGATCCCGTTCGATCTCCGCCCGATCTGGCACCGGCTGGACTGGGAGAACAACGAAACGAGGACGGTTGCAAAAGATCCGAACACCGTCTGTCAGGAGAATCCGGGAGATGCCGGCGCCTTCACCCCGGCGCGCTTCACCCCATATGGGCAAGGGGGTGCCGCCCCCTTCAAGGGACCCATGCACGGGACCCACGGTTCCACCCCCGAGTTGCTGCGCCTTGGCCTACTCGACCCGCGCCTTGCGTTCTTCCAGGAGCCGCAGGGTGACCCCGATGGAGCAGACCCGCTCGTGAGCGTGATGGCGTCGTGGCTCGGTGGCAAGCGCCCCGTATCCGTGCTCGACTTCAGCGGCGTGCCCGCCCACGCGAGCGAGTTGGCCATCGGGGTGGTGTTGAACCTGCTATTCGAGGCAGCCGTGCGTACCACAGCTGATGGTCCAGGCATCGGACGCTCGCGCCCGGTGCTCATCGTCCTCGAAGAGGCCCACCGCTATCTCAGCGAGACCGCAGCGGCAATGACCCGCGACGCAGCCAACCGCATCGCCCGCGAGGGACGCAAATACGGTGTCGGACTTCTGCTAATCACTCAGCGCCCCTCCGAATTGCCCGACACCGCGCTCGCCCAGTGCGGCAGCCTGATCGCGCTGCGCCTGACCAACTCCGCTGATCAGGCGAAGATCCGCGCTGCACTCCCCGACAGTGTCACCGGTCTCGCCGCAGTCCTGCCCTCACTGCGCACAGGCGAGGCAGTTATCACCGGCGAGGCGCTCATCCTCCCGGCTCGTGCCCTTGTGGACATACCCAACCCGCTTCCCGCAGCCGAGGACCCATCGCTCGCCTCTTGGCGCCAACCTGCCACCGTGCCGGACCTGGCGCCTGCAATCGCCGCCTGGCGGGGCGCCTACGATAGTCAGTCATGACCGACTGGACTCCCGTGGATGGGTCGAGCCGCATCGTGGCCGAGGCCTACATCCCCGAAACCGAAACCATCCTCGTACGGTTCCCCACTGGCGTCGAATGGGCCTATTCAGCATGCCCGCCTGCGGTGTGGGAGGAGTTCACCGCGCCCGGCCAGTCCCGGGGTGAGTACATCGCACAAGTACTGGACGCCAAACCAAGGGGCCGCTGGAACGGATAGGTAGTCGGGGGTGCGTGCTTGCAGGACGGGCGGACCCTGATGCTGAGTGTGGTTGGTTGTCGCCGTTGACGAGGAACATCTGCACCGCGCCGCGATGCTGGACGTAGGCTCAACCAGCAGGTGAGCATTCGGGTTGAGGGGGCTAGGTGACCGGCGAACCGGATGGGAGAACATCCCACGTCGGGGATGCCCCACCTTTGACTTAGGTGCCTCCGGTGTCATTGCCGGGCCGCACGGATGGCGATGCGCTCGGACTGGTGGTGGGCACGGTGCCTGCGACGCCGTTGCGGTTTTCGGTGGGGCTGGCTCCGGGTCAGTATGCGCAGCTCGATGATCTGGTCGTCACGCTCCGGGAGCTGCCGGGCCAGGCTGTGGGGCTCGAATATTCGATTGGCTTAGTGACCTGCGCTTTGTCGTGAATGCTTGGGTGGTTATGCGGCGGTGAGGTACTCGCTGGTGAGGCCGCCGAGGACTTGTTTTCGGCGGATCTGGTGCCTGGCCAGGTCGATCTGCG
>OBLU010005611.1_pt1 | contig 11228 bp, 9 predicted proteins | sample 1518681 | NCBI WGS metagenome assembly OBLU01 (sample SAMEA3539304, study PRJEB22396) | soil metagenome | biome: tundra; feature: field; material: soil | place: USA | collected 2010-05 | depth 0.15 m
GTGTGTCCATCGAGAAGATCGCGCGCCAGATGCACCTCGGAGTTGGTACGGTAGTCGCCCCCCATTTCGGCTGAGATCAATGCTACAATTCCCGCTTCTGGCGTTACCGCGACTGGCTACGTGATCACAGAATTCCGCGCTGATGGGAAGGTATCAATTTGGCTGCCCCGGCTACGTTCTTCGCCCACTCCGCAGGTTCTGACGGCCAGTGGGAGACCATGGTGCAGCATCTGACATGGGTTGCCGACCTGGCCGCCAGGAACGGTCGATCGTTCGGAGCGGGAGATGAGTGCCAATTCGCCGGTATCCTCCACGATCTCGGCAAATATGGCACCCGCTTTCAAGCCCGCTTACGGGGTACCGAGAGCCATATCGACCACTGGTCTGCCGGCGCATTCGAAGCGGCCAGGGCGGGTCGGAACGGTTTTGCCGCCGCGCTCGCCATCCAGGGTCATCACATCGGCTTGCAGCGCGGCGACTGGGATTCCATGGCCGCCCTTCTGCGCATCGACAGTATCCTGAAACCCCATCCGCTGGATCGTAAGCTCTCCGACGACGACCACCAGGCGATCAAGAACCGCGCCCAGTCCGAAGGGTTTTCCTGGAACGCGCCCGCGGGGAGTTGCTTCGATTGGGAAATGCGGCGCCCGGACCCGGTGGGCCAGATGCTCGCCGTCCGCATGCTCTTCTCTGCCCTTGTCGACGCGGACTTCATCGCCACCGAACGCCATTTCCAGGGACTCGACACCTCGGGCCAGCGACGCGACACAGTCGCCTTGGATGCGCCCGCGGCTCACGCGTCGCTGCTATCGCATATCGCCCAACTGGCTGAGAAAAGCACTTCCGCTCGCGAGGCGAACGAGGTGCGCCGCGCTCTTCTGGAAACCTGTCTTCAGACGGGACGGGGGCCGCAAGGGCTCTTCACACTCAATGCGCCCACCGGCTCCGGCAAGACCCTGGCGATGCTTGCGTGGGCGCTGGAGCATTGCCGAATGCATCCTCAACTCACGCGAATCATCGTGGTTCTGCCGTACCTCACGATCATGGAGCAGACCGCCGGTGTGTACCGGGACAGCCTGAAGGAATGGCTGCCCGAAGACTTGCGATCGCGCGCCGTGCTGGAACATCATAGCCTGGCCTCCTGGAAATCGGTCCCACTTACCCGCCAAACGGACGACGATCAGGAGCGCTTTCTCGCCGAGAATTGGGACGCACCAATCGTCATCACCAGTACGGTCCAGTTCTTCGAGTCGCTCTTCGCCAACAGTCCTTCGGCGTGCCGCAAACTGCATCGCATCGCCAACAGCGTCATCCTGCTGGACGAGGTGCAAACGCTCAGGCCCTCGCTCATTTTGCCGACCCTGGGTGCGCTTTCCAGCCTGGTTCAGCGATTTCATTGTTCGGTGGTGCTCGCCACCGCCACACAACCGGCCTTTTCTCATTTGTCCCCGAAGGTGCAGGCGCTCGCCACGGCGGGTTACGCGGCTCAACCCATTGTCGCGGACCCGGCGCCTCTCTTTTCCCGGATGCGGCGCACCCACGTACATTGGCCGGCGAAAGGGGAGATCACCACCTGGGAGGCGGTCGCCAGCCGGATGATGGGTGGAGGGCAAGCGCTCTGCATCGTCAATCTGAAGCGCCATGCGCAATCGCTGTTTGACCTGCTCCGCCAAAGGCAGGCCGACGGCATCCTGCACCTTTCCACCTCGATGTGCCCCGGCCATCGCGACGCCGTTCTAAAGGAAACCCGCGCGAGGTTGGCCGGGGACCTACCGTGTTTGCTGGTTGCAACGCAGTGTGTCGAGGCAGGCGTCGATCTGGACTTTCCGATGGCCCTGCGGTCCTTTGGCCCGCTCGATTCCATTGCGCAGGCGGCGGGCCGCTGCAATCGGAATGGCAATCGCGAATCCGGCGATGTCTGGGTATTCCATCCCGACGACTCCGGCCGCATCTATCCCGACGGAACCTATGAGCAAGCCGCCATGGTCACCGCCGAACTGCTCGCACGGCGGGGCGGCAAGTTGGATATCGACGACCCAGCGGTGTTCGTCGAGTACTTCCAGTCACTCTACGATCTGAGCCATATCGAGTCGCGCAATGAAGACCTACGGGATGCCATAAAGGGACTGGACTTCCTTAAAGTCGCCGAACTCTACAGGATCATCGACCGGGACAACATCTCCATTGTGACGCCTTGGGATGTGGAGCAATTCACGAAGCTGGCCGCCGAGGTTCGTGCCGGAGGCCTCACCAGATCGTGGATTCAGCGCGTTCGGAGCCTGACGGTAAGTGCTTTTCGTCCGCGGCTGGGTTCTTCGGATTGGACCCACTTAGAGCCGGTCCCTATCGGTCGGGGCAAAATTGCCGTAGACTGGTTCTTATTGAAGGATCCCCGTAACTACGATGGCTCCGTGGGGCTTCGGTTTCAAGAGGGCCTTGCCTTCATAGAAGGATGATTCGATCAAACGATGACTCCGGAAACACACGTCCTTGAAGTGTGGGGCGACTTTGCATGCTTCACACGTCCCGAACTCAAAGTCGAGCGCTTCAGCTACCCAATAATCACTCCGTCTGCCGCGCGGGGCGTCTTCGATGCCATCTACTGCAAACCGGTTGAGTTTCGCTGGCAGATCACACTGGTCGAGGTACTCAAGCCGGTCCAATACATCGCTCTGCGGCGCAACGAGATGAAAGGCACGATCACGGAAACGACCGTGCTCAAGTGGGCGAGAGGCACCATTCCGGTCACGCCGGTGTGGGCGGATGGCGACGAAGAAGGCACGGGCCGGACGCAGCGCCAGACCATGGCGCTGAAGGATGTCCGCTATCGCCTTCACGCGCAGATGGTGCCTTGGCAGGCTTCACTATCAGGAAAGATCAACGGAGAGTTTCGACGTCGCGCGAACGCCGGGAAGTGTTTCGCGCAGCCCAGTTTTGGCCTCCGCGAATTCCCGGCGTATTTTGAGCTGGTGAATGACGCTTCCGCGCCCGCGGCACCGGTTTCCTGGGATGCCGATCTGGGGTGGGTGCTGTACGACGTCTTTGACCTTTCGCGCCTGGGGGCCAGTGACTCTGCTCCAAGTGTGAGCATCTTCCGTGCCGTGGTTCAGAAGGGCAGGATGGTGGTACCCGATTTTTCGTCGCCGGAGGTACGGAGAGTGGAGGCGGCCACCAAATGATCCGCCTTCTCGCCGAATATTGCCGCCGAGAGAAACTCGCTCCTGAACCGGGCTTCGGGCCGAAATACCTGCGGTGGGCGATCTGCTGTGGCGCCGACGGCCGGTACACGGGCATGGTTCCTTTATGCGAGGTTGGCGCGAAGCGCGGACAGGAGTTCATTCGCTGCCCGGAGATCAGTCGTGTCGACGCGTTTGCCGGGGGCGTTACTCGCAGCTCATTTCTTGCAGATCGGGCTGAGGTCGTGCTGCTCCTGTCTAAGGAACCTAGCGACCCTAAGCTGATCAAGAAGCACGATTTTTTTCTAGATATGTTGCGGCAAGCGTCGTCGGCCCTACCTGATCTTGGTGCGGCTGCCGATCTGCTCTCTTCCCCCGCATCGCTGGCTGATATTCGTGCCGATTGCGCGAAACAGAAGGTCAAGCCAGGCGATGTCGTGACATTGTGCATTGAAGGTGAGCTTCCGCTGAATGGGGACGGCTGGCACGATTGGTGGCGAAAGTACCGGCTCGGCTTTTCAACGCAAAACTCCAAGACCGCGTCTGCGCGTAAGGTTGCGGGAGGGCCTTTGCAGCACTGCTTTGTCACGGGTGAGCTCGCCTTGCCGGAGCGAATTCATCTCCCAATCATCGGCCTCGGAGACGTTGGTGGTAACCGGATGGGCGGCGATGTTCTAATCGGCTTCGATAAGGAAGCATTTAACTCCTTCGGCTTCGAGAGAGGCAGGAATGCGCCCGTATCAAGAGACGGTGCGGTCGCATACCGCGCCGGCTTGAACAAACTCCTGGAAACCAGTGTTCGGGCCGGCAATTCGCGGGTCGCGTTCTGGTTCAAAGATCGCGTGGACGATGCGGAGAATCCGCTCTTGGCGCTGCTCGGCGCGCGGTCGCAAGGCGATAATCTGGCGGCCCGGCAGCGCGCGATTGATTTCCTGCGGAGCATACACACCGGGCGGGTTCGTCCGCTGGAAGGCAACCGCTACTACGCCTTGACGCTGTCGGGTGCGGGAGGCCGCGTTATGGTGCGGGACTGGATGGAGGGCAGCTTCGAATCGCTTGCGTCGGCGATTGCGGACTGGTTTGCCGATCTGCAAATTACAACTCTCGACGGAGACTCCTGCGCTCCGCCGCCGTCGCTGGGCCACCTCAGCGACGATTGCCTTTCGCTTCGCAGCCAACGGGCGACGGACCGAAAGCAGACCGACGACGAGCGGCGGCGGTTAAGCCAGCCACTTTTCCGCGCCGCGTTGACAGGGGTCCGTTTGTCCGATGTGTTACCGCTTCGCATCCTCGCCTACCTGCGCTCGGAATTGCCCTCCATGGAGCGACAGCATGAAAATGACCCCCTTCGAGCGAATCGCTTCGCCGTCCTGCGCGCCTACCTAGTCCGCTACTTTCGTAAAGGAGGAGATCTTTCTATGTGCAATGCAATTACACCGGCTTTGAATCCGGACCTGCCCAGCGTCGCGTATCACTGCGGCCGCGTTCTCGCGATCCTGGCTGCTTTGCAGAAACGTGCGCTCGGCGCAGTTGGCGCCGGAGTGATCCAGCGCTACTACGCGTCCGCCAGCACCAACCCCGGCCTAGTCTTCGGGCGGCTCATCAAGAGCGCCCAATATCACATTGACAAGCTTGGGCCGGACAAGTCCGGTTATCTCGAATCTCTCCTTGCCCAGACGATGACGTGCGTCTCGCCGAAGGGCTTTCCTCAGGTGCTATCCCTACAGGAGCAAGGACTGTTCGGTCTTGGGTATTACCACCAAATCGCCGATCTGCGGAAGAAGCGCGCCGTCACGGACGATCCCGACACGCCTCAAGAGGAGACTGCATCTGATGAGCCAGCCAATCAAGAACCGCTATGAATTCATCTTTGTTTTCGATTGCGAAAACGGCAATCCCAACGGCGATCCCGACATGGGCAACGCCCCGCGCATCGACCCCCAGGACCTGCACGGGCTGGTCTCGGATGTGGCGTTCAAGCGGCGTATCCGCAACTACGTTCAGATCGCCATGGGGAATGCGTCGCCCTGGTCCATTCTGGTGGAGCATGCCACCAACCTGAACACGAAAATTGCCATCGCCCACGAGAAAACTAACGGCATGCCAGAGTACGACGTCAAGAAGAAGAAATGGGTGCCGGGCACGCAGAAGGTGTCCGACGCCGCGGATTGGCTATGCGCCAACTTTTACGATGTCCGCACCTTCGGTGCGGTGCTTTCCACAGGGCCGAATGCAGGGCAGGTCCGCGGTGCGGTCCAACTGAGCTTCGGACGGTCTGTTGACCCGATTCTCCCGATGGACATCGCGATCACGCGCATGGCCGTTACCGACAACTCCATCAAGGGCGAGAAGGTCGGCTCGGCGGACTTCGCCAAGTGGGAGAGGGAGCAACCGGAAGACGAACTGCGCACGATGGGACGCAAGAGTCTCATCCCGTATGGGCTGTACGTCGGCAAGGGATTCATCAGCGCCAACCTCGCGCAAAAAGTGGGTTTCAGTGAAGACGATCTCAAGGTGCTCTTCCAGGCAATCCTCAACATGTACGAGCATGATCGCTCCGCCAGCAAGGGCATCATGACCGTGCATCCGGACCACTCGTTCGTTTTCAGGCACGTGGGCAACGATACCGATTTGGAGCAGCGCCAGCGGCAAGCTATGCTGGGTTGCACCCATGCCCATAAGCTCTTCGATCTGGTGACTTCGCGGATCAGCCGCAAGGCGGAATGCGAAGCAGGACGGCGCATCTCCGACTACCAACTGCCGGTGCTGGATGACCTCAAACCGCATGTCCCCAGCGGAGTAGAGGTTCATCGAATGGCCGATCTGGCTTGAGCGACCGATCATGTTCGATGAAGAAGACCTACTTCCGATTTCCGCGCTACAACATTTTGTGTTCTGTCCGCGGCGGTGCGCCTTGGTTCATATCGAACAAGTTTGGATGGAGAATCAGCTCACCGTGGAGGGCGATATCCTGCACGAGCGCGTCGACGAAGTGGGCCGTGAATCGCGGGCAACGCTGATCGTCAGCCATGGTGTCGGGATACGCTCTCTCGGTCTTGGTGTCACCGGCAAGGTGGATGTTGTGGAATTCCGGTTGAGCACGGATGCCCCGGGCGGCTGCACTCTGGCTGGGAAACAAGGCCGTTGGACGCCTTACCCGATCGAGTACAAGCGGGGCTCGCCGCGGCGCGGCTTTGGAGACGACATACAGGTCTGCGCGCAGGCTCTGTGCCTGGAGGAAATGCTGGCATGCGCGGTTCCGGCCGGCGCCATCTATTACGCCTCGACAAGGAAGCGGCGGGAAATCGCCTTTGACGCAGGGTTGCGGGAGCACACCACCACTGCGATTGCCGGGTTGCGGTGCTTCATCACGGCGGGCGTTGTCCCGCCGCCCGTGTACGAGAAGAAGTGCGATACCTGCTCGCTGTTCGACCTGTGCCAGCCCAAGGTCCCGGCTTCAGGCGACTACGTGAGCCGCTATCTGGAAGGGATCTGACGCATGCGAGCGTTGCTCAACACCCTCTATATCACGACGCAGGGCGCGTATCTCAAGAAAGATGGCGAGACCGTGCTGGTGAGCGTGGAGCACGAGACGCGTCTGCGCGTGCCCATCCATACGCTCTCCGGCATCGTGTGTTTTGGAAACGTGGGCTGTAGTCCGCCACTGATGGGCTTCTGCGCGGAGCGCCAGATCGGGCTCTCGTTTCTCTCCGAGCATGGCCGTTTTCTGGCGCGAGTGGAGGGTGAAACGAAGGGGAATGTGCTGCTTCGGCGGGAGCAGTACCGAATGGCCGATTCGGAAACCGCGTCAACGGAAATGGCGCGCAGCTTTCTGATGGGCAAGCTGGCCAACGCCCGCCACGTCCTCATGAGGGGTAGCCGGGAGCGCTCCGATGCAACGCAATCCGAGGCGCTAGACCAAGCTGCCACTTATCTTGCAGGGCAAATGAAGCAGCTAGAGACGAAGGATGGATTGGAAGGCCTTCGTGGGGTGGAAGGAGATGCGGCCCGAACCTATTTCGAGGTCTTCCGGTACCTGATTCTGAGCGATGAGCCCGCCTTTGCGTTCCGGCACCGGAGCCGCCGCCCACCACTGGACCCTGTCAACGCTCTTCTATCATTCCTCTACACGCTGCTTACCCACGATGTTCGCGGCGCGCTGGAATCCGTGGGGCTGGATAGTTTCGTCGGCTTTCTCCACCGCGACCGGCCGGGGAGAGCCGGTCTGGCCTTGGACCTGATGGAGGAGTTGCGTCCGTTTGTCGCGGATCGGCTGGCCCTGAGCCTCATCAATCGAAAACAAGTTCGGGAGGAGCACTTCCGCTACGGGGAGACGGGAGCTGTCTACCTGAACGATGAGGGCCGAAAGGCGGTGTTGACGGCCTACCAGGCGAAGAAACAGGAAGAGATCTCCCACCCATTCCTGGGCGAGAAGATCGCGGTCGGATTACTCCCGTTTGTGCAAGCGGTCTTGCTGGCCCGGACGATACGAAAGGACCTCAGCACGTACCCGCCCTTCCTCCCGAGGTGAACCTTGACTCTGATCGTGGTGGCCTATGACGTAAATACGGAATCCCTGGAAGGCCGGCGCCGCCTACGCCGGGTAGCGGAGTGTTGTGAGGATTACGGACAGCGTGTCCAGAACTCTGTCTTCGAATGCTTCGTGGACGCGGCCCAATGGGCAAAGCTTCGGCGGCGCCTTCTTGACGAGGTCGATCTCAAGACCGACAGCCTGCGCTTCTATTTTCTTGGGAAGAATTGGAAGAACCACGTCGAGCACGCTGGAGCGAAGCCGAGCTATGATCCTGCCGGGCCACTGATTTTGTAGGTGGCGCGAACCCCAGGTCTTCAGCCGATGTCAGGGACGTTCGCGCGATGCGTAACCGGCGCATTGCCAGTCATATCGGTGGGCTTCCGGCGCGTTAGCGTGAATGGAGCCGGCGCTCCCCTCGCTGGTTCGCGAAATCAGGCCAGTTGCACCTTTGGATTCAGAGCGTTACCCTTGCTGCAGTCGCCCCCCGCGCGGGGGGCGTGGATTGAAACGAGGATAGTCGTTGCGTGGAAGGCGTTGGTTCCAGGTCGCCCCCCGCGCGGGGGGCGTGGATTGAAACCTTGATCTGTCCCTCATACTCGATCCAGTACGGGGTCGCCCCCCGCGCGGGGGGCGTGGATTGAAACACGTCCTGGTTTCCGCTCGCTACCGACGCCACGAGTCGCCCCCCGCGCGGGGGGCGTGGATTGAAACTGTTATTGCTACCGGAGTACTTGCCGCGAAATCCGTCGCCCCCCGCGCGGGGGGCGTGGATTGAAACATCTGATATACGACTACAACGCACTCGCGGAACTGTCGCCCCCCGCGCGGGGGGCGTGGATTGAAACCTGATGGGTCTACGCTGGTGGCCAGCATTACCGGTCGCCCCCCGCGCGGGGGGCGTGGATTGAAACTTCGTCAAGTTTGTGCACCACGAATTCATCATGTCGCCCCCCGCGCGGGGGGCGTGGATTGAAACTCTCAAGCGGGGCAGTTTATTACGCCTTCATCTGTCGCCCCCCGCGCGGGGGGCGTGGATTGAAACAACTCGGGAAAGCGTTTCTTCCTGACGGCCATCCTGTCGCCCCCCGCGCGGGGGGCGTGGATTGAAACGTACTTGGGTTGCTGGCAACCGCTGTGGTCCTCACGTCGCCCCCCGCGCGGGGGGCGTGGATTGAAACTGTAACGGCACTGGAACCAGCATCACGGTTCCGGGTCGCCCCCCGCGCGGGGGGCGTGGATTGAAACCAGTAGTAGGACTCGCCGACGCTGCGCGGAGCGAGTCGCCCCCCGCGCGGGGGGCGTGGATTGAAACCCTACACGCCCGTAGCCCCCGTACACGGCGGTACGTCGCCCCCCGCGCGGGGGGCGTGGATTGAAACAAGGTCAGGGTGAATGCTCCCGTGCATTCCACCGTCGCCCCCCGCGCGGGGGGCGTGGATTGAAACCGCATCTGTTCGTCCCAGACTAGCGGGCTACCAGGTCGCCCCCCGCGCGGGGGGCGTGGATTGAAACCGAACGACCACCGGGGATCTTCTATCCCGTGGGAAGGTCGCCCCCCGCGCGGGGGGCGTGGATTGAAACATCATAGGAATTTGCTCCTGGAGGTCAGCTCCACGTCGCCCCCCGCGCGGGGGGCGTGGATTGAAACCGGTGCGGTTCTGCTGAATCGTCAGGCCACGCCGTCGCCCCCCGCGCGGGGGGCGTGGATTGAAACTTTCAGGACCTGGATCTCCGCGTGGGCGCGCAAGTCGCCCCCCGCGCGGGGGGCGTGGATTGAAACTCGTACCAGAACGGCGTGGCGTCGGTCACCGTGCGTCGCCCCCCGCGCGGGGGGCGTGGATTGAAACAAGTCGTAAGTATCTCGTACAGCCGGGACGCCGAGGTCGCCCCCCGCGCGGGGGGCGTGGATTGAAACTTATCGAATACGTGCGCCGCCCATTCGATCTGCGTCGCCCCCCGCGCGGGGGGCGTGGATTGAAACTTCCGCATTGGGTGGAGGCTCGACGTGGACGTAGTCGCCCCCCGCGCGGGGGGCGTGGATTGAAACGCGTCTATCGTTGCCCTGCGCGGCGAAACGCTCGTCGCCCCCCGCGCGGGGGGCGTGGATTGAAACTTTGTTGGGCGGGGCGCCCGCGCCGCTGACGTTGTCGCCCCCCGCGCGGGGGGCGTGGATTGAAACATCGCTGCCCAGCCATTTGTCGAAACAGCCGCTCGTCGCCCCCCGCGCGGGGGGCGTGGATTGAAACTTACGATAGCGCGTATCGTCGCCATCGGCCAGCCCGTCGCCCCCCGCGCGGGGGGCGTGGATTGAAACTTCTCGCTGGAGATGAGTGCGGAGTCTCTGGTGTCGCCCCCCGCGCGGGGGGCGTGGATTGAAACTTGTATTCAAGCTGCCTTCGGAACTCACCGAGGGTCGCCCCCCGCGCGGGGGGCGTGGATTGAAACTCATCGTGGCTGGGAGTGGACCCGAATACCCCGGTCGCCCCCCGCGCGGGGGGCGTGGATTGAAACATCGTGTTGTACGTGCTCGACTGCAGCTGCATGGTCGCCCCCCGCGCGGGGGGCGTGGATTGAAACATTGGATCTCCTCGGCGATCTCCTGCATTCGTTGTCGCCCCCTGTTATCGGCCGTGAGAATCGGCGCGAGATTACGGCGGCTGAGTTGGGCGCGCTGCTTTCGGGCATCGTTCTGAGCCAGGCAAAGCGTCGGAAGCGATACTAGAGAAGTATCGCCGCAGCCGCATAAACATTGCCGTTTCGCTCATTTTCCGCTGGCGTCAAAGAACATTTCAGGCGATAATGTTTTCAAGTGCCGAATCGACCGTAAACAACTGCCGGACAGCACGGATTGTTCTGCAACAGATGGTGCTCGATCTGATTGCGCAGCTGGATGCCTCCGAAGCGCGCCGGAATCAAGACGGAGCCAGGACGGAATTGCTGTTGAACAGCCACGAGTCGGGCCAAAGCGAGGCGCGCATAGCTTGGAGGTATCTCTATACCGCCACGATTTCGGGCTCAAACTGCCGAGCGTCTCAACCATTGCGGGCCAAACCGTATTGCTTGGCCATTCTCAGCCCGAGTGCTTGCACAACCAATCAGAATGCGGGCAATTCAGTCGCCCATGGCGAATCGAAGAACTCTACTGAGCTGAGGCAAAGAAAGGCTCCTGAAGTTGGCCGCGCGGTTGCGACTGCACGAAGAGGGGCCAACATTCTCGGAATTTCCTGGCGCAAGATTGCTGGCGGAGTTGATCAATTCCGGGCAAGGCTTTGGCGCGCCAAGGAGTCCTTTTGAGGAGGCAATCCTGAACGATCCGAACCCTTCCGCGGGTAAGGCGAACGCCATCGTGAGAAGGTTGCTTTCAATCATATTGCCGGCGGCCGGGAAACGCGAAAAGAGTCCTCGACGCCGGCATAGTTGCCTTGCCGCGGCACCCCGTTCCGTGCTTTTCCGCGCCGTTTTTCCGGGAAACGTGAAAGAGGTCAGGGCAGCGGCTGGGGGCAAGCGCGGCGGCACGC
>OBLU010005614.1_pt1 | contig 11224 bp, 6 predicted proteins | sample 1518681 | NCBI WGS metagenome assembly OBLU01 (sample SAMEA3539304, study PRJEB22396) | soil metagenome | biome: tundra; feature: field; material: soil | place: USA | collected 2010-05 | depth 0.15 m
TCGACGTCGCCCGCCCGGTGCTGTTCGGCGTCAAAGTGGGCGGCGCGGTGGCGCTTATTAACGCCGCCGGTGTGTGGGTGTATCCGCGCGGCGGGGCTTCAGGGGCGACGCGAGCCGGCTTTCAGCCGGCTGCGGGCAAGATTGGCCGGCCCGCAGAGCGGCATAGCCGCAACCAAGAGGCGGGCTATTGAAGTGATGAAATGCCCCCGGGTGGAAATCGCTCCCTTACGGTCGTGGCTCTGATCGGAAGAGATCAGCTCGCGGCTTGGATCCGCCTTGCCAGCAGTTCTATGGTCAGGATCCGGCCGAAACGACGTGATCCGGCGAAGTGGTCGTCCCGAGATTGACGAAGCAAACCCTCCAACGCGCCGAAGTTATAGAGACTGGCGCTGGCCATCGTCTTGGGATCGAGCATCTCTCCCATCTCCTCAATCGACCAAAGCCCCTTGATTGGATTGACGGATACCTGCGGCTGCGGGCGCCCCGGCAGGAAGTGGCGCAAACGCTTGGTCGCCGCGAAGGACAGTTCCTGTGCTAACGGCCAGAAGAGGTGCGCGGTGCGCGGGCGCAATGGCAAAGCGGGGTAGCCTTGCGTAAGCGGAATGGCCGCCAGTTTCGGATCGAGATACTCGATCAGCCGCCGCGTCATGCGGTGCCGGACCCGCATCGATGGTGGCGCCGATAAAGCCATCTCCATGGGACGGCGCCACATGAATGGCGCAGTGCAGCTCCACACCCGGCTTGTCGCGCTCGCAATCCGTCCCTGCCAGCGCTGCATCCGTAGTGTGAGGTACACATTGTCCAGCTTTGCCGTATTCGGATGCCGCTCCAGACCGGCGTTGGCCCGATGGATGATGCCGGCAAAATGGTCCCGCAGATCATCGTCGAATCGATGCGCCAGCAAACCGGACATCTCGCCTTCAAACGCGAATCGGCCCGCCGCCACACGGCGATCGTTGAAGTGGCCTTTCCAGCCGATAAACGGGAATAGCAGTTCCCACCAATAACCCTTGGCAATCTCGCCATTGGATCCGTTCAGACTGATATCGAACTCCCCGGCCAACTGGCTGTGTACGTCGAGCACCCGGTTGTAGAACAGGACTTCATATTCGCCGTCTGTAAACGCAAGCGCATCTTTCGCCGCCTCCCAGACCCGCCGCGGCGTGTCCAGGCTCGACAACTGTTGGCGGAGATTCAGCCCGAATTCGGCGGCAATGCGCTTGGCCACCAGCACATCCGGCAGGGCGTCCACCCCATTGACCACAGTCTCAAAACTCTTGCCGGACCGCAGCACCGCGCCCAAAATGGCGCGCGAATCGAACCCCCCGGTCAGATCCATTACCGGGCGGTTGAAATTTCGCCCGATGGTAGTGACAACCTCTTCCAGGGCATCCGCCAGCCGCGGCACATCGCCCCGAAACGGAGCGGCGTCGTACATAGCGAGGCCCACCTCCCAGTATTTCGTCTGCGACTTCAGCCGCCCATCCTGAAACCGGAACAGGCTGGCCGGCGGCAGTTTTTCGATGCCTTGGAACAACGTGCGTTTCTCGTAAATGGTGCCGACCGAAAGGAATTCCCGGCATCCCACCGGATCCCAAGCGGGCTTCGCCAGGGCGGCGACGACCATCGAGGAGGTGGAGACTACCAGGCACGAATCGACCGTGGCCATATACACGTGCAAGCTGCCTAGCCGGTCGGTGATCAGGCAGAACTCTTCCTTGGCCGCATCCCCAAAAGCGATGGCAAAGAGTCCATCGATTCCGGCCAGATCGCGATCTTGCGAATGGGGCGCAAGTGGTGTGCCGCACAAGCGCGCGAGCGCCTCGGAGCCGGTGGTTTGGTCGTAGAACCACGTCCCCGCACCGCAAATCCACCGCTTTGGGTGGGTCCCCCACACAATGCCGGTCGCCGGGCCGAAGCGCTTGGGGAATTTGGCCACTGCCGTGCCGCCGCAACGGACTTCCTCAGTGGGAGTAAGGCCGGCGAGTTCCTGAAAGTAGCGGATCCCCGTGCGGAAGAGGTCCTGACGGATACGGGCGTCTCTGCCCTCCTGTATGATCAGCAGTTGTCCCATGCCAGGCGACCGGTTAGACCACGGAGGAACTGCCCTCCATACGGCCAGCCGCCTGCAGAGCGGACGGCTCCCCACCGTTCCGATGACGCGCATCCCAACAGGCCAGCATCAGCAGGCTCCAAAGCTTGCGGTCGTGGTTATGCAGTCCGGACTGGTGCGCCTTCCACAGGCGATCGACCTCGCCGAGCGAGAGGTATTGTCCCATGGACTCGCGCATCACGCGCGATTGGAACGTGTCGGCCAAACTCGTGCGGAACCATTCGGCCAGGGGTACCTGAAAGCCCATTTTGGGCCGGGAGATCACTTGCGGAGCGACATACGGGCTCATCGCCTTCTTGAAAATGTACTTTCCCACGCTCCCGCGGACTTTGAATCCGGGAGGCAGGCGGAAAGCCGCTTCTGCGATGCGATGGTCCAACCACGGCGACCGCGCTTCCAGCGAATATGCCATAGTGGCCCTGTCGGCCTTCACCAGGATGTCTCCCGGAAGGTACGTTTCAAGGTCCACCGCTTGCATTTGCTGTAGCGGGTGAAGGTGAGACACCGACTCGAAGCGCTTCCGGAAGCCCTCTCGCGGCGAATACCCGTCCAATCCCCTTCGCAGCGCGGGCGAGAGCACCGCATCCAATGCTTCATCCCGGAACGTGGACATCGAGGTGAAAAACGCGTCACCCATTTCCTGGGACATCGTGGTAAGGAGCATCTTAGCCCGGAAAACGCGTGGCAAGTAATCGAATTTCGGGTAGTATCGCGCTCCCAACCGAAAAACCGACTGCCGGAACCACTTCGGGAACTTCTCCCGCACTTTGGCTTCAAACAGCCCGAAAGAGTACCGCCGGTACCCGCAGAAAAGCTCGTCGGCTCCGTCGCCGCACAGCGCCACCGTCACGTGCTGTCGCGTCATGCGCGAAAGGTAGAGCATGGGGATCGCCGAGGAGTCCGCGAACGGCTCATCGTAGTGCTCCACGAGTTTATCGAGCATCTCGTGGATCGAGGGCGAAACCACCTGCTCGTGGTGATCCGTCCGGTAGCGGCGAACCGCCAGATGAGCATAGTCCAGCTCATCGAACCGCTTGCTGGTAAAGCCGATGGAAAACGTCTTGACGCGCTCCGGAGCGTGCTGCGCCATGAAAGCGACTATCGCACTGGAATCCACCCCACCGCTGAGGAACGCCCCCAACGGGACATCGCTGATCAGGCGCATTTCCACCGCGCTCGCCGCCAGCGACCGGATCTCCTCCACCGCATCGTCGAAGTGTGCCGCCTCCATCGAGAAGGCCGGAGCCCAATACCGCCGCAACCGCTCCTTCGACCAGCTCACGGTGAGTGAATGTCCCGGACCTAATTTGAAAACATCCTCATAGATCGTTTGCGGATCGGGAATGTAGGAAAGGCTCAGAAAATCGGCTACGCTCTGCGCGTTTACCCTCCGGTCGAATTTCGGCAGCGCCGTTAACGCCTTCAATTCCGACGCGAAACAGAAACGGATTCCGGGGATAGCGAACGAGTAGTACAGCGGCTTCTTCCCGAATCGGTCACGGGCCAGGAACATCTCATTGTTCCGTCCGTCCCAGATGGCGAACGCAAACATCCCGTTCAGGTATTCCGGAAGCCGTTCGCCCACTTCTTCGTACAGGTGGACCAGCACTTCGGTGTCGCTCTGTGTGACAAAGCGGTGCCGGGATTCGAGGTCTTTACGCAGCTCGCGGTAGTTGTAGATCTCGCCGTTGAAAACCACCTGGATGCGGCCGTCTTCATTTCCCAGCGGCTGGCTTCCACCGCTCAGGTCGATGATACTCAGCCGGCGGTGCCCCAGCGCCACACGGTCGTCACAGAAGTAGCCCGCCGCATCCGGGCCGCGGTGCACCAACCGGTTGCACATCTCTTCCAGGCGCAGGAGGTTGGGTGCATTTCCGTAATGGGGTATATATCCGGCTATCCCACACATGCAAGAAGAGCCAAGTCTTCTGTTGTATTATAGCCTCTCCACCGGTTTTACGCGCTTCGTGGTTCGAGCCGGCCTGGCGGGCGCTTCACCCACTTTGCAGCACCATCTGCTTCGCCCACTTCCGGTAGTTTCCGCCGCCCCGACGGCACGAGACCATCGCACCCCGCAAACGGCCCAACTCGGACGGGGTACCCACTCTCGGAATGAGGTGCGGATCGGCGAAGTTGTCGACGGGGGCGTTGACCGTGCTGAAACCTAACTGGTACGTGGCCTTTACCAACTCGTAGGCCGTCTTCGAGATATCGCGCTTCGTTCCATGCGGATAGGAGAAGTACCGGCACTCGCCCACATGTTCGACGATCAGTCTCTTGCTGGTTTCAATCTGGCGCCGGATTTCCTGGCGGTCTTGAAGCTTGTGCAAAATTGCGTGGGAGTGGCAATGGGACCCAATGGTCACGCCTTGTGCATGCAGCGCGCGCACGTCATCCCAGGTCATTACCGCGTCGGTGGAAAACATCTCGTTCAACTCCGACCATCGACTGTCTGGAATGTGCGCTCTCAGTTCGGCCAGCACAACTTTCAGTTTCATTTCGGACAGGTCCCGCATCTTATCGCCTATCAGTTCGATTGCCATCAGCCGCTCTTCAGAGGTGGGGATGTGAAGCTGGAGATTGAGGCTCGGTATCGTCAGCGCATCCATCTCCGTACACCAGATGGAAGCGCGCATCTGGTAGCCCGGATATCTCCATCCATTCTCCACCTGCTCCGTGCTGATGAAAACCGTGAAGGGCAAACCGTACGATTTTAACAGTGGCGCTACTACTGTCAGGTTGTTCTTAAATCCGTCGTCGAAGGTCAGGACCACCTGGGACGAGTGCAGCCGCCGCTTCCGCAGGGCTTCGCAAAACTCATCCATCGAGATGATGGTATGGTGCTTATGAAAGTACTGGATCTGTTCCTCGAATTCATTGACCGGCATGTGCAGCGCTTGCACGACAGGATCGAAAACACGCTCGGCTACCCCGTGGTAGTAGAGCACCATCGCACCGTTTTTTCGCTGCAGAATCCGGTTTCCTGCAAGCGTCAGAATGAACTGCTTAAAGCGACGAGGCATACGTTTGCCGCCGTGGCGCAAGGCAGCAAGTTATCCTGGAAATTATAGCACCCATTCGGTTTTCTGCGTTCAACCAGCGTGTGGATACCAATTAGAAAGTCAACCAGCACCGCACCATGACCTCGCGGGGTATCCTAAGAAAGGAGTAAGCAGGCATGATCACTGAGGCCTTCTGGTGGCTCTACGTTCGGCGAAACGGGTTGGAGGTGGCGTGGCGGGAATTGGATAGATTTGAAATGCTCTCTCCCGTCGAATCGCGGCGTGAGCTGGGCCGGAGACTATTAGCCCAGCTCCACTACTTCGGCAACCGCGCCGATGCTCTGCCGGAATGGCGTGAGGCCGCTTCCATCCAGGACGTCGAAGAGCTTTGGCGGGTGTGGCCTTCGCTCCCCATCCTCACCAAGAACGACCTGGTCACCCGATTCCATCCACGGGAAATGGCTCCTCGCTTTGGTCTGAAGGGGAAAATCAGCTCCAGCGGCGGCTCTACTGGCGAACCGACTTTTTTCTTCCACGATCAACCCATGATCGACGTGAGCGTGGCCACCTCTGTTTACTGCTGGCGGCGGATGGGCTGGCGCCCCGGCATGACCATGATTTGCGTCTGGGGATCCGATCGGGATATTGGCAAGATACAGCAGTCGCAAAGCCGTTGGCTGGCCTCGGCGCGAAATGAAGTGATCATACCCGGTTACGAGATCAACGACGCTACCGTGGACCGCGTCCTGGAGGAGATCCGAAGGCGTCGCCAAGTGGCGATCTACGGTTTCACCAGCCTGCTGGAGGCTGTGGCGCAGCGCGTGGCGGAGCGTCGAGCCGCGCCACCCTCGGGAAGGGTCCACACCGCTTGGAACGGCGGAGAGATGCTGTTTGAATCGCAGTCCGAAATCTTCCGCCGGGCCTTCGGAGTCCCGATTCTCAACTGCTATGGAGGCCGGGAATTGTCCGTAATGGCGTATCAGCCGATGAATTCCGCGAAACTACACCTGCTGCGGCCTTTTCTGTTTGCCGAAATCGTCGGTGAGGATGGGCGGCCGGCGGCGCCCGGCGAGAGCGGCCGCCTGCTCTGGACCAGCACCGTTTGCAAGGGGACCCCGTTCCTGCGATATGAAGTAGGGGATCTCGCTGCATATGCCGCCAAGGACCAGGACGAATCCGGTATCCGCGCCTTGGAGCAGATCCATGGCCGCATCGCCGGCCTCCTGCGCCTGCCTGGCGGAAAGACCATCAATTGCCTTTATTGGAACCATCTATTCAAAGAGTGTCCTGAAGTGAAGCAGTTCCAGGTGGCCGTCCGGGGCGAAAGAGAGTTGTATATCCGTCTGCGCGGGACGCGTTTTTCCGCAGACCGGGAGGCCAGTGTGCTCCGTCTGATCCAGGATTTCACCGGGATGCCGGCCTCCATCGCCTGGGTGGATCGCATCCCGCTGACCCCTCAGGGCAAGCTCGTGCAGGTAGTCCATGAGTAGCAGGCAGGCTCGCGCGTGAAACCGGCCAGGTGGGTATTGGCTGCGGCGCTGGCGACGGGGCTACACGCGCAAGCGGTCCGCCCCTGGAGAGGTTGGGATCGATACCAGGTCATCATGTGGAGCGCCGGCGAATTTCCCGGCCCCTCCACATTCCCCATCTGGATCCAGCGCCTGAAGGAGCTTGGATTTACCGCCGAACAGTGTCCCGCCAGCGATGACTCCCGCCTTTGGCCCGACCGCGGTTTCGGCTTTTATGTGGACAGCATGATTCCGGAGCTGGGGTTCCATTCCGCGCGGGCCGCTCTCTATAAGAGCGATTGGCAGGGCTACACCACCACCCGCGACAAGAAATTCCTCTCCCGCAGTCCTTCCTTCGAGGATCCGGCTTTCTGGGTACAGGCGAAGCAGAGAGTGCAGTCCATTGTGAGCCGGCACGCGGCTAACAAGCCGCTGCTCTATAATCTGCGCGATGAGCCCTCCCTCGGCTCGTTTACCTCACCCATGGACTACTCCTTCAGCCCGTCAACTCTCGGCGCCTTTCGGCAGTGGCTACAGGCCCAGTATGGTACCCTCGCCGGCCTGAACCGGGAATGGGAAACTTCCTTTGCGCGCTGGGACGACGTCACCCCGCTCACCACCTTTGAGATCAAAGACCGCGAACGCCTGCAACTTAGCCGGAACCAGCGCGAGAACTATGCGCCATGGGCCGATCATCGCGCTTTCATGGATATCAGTTTTACCGGCGCCATCGACCGCTTGCGCTCCCTGGTTCACCAGTTCGACCCGGACACGCCGGTTGGCATAGCCGGATCGCAAATGCCCAGCGCTTGGGGCGGATATGACCTGTGGCGGCTGAGCCGGGCGGTCGACTGGTTGGAGCCATATGATGTCGGTGGCAGCCGCAAAATCCTCGCATCGTTCTTGCCGCCCGGTGCTCCCCTGCTCGCCACCGTTTTCGGAAGTGATATTGCCCGAATCCGGCGCCAACTCTGGCGGGTGGCTCTGTACCAGGACCGCGGAGCGATCGTGTGGGACGATGCGGACAGCCGATGCATCCGCAAGGACGTCCCCGCCATGCCGGTTACGCCGCGCGGCATGGATCTGGCGCCGCTGTTCGCCGAACTGAAAACCGTCGCCCCAAAACTTTTCGTCCTGCGCCCGGAGCGCGACCGCATCGCCATTCATTACTCGCAGGCCAGCATTCGCGCGCACTGGATGCTCGACTCGCGCGAGGACGGCGACACCTGGTACCGCCGCCTGGCATCCTACGAGCAAACCCACTCCGGGCTGGCCCGGGTGCGCGACAGCTTTGCCCGTATCCTCGAAGATCTCGGACTCGACTACGATTTCGTCTCGTATGAGCAGGTGGAGAACGACGCTCTGATTCAGCAGGGATATAAGGTGCTGATACTGCCCCAGTCGATTGCCATGTCGGCGCGGGAATGCCGGCGTATCGAAGCATTTGTGCGGGCCGGAGGCACCGTGATCGCGGACAATTTGACCGCCGCCATGGACGAGCACTGCCGCAGACTGGCAACCGGGCAACTGGACGATCTCTTCGGTATTCGCGGCAGCGCCACCCTCTGGAGAAAGAGCGGTGAGGCGGGCGCCGTCCCACCCGCGGTTCCATCCGCCTCGCGCTTGCAGGGCTTCGATCCCGATGTGAAGGCCGGTTCCGCCACGGCCCGCGCGGCCACCTCGCGAGGCGCGCCGGTTCTCATCGAGAACCGAACCGGAAAGGGGCGGACCATCTATTTGAACCTGGATATGCATGACTATGGCAAGCTTCGGCTCACGCCACCCCAGGGTGAAAACTACACCGAGTTATTTGGCAGGCTCCTGCGCGAATCGGGTGTGCAGGCCGCCATCCAGGTGCAAACCGCTTCCGGGCGCCAGACGCTTCCGGGCGTGCGTGTCTGGCGCTATTCCAACGGGGACGTGCATTACGTGGCTCTGATGCGCAACCCTGAATTCGACAGCGAGCTGGGCAAGGATTCCGCTGTGGTAAACAAGGCGCTGGAGCAGCCTGTTCGTATCCATGTGTTCCTCCCCGCGCGCTCCCGGCTGCGGGATCTCCGAACCGGCCGCGACTTTGGCGTGACTGCTGAACTGGACGCCGATCTCGATCCATGGAGCCCCTTGATCCTCGAATTGACGCCACCGCATTAGCTGGGGTTACATTAGTCCGCTTTTCTCACCAGGTTTCGTCGCGAGGCGCGGCCCACCGGTGGGGCAGACGCTTTCGCCCAATGCCACATAGTTTTCCCACTACCGAACATCTGCACAAATTGTGGGGCAGACCCCCTGGTCTGCGGCCGACGCCCCGTCGGCCTGCTGGCGTTTGCATGACGCTGATATCGTTGTTCCGGCTGCGGGACGAGGGCGTCCCGCGCGGACCAGGGGGTCCGCCCTCCAACTTACGTCCGGCCCCCGCTGTCGCGAAAACTATGTGGCATTAGCTGGCGTTACATGCACCTCAGTCCCATTTCGTTCTAAAATCGACGTTAACCTACACAGCGGGAATACTCGCCAGAACCGCGAACGCCACGTGGAAACCGCGGCATGAGAAATGAGCTGTCGTGCTAATGGACATTCTTTTCGCTTCCCATTGCGTCCCCAATCCTCCGAATAAGGGAGAAAAAATCCGCGCGTTTCATTCCGTCAACGCGCTTTGTAAGGATTTCCGCGTTCATCTAGCCTGTTTTGCGCGAAATGCGGAAGAAGTTGCGGCCGCTCATGAGCTCTCTGACCGTTGCGCTTCCGTTTATGCACACCCCATCTCCGCGGCGGCACTGCCGGCCGCGGCGGTTCGCTTCGCGCTGGGCGGCTGCCTCAATTTCGCCTTTTTTTCCAGCCGGTTGTTGCGACAGCACGTCGACGATCTGGCCCGGCGGGTTCCCCTCCGGGGCGGCGTGGCGTATACGGCAGTCATGGCCCCCTATATCCCTTCTCAGGTACCCCGCATCCTGGACATGGTGGATGTGGATTCTGAAAAGTGGTTCCAATACGCGAAATCCCGTCGACCCAGACTCCCCTACCGCATTGAAGCGAAGCGCCTCCGCCAGGAGGAAATCCGCTGGGCCCGGTCTTCGGTCCGAACGATTTTCTCGACGCGGAATGAAGAAGAGCTATTCCAGAGCTTCGCGCCGGATATCCCGACCACCTATATGGAAAACGGGGTCGATTTCGAGTATTTCGACCCCGCTCGGACCCCGGCGGTGGAAGACCTTGCCCGGCGCAAGTACGTCGTCTTTACCGGCACCATGGACTATTGGCCCAACATTGACGCCGCCCAGTGGTTCGCCACCCGCGTCCTTCCGGAGTTGCGTCGCCAGAGTCCGGAAATGGAGTTCTTCATCGCTGGACGGAGCCCGACAAAACAGGTGGCCGCCCTCGACGGCCTTCCGGGCGTCCATGTGACCGGGGCGGTTACGGATATCCGCATTTATCTGAAACATGCGCAGGCCGTGGTGACGCCGCTCCGCATCGCGCGGGGCATCCAGAACAAGGTGCTGGAGGCGCTGGCGATGGGGAAATCCGTACTTGCCTCAAGTGCTGTGTGCCGCACTTTTGGCTCCGATATCCCCCCAGGCATGATCGCCTGCGATTCAGAACAGGCATACCTTCAGCATCTCTCTGCCGGCAGTTGGATAGCGGATGCCCCCGCGGTCCGCCAGGCCCTTTTGCGGCGCTTTGACTGGTCCACCAATTTGCAAGTTTTGCGCAGTGCGGTGGCCGATGCCGTCGCGGCGAGATCCCTATCTTTGGATTGCGGACAGGGCTGATTGCAGGGCGGCGGCCACTCGGTCCTGGTCCGTTTCGGTCATGTCGTGGTACAGCGGCAGGATGATGCAGTGGTCCTGCGCGGCTTCGGATTCGGTCAGAGGGCCTCCCGGCCTCCAGGTGCCTTCGGGATACGCCCTTTCACGATGGGCGTTCATGATGCCTCGGCGGGTCGCTATGCCTTGGTCGAGGAGAGTCTGCATGATCGCGGCCTGGTCGCAGGCTTCCGGGAGGCGGACGCAGAAGCTTTGCCAGTTGGTGCGGGCCCAGTCCGGCTCGACAGGGAGAGCGAGGCCCTCGATGTTCGCGAGGAGCTTGCGATACCGGCCGGCCAGGGATCGGCGGCGGACGAGGATTTCGGGGAGTTTCTTGAGCTGTTCCCGGCCCACGGCGGCTTGGATGTCGGTAAGGCGGCAGTTGTAGCCCAACTCGGGGTACTCCTCGAAGATGACTCGGTTGGCGCCGTGGCGCACGGTATCGGGTATGCTCATGCCGTGCTGGCGCTGGGCGCGGAAGCGGGCGTCATATGCGGGGTTGGCGGTGGTCAACATGCCTCCATCGCCGGTGGTGAGGAGCTTGCGCGGGTGGAAGGAGAAGCAGGCGATATCGCCGTGGGGCTTGCCGATTCGCTCCCAGGCGCCGTTCCAGAGGATTTGGCTGCCGGCGGCGCAGGCGGCATCCTCGATCACGGGCAGACCGTGGCGCACGGCGATGGCCAGGATCTGGCGGAGGTCGCAGGGCATCCCCACCTGGTGGACCACCAGGATGGCTTTGGTGCGCGGCGAGACGGCGGGCTCAATCGAGCGCGGGTCCATGTTGAAGGTAGCGGGCTCGAT
>OBLU010005615.1_pt1 | contig 11223 bp, 8 predicted proteins | sample 1518681 | NCBI WGS metagenome assembly OBLU01 (sample SAMEA3539304, study PRJEB22396) | soil metagenome | biome: tundra; feature: field; material: soil | place: USA | collected 2010-05 | depth 0.15 m
CAGATTCTGCCGAAGACTAACATTCCACCTGGTTCAGAAATACCGGGGCCGATCACTGTATGTAGGAGCGAAACTTACGCCATCCGTATCGCAGTTCAAAAGCACTGATTTCAGCAATTGACCGCGATCCGTCGAATTCCTCGTAAGGTATAGAAAATGCGCCTTGTTCGCGAGTTCAAAAATCCTTTTCGCTGTGAGCGCGTTTTCCGCTGGAACCTGCACTCGTAGACTCGATAGGTCGGCTTCCAGTTTGCGCTCTTGCTCCCGCCAGTCGTTCGTTTTGCGCGTCCAGAACTCCCCATCGACCTTGCCGTCCAGTTTGTCCTCATACATTTGGTCCATGCGAGCGCGTAGCGCCGCAAGTCGCTACTCAATTGCAGCAACACGTTTTTGCCGCTCTCCTTCCGCATGAGCGCTGTCAGACTGCAAAGAGTCCACGATGGTGTGTGCAACCGTTTCTGGCACGTAAATGTCTCTTAGCAGTTCGCCCATTCGATCCGAGACCTCTTGCTCGCGCATGTAGGGGAGCGAACACTTGCCGCGTCCATGCGAGCAGCGGTAATAGACGTATTTGTTCTTTTGCAACTCTGCGGTGACCGTGCAGCCGTCATGTGCACATTTGAGCAATCCCGCAAAAGCAAAAGCGTGCTTCCGATGTTTCGGCTTGTTCCGTCCCGCGAATACATCTTGGACTCAGTTGAACAAGTCGCCGGAGACTAGAGGCTCATGTGTTCCCTTGTACTCGACGCCCTGCCAAAGGAAATATCCCAGGTAAAAACGATTCTTGAGAATCTTGTCGAAATACGAGCGAGAGAGCCGAAGGCCAAGTTCGTCTAGCACGGTCCTGCGGAGCGTAATCAGTGAGTGCTCGCCACTCGTGTACAGTTCGAAGATGCGTTTCACCATCGGTGCTCGCTCCGGGTCCACGTCAATCGAACGCGTCATCGAGTTGTTGCGGTAGCCGAGGGGAGCGCGTCCCGGATAGATGCCCTGTTCCGCTTTCTCGCGCATTCCCTTTTTTACTTCCTCTTTCAAATTCTCCACGTAGTTGTGGTGCGCAAAAACTCCGTCCGTCGAAAATCTCTCTCATGTAACATTGTTACATCAATCTTGAGCCAAAAGGTCGGCTCGTTGGAAATCTGTTGATTTTAAATACGTTCGCTCTGCGCAGAGTTTTGACGAGGCACAACCGTCCACTAAATCCGACGAGGCACAAGGGCAAACCGCGCCCGAAACATGGGATCTTCTCGGTGGGAACAAAGCACCAGTCGCAGGCCGGAGGGATGTTCTCAACTCCGGCGTCTGGATCGATAAACGCAGTAAATCAAGGACATCAAAGCCAACAGCGGTAAGAATGTGGGAATCGTATATACCAGCCCGCTTACCCAAAACGTGCTCAGCGCAATGCCGGACAGCGCCAGGATGGCGAACAGGGTGGGCCAGGGATGGCAAGGTAGTCTTAGTGGAAGCGCAGAGAGTGCCGCCGCACTGATCCTCTGGCGAAATCGCAAATGCGTAATCAGGATGACGCCCCAGACATAGAACATCCCCGCAACGGCCGTGCCGTAGAGCAAGAGGAAGGCATTTTTTGGCGCCAGGACTGCCAGAAGAATTGCAGCCACCATGCCCGCACTGGAAACTGCCAGGGCCCGGTGCGGAACTCCTCTCGCACTGAGACGGCCCAGCCAACCCGGCGCATATTCCCCCCGGGATAGCGAGAACAACATTCGGGTGGAGAGGTACAAGTTGGTGTTGGCACTGGAAAGGGCGGCGGTTATGACCACCAGGTTCATGATGCCGGCGGCGAACGGAATCCCCGCCGTTTCGAAAGCGCGCACAAACGGACTGCCTGCAATGCTCGCGCTTCCAGTGCGATTCCAGGGTGTCATGGCAAGCATCACCATGATGGCCAGCAGATAGAAGATGATGAGCCGATAGACGATCGTGCGCATCGCGCGGGGGATACTGACGGATGGGTTCTGAGCTTCACCGGCAGTCACTGCGATGACTTCCACTCCCATGTAACTCGTGATGACCAGAGACATCGCCAGCCAGACGCCTCGCCATCCGTGGGGCAGAAAGCCTCCATACCTGGTGAGGTTCGCCAGACCCACGGCGGGCCGTGGGCCGAGTCCGGTGATGAGCAGCAACCCGACTACGATAAAAACAACAATGGCGAGAACCTTAATGAGCGCGAACCAATACTCAAATTCACCAAAGTTGCCGACTTGCAGGGCATTGATGGTTACCAGGGCGGCTGAAACCAGCAGGATCCATTCCCAGCCGGGGATGTGAGGAAACCAGAATCCAAAATAGATGGCTACGGCGGTTACCTCGGCTCCAATCGCGATGATTTGCACCAGTCCGTAGGTCGCGCGGACGGTGAACCCAGCCCACGGGCTGAGGTAGGTCTCGGCATAGATGCCGAACGAACCAGCGACCGGGTGGACGACTGCCATCTCGGCGAGCGCGTACGCCATCACTATGGCTATCAGCGCTCCGATCAGATAACTGATGATGATGCCCGGACCGGCTAGCGCAATCGTGACGCTGCTTCCCAGAAACAGGCCTACTCCGATCGCTCCTCCGATGGCGATCATCGAGAGCTGGCGGGAATTCAGGCGACGCTGCAGTTCTCCGGATTCTTGCGGCGGATGGACGTTGCTGACATCTGTTTGCGACACAGAACCGGCTGAACCCCTGTCCAAGCAGCACCTGACCTTTGTTGACCCAATCGTGCAATTCCGGTTTGGGCTAATTGCGCGTGATACACCGCAACACATCGACAAACTTGCCAATCTCCTCGACCGTGTTGTAGTGGACGAGCGACGCCCGTACAGCTCCGCTGTCTGGAGGAATCCCCATGCGGCGCAGGAGACGGGGCGAGTACATATTTCCATCTCTCACCCCGATCCCGTTTTCCGCACAGAGGGCGGACACTTGGGCGGCAGGCACTCCGTTCAGATTGAAACAAATTGTCGGCACACGGTGCTCCAGTTGACTCGCCTTGCGGATTCCGTAGACGATAACATTGTCGAGTTCCGCCAGGGCCCGCAGGGCTTCGGCGGACAACATTGCTTCGTACGCGCGAATGGCCTCCATGGCAGTCACTAAGCGATGGCGGGGGGACGTGGACGGTGACCCTGCAAGAAGGCCGCGGCCTAGTTCTTCAAGATAATTGACAGCTGCATTCATTCCAGCCACGTTCTCATAAACGAAGGTGCCCACCTCGATTTTGCCGGGGATCTCGTCTGGAATAAAATCTTCGCGGAACGTCGGCAAAGCTTCCAACCGTTCGCGCTTGCCCCAAAGGAATCCCATGTGGGGCGCGAAGATCTTGTAGCCCGAACAGACGAGGTAATCGCAATCCCAGTCCTGCACGTCGATGACGCCGTGCGGGGCATAGTGAACCGCGTCCAGAAAAACCTCGGCGCCTACAGCGTGCGCCATGCGGGCAACTTGTTTCACGTTGACGATTGAGCCCAACGCGTTGGACGCCACCGCGCACGCCACAAGACGGGTTCGCGAACTAAGGAGAGGTTCCAAATCTCCCATGTAGAGTGTCCCGTCTTCGCGTGTCTTCCACCACCGGATCTCTGCTCCTCTGCTCTGCAATGCCAGCCAGGTGGCAATGTTGGCTTCATGATCCAGGTCGGACACAATGATTTCTTTTCGTGTCCCCAGGATGTCAGCGATTGCCAGGCTGACCAGACGGATAAACGAAGTGGCATTCATGCCGAAAGCCACTTCTGAAGGTTCGCGCGCATTCAGGAATGTGGCCACGCTCTGCCGCGCCTGATCTACAGACGCATCGACTTCCTGACTGTGGCGATAGCGTCCTCCTCGCTGGACGTTGCGGAACACAAGGTGATGACAAACTGCATCGAGGACCGACTGCGGTATCTGCGCTCCAGCGCCATTGTCGAAGAAAATGAAGCCGTCTCCGCTATTTAAGGCGGGGAACAACCGACGCACGGAATTGACAGGAAAACTTGAGGATTCCATCTCTATTGTTTCTGCATTTGCTGGTAGATGACAGCAGCGTTATCGGCAAAGGTGGCTTCGTACTTGGCGTACTGCCTGAAATCGGAGTATTTCTCCATATGAATGTCGTGCCGCACCTGTTCGAGCGTTTCGTGTTTCTGGCGCAAGGCTCGCACCTGCTGGTATAGATCATCAAGGTAGTCCCGAAACCGTTTTAACTCCGACTTCGTAGCCAGTTCGAAATGGCCGGGGACGACGTTGTCCAACGGCAACCGAAGAACATCGTCGAGGGCGTGAATCCAATTCTCGACGCTCCCGTCATCCATGGCCGGTGACGACCGGTTCAGGAATAGATCTCCCATCGCAATGGCGCGCTGTTGCGGGAAGTAAACCAGTGCATCCCCAGACGTATGGGCTTTGCCCGGGAAGTAGATTCGGACAGAATAGGGCTCGAGGTGCAACGTGACTTGCTGCTGGAAGCTCAGCTCGGCGGGTTCAAAGTGGAAATCTTTCATGCCCGGATTCTTCTGGAGCGCCAGCGTGCGTTCACGGGTGAAGTCGGTGCTGATCACGATCGCTGATGGGCCAACCACCGCGTTTCCTCCCTGATGGTCCGGATGGTAGTGGGTGTTCACTACGTACTTCACGGGCAAATCCGAGACCCGTCGGATCGCGGCCAGCAATTTGGATCCTTCGGTCGCGTTGAGTCCGGTGTCAACTACCAGAATCCCCGCGTCTCCAACCAGAAAAGTGGAATTCGCGCTGGAATCATTGTCGGAGATAAAGGCGTAAAGTCCCTGCCCAATCTGCTTGACCGCCGGTTCAGCCACAGAAGGCATCGAGCAGATCAATACAAGGAGTACCACCTTTTGAAGTTTAGAATTCGTCAAATGCATCCTCATCAGAAACTGAGTTTTAACGCGAATTGGACCAGCCTCGGTCCGCCCGACCCCAAACCTACATTGTCTTGCGCTGCATCCGGAGTCGTGAATAGCGCACCGAAGTTAGGAGCCGCGGAGATATTGGCCGGCAAAGCAAAGCTGGGATGATTCGTAATGTTGAAAAACTCAGCCCGGAACTGCGCGTTGAGTTTCTCCCCAACCTTCATGTTTTTGAGGATCGAGAAATCAAAATCACGATATCCCGGTGCAGTGACAATGTTTCGTCCAGCGGTACCGAAAGTGAGCGGTTGGTTGTCCACGAAGGCCGCCGTGTTGAACCACTTTTGAACGGTATGAGGACCGGCGTTGGGATCGCCGACCAGATCAGGCCGGTCGTTGCCAAGTCCAGTACCGCTGAGTCCCTTCCCGGTCAGAACCGAGAATGGCTGGCCGGTCTGCAGAGTCAGGATGCCGCCTAGTTGCCAGCCCTCCCCCAGCAGTTTGGGAACACCGTGAAGCGCGGGCAACTGATAGGTGAAGCTCCAACTCAGGCGCTGGCGGATGTCGAAGTCAGAGCTCCCACGTTCAGCCCGCAGGTTGTAGTTGTCTTGCGGAAAGATAGTAGTGCCATTGGCGCCGGATCCGAAAAATACGGAAGCTCCATCGATCGAATGCGACCAGGTGTAGGAGGCCAGGAACGAGAGTCCGTTGCTGAAACGCTTGTCCAGCTTCGCCTGCAGGCTGTGGTAGTTCGAACTCACAGAGTCCTGGGCCTGAAAAAGCTGGGCAAAGCCGAAGTAAGGTGTTCGCACAATGCTGGGCATGGCCCCAAAGAGTTGGTTGTCGTACAGAAACTGCGCAACTCCGGGTGGAATCCCAATGAGTTCCATACGCGCGACCACGCTGGGCGTCAGGGTGTCGATCTGCTGCTTGGTGATGTAGGCCTGATCGATCTGCACGAATCGCGGCAACTTAGTGCCCGTTGTGCCCACATAGGCCAGATCCAGCAACATGCGCCCGGGCAGTTGGTGCTGGATTCCAAAGTTGAAGTGTTGCGCGTACGGTGTGCGCAGCTTCTGCTGCGTGACCGTCAACACCGGAAATCCAGAGGGAGCGAAGGCCTGGGGCCAGCTTGCGAATGGAAAAGAATTGAAGAAGTCAGGCAGGTAAGGCGGGTTGAGCATCACATTACCCGGGATGTTGCCGATGATGGTCTCGTAGAACACTCCGTAACCCGTGCGCAGCACGGTTTTGCCATGGCCAAACAAGTCCCAGGCCAGCCCGATTCGGGGAGCAAAGTTTTTGTGGTCGCCGTCGTAGATGCCGCCGACCTGGTTCTGTGTGACTATTCCGGAAGCCTCCAGCGCCGCCAAGTTGGTCTGAATAGTCGGGTCGATTGGATTCAGGTAGGTTGTATAGTTCTGCGGCCGCCAGGAACTGAGCCGCCCGTGGGCTTCATGCAAAACCGTGTTTAATTCGTAGCGCAAACCGTAGTTCAGCGTCACGTTGGGGCGCAGTTTGAAGGTGTCTTGCGCGAACAGTCCATAGCTTTCGCTGCGGAAGTTGCGATGAGAGTCGCCGATAAATTGCAGCGCGCCGTCGGGGATGCCTAGCGCAAAATCGATCAGGGCATTCGGGATATTGGCCGGATTTCCCATGCTATCGGTGCCGGCGGTATTATCCAATCCGCTGAAGGAGATCTGCCCGCTGAAGGCGAGATCGTACAACCGGTTTAATTGCTGGTAACGAATATCGGCGCCGACCTTGAAGGAGTGTTTTGCCGTGGTGTGCGAAAAATTGTCGATCCACTGAAAAGTATTCGTGGTCGTTCGGTTGGGCTGATCGATTCCGCCTCCGAGATTGGTGATGGACGAGCTTCCGCCGACGAATCCTCCAGCAAAAGCCAATTGCGGAATGTTGCCCAGACCCAGCGGTGAGTTGGCCGCCCAGCCGGTATTAAAGCCGAAGTCTGCGGCCTGGGGCCCGGTCTGGGTGGCGAGCACAATGTTGGAGCGCGTAAAGCCAAAGCGCGCCTCATTCAGGGTCGTGGGACTGATCACCCGCGTGTACGACAGCGCGACCAACTGGTTGGCCCCGCTCTGGTTCACTCCATAACCGGGAATGTTCGTTCCACTCTGTCCCGGAGTGAAAGGGAAGAAAGTATCGACCCGCGTCCTGCTGTAGCGTGCCGAAACTGTATCGGAAGCTCGCAGGTGATGGTCCACTTTCACCAGGAATTGGTCCGTGGCATCGCTTTGCTTGGGTGACGAAATGAAGTTGCCGGAGGAACTGGTCAGGTTGGGTGGGGGGAACAGGGCGTTGAAAATCTCGGCGCTGACGGTATTTACCGTAATAGTGATCGGTTTGCCGTTGTTATCGAGAAACTGACCTTGTCGTTGTGCAAGCGTAGGCACGTTGGTGATGCGGGTGATCCCCGCTTGCCGGCGAAAGCCCTCGTAATTCAAGAAGAAGAATGTCTTATTCTGAACGATCGGCCCTCCCAGCGTTCCGCCAAACTGATTGAGCCGTACCGCTGGCTTGGCGAAGTCCGATTGATTGAAGAAATTTCTCGCGTCCAGGGCATCGTTGCGCAAGAACTCATAGAGCGATCCGTGCAAATGATTCGATCCGGACTTGGTTACCAGGTTCACCACGGAGCCGGTGTTTCTTCCGTATTCGGCCGAGAAGCTGTTGGTTTGAACTTCAAACTCCTCAATGGAATCGATTGAAGGTATCTGCGCCGCGGTTCCGCCAAAAGAGTCGTTGTTGTCGACACCGTCGACCAGAAAATTATTGGAAGTCGATCGCTGCCCATTGGAAGAGAAGCCCGACACGCCGCCCTCTCCGCCCTGTTGACCACCGCCGCCGCCGGAGCTGGAAACTCCTGGGCTCAGGCGCGCCAGTTGCGCAAAATCACGGCCATTGAGCGGCAAGTCCTCGACCTTGCGATTGTCGATGATTTCTCCCAGCTTCGAAGTTTCGGTCTCGGTCAAAGCCGCGTCCGCCTGCACTTGGACAACCTCGGCTTTGGCGCCGACACGCAGCTCGATATCCACGGTACGGATTTGATCGACGCCAACCTCGACGCCGGTTGTGGTCGCAGTCGCGAATCCGGCTGCTTCCGCCTTGATCTCGTAAATCCCAGTGGGCAGCGCCATGATGCGAAAAATGCCGTTATCGGCCGTGGTGGTCTCACGTTGGAGGCCGGTGGATGGACTGTTCACCGTCACTTTCGCGCCAATAATCTGGGCACCTTTTTGATCCCGAATTGCGCCCACAATTCCACCTTGAGTGGTTTGCGCAAAAACTTCGCTGACGAGCAGCACCACGATGAAGAACACGATTCGGTTCAACTTCGAAGTCCACATATGCCACCCCCCTGAGATATCCGGTTGAGATACCTGGTTAAGAACGTTTAGTCGAAATCAACAGCGCAACTGCATCACCATATTCAACGCGCAAGCGCGGCTGAGTATGGTAATGAGATCTCGTTCTTATAGACGACGCCATCCTTCATCACAAATTGAACATGTTGGAGCAGACGAATGTCACTCAGCGGGTCACCCTTCACCGCGACCATGTCCGCAAACATGCCCTCACGAACGACTCCGATTCGGTCGGTCCATCCCATCAGCTCCGCAGCATTCACGGTGCCGGCTTGCAAGGCCTGCGTCGGAGTCAGCCCCAGTTCGACCATGGACCAGAACTCGCCTCCGTTCAGGCCGTGAGGATAGACGCCGGCGTCGGTTCCGAGAGCGACGCGGACACCGGCCCGAAACGCCTTCGCCATGTTCTTCTTGGCCGCAGGTATGATGATGGCGGATTTTTCCATTACCCAGGGCGGCATGTGCAACTGGGGCGCGTGTTCTTCAAACCAGAAGAGCGGATAGGAGGTGGGGACAAGGAACGTCTTGTGCTCTTTCATCAGGGCGATGCCTTCGTCGTCCAGGAAAATGCCGTGTTCGATCGAGTCCACGCCGGCCCGCACCGCGTCCTTGATAGAAATAGCAGAGTGAGCGTGGGTCGCTACTTTGCGACCAAGCCGGTGCGACTCCTCCACCAAAACCTTCATTTCCTCCGGACTATACTGCTCGAGTAACGGGTTATCGCCTTTCGAGAAAACTCCACCGGAAGCGCAAAACTTGACGACATCGGCGCCGTACTTGATGACCTCGCGCACACGATGCATCACCGCCTCGGGGCCATCGGCCACGCCTTCCGCGGAATGATGGAATTCGAAGGGCAACAGGCTGTTGTCGCAGTGTCCGCCAGTAATGCCCAGGGGAGGGCCTGAGACCTGCATTCGGGGGCCGATCACGTCGCCGGCATTGATGGCATCGCGGAGGGCCACGTCCGAGTACCCTTCCGCGCCTACATTACGCACCGCGGTGAATCCGGCCAGCAATGTGAGTCGTGCATTTTTAGCGCCGATGAGCGCCGCACGGGGCGAAGAGATACCTAAGCCTTCGTATCCGCCGCCGCCCGCGTCGGAGGTCAGGTGAGTGTGGACATCGATGAATCCGGGCAGGAGGGTCGCATCTCCGAGATCGATGAGCGTGGCGCCTGAGATCGAGGGTGGGTTGCCGTTGGAGACGGAGCTGATCTTGTTTTCGACGATGACAATTACGGGCCGGTCGAGCATGCGGCCGGTCACCGGATCAAACAGCCGACCGGCACGAACGACAACGGTTTGCGTTGGCTGAGTGTCCTTGGCAATGGTGTTCTGGGCGACAGAACCCGCCATGCCAAAAAGAAGTACACAAGCTGCGCAAGCCAATTGGCGAAACCAGCCGTAACAACCGATGCCGAAGCCCATGACTGTTCTCCTGGCCTTGTCTTCTACTAGGACTCACTTCCACCCGCTATCGCGGCTGGGGCCGTAACCAGCATCTCAAGGTTTTGCTGTAACAAGCGGAGCACAAACTTTACGTCGTCCGCGGTATTGTAAGCGTGAAAAGAAATCCTCAAGCCATCATGCCGGCTGGAACAAATGACGCCCTCCCGGGCGAACAGGCGTACCAGGCCGTCGGCATCTTTAGATTGCAGCACGACGAGCGGCCCCACGCTGTCGAGCGGTGTCTTGATCTGAATGCCAAGTTGCGAAGCGCCACTCACCAAAGCCCTGGTGAGAACGCTAATCTGATCGGCCACATTTTGCAATCCGAACTGTTGCAGAAGTTTGACTCCCTCAACCGCGCCATAGATGACCGGGATCGGCGGCGTTCCTGACTCGAAGCGCCTGGCGCCCGGGGCGGGATCGAACAGCTTTACGTCAAACGCAAAAGGATTCCTTTGGCCGAACCAGCCGGTCACCGTCGGCACCAACGATTCAGCAATCGATTTGCGTACATACATAAAGGCGAGCCCTGGCGGGCCCAGCAGATACTTCAACGTCCCGGTGACATAGGCGTCCACCTGCATCGCCTTCACATCGATGGGACGAGTTCCGCTGTCCTGATAGTCATCGAGCAGCACGAGGGCGCCGCGGTCGTGGGCAATCTCCGTAATTTCCGCGACCGGGCTGCGGAAACCGTTCATGAAGCACAGATGCGTCAGCGGAACGATCAGAGTGTTACGATCGACGAGCGCGTCATACGCTTCTACCCGCAGGCGATTCTTCTCCGCCTCCACGAAGACCACATCCGCGCCGCGCGGACGTTGCGCCAGCCAGATGTGTCCCATCGTGGGGAATTCAAATTCCCCGAGCACCACTTTGCTCCGCTGCTTGAACGATAAGGCGCTGGCGAGGGCGTTGACACCGGCTGAGGCGCTGGCCACAATCGCGACCTCTTCCGGTTCGGCGCCAATCAGTTGCGCAAACTGCCGGCGTCCCGCTTCGTACTGCTCAACCCATATATCCCAGGGCGAACCGTGCGTGTGCCAGCTGCGCAGGTATTGGAGCATGCCCTCTTCCACCTCTTCAGAAAGCGCTCCCTGGGAACAGCTATTGAGGTAGATCTTCTCCGAAAGGACCGGGAAATGCTTGCGAAAATCAGCCATGCTTTCGGTCAAGTGCCCTCGTCTCAAGGCGATGGTCATGGCCGCTCCGTCCGCGATCCTGATCCGCCTTAGTGGGCGCAAAAATAACTCCGTTGACTAGCAATTGTCAAGATGATTTCTATCATCGATATGCAAATGGTATGCAAGTTGTGAAATGCGATCCGCACATTTCATGGGCCATAGATATTCCATATTCCATAGCGCTGTACGCAAGAAACTGGACTTCCATTGTCTGTCTTGTAAGCCCATGATTTGTTCGATATCGGGAAAACTGCAAACTGTAATTTTACGATTTGATATATCAATATAATTCTCTTGACATAGCAAACAGTGAGCGATACCTTTTGGCCCGCGCATT
>OBLU010005616.1_pt1 | contig 11223 bp, 10 predicted proteins | sample 1518681 | NCBI WGS metagenome assembly OBLU01 (sample SAMEA3539304, study PRJEB22396) | soil metagenome | biome: tundra; feature: field; material: soil | place: USA | collected 2010-05 | depth 0.15 m
AGTTCGATGCCGCCGCCTGGCTCTTTGCCTATCGCGTAGCGGTAGGCTGGGCGACCGTAGAAGAAATAAATCAGATGCTCGTGGAAAACGTCGCACACATTCACGCTGCGGAGTTCGTTGTTGGCGACAATGTGGGGCAGAATCTCGCAGCGGGTGGTATGGACGAGCGGCAATTCCTCCGCGACAGCGGCTTGGGCGGCGACGATTTCGCGGAGCGATGGCATAGAAATCAGGTGGGGTTGGCAGAAAGCAACGGCGTCACCGGCACGCGCCCGGTTAGCAGGTCTTGCATGAGGCCAGTTTTCTGGCGGAGAAGTTTGTCGAGTTGACGCCGCAAAGCCTGTCTGTCTCGGTCATTCGCATCCAATCGGCGGGCGATCTCATCTTGTTCGTCGGGTCTTGGAAACTGGATCGGAATCTTTCGGACCTCGCTCAGATTGATCCCTTTGACAGCCTGCCCTATTGTGTGAAGCTCGATCAAGGCCTTTTGTTTCGGCATTTCTAAGCAATGGCGAATGAAAGTAGTATTGCCCTCACTTACGGTTATTCGCGCTGTATCCTGAGTGATGTTTGCTCCGTTAAGCTCTGCGGAAACGACCGCCATACGACCGACTGAACCGCGAATTGTAAAAAGCAAGTCTCCGACTCGCAATCGAGATCGTGCAAACGCAGCGTCAATTTTAGGGTGAGTTCGCAGCAGCCCCTCCATGATGATTTCACCGTTTTGAATGTCTCTCACTTTGATAACGGGCACGCCGCCCTCGACGTAGTCACCGGGCATGAGGATGCCATAGACAATCGGACGATCCGGCGGGACAATATTGGCCAGTGGACAAACCTTCCACTCCTCTGGAATGTGGCCTAGGACGGATGGCCTGAAGCGATGTTTAGCCGGGTCGCGGAGTCGGCCTTGGGCGTCGAGGCCGCGGGTGAGGAGATCGTGCATCAGCCCGGCCTTTATCCGCTGTTGCTTCGCCAACAACGCTTCCGTCTGCTCCATCGCGCGGTCAGCGGTGCCCAAGACATTGGCGATTGCTGTCTGCGTACCGGGATTTGGGTGGTGAATTTTAACTTTGTTGAGCGTGGGCCTTGCCAGGCTCGGGACGCCGGTAGCCTCGTTTAAGGTTTCAAGGCGGAGAGAACACAGGAGGTAATACAGCCATCGAATGTCACCGGAGAATTCGGCGACGTAGTAAGTGGTGTCGACCGCCCAGAATGGGCCTTCGGAAAAGATGGGGCGTCCGAGTGATCCTTTGCGTCCGATGATAACCGAAGGTCCAGGATGAAGGGCAGCGTTTGCGAACTCCATCAGGCCACCAGTGCCATACACAGGAATCTTTCCGTCAGTGGACCGCACGGCCGCTTGCGATTTGCCGTATTCGAATCGGGCGATGCCTCCGAGTGCTTTGGTGGTGAACTCGGATGTACTCATGCGTAGCCAAGTTTGGTGAGAAATCCCTGGAGTTCGCCGAGGGTCTTCGTGCGTGCGGCCTCTAGGGTATCCGTGCTGACGGCATACTTGGCAAACAAGTCCTCGAAGATGCCGAAGAGCGCGCGTTCCTCGGACTGCAGATATCGCTGGAGGTGGCCGGCCACGAGGTCGTGGTGTTTCTGGAGAATCAGTTCGCGCGCCTGCTCCGTGGTAATCACGCCGCCCATCTGCTCCATTATCTGTCGCACGCTGGCAATTTGGGCGCGCAGCAAAGCCATGTCCGCAGTGAGGGCTTTCCGTTGTTTGAGCCGCTCCTTTTCCTGCGGAGTGGGCTTTGGCGCTCCTTTGGCTCGCTTCGGTGGGTTTTCCGGTGGCGGACCGCCCAGCGCGGTAAGCTCGGTCTCGGCGGCGGTCAGCAAGGTCTGAAACTCCTCAATCTTGTCGTCCGGGCCATAGAGCTTGAGTTCGACCTTGAGCTTTAGTTTCGCTTCCAGCCGGTCGTATTCCGCCTTGTGTTCCTTCAGAGCGGCTTCGGCTTTCTTCAGCGCCTCGGCAGCATCGCGCAATGTTTTGTTCTCCTCGGTTTCGTCGTCGCCGATGGCTTCTTTCAAAAGTGGGCGAACGGTGGCAGCCGAGACGGTTTCGTCTTCGTCCGGCTCGTATTCGAGGACGGTCTGCGCATTTTCCACAGCCTCGGCCAGGGCGGCTTCGTCCTCGGCGATCTGCCTTTCCAGTGCGGTGAGCGCATCTCGGTCGGTCTTAAAGAAGCGGCTCACGACCATCGGTTCGGGGATGAGCGTGGGTGACCAGCCGAGCGAGGTGATGGTCTTGAGGTCGTATTTGATGCCATCCCACCAGTTCACGAACACGCCGCGGGACTGGTAGTTGTCCAGCACGCCGAGTGGTTCAAGCTGCTCCACAATTTGATCGCGCAACGTGCCGCGAACACGGGGCAGCCGGGTATCGGTGAGGGTGAGATGCGCGCCGGAGGCCGGCGCGTCTTTCATGACAGCAGCGCCGCCGGGAGCGAGTTCCGCGAAGTCGTGCCGTGCTGTTTTCCACCATTCGGCGAGCGCATCACTTAGTTTCTTGCGGGTGGCGACAAGCTGGGATCGTTTCTCGACACACCGACGCACATCGGCGGTGGAAGCAAGGCCGTCTTTGAACATCATCCGCTCGCAATCGAGCTTTTCGAGGACGCAGCCGGGTTTGATGCTGAACTTGGCAAATTGATGCTTCGCCGCCGCCGCGTCAACCTCGGCCCTTGGCACGCCGCCGACGAGATGGCAGTGAACGTCCTCCGGCTCGGGCGGCGGGGTGTTGTCCACATAACGGCGGAGATTGAGATTCCAGTCGTGGTCTTTCTCGATGCGAGCGATGGGGACGCGCTTGGAATACTTGTCCAACTCAATGCGATTTCGGAAGACGTGGATGATCTTCTCGATGTCCTCGGGGCGAAGTTGGTTTTGTTTTTTACCCTCGGCGAATTCGCGGTCCGCGTTGATGAGGAAGACGTAGTCACGCTCTTTATCGGGAATGGATTTGTTGAGCACGACAATGGCAGCCGGGATACCCGTGCCGTAAAAGAGTTTAGGAGGCAGGCCGATGATGGCCTCGATGACATTGTTTGGCCGGAGGAGGCGCATACGAATCTCGCGCTCCTTGCGTCCACGAAACAGAACTCCATGCGGCATGACGACCGCGCCGCGTCCGGTGGTTTTGAGGCTGGCCAGCATGTGCTGGAGGAACATGAGGTCGGCCTTTTTGCCAGTCTGGGGGGCGTGGCCGTATTGGAAGCGCTCGGAATGCTGGCAGCGGGAGAGATTCCAGTTTTGGGCGAAGGGCGGATTGGCGATGACGCGGTCGAACTGGATCAATTGGCCATCGCGGACGTTCTGTGGGTCCTCCAGCGTGTCGCCAAAATCGATGTGCGCAGAAGGCAGGTTGTGCAGGATCAGATTCATCTTTGCGATGGAGACCACGCCGCCGTCGTTGTCCTGGCCATGGAGGTCGAGGTCCGTGCCGTCGCCGCCCTGTTCGCTGACGTATTGGCTGCACTGGATGAGCATGCCGCCCGAGCCGACGGTGGGGTCGTAGATCGCATGGCGCTGCTCCGGCTGGATGAGCTGGACCATCAGGCGAACCACCCAGGCAGGGGTGTAGAATTGGCCGCCCTTCTTGCCGGCGCTGTCGGCGAATTCCTTGATGAGGTATTCGTAGGCCGCGCCCAGCAGGTCGGGAAACTCAAACACGTCGTTGACGGGCGGGACGCCGCGCCTGTCCACACTTTTTGTGAAGTGGTCGAGCAGGTCTTTGAGGTCGGTGTTTTTGATCTTCGGCTTGCCGCCGACTTCCTCGTTGAAGTCGATGTGGCCTTTGAGAACTCCGTCCAGTGCTGAGTTCTCATCCTCGAGCTCGCCGATGGCCTTGTTCAGTGTCGCGCCGATGTCGGTCTGGGTATCTTTTAGCGCAGGGCGCTCCTGATTGTCCTCGTCCACCCATTTCTCGTTCCACCGAGCCCGTTTGGGAATGAAGAACGTATCCCCGTAACTGGTGCGTTGTTCGAGGATTTCGGCGAGTTTGGCCGGCGGCAAATGCTTGAACTTCTTGCGCAGTTCCACGCGCTTTTCGTCGAAAACGTCAGACAGACGTTTCAGAAAGAGCAAACCGAAGATGTATTCCTTGTATTCCGAAGCGTCCATCTTGCCGCGCAAGATATCGGCAGCGGCGAAAAGGAAATTTTCGAGCTGGCTGAGGGTGATTTTTGTGCGGCGCATCGTGGTCAGTAGAGGGCTGAAGGGGGCGGCAAAGCGGCAGTGAATGGATCTTTGCCGGAGGATAGGCCGGCGGGCGGCGGGCGGCCCGGGCCTGAGGCGACAGTGATCTCGGGATGTCCCGAAAGGGACACCTGCGGGCCGACTCGTAGCTGTACAATTGTGCCGCCCATGACGAAAAGTTGTTGGATAATGCGCCGGATCGGAAGGGGTTGCAGCAAAAATCGCGACACAAAAATCGCGACACAAAAATCGCGACACAAAAATCGCTGGCGCGTATGGCTTTTGGCGTTTGGATGGGTAAAGAGGGGCGACGGGAAAGGGAGAAAACAGATAACAGAATACGGAAAGCAAGGTCGTTACAGCCGGGGTCGCGCCGGGCACTGTGAATAGCTTTTTGAAGAAGCATTTGGGGGTACCCCTGTATTTGACTGCCCCGCTTGGAATGATGGAGAAGAGTAAATCAGAAATCTGAAGGCAGAAGGCGAAAAACGGTAACAAGTGCATGTTTCTGGATAGCGTTCGGAATCTCGTTAAAGAGAAAGATATCCCCTTTCGACGCATTGTTGGGTCTGATAACCTATTTTATCGCACTCAGTAGGGGGAGTAATTTCAATGGGTTCCAGGGACGCCAAAGACGACTTTTCAACCGCTCCGGTCATAGCCGGTGAAGAACGGCTGCTCTCGAAAATCGAGTTTCAACGCCTGGCCGACGTGCCGCCGGAAGCGGAATGGTTTGCCAATCTCACCAACGACAACACAAAGCGTGCGTATCGAAACGACGTAACGTCCTTCATGCGCTTTGTGGGCATCAAGCGCCCGGAAGATTTCCGTACGGTGACCCGTGCCCAAGTGATTGCTTGGCGCAAAATGCTTGAGAAACGAAAACTGGCACCAGCGACCATGCGGCGCAAGCTTTCGGCACTTTCAGACCTGTATGATTACCTCTGCGAGAAAAACGCCGTGCCGGATAACCCAGCGCATGGTGTAGAGCGCCCCAAGGAAGGTGCCAACCAAGGAAAAACGCCCGCCATCTCAGACGGGCAAGCAGCGGCGCTCCTGGAAGCCCCTTCCCGGCATACGCTCAAGGGAAAGCGCGACCGGGCAATTCTGGCCGTATTCCTCTTTCACGCCATCCGGCGCGCCGAACTCTGCGATCTGCGGGTCAAAGACTATGGGGACCGCGAAGGCATCAAGCATTTAACGATTCACGGGAAAGGCGGAAAAATTCGCTATATTCCAGCGCATGCTCATGCTGTCCGGCTGATTGAAGAATACCTGGACGCGGCGGGCCATCGCGGTGAGGCCGACTCTCCCCTCTTCCGGTCGGTGGCGGCAAACGCCGGGAATCCAAAGCAGCGGCTCAATCCTGGCTCCGTTTACCGCAATGTCGTAATGCACTATTGCAAGCGCCTTGGGATTGCGGCGGAAGGATTGGGACCGCACGCACTACGGGCGACATCGGCGACGAACGCTTTAAGCAACGGATCTGACATCGCAGAGGTTCAAGAATGGCTCGGCCATTCCAGCATTTCAACCACGCGGCTCTACGATAAGCGAAAGATGCGCGTAGAAGATTCCCCTACATTTAAGGTTCGTTTCAATGCGTAGGGTTTTTCGCCGCTTTCTTTTTCGTGCCCTTTACCTTCCGGGTTAGTTTCTTGAGCAATCCTTCCTTTTCAGGAATTGAAGGCGTGTTCTGCTCCACGGATGGTCGCCTTTGAGAAACATCGTGAGTCTCTGATCCAGCGTTGCGGTTTTCCTTCCAAAATTTCCGCGAGGCTTCGACTCGCTTGTCAGACCAATCTTCGGCCCAGGAAACTTGATTTCGCGTAATCCAGTAATGAGAGCGACATGCAAATCCCCAATTTCCTATGGACGGTTCCAAGGAAACCGTCTTGCCATCAAAAATTAGCTTCCAATCGTTAGGGCTAAGTGGTGTGACAACCTCGTAGCCGCAACCGCAGCAGCATTTATGCACCGCGGTCACGTATCGAATGGAAACGTAGAGGATGCCCTGCTCCAGTTCTTCCGGCACGAACTCGACAAATTTATGGGTTAGCGTTTGGGGCGGCTTCATCAAGCGTCTTTATTTTTGTGAGCAGGTTTAACTCAACCGTGTAAGAGCTATTCAATTCGTTCGCGGAATCAAGATAAAATCCAAAAAGCTTTTTCCACTTAATGACTGCCATCGCGGCATTCAACGCATTGAGGTCGGCAATCTGAATGTTGAGCGCATAATCATTGTTCACGTCGGCTTCAAAGAAGGAGATTTTGCCCCGCGCAACGTCTCTTCCCGACGGAACGCTGGTGGTAGTTCTGATAATTCCGCCCAAAGACTCCTCCGTGCGATGAATTCCCATGCCAACGTCGATGAACGGTATTCCCCATTCCTCGAGCCGCTCCACAATCAGTTTTTTGGCTGACGGCTTGTCGATGCAAATGAACACGAATTTCATCTCCCGAAGAAGATGAACGTTGTCCTCGCCGATGGCGACGTTGTGCGCGACGATGCCCTTTCGCATCTTTGAGTAGATGACTTTCAAGTAATCCACCTTGGATTGCTGCGCTCGAAGCTCACCCAGCGATGCAGCGCCGGGGGATCTAAAGGCGTTGTGCGAAAGAAAAGTGTCTTTGTCGAAAAGGTGGATCTCCCCTACTGGTGTCTTCGCGACAAGATCGAGGACGTAAGAGCCGGTGCCTCCGGTGCCGACGATGGCAAGTTTATCCAGCGCGAGCTTATTCGTTATTATATCAATTCCTGCCTTGCTCGATGCTGTGTCGATGTAATGGAAAGCGGATTTGTCGTCTTCGGTGGCGGCGATTGGCAACGCCGTCTGCGCTTTTACACTCGGATCAATCTCCTTGGCCTGTGCCGCGAAGATTGCGACGTAGGTTGTCACCTTGTGGTAATAGTCATCGTAAGCGTCACTTGGTTTCGGTTTAGCGGAAAACGTGTGGTCGATTTCGACACCGTCAGCAAGCCTTTGCCGAGCGCTCTGATTTCTAATCTTCTCAATTGGAGTGCCGTCGTGGTGGCATGGGTATTCACCAATGAAGTAGGCGACGTGGTTTTTTGGCGCTACAGCCACGTCGCCGGCCAAGTCGAGGCTTGAGACCAAGATGCCCCGCTTGATCTCGCGAGCCGCGTTCACATACGGGATGTCGGTAACCAAAAGGAAACCAGCCCGTATTTCAACGTTGAAGCCTTCGTCCCTCAATTTCTTGAGGGCCGGACTACGATTTATCAGTTGGTGTGACAATGAATTCCATCCCATCTTTGATTTTGACCGTATGCCCCGGCAGCAATTCCCCTTCGGGATTCGCCTTCGGGCCGCTGTCATAGGTGATGGTAAACATCAAGTTTGGGCCGGTGGGACGTGGGTTGAAAGCCAGGTCCACCAATTCGTCAAAGGTGAGCCGCTTCATGGTGACGACTTTCTTTTTGCCGTTCACCACGATTTTGAACTCCTTCGCCGGTCCACTGTGGAAGTGCTCATCTTGAACAAGACGAACGTGCTCCGGGCCGTTCTCAATCGGCGCGTCCTCCCGGTCGCCTTTCACCTCGCGGTATAGCTCAAGGCCGGGCTGGACGCTGGCCAGGACATAAAGTGCCGTCCCGGTGGTCGGATTGGGAGAGTGATATGGCTTTTGGTCAATATGGACACGCACCTCTTGGCGGCGCTCCATTCCGTTTTCGGTTTCAGTTTGCGTATTCATTGTATCAACAACTTATGCCGCCGCACCCTTCTTCGGAGTGCTGCTGGGCCTTGCAGCCCTAGGGCTGCGGTCCGGGATTGCTTGTCATCCAGCGGCAATTTAACTAACTTTGCCCTGATAACGGATGGCTGTGACAACGGCGCTGTCGCCGAGCTGCCTTTCGTGTCACAGGCGGTCGTTATCACTCTGAAGATGCAATCATTGTCAATGGACTTGGGCCAAGAAACGGACGCAGGGCTAATGCTCTTGATGGGCGCTGCTGGTCCGGCGCTTGAGGAGCAGCAGATTGCGCGTTCGGCATTAGAGGAATTGCATCGGCGCTACTACCCTTACATTCTTACGGTCGCGGAGGGGTATAGTGAGAACTTCGGGACGGTGGAAATTGATCCAAAGGAGTTTGCGCTGGCGACGTTTAAGAAAGCCTTTGAAAAGGCGTCGTTGTTCCATGACAAAAGCAACGGGAATCCAGAGTGGGCAAAGCTGCAAGTCAAAGCATGGCTTGGCGTCATAGCCAGAAACCTTGCCAGAGACGCTCTGGATAAAATCCGCCGTCGCCAAAATCACGTTGAGCTCGTCCCGTTGGACGAAACAGTTGACGCCCCCGAACCTGAGCCGGTATCGGGGATGGATACAACGTCCTCGCCCCCCGCCGCCATAGTCGCGCTGCGGGAAGCGATGGATACCCTCAAAGCGGAGGAGCGTGACATCCTCCTTACGTATGCTGCGTTCGGGATGCCAACGAAAAACGGACGTGAACTGCCGAAAGATGTGCGTGATGCCTTGGAGGAACGCACGGGTTATGAACGCAGCAATATTAGGCAGAAGTGGCTTCGCCTTTCTCGCAAGTTGAAAGCGGAGCTTGAGCAGAGTTTAACTACTCGAAAAGCATCTAACCAATGACAAACAATAATCCACAAGAATCAACTGACGAATTCCCTTCTGATCTCCGGAAAGCATTGATTGAGTGTGGCGCGCTTATTCCCACGACCCCTGACGAAGTCTTGTTGGCCGAGAGGCAACTTAAGGTAAGAACGACACCCGCACAAATCAAAGCCGCTTTCAGTGAGCTTGAAAAGGCGCTCGATGATCCAAACACTGAAATAAGTTTCGTGCGGTTGGACGACTCGATATCGGTAGTGAAGAATCAAGACCTCGCTATGGCCGCCAGGAATGGAACTGAGCTTGGCGACGAAACGCGAGCCAAAATTGAGGACAGTGTCGATAAGGCGCTTCGCAAACCGCAGCAAGGAAAGTAAAGGTCCAACTGCAATTATCTCGCGAAATCGAAATCGTCGAAATAGCGGAAGATGTCGCGAATGAAGACGTCTCCACAGGTCGCGTTTGTCCTACGCGGGTTTGCGTAGCAAAGGGAATAAGGCTCGTTCACGAAAGCTATGGTGAGAAAACTTTCGACGGGATGCTGGTGTATCGAAGTGGCATTTGGCTAATTCTCTGCAATCTGGACAACGGCAATTCTCCAGGTGCCTCCCGCGAGCGGTTCACGATCTCGCACGAGTTGGGTCACTACCACATTCCCGAACACCGCCGCGTATTGCTCGCCGGTGGAAAATCGCACGGCTCCCAGGCCGGGGCATTTGATGAAGATGGAAGACCAGAAGAACTAGAAGCCGACACGTTCGCCGCGAACTTTCTCATGTCTCCGGCCCGCTTCGTCCCTCACTTGCGGTCACTCAAACAAAAGCCCTTGGAAAGTATTTTGGCGGCTCGAAAGGAGTTTGATACTTCTTTGGAAAGCACGGCAATTCAAACCATGCGCCATGACCCGCGCATGGTTGCAATTGCGAAGTGGGATCAAAATGGGCTTGGATGGCATCGAATCTCTAACAAGTTTTTCCGCGAGACGGGCTATCGACGCTTCCTGCTGCGGAACAAAGAAGATCTTCCCGAAGACTGCGCAACTTCGGCGGCGTTATCTGATAGCGATTCTCTTTTTGACTCTCCTATCAGAAACTCCGTGACGACGGCTGCTTTTTGCTTTGGACACGTCGCGGCAGGTGGAAATCGCGACATCGTTCTCAAGGAACAAGCCGTGCGAAACGGACGCTTCGGGGTGCTGACAGTATATTCTTTGTTAGAGTGAGCCAGCCATAACACTCAGACATACACACGTCCACAGTGCATCATAAAGGACGTTATGATTCACTAAATGAGGAGCGGCTGGGCGGCGGGGCGGGCCTTACGCCTCGCGGTTCTTGAGTGATTCCAAATTGGCTCAGATCCCCTCTGTCGTCGGATGGTTGGAGCCCAGCGCTCGTTCAGCGATAGCCAGCGCCTGCTCGTAAAGCGGCTCCGCCTCCGCATACCGGCCTTGAGCGTAATACAGCGCCGCCAGGTTGTTGAGGGTCTTGGCCACCTCCGGTTGCTTCGGACCGAAACGCGCGCGCGTCACCGCGACTCGGATACGGCAGGCTTCATCTGCGAACGCGCGCTCACAAAACCGTGCGCGGAGCGCTCTTCTTTCCGGCCCGGAGAAAAGCAACGGATTCGAGTTTTCAAGTCCGTAGCCGAGAGGGCGTAGGGGCCGGCGAAGGCGCGGAAACTTTAATCGGTTGCGCCGGGGCCTTGGGCACGCAAGACGAAGGCGGGTTTCATTCCTGGCCGGCCCGAACGGGCGAGGAATGCGAGAGCGCCAGGCAAAGGAAAGCCCGCCTTGGTCTTGCCGTTGGGTGGCTTGTTAAAAAGCGTGCGCGACGCGCGCGCCGGAATTTTCCGGCAAACGCATTCCCTCGCCGGGAGAGGGCATCATCCCTATCCCGCCGTTTGCAATGCCTGGGGCATCGGGACGCAAGGAAGGTCCGCGAGGCTCATGTTAAGCACGGAGCCAAGCGTCTTGAGGCGCCCTTTTTGTGACGAGTAAAAAGACCAGCCCCTGCTTTGTCGCACCGATTTGCCCGCAGAGCCTGCTTTGACTTTCTCGAAAGCGGAGCTGGAAGAGGATTGTTTAAGGGCACAATCCACAAAGCCGTATAACCTTTCACAGAAAACCTGTGAGCGGTTTCTCATGCGGACAATGCCACGGTGGACGTTGTCTCAAGCGGCTTTCCGTCGGTGACTTGTTCCGCGAGGCCCCATAGGCTCTTGTTAAGTGACACCGTGGAGTCAATTCCCCGCAGCCTCCGCACTGAGCGGAGTTTGCCACGTCTGTCCCTACGCGAGTCCGACACACCGCCTCGAAGGAGATTTTCCTGAAGTTATGTGGAGCGAGTAGTTATGTGGAGTTGACTGTGGCCACGGCGGCCAGGCCGCGTCAGCATGGGTTCCGACTTCACATAACTT